>Ga0126306_10001214_pt1 | contig 13607 bp, 12 predicted proteins | sample Plot27_FD_92592 | JGI IMG/M metagenome (GOLD analysis project Ga0126306, IMG submission 92592) | Serpentine soil microbial communities from UC McLaughlin Reserve, CA, USA - Plot27 | ecosystem: Environmental > Terrestrial > Soil > Grasslands | place: USA: UC McLaughlin Reserve, Lake County...
CAGCGTGACGACGAGCGCCAACTCAGAGATGGTCGCGGCGAGATCCAGGACCCCCACCGCCTCTACTTCCCCCACGTGCGGCCCGAACGGTACGCCCCAAGTCCGCGTTACAAGATAGAAAACGACGACCGCGAGATTCCCCCCTATGCCGAGGATAAAGACCGTCGCTACACTCCACAGCCACAGCGCCACGCCGTAGAAACCCTGCACAAGCGCCACCAGCAAGAATAGGACCCCGTAGAACCACCACTCCTCGAAGTGCTCGGGCATGGCCCACAGGTGGATCATCGCCGCACCCATCGTCAACCCTACCGCCAACCCTAACCAGGTTCTTCGAAGGTCCACGCCCGCAGCCTCCCGGTTTTTAGCTTTACCTAATTACAAATATAGCATAAACTAAATACCAATGTGGTACGTTGGGCGGGACATAGTGGGTCTATAATGTTGCTTGCTTATGGCTGATCACATAGTGAAAGAGCCCTACTCCTCGTCGGTCGGGGACTACATCAAGGCTATATGGGACCTTGGGGGCGTAGGTAGCGCCTCGACAAAGGACGTTGCGGCCAGGCTATTGGTCTCACCTGCGTCCGTCTCCAACATGTTCGTACGTTTACAGGAGATGGGTCTGGCCGAGTACGAGCGTTACCAGGGGGCTTCGCTTACGGAGCGTGGAAGGGTAGAGGCCCTGAGGCTGGTACGCCGGCACCGTCTGATCGAGACGTTTCTGCTCGAGCATCTGGGTTACGATTGGCAGGAGGTACACGAGGAGGCCGAGCGTCTGGAGCATGCCGTTTCGGACGGGTTTACCGAGCGTCTGGCCGAGTTGTTGGGGCATCCGGATCACGACCCGCACGGGGACCCTATCCCCTCGGCTGAAGGCACCATGGAGGTCGACGACTCCTTTACCCTCAGCCGGGCTTCAGCCGGCCGGCGGCTCCGCATTGCCAAGGTCAGGGACGAGGACGCCGCGATGCTCGACTACTTCGGCGACCGCAACCTAGTCCCCGGGAGGTGGTTGACCATCAGGGAGGTGCGGGCTATAGATGGCGTCGTGATCGTCGAGGATGAAGACGCGGAGGTCTACACCCTCGGGGAGCCACTGGCGCGGGCGATCTTCGTCACTGACCACTGAAAACCTCGCAACATCTCCCCCGAACGGGGCAAGGAGTGTCTTGAGCGAGAGCAGCGATCCGCAAGACGAGGCCACTAGGACGAGGGTGGACTACCCGGGCTACCGGGTCGAACCTGGCGAAAGGGTGTCTCTGGCGACGGTAGATCCCGGGGAGACAGAACATTACGAGAAGAAGAAAGACGTTGCCAGGGAATTAGAGAAGCAGCGCAGACGCATACAGGACCTCCAGGAGCGCCTCTATGCGGAGAACCAGCAGGGTTTGCTCATCGTGCTGCAGGCCTTGGATACAGGGGGGAAGGACGGCACCATCAAGCACGTCTTCAGCGGCGTCAACCCGCAGGGCTGCAGAGTATCGTCCTTCAAGCTCCCGAGCGCCGAAGAGGCCCATCACGATTTCCTGTGGCGCTATCACAAGAGTGTTCCCGCCAGGGGTAGAATCGGTATCTTCAACCGCTCCCACTACGAGGACGTGCTCGTCGTCCGCGTCAAGAACCTGGTCCCTGAGGAGATCTGGAGAGGGCGCTACGAGCAGATCAATGCCTTCGAGCGTAATCTCACGCTCGAAGGCATAACCGTACTCAAGTTCTTCCTGCACATCTCCAAAGACGAACAGAAAAGTCGTCTCCAACGCCGCCTCGACGACCCGAACAAGCGATGGAAGTTCTCCTCGGCCGACATAAAGGAACGCGCTCTCTGGGACGCCTACCAACGGGCCTTCGAGGATGCACTCAGTAGGTGCTCGACCGAACACGCCCCCTGGTACATCGTGCCCGCCAACAAAAAGTGGTACCGCAACCTCGTCGTCGCCCGCACCATAGCGAACACCCTCGAAGCCATAGACCCACGCTATCCTCCGGCGGAGGAGGGGTTGGATAGGATAATGATCCCTGACTAGAGGAGGTTCATGAGTAGGGAGTGGCGACACGACGGGTACGTCGTCAGCGCAGACGGCCTCACGCCTGGACCTGGAAACGGTTCATAGCTTCCTGAAAACCTCATACTGGGCAGCCGGCGTTCCTTTCGAGCGCTACTTACCCTGCTCCCCGCGCCGCAGCCCATCCCAGGACCCATCGGCGAGGTACCTGCCCTCATGCCACGCTGCCCTGGTGCCGGCAGCGTTGCGGGTGGTGCGGCTCATCCGGAGCTCCTTTTCACTTCGTAGCCAGGAGGAAAGCATGCGCCGACATCCCCTTGCCCTCGTTGCGCTCCACCAGCGGGCGGAGGTGGGCAGTGAAGCGTTCGATCTCTCTCGCCGTCAACGCCTCGTTCATCGCCTCCTCCAGCGTCGGTATTCTGGGGTTCCCCGAGGTCTTGAGCAGGGTCTCCCAGCTGCGATCTGCAGAGAGATAGAGGTTATCGCGGGTGATGTTGGCTTCGTACTCGAGGTGGACCTCACCGAAACCGGCTGTCTCGGCGTGTGCAAGGAGATCCCGCTCGTCGAAGTCCAGCATCGGATCGGTCTCCCTCGGCTGGATACGCTCGTAGATAGCTTGAACTCGTACGGCGAGATCCTTTACCGGTGTCACGTCATGGCCCATGTAAACACCCGACTCGGCTGACCAGTTAACGGTGTTAAAGCGATTGATCGGCTCGAAGATCGAGAGTCGCCCGCCTGGTTTGAGGACGCGGTAGAACTCGCCGAAAGCCCGCCGTTTGTCCTTCACATAGATCAAGACCGAACGGGTAGTTACCACGTCCACGGAAGCGTCCCCGAGCGCGGAGAGGTCGTCGGCAGGCGCGAGCAGGAACTCGCACCGGTCCACGACGTCTGTCTCTTCGGCGAGCCTCCGGCTATAGTCCAGGAGGTCCTGCGAAATGTCCGAAAAGACGATCCGGCCGGTTTCCCCAACGAGGTCGAGTGCCCCGAAGGCGATGAGGCCGTCCCCAGCCCCGACGTCGAGCAGGGTCTCGCCTTCCTTAACGGCGGCGTTCTCCAAAATACGGTCTCGCCAGGGCAGCAATCCCTCCAGGAAAGACTTCCGCTGCTCGGGATCGCCGCTGAAGCGACGCTTCAGCAACCACTCCGCCCACCGGTCGCGCACCGGCCCTCCGGTCAAGGCCTCGAGGGACTAGGCATCTACCGGCGTCTTCGGCTCCTCGCCGCGCAGCACCGCGGCCAGGTTCTCGGCCGCTAGGACGGCCATCTTGTCGCGGGTCTCGATGGAGGCGCTGCCGATATGCGGGGCGAGGACGACGTTCTCGAGCCCCAGTAGCTTAGGGTGGACCTCCGGTTCCTCCTCGTACACGTCGAGGCCTGCGGCGAAGATACTTCCCCCCTTCAGCGCATCAGCGAGGGCCGCCTCGTCGACCACAGGACCGCGTGAAGAGTTGACGAGGACGGCTGTGGGTTGCATGAGGCCAAGCTCTTCCGCGCCGATCAGGTGTGTGGTCTCCGGCGTTAGCGGGGTGTGGATGGAGACGAAGTCGGACTTCTGAAGTAGTTCGTCGAGCCCCAGGTACCGTGCTCCCAGCTCGCGTTCTGCCTCTTCGTTTTGGTACTGGTCGTGATAGACGAGGTCCATATCGAAGCCCCTGGCGCGGCGGGCTACGGCCTGTCCGATCCTGCCGAATCCTACGACCCCGAGCGTCTTGCCCCAGACGTCGGGCCCAGTGAGCTGCATAGGGCCCCAGGCTTCCCACCCGCCGGAGCGCAGGAGACGTTCCGCCTCGCCGAGTCTCCTGGCCGCCGCCAGCAGCAGCATGAAGGCGGTGTCGGCGGTCGTCTCGTTCAGAACCTCGGGGGTGTTGGTCACGACGACGCCACGCTCGTTTGCGTCCCCGAGGTCTACGTTGTCGTAGCCGACGGCCATATTGGCGACGACCTTCAGGTCATCCCCGGCCGCGTCCATCAACTCCGCGTCCACCGTCTCCGTGACGGTGGAGAGGATGCCGGCCGCGCCGCGGACGGCTTCGAGTAGCTCGCCACGCTCGGGCGGGCTCTCCGAGAGTATGGTGATGTCGAAGCCTTCGAGGAGTTGGAGCCCGGCGTCGGGTATCTTACGGGTTATGAGCACCTTCTCCGGCATGCGGACTCCTTCCTATTTCAGGCTCTACTCTGCGAGCATCTGGCGCAGGACGGTCTGCAGGATCCCGCCGTTGCGGAGGTACTCGACCTCGACCGGGGAGTCCACCCTGGCCTTTACTTCGAACATCTTCTCTTCGCCGTCGTCGCTAGTTGCCTTCACGGTCAACTGCTTGCCAGGCTCGAGACCCGATAGGCCGGCGATGTCGAAGGACTCGTGGCCTGTGAGGCCAAGGGAATCAGCGCTCTCGCCTTCGGCGTACTGCAAAGGTAGAACGCCCATGCCGATCAGGTTAGAGCGGTGGATGCGCTCGAAGCTCTCGGCGATGACGGCCCGCACTCCTAGCAGGAACGAGCCCTTCGCGGCCCAGTCGCGCGAGGAGCCTGAGCCGTACTCCTTGCCGGCGAGGACGACGAGCGGCACATTCTCTTCTGCGTACTGCAAACTGGCCTCGTAGATCGTGGTCTCCTCCCCGTCGGGGAGGTGGAGGGTGTAGCCACCCTCCTTGTCCACGAGCTGATTGCGGAGGCGGATGTTGCCGAACGTGCCGCGCACCATGACCTCGTGGTTGCCCCGCCGGGAGCCGTAGGAATTGAAGTCGCGCGAATCGACGCCCTTCTGGATCAGATACCGCCCCGCTGGCATCTTGGAAGGGATGGCGCCCGCGGGCGAGATGTGGTCGGTGGTAACAGAATCCCCAACCTTGACGAGGACGCGCGCGCCGTCTATGTCTTTTATGTCTTCGGCCTCGGGGCCCATGTCCTTGAAGAACGAGGGCTCCTGGATGTAGGTCGAGTTGGGATCCCACTCGTAGAGGTTGCCGGACGGTACCTCCACGTCGTTCCACTGCTCGTTGCCCGTGTAAACGTCGGCGTATTGTTCCCTGTAGATCTCGGGGTCGAGGGCGTTCTCGATCTCGCGGGCCACCTCCTCCTGGGAAGGCCAGATGTCCTCGAGATATACGGGGTTGCCACCGTTATCCTCCCCTATGGGGTCACTCGACAGGTCTATGTCCACCGTGCCAGCAAGGGCGTAGGCGACGACGAGCGGCGGGGAGGCCAGGTAGTTTGCGCGCACGTCGGGGTTGATGCGGCCTTCGAAGTTGCGGTTGCCCGAGAGGACGGCCGCGACCACGAGGTCGTTCTCCTCGACGGCGGCGGAGATCTCCTCGGCCAGCGGACCGGAGTTGCCTATGCACGTCGTGCACCCGTAGCCGACCACGTCGAACCGCAATCGCTCCAGGGGGTCAAGAAGTCCCGAGGTCTGCAGGTACTCGGTGACGACCTTGGAGCCCGGCGCGAGGCTGGTCTTGACGTGCGGGGCGACAGAGAGACCCTTCTCGACGGCCTTCCTGGCCAGGAGGCCTGCTCCCATCATCACGGAAGGATTGGAGGTGTTGGTGCAGCTCGTTATCGCGGCGATAACGGCGGAACCGTGCGTCAGGGAGAGCTCCTCTCCGTCGACCGTGACGGTGATGGCGCCAGCGGGCGCGGCCTCCATCTTGCCGTTCTCGGGCTCGCCACCGGACGTCGGGTCACCCCCACCCTCGCCTGTCGCGCCGGAGGCGCCTGCGGGTGCATCACTTGCGGGGAAGGACTCAGTGTCGTCTGCGGTGTGGGTCTCGCCCGTGGAGACGGCGCCGCCCTCCTTGCCCTCGGCCTCGTTGGGAGCGCCGCGGGCGGTTGGCGGGTCTGGGTTCGGGGTATCGCTCGCGGGGAAGGACTCTTCGTCGGAGCGGTCGTAGGCATCCTCGTGGCCGTTCCCGAGAAGCGGGTGGTCGGGGTCCACCATCTCGGCCAGCGCCTGCCGGAAGGACGGCTGCATGTCGTCGAGGGCGACCCTATCCTGCGGGCGGCGCGGCCCGGCCAGGCTCGCTTCGACCGACTCCAGATCCAGATCCAGGACCTCCGAGAAGCGCGGCTCGGGCGTCTCGTCCGTGCGCCAGAGGCCCTGTTCCTTGCTGTAAGACTCGACCAGCTCGACGAGCTCCTCGTCACGGCCCGTGCCGCGCAGGTAGCTGAGCGTCTCGGTATCGACGGGGAAGAACGTGCACGTCGCCCCGAACTCGGGGGACATGTTCGCGATGGTGGCCCGGTCCGGGAGCGAGAGCTTGCTCAAGCCCTCGCCGTAGAACTCCACGAACTTGCCCACGACGCCGTGCGAGCGCAGCATCTGCGTCACGGTCAGGACGAGGTCAGTGGCCGTGACGCCCTCCCTGAGGGCGCCTGTCAGCTTGAAGCCTATAACCTCGGGGACGAGCATGTAGTAGGGCTGGCCCAGGGTAACGGCCTCAGCCTCGATGCCCCCCACGCCCCAGCCGAGCACGCCGAGGCCGTTGATCATGGTGGTGTGGCTGTCGGTGCCGACGAGCGTATCGGGCATCGCCACGCCGTCCTTGACGATCACACCCTTCGCCAGGTACTCCAGGTTGACCTGGTGGATGATCCCCGTGGCCGGCGGCACGACGGAGAAGTTGTCGAAGGCCTGCTGGCCCCACTTCAAGAACTCGTAGCGCTCGCGGTTGCGCTCGAACTCTCGCTCAGCATTGAACTGGAGGGCCGCAGGCGTCCCAAAAGCGTCTACCTGGACAGAGTGGTCGATGACCAGATCGGTAGGTATCAACGGGTTGATCTTCCCGGCATCCCCGCCCACGCTCTCCATAGCACTCCGCATCGCCGCAAGGTCGACGACCGCGGGTACCCCGGTAAAGTCCTGCATGACGACCCTGGCAGGCAGGTACGCCAGCTCCCCGCCGACCGACCTAGGCCACTCGGCCAGCGCCTCGACGTCCTGTTTCGAGACGAACTTCCCGCCGGCATTGCGCAACAGGGACTCGAGAATCACTCTGATGGAGAAGGGTAGCGAGAACACGTCTCCATCCACGTTCTCGTCCAGGGTCCTCAGGCTATAGAGCTCTACGTCACCGGAACCAATATTCAGCGTAGTGCGCGCGCCGAAGGGATCGTTCGCCATGTTCACACCCTCTTCTCCGAAACTCGTATTTGTGGCCTGCAACGATTATAGATGATCCGGGATGCCCTACAGGGTAGGTGAACCTGCGAGAGGTATTGTATTATATATTACATGAATCCGTACGAGAGAAGGGAGCCGTCATGTCCGGGCGAACGTTGACGAGGTTGGCGGACGCTGGCGTGATCGGCCCTATAGTGTTCGGGGTTATGATCACTATCCTGACCTTCCTTGAGTATGACTTTTTGATCGGGCTCGGGTGGGACCCCATCTACAGCAGCGCCGTGCCCTGGCCGAGCGCGCTGGCGTTAGGACCCTACGGCTACTTCCAGGTCGCCAACTTCGTCTTCTTCGGGGTGTGTTTGATCTCCTTCGGGCTCGGGGGTCAGGGCCGTCGGGAGAACCTCGTGGGCCGGTCCAGCGTTGGTTATCATGGCCGGCATCGCGATGGTGCTCTTGGGCTTCAAGGCGGACCCGAGAACGTCCGGGCTCCCTCAGACTTGGCACGGTTGGATCCACGCCCTCGCATTCCTCGTCGTCGCCATCGCGATTCTGGCCGCCTTCTTCGTCTTGTGGCGGCGGTTGAAGAGGGATCCTCTCTGGTAGGGTCATGGCTCGTACACCCTGATCAGCGGGATTCTCTGCACGATCCTGTTGTTCATGTCCTTCATGGATCTCATCATCCCTGGACAGGTGGCTTTCTACCTGTTCCTGGTCGTTATGCTGGCATGGATAGAGGTCATGGCGATCCGGCTGCGTTCCATCGCCATGGGCGCGCGACCTGGCCGAGCCGTCCCGGCGGGATGAGCGACAACGATCGACACAAGGGAGTTTCGGAATCGTCGACCGCACGCCTGGCAGAAAGCGCGGGAACAGCATCCGGAACGCCGCCAAGGGGATGGACGGTCCGGCTCGCGTTCGTAGGTATCATCGGCGCCGTGTTCTACGTCTTGGCTATCGCCGCCATGCACATCCTCCGCCCACACAATGTCGAGCTCTACGGCAATACCATGAGCGCCTACAGTGTCGGCCCCTACGGCAGCATTTCCATAGCAGGGTTCATCGCCCTAGGGCTCGGCGCGCTGGCACTGTCCGCCGGTCTTCGCCGCGCCGTCATATCCTCGAGGGCGTTGCGCGTTGGTTCCGTGCTGGTCGGGGTATTCGGCGCCGGTTGGCTCCTCGCCGGGATATTCCGCTTCGCCCCCGACGTCGCTTCCCTCGAACCAACCATCCAGGGAGAGAGCACGACCATCGCCGGGATAATCCACGGCCTGGCCGGCTTCGGGGGCATCTTCTGCCTGATCGCGGGGATGCTCGTTCTCTCGAGAGCCTTCGAGCGCGATGAGAGGTGGCGTTCGTTCTGGCTCCTCTCCCTGACGCTTGGGCTGGCGACGCTGCTACTATTTGTATTGGGTTTGTTCATCCTCAACTCCCCCACGGAAGTGCCGTGCTGTCCGACGGGATCGGCCGCGTGGTGGGGAGCGGTCGAGTGGAGGTTCTTCGTCGGTGCGTTCGTCTTGTGGCTGTTGTTGACAGCAGTCAGGCTTCGCTCGGTCCCGGCGCAATCCGAGCAGAGATGAGCGTGGTATGGCGACATGTGCTGGCGCTCCTCACCTCTGCCCCCGGGGCACGAGCTTGTAGAGGAGAGGGTCTTTGCCGACCGGCATCACTTCGAAGCCCGCGTTTCGGAAAACTTCCAAGCGAACGCGGCCGTTGGCCAGGAGGTAGACGCGGCCGGTCCTGGCGGCCCTGCGCGCAGCCTCGACACCTGTGGTGTCGTCGGTACCGTAACGATCGGCGGCCTCGGCAGCGTTGATCTGATCCGGCCAGACGACATCGGTGTGACGGTCCCACGATGTGCAGAAAGGGTCGACGAGGTTGAGATCCCGCCTTCGTTCCTTGACGAGGACCATGTACCACAGCGGGCTCCTGTGATGCAGCACCGTCGCGCCCTTCTCCACGTTGCCGGCCACGGCCTCGATCGCCCGGCGTCCCCCATAATCCCCGCTACGGTCGTGCGCAGCATAGGAGTCGCGCAAGCTTGAGAACGGTACGACGAGCATCAGAATCGAGAGGACAACGAGAAGGGTGCCTCTGGCAGGAGAGCCGATCTCCAGGCTCCCCGCCCACCGCAGCAAGGCTCCGAGGCCTGCCGAGATACACAGGCCGAAGGCCAGAAAGGCGGGCAGGAGGAACACGTAGAAGTCTTCGATCCCGAGCTGGAGGTAGACGGCGGCCTGGACGAAGCACCCGAAGAAGAGCGTTCCGAGGAGAATGGTCGTCGCGCGATCCGTAAAGAGCAGGTAGAAGGCCGCCAGTACCCCCACCACCATCAGGATCAGAGGAAACTGCCCGAGCAGCTGATCCCCAAGCAGTTGCACCTTGGTGGAAGGGTCGGCGAGCGTGAGGCTCGAAGGGCTGCAATTCCTTCCTTTCTCCGAAGACTCGGCCAGGAAGCTGCCACCCGTGACGAGGAGCAGGAAGCGCCAGGGGGTGGAAGGGTCAGCCTCGTTGAGGGGCGCGTGCATCAGGGCCCGTATCGGGAGGTAGAAGAGTGGAAGAAGTCCGAGCAAAAGGAGCCCCAGGCTCTTCAGCATCAGCACTGTCCTCGAAAACACGCGCCTGTTGGTAAGGAACATGAAGGCCAGAACGGCGGGGACTAGCAGGACGCTCGTCAGGTGGTGGGTAAGGGAGAGACCGACCAGGAGGGCCGTGAGTAGCAGGTAGCGGTCATCGCGACGGTCTCGCCAGAGGAGCGCGAAGAGGATAACGAGCGCCACCAGGAGCGCCTCGAAGGTGTAGACCTCGGCGATCACCGCCTGGCTCCAGAAGGCCCCGGAGAGCCCGAAGGCCAGGGCCCCTGCCGCCGCAGCGACGGCCCTCCTGCCTAGCCGCAACCCTGCGAGGTACACGACGAGCACGGCCAGTGCCGCGTAGACGGCGGAGGCGAGGTTGACCCTGTAGGCATGGTCCCCGAACGGCAGGTAGGTAAAGAGGTGTGTCAGCATCAGGTAGGTGGGGTAGCCGGTGGGATGGCCGATCCCGAGCACGGAGACTTCGGCCTGCAGCATCGGTGAGTCGAGCGTGTCAGGAGTGCTGTAAGGCAGAACCGTCGGTGCCAGGGTCCCGAGGTAGAGGATGCCGGTAAAGATCGCCACTGCTGCCCCGAGCAAAGCCGGGGCCCACCGCTTGAGATGTTCGGTCCTGTCCCTGGAGGGATTCATCGCAGGGGCAGAATACTACGTCGACACAGCGCCCTACCCACTGGGCCTCTGTATACTCAGAACCCGTGGCTAAGCGCGGCTACACGCGGGACACGATCAGGGGCGGCGCGAGTGAGTGGGACGTCTCGCGTCCGTTCTCCAGCTACGCGCGGACGCTTACTATGCTCCTTGTGCACCCGGTCAGGTTCTTCGAGGTGCTGCCCAGGATTCCGGACATGAGGGCGCCCGGCCTCTTCCTTCTCTTCTCCGGTCTCCCCGCCGCGGTCTTGTGGCTGCTGTTCTGGGGGCTTTATCCCGCGATAGTAGTGGTCCTACTGCCTTTGCCGCTATCGTTCCTCCTCGCCGGCCTCTACCATCTCGGCGTCCTCGGTGGCCGGTACGGATACGTCGTGACCTGGAGGGTAATCGCTTATCCGCTCGGCTTCTACGTGCCCTTCGCCGCCGTCCCCGTGCTCGGGCCCCTGGGAGCCGCTTACGCCGGGCTCGTGCTCCTGCCGCTAGGACTCGCGGAGGTACATGAGATCAGAAGGTCGCGAGCCTTGCTGTTTTGCGCGGCCGTCGGTGTCGTGTTCGGGGCGGCCTACTACTTCGCGAGCATTGCCTGATACTGGAGAGGATTATTTTTCGGGCGGGTCTTCCTGGGATCCTACGTACTCCAGCGAGACCACGTCGGCCTCGACGAAGCCGAGGGAGCGGTAGAACTCACGGGCCGACACGTTCGCGCTGGTGGCGACCAGCTCTATCTGGGATGCGCCGTTGTCGGAAGCGACGTTGCGCACCTCCTCCATCAGGAGTTTGCCTATCCCGGCCCGTCTGTGGTCCTCTGCGACGACGAGCATCGGCACCTCGACGACGGTATCGCCGTGGGCGAGGTCGGGTTTGATCCAGAAGCTCACCCCTCCCACGAGTCCGGCCTCGTTCTCGGCGACGAGTACCCGCGCCCCGGGTTCGTCCAGGAGCTCATCCAGCCGCGACCTGACGGACTCTTCCGTAGGCGTCGAGTCACCGACCGTCTCGGCCAGCTCGCGGGCGAGTGCGTAGATCCCCGCGGCGTCCTCGATGGTCGCGTCACGCGCCTTGATCTTGCTTATGGAGTCCATACTGCACCTCGATTCGCCGTCTAGAACGTTACTTATTCTACGTAGCCCAGCGATGAACGGATGAAGACACTATGATATTTTACCGCGGTTTGCAGTAAGGTGAACCTCCTGCAAACCGCGGTAGTAGCGGAAAGGACGCGTATGGGACGCAGGGCGGTCGTGATCGTGCTCGACGGCCTGGGTGCCGGTAATGCCCCCGATGCGGCGGATTTCGGCGACGAGGGCGCCAACACGCTGGCGAACACGGCGAAGGCCACCGGTGGCCTTGTGGCGCCACACCTCCAGGCCCTCGGCCTCGGGAACGTGGAGGAGGTCGAAGGGGTGCCGCCGGCTGAATCTCCCCTGGCGTCTTACGGCCTGATGGTCGAGCAATCAGCCGCAAAGGCCACCCTCGCAGGACACTGGGAGATGATGGGCCTCGTGCTCGAAGACCCGCTCCCTACCTATCCGGAGGGGTTCCCCGAAGAAGTACTGCGTCGCTTCGAGAACGAGACGGGGCGCGGGGTCCTTGGGAACAGGCCGGCGTCGGGGACCCAGATAATCGAGGAGCTTGGTCCCGAGCAGGAGAAGACGGGAGCCTGGATCCTCTACACTTCAGCCGACTCCGTCTTCCAGATCGCCGCGCACACCGGCGTGATCCCACTCGAAGAGCTCTACGAGGCCTCCAAAAAGGCCCACAAGATGCTAATAGGGGAGGGTGAGATCATGGTCGAGAGGATAATCGCCCGACCCTTCCACGGGAGGGAAGGCTCCTACGAGCGGGAGAACGAGAACCGCCACGACTACGGCATAACCCCACCCTCCGAGACGTATCTGGACCGCATAAAGGATGCCGGCCACGAGACCGTGGCGGTAGGCAAGATCAAGGACATCTTCGACGGCCGCGGCATAACGAAGCACTTACCAGCTCCGCCGGACGACGCAGCCAAAGTAGACGCCGTCCCGCATGCGCTAGGCCGCGTGGAGTCTGGTCTGATCTTCGCTAACCTCGTCGACTTCGACGCCAAGTACGGCCACCGGCGCGACCCCGAGGGTATGGCCGAAAACATCGAACGTTTCGACGAGAAGTTGCCTGAGTTGCTCGAAGCACTCACTGCAGAAGACCTCATGATCATCACCGCAGACCACGGCAACGACCCCACCTTCAAAGGAACGGACCACACCCGCGAGCGCGTCCCGCTCCTCGTCGTCGGGGACGGTAAGCCGCATGCCCTCGGCGTTCGTGAAAGCTTCTCCGACGTGGGAGCTTCGGTCACTCTCTGGCTCGGGGTCGAAAGAGGCAACCTTCCAGGACAGGATTTTCTGAGATGAACCCCATAATCGATGCCATAGAGACCAAGAAGTCTGGCGGCGAACTATCCGACAACCTCATTCAGGATGTGGTTGCGGGGTACACCGTGGGGGATGTGCCCGACTACCAGATGGCCTCGCTGCTCATGGCGATTTTTATCCGGGGGATGAGTTATAAGGAGACGGTTGCACTGACGCGGGCGATGGCCGAATCCGGCAAGACTTATTCTTTCCCGGAGTGCGTGGACAAGCACTCCACTGGTGGCGTCGGGGACAAGGTTAGTCTCACGGCGCTCCCTATCGTGGCCGCCTGCGGAGCCCCTGTCGCCAAACTCTCGGGACGGGGCCTCGGCGCGACCGGCGGCACCGTAGACAAGTTGGAGTCTATACCAGGCTTTTCATGCAATCTCTCGGAGGAGCAGTTCAGAGACCAGGTTGAGGAGATCGGGCTCGCCATAGTCGAGGCGGGGGACCTTGCGCCAGCGGACGCGGAGATCTACGCCCTGCGCGATACGACGGGCACGGTAGATTCATTGCCGCTCATCGGCTCCTCAATCGTCTCCAAGAAGGTCGCGACCGGAGCGGGGCATCTACTCTACGACGTGAAACGCGGCTCCGGGGCGTTCATGAAGACCACCGAAGAGGCCCGCGAGCTGGCCGATCTCCTCGTACGCCTGAGCGAGGACCTCGGCATCGACGCCAGGGCCCTGATCACGGACATGGACAACCCCCTTGGTAGCGCCATCGGCAACGCCCTCGAAGTCCGCGAAAGCGTCCTCCTGCTCAAGAACGAGCCCGTCCCCGAAGACCTCAAGGGCGAGGTCAACCACGTCGCCACCCTTCTCCTCGAGCTCAAGGGTATTTCGGA
>Ga0126306_10001215_pt1 | contig 13600 bp, 14 predicted proteins | sample Plot27_FD_92592 | JGI IMG/M metagenome (GOLD analysis project Ga0126306, IMG submission 92592) | Serpentine soil microbial communities from UC McLaughlin Reserve, CA, USA - Plot27 | ecosystem: Environmental > Terrestrial > Soil > Grasslands | place: USA: UC McLaughlin Reserve, Lake County...
GACCGCCGGCACCAGCGCAGCAAGTGCGATGGCGACGGCCGCCGAGGCGCGCCGAAGCCACCGTGACGTGGTCCCCTCCATTGGCTCTCCCCCTCCGGACGTGATGCCCGCGCTACGGACGGTAATACGGAGGGGCGGACGAGCGACTGACGGCCGTCTTACGTCCGGATGACGAACGAGGATCCGCCTGGGGACCGCGCAGCAGGCGGCCCGGCCGCTCGCCCGTGGCTTCGTCGTGCTCCCGCACGACCACGCCGGACTTCACGGTGGCCACGTAGCCCCGCGCCCGCTGGACGAGCCGCCGACCGCCGGCCGGCAGGTCGTAGGCCATCTCGGGCGGGGCGATCGACAGCCCCTCGAAGTCGATGACGTTCACGTCGGCCAGCAGCCCCGGCGCCAGCAGGCCCCGGTCCGCGAAGCCGTACAGCTCGGCGCCGCGGCGGGTCTGGAAGTTCACTGCCTGCTCGACGGCGAGGCGCTCACCTCGGTCGCGGTCCCGCGCCCAGTGGCTGAGCATGTACGTGGGCAGGCTGGCGTCGCACAGCAGGCCGCAGTGGGCGCCGCCGTCGCCGAGGCCCAGGACCGTCCCCGGCGTGGTCAACATCTCGTGCAGGGCGCCGAAGTCGCCGTGCGTGTAGCCGAGCAGGGGCAGGTAGAGCAGGGCGTGGCCGTCGTCCTCGAGCATGAGGTCGTAGGCGACCGCCTCGGGCGGCCGGCCCTCGCGGCGGGCGATGGCGGCGATGCTGCGCTCGGGGGCGGGCTCGTAGTCGGGCGGGTCGCCGAGAAGGAAGATCTTGTGCCAGGCCGAGGTGAGCATGGCGGCGATGCCGGCGATGTCCGGCTTCTCGGCCAGCACGGCGTCGCGCATCTCGGGCGTGCGGAGGCGGGCGATCCGCTCGGCGAAGGGGAGGTCGGCGACCTCGCGGTAGGTCCGATGGAGCACGAACGGGTGCACGGTCGACTCGAAGCCGAGCAGCAGGCAGGCGGGGCGGCCGGCGACCTGCGGGACGATCCGGGCGCCGCCGGCCGTCGCCTGGGCCGCCAGGTCGATGAGCGTGCGCCAGTGCTCCGGGCGCAGGTCGTCCTGCAGGCAGTTGAACGTGACCGGGCCGCCGCTGACACGGGCCACCTCGGTCATCCAGGCGAACTCCTGGGTGGGGTCGAACATGTCGCTGGCCAGCTCGAACACGGCCGGGCGGGTCTCGCCCATGGCCCGGGCGATGCCGATCAGCTCGTCCGCCTCGGCGTTGGTGCCCGCGGCCAGCTCGCCGTCCTTGGCCCGGTGGAGGAGCGTGCGGGTGGTGGAGAAGCCGACCGCCCCGGCGGCGATGGCGTCGCGCACGATCTCGCCCATGTGCAAGATGTCGTCGGCGGTCGCGGGGGCGTTGCCGCCGCGCTCACCCATCACGTAGGCCCGGACGGCCCCGTGGGGCACGAGGGCGCTGACGTCGAGGACCCGGGGCATGCGGGCCAGCTCGTCGAGGTACTCGGGGAACGTCTCCCAGTTCCAGGTCATGCCCTCGGTCAGGGCGGTGCCGGGGATGTCCTCGACGCCCTCCATGAGCTGGATGAGGAAGTCTCGCCGGGTCGGGTCGGCCGGGGCGAAGCCCACCCCGCAGTTGCCCATCACGATCGTGGTGACCCCGTGCCAGCTGGTGGGCGAGATGTCGGGGTCCCAGGTGGCCTGGCCGTCGTAATGGGTGTGGATGTCGACGAAGCCCGGCGTGACCAGGTGGCCCTCCGCATCGACCTCCCGCCGGCCCTTCTCGTCGACGGTCCCGACGGCCGTGATGCGATCGCCGTCGATGGCGACGTCGGTGCCCGGTGGCAGCGCCGGCGCCCCCGAGCCGTCGACGACGGTGCCATTCCGTATCACGACGTCGTGCACGCGCGTCCCCTGTGTGTAATTCCCGCGATCGCAATCAACCAGCAATTGACCCGGCGGTCAAGGGTGAGCAGGTTGACGCCATGGAGGACGCCATGGAGACCACCGGGGTGCGCTTCCGCACGATCCACGGGCACCGGCGGGCCTACCGCCTGGCCGGCGAGGGCCCGGCGCTGCTGCTGCTCCATGGCATCGGTGACAGCTCGGCCAGCTGGGTCGAGGTCATGCGCGAGCTGGCCCGGGACCACAGGGTCATCGCCCCCGACCTGCTCGGGCACGGCGAGTCCGCCAAGCCTCGGGCCGACTACTCGGTGGCGGCCTACGCCAACGGCATGCGCGACCTGCTCACCGTCCTCGGCATCGACCGGGTCACGGTCGTCGGCCACTCGCTGGGCGGAGGGGTGGCCGCCCAGTTCGCCTACCAGTACCCCGACCGCTGCGAACGGCTCGTCCTCGTGGCGACGGGCGGGGTGGCCCGGGAGGTCACGCCGGTCCTGCGCATTGCGTCGATGCCGCTGGCGGAGCTGGTCCTCCTGCCGATGCGCTTCCTCCCCGCCGCCCTCACGGCCCCGCTGATGCTCCAGGCCCTGCGCTTCGCCGGCAACGACATCACCTGCGACGCGGCCGAGCTGCGCCGGGTCGTCGAACGCCTGTCCGACGCCGAAGCCCGCATCGCCTTCAGCCGGACGCTGCGCTCGGTCGTCGACTGGCGGGGCCAGGTCGTGACGCTGCGCGACCGCTGCTACCTGGCCGAGGCCATGCCGACGCTGGTGGTGTGGGGCGAGCGGGACGGGGTGATCCCGCTGTCGCACGCCGCCCTCCTCCAGGCCGCCATGCCGCACAGCCGGCTCGAGGTGTTCGCCGAGGCCGGCCACTCGCCCCACCACAGCGACCCCGACCGGTTCGTGGCGGTGCTGCTGGACTTCCTGGCCACGACCCGGCCCGCCCGGCACGACCCGGATCGGTGGGAGGACCTGCTGCGACGCGGCCGCCCCGAGCGGGACGACGCCGCCGCCATCATGGCCGAGCTGGCCGGGCTACTTGACGGGAGCGACGTCGACGGCCTCGACGACGTCCACCCGCCCCTCGCCGCCAGCGGCTCCTGACGCCGGGACCGCGGCCGGGGCGTCGGCCACCAGCTCGGCGACCTCCTCCGCCACCGCGTCGTCGACCGCCTCGACCCCGTCGCCCGCCGGCACGGGCCGCTGCGCCGGGCGCACCACCCGGCGCAGCGGCAGGGCCAGCAGGCTCACGCTCACGCCGGAGGCGACCGTCAGCCACCACACCCGCTCGAAGCCGGCCAGGGCCTCCGACACCGAGGCCGGCTCGCCCACGAGCGTCACCGCCAGCGACACGGCCAGGGTGGAGGACAGGTTCCGGATGGCCTGGTTGCCGGCCGAGCCGGAGGCATAGCGGTCGGGTGGGAGGCCGCCGAGAGCCGAGCTGGCCAGCTGGGGCAGGGTCATGGCGATGCCGAGGCCGGTCAGGAGGGTGCCCGGCAGCCAGTGGGTGAGGTACGCGGGCTCGTCGCCGGCCATCAGCGCCAGCCACAGCGAGCCGGCGGCGAAGACGAGGCCACCGGGCACGAGCAGGGCACGCTGGCCACGCACCGCGGCGATGCGGCCCATGAAGGGGGCCAGGCACGCCACCAACAGCGGGCCGGGCGTCATGGCCAGGCCGGCCCGGAGGAGCGAGTAGCCCCACACCGACTCGAGGAACTGGAAGTTGGCGAAGAAGGCGCCGGTGAACCCGATGAAGAACGTGGCCGTGGCGGCGTTGGCCCAGCGGTAGTTCGCCGTGCGGAACAGCGTCATGTCGAACGCCGGCGCGGGCACCACCAGGCAGCGCCACACGAACACGGCGAGCAGGGCCACGCCGGCGGCGATGACGGCCCACGTCGAGCCCGAGCCGAAGCCCCACGTGTCGGCCTGCACGACGCCCAGCGCCACCAGGCCCATGCCGGCGATCAGCAGTACGGCGCCGACGGGGTCGGGCAGCCGTCCGGGGTTGCGTTCCCGTCCCTCCGGCAGCGCCCGCAGGCCGGCGACGAGGGCGACCACGCCGACCGGGACGTTCAGGTAGAAGGCCCAGCGCCAGCTGGCGCCGTCGACGACGAGGGCGCCGAGCGACGGGCCGATGGCACCGGCGGCGGCGCCCACCGCACCCCAGACGGCCAGCGCCACCGGCACCTTCGGCGCCGGGAAGCTCTGCAGGACAAGGGCCAGGCTCGACGGCACCATCAGCGCCGCCCCGAGGGCCTGCAGCGCCCGGGCCGCCACCAGCAGCTCGACGCTGGGCGCCAGGCCGCACAGGGCGGAGGCCACGGTGAACACGGCGACGGCCACCAGGAAGCAGCGGCGCCGGCCGACCCGGTCGGCGATACGGCCGGCCGGGACCAGGGCGGCCGCGAACACGATCGTGTAGGCGTTCAGGACCCACGACAGCGTCCCCCGGCTCACCTCCGGGAACGAGCGGACCAGGTCGGGAAAGGCGACGAAGAGGATCGTCGTGTCGAGGAACACGGCGAACACCGACAGGGTCGTGACGGCCAGCACGACCCACGGACCGGCGACGGGTCTGGCCGCGCCGCGCGGCCCGATGTTTGCGATCTTCACCTTGGTAGATTTTCTCTACTAGCTGGTGTTGTCAAGTAAAGTGTCGGACGTGAAGTCGTACGCACAGAACTGCCCCGTCGCGCTGGCGCTCGACGCCATCGGCGACCGGTGGACGTTGCTGATCCTCCGCGAGCTGGCCCTCGGCGACCAGCGCTTCACCGACCTGCGCAACGCCCTCCCCGGCATCGCCCCGAACCTGCTCAGCTCCCGCCTGGCCGAGCTGGTCGACCGGGGCCTCGTCGCCCGGGCCGAGCTCCCGCCGCCGGCGGCCCGCAGCGTCTACCGCCTGAGCGGGCGCGGCGAGGGCGTCCGCCCGGTGCTCGGCGCGCTGGCCCGCTTCGGCGTGCCCGACCTGCCCCGCGAGCCGTCCGAGCCCATGCGTCCACTCCGTGCCCTGCTCACGCTGCTCTCCGCGTACTACCGCGGGCCGCAGGAGGAGCTCGACCGGGTGCAGGTGAGGGTCGACGGCACGCCGTTCCTGCTGGCGCTGGGCGACCGGGTCGAGGTGCTGACGTCCCCGGAGGGCGCCCGGTCGGCGCCGGACCTGGAGGTGACGGTTGCGTCCGCCGACCTCGTCGCCGCGCGGCAGGACAGGGCGCCGCTCGTGGCGACCTACCGGGGCACGCCCGACGCGATCGCGCGCTTCGAGGTCGCGTTCGGCGTTGGTTCGCGCCCTGGGTGACGGGTAGCCGCCGGTCGACGCACGAGAACGTCGAGACAGGGGTGACGGGGTCGCCGAGTGGAAGAAGGGCGACAAGGTCCGCTGGAACACGTCGCAGGGCGAGACCCACGGCACGGTCGTCGAGGTGCGGACCTCCGACTTCTCGATCGAGGGCACCGACCTCAAGGCGTCGAAGGACGATCCCCGCATCGTCGTCGAGAGCGCCAAGTCGGGGAAGCGGGCGGCCCACAAGCCCGGCTCGCTGAAGAAGGCGTGAGGTCGTTTGGCGAACAAGAGTTCGGGTAGGCCGCGGGCATGGCAAACGGCAACAACGACCAGCGTCCCGCCGCCAAGGACCCCGAGGACTGGGTGACGGGCGACGAGCCCATGACCGGCCCGCAGCAGTCGTACCTGGAGACGCTCAGCCGGGAGGCGGGCGAGGACCTCGACGACGACATGACCAAGGCCGAGGCGTCCGAGCGCATCGAGGAACTGCAGCAGAAGACCGGCCGCGGCGCCTGATGGGCGCCGCCGGCCTCGACCCGGCCTCCGGCACAACGCCGGCCGTCGGCACGCCGGCCTCGTGCGCCGCGCCGGCCACCGGAACCGCCCGGCCTTCGCTGCCGGGCGCCGGTAGGTTCGGGCCCATGCACTCCGGATCGTCGGCCGACGTGCCCGACTGGCCGGGCCTGCCCGGCTTCCCCGGCCCGACGGCCGACGAGCCCGACTGGCCGGGCCTGCCCGGCTTCCCCGGCCCGACGGCCGACGACCTGCGGACCGGCATGGTCGAGCGGATGCTGGCCCGGCGCACCGTGCTGGTCGACCGGGAGCTCGACGCCCAAGCGGCCACGCTCGTCGCCGCCCAGCTCATGAGCCTCGACAGCGAGGGCGACGCGCCGGTCACGCTCCTGGTGAACAGCCCGGGTGGCCCGCTCGACGCCATCGCCACCGTGCTCGACACGATCGGGCTCGTCCGACCGCCGGTCGACACGACGTGCCTGGGCCGGGCCGACGGCACGGCCGCGATCCTGGTGGCGTCCGGGACCGGCCGCCGCCGGGCCGGGGCGGGGGCGCGGTTCTCGCTCCGCCTGCCCGAGGTCGAGTTGAGCGGCCCGGCCTCCCACCTCGGGAGCCAGGTCGAGCACCTGGGCCGGCTGCGCGACATGGTCCTCGACCGGCTCGTCGAGGCCACCGGCGCCAACCGCCGCATGGTCTCCCGCGACGTCGACCGGGGCCGCGCCCTCACCGCCCCGGAGGCGGTCGCCTACGGGCTGGTCGACGAGGTCCTGACCAAGGGCCGCTAGCCGTGACCCGGTCGGCCGGGCACACCGGGTCCACAGGACACGCCTTGACCGTGGCCCGGTCGGCCGCGCTGTGGGGGCCGGCGGCATTCGCCGTCGCCGCGGCGGCCGCCGCCCGCCGGCATCCCGGCTACGACCACCGGCGCGACCACGTCAGCGGCCTCGCCGCCCGTGGGACGCGGTCCGCTCCCGTGATGGTCGCCGGATTCGCCGCCCTCGGGGTCGCCGAGCTGGTGATGAAGGCGCCCACCCCGGCGGCCCGCCGGCTGGTGCGGCTCGCGGGAGCGGCCACGCTGGTGGCCGGCGCCTGCCGGGCCTCGACCCCGGCCTGCCCGGCGCCGTTCCTGGACCCGACCGCCGACGGGGGTGACCTGGCCCACGGCGTGGCCAGCCTGACGGCGTTCACGTGCTGGCTGGCGCTGCCCGTCGTGACGGCGCGGGCGCCGGGGCCGCCCTCGTACCGGGCGGCGAGCGCGGCGCTGGTCGTCCCCACGGCGGTCGCCTACGTGGTCGCCGGGGTCACGACCCGGGCCGGGTCGCCGCGCAAGGGCGTCGCCCAGCGGGCGTTGCTCGGATGCGCCTTCACCTGGCACGCCGCCACGGCGGCAGCGAGCAGCGCCGCCAGCCCGGCGAAACCGCCGCGGGTGCTCAGGAGCCGGGGACGACGAGACCCGATTCGTAGGCGATGACCACGAGTTGGGTGCGGTCGCGGGCGCCGAGCTTGGTGAGCAGGCGACCCACGTGGGTCTTCACGGTGGCCGGGCTGACGTAGAGGCGCTCGGCCAGCTCGGCGTTGGTGAGGCCCGCGGCCACGGCGAGGAGGACCTCCCGCTCGCGGTCGGTCAGGTCGTCCAGCCCGGGCGCCCGGCTCGGCTCGGGGTGGGGGCGGCGGGCGAACTCGGCGATGAGCCGCCGGGTCACGGTGGGGGCGAGCAGGGCCTCCCCCGCCGCCACGACGCGGATGGCGTCCAGCAGGCGCTCGGGGGGCGTGTCCTTGAGGACGAAGCCGGCGGCCCCGGCCCGCAGCGCCTCGAACACGACCTCGTCCTGGTCGAAAGTGGTGACCACCAGCACCCGGACGCCGCCCGACGGGTGGGCGGCGGCGATGCGGGCCGTGGCCTCGAGGCCGTCCATGACCGGCATGCGGACGTCCATGAGAACGACGTCCGGCCGCAGCTCACCCACCAGGCGAACGGCCTCGGCGCCGTTGGCGGCCTCGCCCACGACGTCGAGGTCGGGGGCGGCGCCGACGAGGACGGTGAAGCCCGCCCGGACCAGCGCCTCGTCGTCGACGACCAGCACGCCGATGGTCACGGCGCCTCCCCGGGCGTGGCGAGCGGCAGGTGGGCGTGGACCCGCCAGCCGCCCCCGGGCCGGGGCCCGGCATCGAGCGCGCCGCCGTACAGGGCCACCCGTTCGGCCATGCCGGCCAGGCCGAGCCCCGAGCCGGGGCCGGCGGGGCCGCCGGGAGAGCCGGGCGGGCGGGCGCCCGGCCCGGGGTCGGTGACCTCAATGTCGAGGGCGTCCGCCGTGCGGGTGACGGTGACGGTGGCGGGCACGTGGCCGGCGTGGCGGAGCACGTTGGTGAGCGACTCCTGGACGATGCGGTGGGCGGACAACGCCACCAGCGGGGCGAGCGGGGGCCGATCGGCCCGTTCGACGTCCACCCGCAGGTCGACCGCGACGCCGGCCTCTCTCATGCGCCCAGCCAGCTCGGGGAGGTCCGCCAGGCCGGGCATCGGCGCGATCGGAGACCGGTCGGTGGCCGGGTCGGCGGACGGGGCCGCCCGGTGGGCCCGCAGCAGGCGGCGCAGTTCGTCGAGGGCGCCGCGACTGGTCTCCTCGATCGTGGCGAGGGCGGCCACGGCCTCGTCCGGCTGCTCGCGGGCCACCATGCGGCCGACGCCGGCGCGCACGGCGATGAGGCTGAGGCTGTGCGACACGACGTCGTGGACCTCCCGGGCCAGGCGCAGGCGCTCCTCGGCGGCGGCCCGGCGGGTGCGCTCGCCGGCCTCGGCGCGGCGGCGGGCGTCCAGGTCGGCTCGGTAGGCCCACTGGGTGCGGACGCTGTCGCCGACGAACCAGCCGGCCGCGGCGCTCAGGGCGTGGACGGCGTTGTGGTCCTGGTCGGGGTAGAGGGAGATCACCACGAGGTTGAGGATGCCCGTGGAGGCGCCGACGAGGCCGAGCGCGGCCAGCGACTCTCCCTGGGAGCGGGCCCGGGAGGCGACCGTGTACATCGCCAGGCCGACGGCGGGGCCAGCGTTGGACACGAACGGCGTCGTCCGCACGCCGAGGAGCAGGGCGGCGATCGTGGCCACCGTGACGACGGCGAGGACGGGCACGGGCCAGCGCCGCCGCACGGCGATCGGCAGCGAGGCGGCGGCGCCGAGGGCCAGGGCGGCGGCGGGGTGACCCTCGTGGGTGGGGACGCCCAGGGCGGCGGGCACGGTCAGGGCGCCGAACGTGACGACGGCGACGACCCGGTCCACCCACGCCCACGTGGCGGGCGACCAGGCCCGCACCGTGCCGGCCACCCGGACCAGGAAGGCCGCCCGCGGCCGGCCGGCCTCCCCGGGGGCGACGTCGGTGGCGACGGGGGACGACATGGCCGCGACCGTACGGCCGCCCCGCGGGGGACGCATCGGCCTGGGGTCTCGACCGCGTGTCACCCCTGGGGAGGACGCGCGCCGGTGCAATGTCACCCACGGGATGACCCCCGAAACCCCTCCACGGGCCGACGACGCGGAGGGGCCACGAGCGCACGCTGACGGCATGGCAACACGAAACGCCCACCGCCGCATCGCCCGGAACGACGTGGTCTTCCGCACGGCCTCCGGCGCCATGATCGTCGCCGCCGGCCCCGCCCGGCGCGACCTCACCGGGCCCGTGGCCACGCTCGTCAGGACCGGCGCCCAGCGGCTGACCACCGCCCTCGTGGCCTTCCCCCTCGCCGTGGCGGGGGCGGTGGGCCCCCGCCCCCTCGGTACCTGGGCCCGCGACGCCCGCCGGACGGTCCAGGCCGGCGGCCAGCCCCTGGCCCAACTGCTGGCCTTCGCGCTGGCGGTGCCGGCCACCCTGCTGTTCCTGGTTCGCGGCCTGGCCTACCCGCTGGTGGCCCAGGACACGAGCCTGGCGTGGGGCGGGCCCACGCTGCTGGGCGCCTGGGCCGTCCAGGCCCTCGTCGGCCTCCTGCTGGTGGCGGGGACGGCGGCGCTGGTGAGCCCGCTGGTCCGGCCTCGCCCGCAGCCGCGGGCCCGCTGATCAGGCGCCCGTCCGAGACCCGCGTCGCTGACCCGGGACCGTCCGAGGCCCGCAGCCGCTGACCCGGGGGCCGTCCGAGGGCCGCAGCCGCTGACCCGGGGGCGGCCGGTCCGGGCCGCCCGGCGGGTCAGTTCCCGTCGGCCTCCGCCCGCGAGGCCACGAGAGCGTGGTGCACGAGGGCCTCGACCTGGTCGAGGAAGCGGTCGTGCTCCTCCTGGCCGAGGCCGTCGAACGCCACCCGCCGGGCCATCAGCAGGAGGGCGGGGGCCACGACGCCGGCGACCGGCCCGGCGTGGGAGGGAGGGATGCCCATCTCGTCCATGCGGGCCTGCATCTCGTGGACGGCGTAGCCGTAGGCCGCCCCGGGCAGCGGCGCCCCGTCGGCCGTGAGCACGTCGCCCACGCGCCACAGCAGGCGAACCCGCGGGTCGTCCTGGACGGAGAGGTACGACGTGAGGAACTTGCGGACCGTCGAGCGGTCGGCCGAGTCGAGGATCCGGTAGCCGACGACGTAGAGCTCCTGGGACAGGGCCTGCAGGAGCGCCCGCCGGTCGGCGAAGTGGAAGAACAGCGTGGCCTTCGACACCCCGGCGCGCTTGGCGATGGCGTCGAGCGGCGTGGTGACGACCGAGCCCTCGGCGAACACGACACGTGCCGCGTCGAGGAGGCGGGCTCGGGTCTCGGCCTTCTGCCGGGCTCTCCGGGTGAGGCCGCCGCTCTCCGATTCCTCGGTGTCCGGAGCCGATGACGCGCTCAGTGGTGGTCCTCCTGGGTCGGGGTTCCGGCGACAGGCTAGGTCCGCAGGTGGGTCGCCGAGCGATCCGCGAGCGATCCGACGATCCGGACGACGGCCCGGAACACGGGATAGAGGCCGGCGGCACAGGAACGCCCCCGTGTCGGCGGCGTCGGCCAAGGACACGGGCGCGCTCCGGACGTCGACCACGGGCACTCCCGTGCAGATCGACGGCGGTCACCGTCGGTGGGCGGGAATGGCCCCAACGCGTCCGGCGGACGCTCCCACGACCGCCGCACACCTTTGCGCGCCGCACTCCGCGAGCACGATGGCCGCCTCCGATCAACGAGGACGACGCCAGCCGGTGCGCACCGACCACGGCAGCTGGGGCACGTGCGCGGCGATGACGCACAGGAGGGCCGCCACGGACGCCGCCACGGGCACGGCGAGGACGTCGGGCACCTCGCGCAACAGGCCGGTGAGGTCGAGCAGCCAGTAGATGCCGTAGTGGGCGAGGAAGAGGCCGAACGTGTGCACGGCGGCGGCCCGCAGCATCCGGTCGAACCGGCCCAGCCACGCCGGCCAGTCGAGCTGGCAGAGGAGGTAGGCCACGGCCGTGCCGGCAAGGCCCGGGACGACGAGGCCGACGTCGCCCGGGTAGCGGGCCGGGATGATGCCGTCCGCCAGCATGGCCGTGAAGCCGACGATGCCGAGCAGGGCGGCGCCGGCCACCCAGCGCCGGTCGACGAAGCGCCCGGAGCGGACGGCCGCCATCCCCACCAGCACGAAGCCCAGGTAGGTGATGGCGGGGAAGTTCCCGGCCCAGAACTCGACGGCCAGCCAGTCGGTCTGGCCCGTCACGTCCCGCTCGACCATCACGCCCGCGATCAGGGCGGTCGTGGCGGCCACGCTGACGAGCCCGCCGGGCAGCAGGGCCCCGAGGACCGCCGCCACGCACACGGTCGTGCCCAGCGCCTCGAGCACGCCGAAGGCGAACGGTTCGCGCCACAGGAACCATGCCAGCGCCATGCCGACCGGCACCAGCAGCCCGTAGCGGCGCAGGACCACGCCGGCGATGCGCAGGCGCGAGGCGCCGCGCCGCCGGCGGCCGATGACGAGCAGCGCGCACGAGGCGCCCGCGGCCACGAAGAAGGCGGGGGCGGCCACGTCAGTGAGGATGAAGTCGGGCCACCCGGGCAGGACCTGGCGGGCGTCGCCGGCGAGCCACTCGCACAGGTGGTGGAGCAGCATCGCCATCAGGGCCACCCCCCGGAAGCGGTCCAGCGCCTCCAGCCGGTTGGTGCCGGTCGCGGCGGGGCCGGGGGCGGTGGACGGCGGGACCGTCGTGCCCTGTGGGGCGCCGGTGGGGCGGGGGCGGCCGTCCGGCGGGGCCGTGGTGGGGCTCGCCTCGGGAGTCCGGACGTCGGTATTCGGAACGATGGTTGTCATGGGGCCTCTGCTCGGTTACCCGAGCCTCGGGTCGCTAACCGGTCGGTATAGCTCCCCATGGTGCGCGCGTCCGCACGCACCGAATCCACGCGGGCGGCGCCGGGACGCGCCCCCCAGGGCGCGTCCCGACACCACGAGGTGGCTGTCCGGTGCTAGGTCGGCGCGCCGTGGGCGTGGTCGCACGCCCGGGTCTCGCCCTCCGCCACCTGGCCGGCACCGACGCCCTCGAGCGAGGCGAACGGGCCGCACGGGTGCGGTTGGACCCACACGTGCGCCATGGGCGCGGGGTCGTGCTTCACGAGCGGCGGGCTGCACGTGCCGTCGGCGTTCGTGAGTCCCCGGACCATCGGCTGCTCGGGGTCGTCCGTGTAGCAGAGGTCGTTGTGGACGTGGAACTGGACGAGCGGCCCACCGTCCTGTGGGGCGTCGTCGATGGGGACGCTGGTGGGCAGCATGTACATCGCCGCCGCCAGCGTCCTGGTGCCGTCGGGCGCGACCTCGTACACGAGCGACTCGGGCTCGTTCGGGTCGAACTGCACGTCGTCGTCGATGGTGTCCCACTTGATGAAGTGCTCGTGGCCGGTGAGGGCGTCGCCGATCGAGCGCCACCCGGCCGCCTCGGCGTCGCGGTAGTCGGCCCACTGGGGCAGGTCGGTGAGCGTCCGGGTGAGGAGGTCCTCGGCCCAGGCCTGCTGCTCCGGCGTGACGCCGGGGACCCCGCCCAGGTCGACCGGCAGCGTAGCGTCGTAGGGCTCGGGCGGCATCGCCGCCTCCATGGCGGCGTGGTCGTGGCTGGCGGCGGCCTCGGCGCCGTGGCGCCCGTCGTCGTGCGCGCCACCGGCGTGGTCGTGGCTGCCGGTCTGGGCCATGGCCGGGGCGGCCAGGGCGACGGTCAGCACGGCGGCGGCGCCGACCAGCGCCGGGCGGGGCCGGCGCAGGGCCCCGAGCTCGCGGCCGCCGGCCGGGCGGGGGGGTGCCGGGCCGGACGTGGTGGCGAGCGCCGTGGCGGCGTCGCCTTCGGCCGCTGCGGACCGGCGGGTCGCGACCGACTGGAGCGCCACTGCCGCGCCCACGACCGTCACCGCGGCCAGGACGGCGGCCAGCGTGTCGGCGAACTGCGCCGGCTCGGACTCCTCGAGGCCGTCGACGACACCGATGCCCGAGGTCTTGGCCAGCACCCAGCCGGCGAGGGCGGCGCCACCGACCGCGACGCCGACGAGGGCAACGGGCCGTGCGGACCGGACGAGTGCCAGGGCACCCCACCCCAGCTGGGCGATGGCGAGGGCCACGAAGGCGACAGCGGCCGGACGGGGGTCGCCGTGGGCGCCGGCGGCGGCGGCGTGGATGGCCCCCGCGCCGAGCGACGCCAGGGCGGCGACGGCCAGCGGGGCCGGTACGCCGGCCCGGGCGTCGGGCTCGTCGGGCGGGTGGTCGTTCAACGAAGCGCCTGTGCTCGCGCTCACCGGCGGTCTCCCCTGCTGTCGTCGTACCCCACCCCGGCGGCGAGTGTAGGTGCTCGCGCCGGCCCGGTACATACGGTGTACGCCCGTTCTGGACGGCGTCCGAAACCGGCCGCCGGGAGCGCCCGGGGAGGGCCGCCGCTCAGCCCCGCCGCTCGCGGTACTCGTCCCGCAGGCGGCGCTTGTAGAGCTTGCCGCTGTCGGTCCGGGGCATGTGGTGGGTGAAGTCCAC
>Ga0126306_10001216_pt1 | contig 13594 bp, 13 predicted proteins | sample Plot27_FD_92592 | JGI IMG/M metagenome (GOLD analysis project Ga0126306, IMG submission 92592) | Serpentine soil microbial communities from UC McLaughlin Reserve, CA, USA - Plot27 | ecosystem: Environmental > Terrestrial > Soil > Grasslands | place: USA: UC McLaughlin Reserve, Lake County...
CAAAGCTCCGACTGCTAACGGCAGGCAGTACATCAGGCCGACGCTGTCCAATATCCGGCGCCTGGTTATGGTGTTGCGTTGCATAATTGTTGCTCCCCTCTTTCGGTGGCCTGGTGATGGCTTGGTCTTTCGACACGATCGTAGGAGACCCGTACTGCGAGTAGAATCCGGCGGGCAGGAGAATTTGGGGTGGGGTCAACCCCACCTTCCCAGCCGGTTTGTGAGCTGTTTAATTCGGTGTGTTCGTCGAACAGCACCCGGGGTCCAGGTGTGCGAGCATACGCCCGCAGACGAGATGGACGGCATCGGGATGGCGAAAGGGGAGGATCGGTCCGTGAGAACATTCGGGTGTGAAGCGATCCTCTTCGACCTGGACGGCGTGCTGGTGGACTCGACCGCCGTCGTGGTGCGTACCTGGCGCGACTGGGCCAGGGACCGGGGCCTCGACGCCGAGCGCATCCTCGAGATTGCCCACGGGCGCCCGGCCGCCGAGACGGTCCGACTCTTCGCCCCACACCTGGACGCCGACTCGGAGGCCCGCGAGCTAGAGCGGATGGAGGCGGAGAACCTGGACTGCGTCCTCGAGGTAGATGGGGCCCGAGAGCTGCTCTCGGCGCTCCCCGCGGACGGCTGGACCGTGGTCACGTCGGGCACGCGGGCCCTGGCGTCGAAGAGGATGGAGCACGTCGGCCTGCGGCTGCCGGAGCGGTTCGTGAGCGCCGACGACGTGGAGAACGGCAAGCCCCACCCCGAGGCCTACCTGAGAGGCGCCGAGATCCTGGGCGTGCACCCGGAGGCGTGCGTTGTCGTCGAGGACGCGCCCTCCGGCGTGAGCTCGGCCAGATCCGCCGGCATGCGCGTCGTCGCGGTCGCCACCACCTACCGCCAAGACGACCTCGGGGAGGCTGACGCGGTGGCGACTTCGCTGACGAAGATACGCGCGATCCCCCGTTCCGAGTCCCGAACGGGAAGTGGCCCACGCTTCGAGTTGGGGGTTACGGGGTAGAGCTGGTCAGCACACCGCCTGAGAAACCCCCAGGCTGCTTGTCAGCACCTCAGCTTGTCAGCTCTTTGCGCCGCGCCACAGACGCTGGGACGGTACGCGCAGGGCCCAGTTGAACTTGCTCGAGAAGTTCTCCCAGGCGATGGCGGCGGTGAGCTCCACCAGGGCGTCCTCGTCGAAGAACCCGCGCACCTGGGAGAATAGCTCGCTGGTCTGGGCTTCGAAGACGGCTTTTTTCGGTCCTTGCGAACGGTCCGGGTCTACGCCAGCGATCCTTGCCACGGCGCTACCTCCTCTCTTAGCTGTACTCTAAGATGTGGACTCTCGGCGCTCACCTCATCGCCATGCGGCGGTAGGCGTGGCGGCGGCCCCGGATCGCGAGCGACGCCGCCAGCACGTTCATCGGCTCGGTGATCCCGGAGACGCCCGCGTCCCCCAGGTGCAACACGTCCGCGCCGGCCCGCTTGGCCGCGAGCGCCAGCTCCCGGACGGTCTCCCTGTCCGCTCCCTCCTGCGAGGTCCCGACCGTCGCGACCACCAGCGCCCCGGCCTCTCTCGCGGTATCCGCCAGGCTGGCGACGAGCGGCTCGCGGCTCCCCGGGACGGTGCCAGGCGCAGGGATCAGGACCGCGTCTGACACCTCGGCGAGACCCGCCATCTCCCCCTCCTCGACCATCCCCCTCCCGCCGCTACCGTGCATCTTGCCGGCGAAGACGGCGGCATCGGGGATGGTCTCCCGTACCAGCGCGACGGCGGAGAGCATCTCTTCGGCTCCCACCTCTGCGTCGGGGTTGGCGGTGACGACGACGAAGTTCGCGTCCGCGAGACGCCGCAGGTTCTCGCGGCTCGCCCGCCGGTACTCGGACACGCCCTCAGAAGGTTCGACGTTCACGCCCACGGGACGCCCGAGGCGCCGCTTCAGGCCGGCCAGGTCCTCGCCGTCGAACTTGTTGAGGAGGACGAGGTCCGCACCGAAGGCGACGGCGAGCTCGGCGTTGGAGACGCCATCCACGAGCGGCGAGGCAGGCCAGAGGACCTCGCAGAGGATGGTGCGTCCCTCGGAGCGCCGGACGGCCTCGAGGAGGGTCCTGCAGCTCATATCCTCGAAGTCGGCGGGGCCGCAGTCGAGGATGCGCCTCAAGCGCTGACCTCGAAGAGGGGGTCTCCGGCGCTCACCTCCTCGGTCGTCAGGCTGCCGACCGGGTGCTCGTCGGCGTTCGTCACGACGACGGGGGTTACGGGGTTGTAGCCTCCGGCACGGATCTCCTCCAGGTCGAAGCGCACGATGGGCTGGCCGGCCTCCACCCTGTCCCCTTCGGTGGCGAGCTTCTCGAAACCGGTCCCGCGCAACTCGATGGTGTCGAGGCCGACGTGGACGATCAGCTCCACCCCCTCGTCGGTCTCTATCCCGAATGCGTGCCCGCCCTCGAAGAGCTTGACGAGAGTCCCCGAGGCCGGGGCGACAGCCTCGCCGCTCTCCGCGGGTACAATGGCGCCTCCCTCTCCCGCCATCCCCTCAGCGAAGACCTCGTCGGGCACCTCGCTGAGAGGGACAGCCCTGCCGGTCACGGGCGCTAGCATTTGCATCAGCCCTCTCCTTTGAGGATGCGCTCCATGCGCGCGGCGATGCGGTCGGACTGGGTACCCAGGACTACCTGGGCCACCTTGCCGCGCTTGACCACGCCGGAGGCGCCGAGCTCCTTCAGACGCGCGTCGTCAATGCGCTCAGGGTCGGCAACAAAGAGCCTGAGCCGCGTGATGCACCCCTCGACGCTCTCGACGTTCTCCTGTCCACCGAGGGCCTCCAGCACATTCTCCGCTAGCACGTCGTCGCGGTCGCGCCCTGCTGTGGCCGGAGCGGCGGCCCCGGTGGGCGCGGCTTCGCGCTCGCCTTCACGCTCGGCCTCGCGTTCCGCCTCGCGGGCGGCTTGGCGTTCCGCCTCCTCGCCCGGTCTCGGGCCGCGCTGGCTTTCGGGCAGGATCCAGTCGGAAGAGAGCCCGGTCGAGGCCTCGCCCCGGCCAGGCGTCGCCAGGTCAAAGCGCTTGATAAAGAAGCTGAAGACGAAATAGTAGACGACGAAGTAGACCAACCCCACGCCGAGCAGCAGAAGCGGCCTCGTCGTGTTCTCCTTGCTGAAGTTCAGCACGTAGTCTATGAGCCCCGCCGAGAAGCCGAAGCCTATCTTTATCCCGAGCAGCGTGCACACCGCGAGCGCCGTCCCAGTAAGGATGGCGTGCACCAGGTAGAGGAGCGGGGCGACGAAGAGGAAGGCGAACTCGATGGGCTCGGTGATGCCGGTAAGGAACGAGGCGAAGGCGGCGGAGAGCAGGATGCCCGAGGCCACCTTCGGGACCCTGGCGTGCCGGATCATCGCCAAGCACGCCGCCGGGAGGCCGAACATCATAACCGGGAAGAAGCCAGAGAGGAAGTACCCGGCGGTGGGATCCCCGGCGAAGTAGCGCGTGATCTCCCCCTGCACCGGGCCGTCCGGACCCTCGAAGGTCCCGAGCTGGAACCAGACGTAGGTGTTGATGACGTGGTGGAGGCCAACGGGGATGAGCATGCGGTTGATGAACCCGTAAAGCCCGGTCCCCAAAGCCCCTAGGCCCACTATCGCCTCGCCGACGGCGTTTATCCCCGCCCCGATGGGAGGCCAGATCAGACCGAAGATCACGCCCAGTATCAGCGCGACGAACGCGGTGATTATGGGCACGAAGCGCCTGCCCCCGAAGAACGCCAGGTAATCCGGCAGCCGGATGTCCGAGAAGCGCCTGTACAAGCCGGCTGCCACGAGCCCGGTGATTATCCCCGAGAGCACGCCCATGTAGTATACGGGGTCCGTGCCCTCCTCGGCGAGCTGGGGCGCGATGACGTTGAAGACCTCGGCGAAGACGAAGTACCCCACCAGCCCGGCGAGCCCCGCGGCCCCCGCCCCGCCGGTCAGCCCCACCGCGATGCCGATCGCGAACAACACCGGCAGGTTGTCGAAGATGGCCGCACCCGCCGCCGCCATCCACGGCAACCCCAGCAGGTCGTCCTGCCCGAGCCTCAAGAGCAGCGCCGCCGCCGGCAGCACCGCTATGGGAAGCATCAGCGAGCGTCCGACGCTCTGCAAGGCCCCCAGGGCCCTGTCCCACCCGCCGGATCCGCCGGCCGCGGGGGTGCTCGTTGCCTGAGCCATCGTATTCCTCCTTCTCCCGCTCGACGCGCGAGACGCGTCGATCACCCTAGATACCCCTGACTATACCGATGCCGCAAGCGTAGAGCAACGCGGGGTTCGGTGCCGCCCGGCAGCCGGTCCCGCGCCTACGAGACGTCGTCGGGTTCGCCCATCCTCGGCGGCCTGGGCGGCTTGTCCGGTATGGGCGGCTTGTCGTTCTCCCACCCGGGACGCGCACCGGGCGGAGTCTCTCCACCCTCCCTGAAAGAGGCATCGGGCCGGCCGCCCCCGAAGCTGACGTTGCCCCTCGCCGTCGCGTGCTCGCCTAGCAACTTCGAGAGGCGGTCCAGGGGTAAACCGAGAAGCCTGGCGAAGCGCGCCAGATCCTCGCCTCCGAGCTCGCGGCTGAACTCCCCGTGTTTGCTCGTGTGCTGGTAGGAGAGATCGGCCACCTTGTTGAGAAGATCCGAGAGGCTGTCGGCGCGAACGGTACGCCTCCCCGTGTCACCGCCCGCCCTGGCGCCCGCCCTGGCGCGCGGCCTGCCGAAGCTCGTACCGGCGGAGCGGCGTAGCCTCTCGTCGTGCTCCCGCCTCTTCTTCGGGTCCGAGAGGACCTCGTAGGCGTGCTGTATCTCCTTGAAGCGCTCCTCGGCGCCGCGGTCGTCGGGGTTGGCGTCGGGGTGGTGCTTCCTGGCCAGCTTCCGGTAGGCCTTGCGGATCTCGTCCCCGAAGCGCCTCTGGGCACGCCGAGCAGCCCGTAAGGATCCCTGGCCGGCACCGCTCCCTGCCTTTACTCCGGTCCTGCTCTCCGGATCTGCCTAACCCGGCATCTCCCGGCTCGCGGTGTTGAGGAGACCGCCCAGGATGCGGAGCTCGTCCGCCACCGGCGCCGCCACAGCGCTCTCGGCAAGACCCCGCACCCGCTCCCCGAGCGAGCCGAGTATGCTTCCCACCTCGGCCGGGTTGGCATTACCAGACCTGAGCAGGTCCCCGAGCCTCCCGAGATCTCCGGCGATCGGCAAGAGTTCCGGGTCGCCGGAGCCCTCGAGCCAGAGCCGCCAGCCGTCTATCTCGTCGAGCGCGTCCTCTACCGGAAGCTCCTCCGGGCCGCCCTCCAGGGCGCGGATGGTGGTGTCCAGGTCCTCCGGGGGGACGCGCACCACCGTCGGCTCCGGGACGTCCGCCGGAACGTCCGCGGGCACCTCTGCCACAGGCGGCGGCGCACCGCCCGAGATGCTCTCAGGCCCGACGTCGAAGCCGGGCTCGGGCCCGCCTGCCACCCCGAAGCCGCTCTCGGAGGAGGTCGTGGACGCCGGATTGATCCCGAGCATGCCCTTGGCGCGCTCGGCCAGCTCCGTCTGCAAGACCTGCGCCTCCCTGAAGAAGGCGGCGAGGTGCTCGTCGCCGGAGATCTCCGCGTCCGAGGCGTAGCGGTCGCAGTTCTCCGCGCCGTGCAGGGCGTGGTAGAGGACGCTGATCAGGTTGTAGTGCTCGTCCCTCGTTCCCGTCGTCCGCTCGCCGAAGTCCATCCCTCATCCTCCTCACGTCACTACCGCGCTATCCCCACCGGCGTACCCGCCCCCACGAAGGCCCAAACTCACCCGTCCCCCGTACCTCCATGATCCCGGCTCGAGATTCCGACGTCCACACCGGTGTCTACACCTCCGTCACCCGACCCATTTGCCCGTAAGATGTTTCACCGAACGCCCTTGCCCGGTGGCCGAATAGTGTTACGTTCTACAGGTATGTGCGTTTTACATCCCAGCTGGCGACCGAGAGCTACAGCGGAAGGCTACAGCGGAAGGCGACGGCGGAATTGCTGACTAGGCGGAAGGTGGAATCCGCGGGCGCCCGCGGCGGCTCGGGAGAGGAGACGACCGCCGGAAACGGCGGCAGGAAGACGTCGCCGCTCTTCGAGGCCTCCCTGCTCTCGACGGCGGTCTTTCTGGGGACCAACCCCGTGGCGGTGAAGTACGCCGTGGGTTACATACCGCCGCTACCCTTCGTGACCTTGCGATTCGTACTCGCGGGGCTCGTGCTGTGGGGGATCTTGTGCCTCTTCAACCCGGAGGGCAGGCTCAGGAGTAACGACCTCTGGGCCATGGCCGGGTTGGGGCTGGTCGGCATTGCCTCGAACAACATACTCTTCACCCACGGCGTAAGCATGACAAGCGCCTCCAACTCCGCCCTCGTGGTGGCCACGGCACCCCTGTGGGGGATGCTCCTGGCTTTCGTGCTCGGGTGGGAACGTCCGAAGCTCACGGGCATCGTCGGGGTAGGTGTGGCCATGCTGGGTGTGGCCGTGATCGTCTACCAGGGCCTAGGGGAGAGCGGCGCGAGTTTGGCCGGGGACCTGCTGGTGATGGGAGCGGCCGTCTGCTGGGGCTCCTACGCCGTGCTCTCGCTGTCTCTGCTCGAGCGCTACTCTCCCCTTGCGGTCGCCGCCTACTCGATGCTCTTCGGGGGCCTGGCCGTCCTCCCGCTCGCGTCAGTGCAGCTTCCGGGCGTGGACTGGGGGGCCGTTAGCCTGGGAGGATGGGGGGCGTTTGCCTACTCGGCGCTCCTGGTGGCGGCCTTCGGGTTCACCTTCTGGCAGCGTGGGATCTCGCGCATCGGGGCGAACCGCATGCTCGTCTACCAGTACCTGGTCACCCTGGTCGGGGTCGTCGCGGGGGTCGTGCTCTTCGGCGAGAGCTTCGGGATCGACAAGGTCATAGGAGCGGCGATCCTGCTCGGCGGCGTGTACCTCGCCCGGCGCCAGTGAGCCACCACGGCCCACCGGCGTAGGCGTTAAGTCTTTGTGCTGAACTGATGGCGAAGCGTTCGAACGTGAGCGCCGGGCTGCTGCTGTTCCGCCGTCCCCGTGGCGAGCTCGAGGTCTTCCTCGCCCATCCGGGCGGGCCGTTTTGGGAGGATCGAGATCTGGGGGCCTGGACGGTCCCGAAGGGTCTGGTGGAGAGAGGTGAGGACCCTCTGGCGACGGCCGTCCGCGAGTTCGAGGAGGAGACCGGCATCCGTCCCGAAGGTCCTTTCGTGCCGCTGGGCAGCGTACGGCAGAAGGCCGGCAAGCTCGTGCAAGCGTGGGCGTGGGAGGGGGAGGCAGACGCGCGGCGAGTTCGGAGCAACACGATGCGCGTCGAGGTGCCCCGCGGCTCGGGGCGGTGGCTCACCATCCCCGAGGTGGACCGGTGCGAGTGGTTCGATTCTGAGAGGGCGCGGGAGAAGATCACCCCCGCGCAGGCAGAGCTGATCGACCGTCTGCAGGCCGCGCTCTCCGAGGAGGTGCCGAGCTAGTCCGACAGAGTCCGCGGTTGACGTGGTGGGGCCCGCCTGGCCAGCAGCCAGAAAGCTAACGGGTTGTCTGACGGGATCTAGACCAGGGTCAGCCTGTTCTCTTCGGGTGAGCTCGGCCACCCACCCTTTACTCCGCGCCTTCCGGGGCGGCGACGTGGGCGTCGCGGGCGTCGCCGAGGCCCGAGATCAGGAGGCACACCATCACCGCTAGGAGCAACGCCAGCGGCACGGTCCACGAGTGCGTCGCGTCGCGAAGGACGCCGAAGAGAAAGGGCCCCGCCGCGGCGAGCAGGTAGCCGACGGCCTGGGCCATGCCAGAGAGCGCGGCAGCGTGCTCGGGGCTGGACGCCCGCAACGCGAAGAACGTGAGCGCCAGGCTGAAGCACGCACCCTGGCCGAGCCCCAGGAGCACGACCCAGAGGGCGCTGGCGGTGTCGCCGGCTACCAGCAGGCCCAGAGTGCCCGCGCCGGACAGGGAGACGGCCGCCACGACGATGCCTTGCTGTGATGGCCTTCTACCGGCGAGCACAGGGGCTAGGAACATCGTCGCGATAGCCACCGTCTGAGAGAGCCCGAGCATCCATCCCGCCCGGGTCGCGCTCAGCCCCTCCTCGCGCAGGATCTCCGGCAACCACGTGAGCGTCACGTAGTACGCCAGCGACTGCAGCCCCATGAACAGCGTCACCTGCCACGCGAGCGGCGAACGCCACAGGCCACTAACCCCGCGGCGGGCTCGTGCCGGCGCGTCCTCGGGCCGACCGGTTCGGATTCGGGGAGCCCACGCAACGGCGGCGACGAGGGCGGGGAGGGCCCACAGCGCCAGGGACGTCCGCCAGCCGATCCCGTTCATGTGCGCGATCGGAACGCTTGCGCCGGCCGCGAGGGCAGCGCTGACGCCCAGCGCGGTAGAGTACACGCTCGTCATAAGGCCGGCGCGTCCGGGGAACTCCTGCTTGACGATGCTCGGCAGGAGCACGTTGCCGACCGCGATGGCAGCCCCCAGGACCGCGGTGCCCAGGAAGAGCGCGACTACCGCGTCCGCCGAGCGCACCAGGATACCCGCAGCAAGAGCGAGCAGGCTCGCAAGCAGCGCGCGCTCCACACCGAAGCGGAAGGCCAGCCGGGGCACGGCCGGCGAGAGCAAGCCGAACGCCAGGAGCGGCAGCGTCGTGAGCAGGCCCGCCACACCGTTGGATACACCGGTGTCGGCCCGGATCTCGCCGATCAGAGGCGCCACCGAGGTGAGCGCCGGACGCAGGTTCGCCGCCAGGAGCACGAGCCCCGAGACGAGCAACACACACCGAAAACCGGAGGGACCACGGTGATCGGCACGATCGGCCGTGTCCGTGGCCGAGAGCTTCTTCGTCATGCGAACAGGGTACACCGCGGCGAGGGTACAGGCTCTCCCCGCCCCATCCAAAGAAGGTGATCGCGACGGTGACGATCTGCCCGCGCGTGGCACTACTCCCGCTCTATACGGTCAAGCGCCTCCTTCTTCCCGACGGCCGGGTCTGGCGCGGGCAGCTCGACGCTGGGCGGGAGCTCGAGCCTGAGGTTTGCTTCGCTGTCGACGAGAAGGTCGCCGCGGGCGAGTTGGAACTCGAGGACGTGCCCGCCAGCGCTCCTCTCCGCCGTGATGAAGTGGAAGTGATAGCCTGCCACGTTCAGGCCCTGGGCGTAGCGCGGGAAACGGAACCCGACGAGGCTACCTGGGACGTCGCGGAGCTCGAAGGTGGGTTGGTGCTCGACGACCTTCGCGAGCGGCGGGTAGGGCCTGCGCTGGCGGGGGACGCTTCGCGTCTTGACGTACTCGAAGCGCCCGTCCACACGGACGGCGTAGCACGAAGCCTCACCGCCAACGAGCAGATCGAGGTGCGTACAGAACGTCGCGAGGTCCATGGGTCCGGTGAGCCTCTGGGAGAGGCCAGGCTCGAAGAAGGTCACGACGGCGAACGGCGTCCTCGTCCCTCCATCTATAGCGTAGGCTCGCCCGTCCGCCTTTACCTGGTAGAAGCTACCGTCGAGGGCGACCATCTCGCCGTCCAGCGCTTCGAGCGTGCCGAGGCCGAAGTCTCCATGCTCCTCGAGCTCGGCGAAGCTGACGTCGCCGTCGTACCTCCCCTCCAACAGCGCGTCTATGGTGGAGGTCTGGAAGAGCGCGTGGTGGGGACGCTCGTCTTCTCCAAGCTCGCCCTTCTTGAGGTATTCGACGTGGAGCGCGCCTACCAGCGCGGCATCTATGGGCATCCCTCTCCTTCCGCTAACTTGCTAACCCGCATTATCGCGAAGGGCCGCCGCGAGATCCTCGCTGAGGCGAGCGGGCCGCTACGACCACCACCGTCCGAGGAGGGCCCCGGCGAGCACCACGGCGAAGAGACGCAGCATCTGCACCGCCAGGACCAGCGGCGCGTCTGCGCCGCTCCCCAGGGCCATGATCGCCACGGAGTCGATCCCACCCGGCGTCGTGGCGAGGTAGGCGGTGAGCCCGTCGACATCGGTGAGCGCGGCGAGGGACCATCCCAGACCGGCGCAGGCGACCACGAGCCCCGCGGCGGAAGCCAGCACGATGGGGAACAGCCGCCCCACACTCTTTATGGATGGCCGGTCGAACAGCAGCCCCACCCAGAGGCCGAGGACGAGGAAGGCCGCCTGCGGCACGCCCGGCGGCCAGGCAAGGTGCACCACGCCGAGTTCCTCCAGCCCGACGCCCAAGACGAGTGGGCCCAGCAGCGCCCCCGCCGGCAGCCGCAGGCGCGTCCCCGCCCACGCCCCGAGCGCCGCTACGAGCACCGTCAGGGTGTAGACCAGCCAAGCATCCTGGGCGAGGGCCGTCCCTCCGGAGGTTGCCTGCAAGCCCTGGGCCGAGATCTCGTGTGGCGCGGACCCCGGCACCAGCCCCAACCGGGAGACCAGCGCGGCGGAGAAGACGACCACCACCACGCGCGTGTACTGCATCACGGCGACCAGGCGCGGATCTGCGCCCAAAGGGCCGCTCATGGCCAGCATGCCCGAGGCGGCGCCCGGGAGCGTGCCCAGGGCCGCGGTCCTGCGGTCGAGGCGAGCGAGCCGGGCGAGCAGCATCCCGGCCGCGAGGCTCAGGAGCAGGGTGCCGCCGACCACGAGGCACACGGGGAGCCAGTGGGCGGCGATCAGGGATAGAACCGAGGGCCTGAAAGTGGCGGCGAGCACGCCTCCGACGACGGCCAGCGACGCCAGGCGTCCCCAGCGCGGCATCGTCGGATGCTCCGGCCACACCAGCGCTGCGACGATGGCGACGAGCATCGGGCCGACCAGCCATCCGGCGGGTAGGCCTACGCTCTGGGCGAGCAACCCCGCGAGAGCTGCACCACCGCCCACGAGCAACCACCCGACGACGCGCGCCGTAGACGGCCCTCCCCAACCGGCCCGCCCATCGCCCTCTCGCTCCCCTTCGGCCCCGAGCCTCAAACTCCGCTCGCTCCCGGCGCCCTGGCGCGCAGCGGCTCAAGCAGACGCCCGCAGAGCTCCTCGCTGAGAGCCCGCAACCTCTCCCTTGCCTCCTCGTCGTAGGCCTGAGGATCAGCGCGCCCCTCCCGGGTCCCGTCGAAGTAGCGGCCCGTGGCCCCCTCCAGCTCCGGGGAGGTAGCCAGGCGCACGGTCGCCTCCGCTCCCTCCTCGACGGTGCTCATCGAGCGGCCGAAGGCCTCCAGGACCATCTTGGTGTCCATCAGGGAAGCGGGGTGCAGGGCGTTTACGCTGACCCCTGTGCCCTTGAGGCGCTCCGCGAGCTCGAAGGTGAACATCACCTGGGCCAGCTTGCTCTGCGTGTAGGCCTTCATGCCACCGTAGCCCCGCTTTAGCATTACGTCGTCGAAGTCTATCGGGCTCTGTCCGGCCGAGGCGACGTTGATTACCCGGGCGGGGGCGGAGGCGCGGAGCAGGGGCGCGAGCAGAGACGTGAGCAGGAAGTGCGCCAGGTAGTTGATGGCGAAGGTGAGCTCGTAGCCGTCCCCGCTCTCCCTGCGCTCCCCCGCTATGACGCCCGCGTTGTTGATGAGCACCTCGAGGCGGTCTTGTTCAGCGAGAACCTGTTCTGCCAGGGCGCGCACCTCGCCCAGTGAGGCGAGGTCGGCGAGGTAGGAACCCAGCTTCTCGCTGCCCGTCTCTTCGCGCGCCTCCCCGAGGGTGGCCTCCAGGCGTTCCCTGCTCCGACCGTGCAGCAGCACGGTGGCGCCCCTCGCGGCGAGCTCGAAGGCGACGCGCTTGCCCAGGCCGTCGGTGGCCCCCGTCACCAGGATCGTCGCTTCGGTCGGGTAGGTCATCTGCTCTCCCTTCGGACCCACATGTCAAAACCTCTTGCGCAGAAGTAATGCTAGAGCATGTACCGCGCGAAGGGAGCCCCGGGGAGGCAGAAAGCGGGTTGACTATGAGACGCCTGACTCGCTCTCCAGCAAACGGCGAGGTCGGGTAGGTGGGAATCATCCCACCCACACGGTGCCGTCCTTGAGCACGGGATCCTCCAGACGGCTCTGCAGGTTATAGATTACGTCCTTCCTCTCCACCACGATGGGCCAGCTTCGTTGCCGGGCCACCTCGAAAAGGTCGCGATTCGGATTGAAGGCTATGGGGGTCCGGACCACATCCAGAAACCCCACGTCGGAGAGTGTATCCCCCAGCCCCACGGAACCCTCCAGGCTCACGTCCGCCTCCCTCACGAACTCCTCCAGGACCCGCCGCTTGTTCTTGAAGGGGTCCTCGAGCACCTCTCCTGTGTAGCGTCCTCGGGCGTCCTGGGCGAGGACCGTGCCCCAGGCCCGGTCGAAACCTAACGGCTTCAGGAAGAGGTCCAGGATCTCCTGCGGGGAACCTGATATGGCTATGAGCTGGTACCCTGCCCGCTTGAGCCGCAGGGCCATGTCACGCGTGTACATGTGCACCCTTCTGCCGCGGGTCTCTACCTCTACCCTGGCACACCGTTGCAACTGCGCCACGGAGACACCCTCGAGCTCCCGCAAGAACAGGTCCATGACCAGCCTGTCGTAGGTGTCGTAGGAACCCCGGCGTTCTACCCAGGCGTAGTAGTCTTCGCTGAGCTCCTCGCGTACCCGCTCGGAGAAGACCCCTTCGTTCACCAGCCGGCGGGTCAGCGCCGGCAACAGCCCCCGCCTGAACAGGGTGCCGTCCACGTCGAAGACGGCCAGCGGCTGCTCGGCCGAAGGTTTGCTCTCTGCCATAAAGCCAATTATGCCACCGATGATCCGTGGCTCGGCTTACGTTAGATTCGCCTACGCGCTACGACTGGCTTCCAGCTCGTCCCTTCGCCAGGGTCATCACGCCCGGACCGGGGCGTGCTCCAGGTAGGGTACCGTCATGGGGCCCTCGGGGAGGACCGCTACGGGGGCATCCTGGCCGAGGTTCTTCAGCTCCTCGGATACCGCGGCCTTTATGTCCTCTACAGGCTCGAGGTGCACCCGCCTGACGTCGTCGGGGGGTATCTCGCTGTAGAGCGCGACCCTCGCCCGCTGCAGGATCAGGGCGAAGAGCTGCACCTGCCACTGGTCGAAAACGGAGAAGCCGGGCGAGTAGATGGTCTCGAGCATATCCTCCGGCGAGGAGTGCTCGAGGAGCATCTTGCGGAAGTTGCCGTGGTTCGGGAAGCCGTCGTTGCAGCGGGAGGCGGAGATGATCAGGCCCCCCTCGGAGACTATCTGGTAGGCTGCCGACATTCCCTTCACCGCCTGGTAGAGGTTCTGGTCCAGCGGGTAGCCGCCGTTGGTGGTGACGACGATCGGGTACTCCCTCTCGCAGGCGACCATCACCGACGCCTTGTTCGCCTCGCAGCCCCGCTCGTGGGCGGCAAGCACCTCGCCGCAGAAGAAGCCCGTGATCTCCCTGGCCCGGTTGATGGTGACGTTTATGAGGAAGTCTACCGGCAGGAGAGAACCGTTCGCCCGGATTTGGTCCTGCGTCGGGTTGTCCTCGAGAACCCCCCAGGTGCTACGAGCATGCCCGATGACCGACGCCCGGTGGTAGTGCATGATCGAGTCTACGTCCGCCACCGCCGGGAAGACGCCCTTGTACCCGCCAGAGAACCCTGCCATGAAGTGCGGCTCGATGAAGCCAAGCACGATGCGCCTGTCGGCCTCGACGTACTCGC
>Ga0126306_10001217_pt1 | contig 13593 bp, 16 predicted proteins | sample Plot27_FD_92592 | JGI IMG/M metagenome (GOLD analysis project Ga0126306, IMG submission 92592) | Serpentine soil microbial communities from UC McLaughlin Reserve, CA, USA - Plot27 | ecosystem: Environmental > Terrestrial > Soil > Grasslands | place: USA: UC McLaughlin Reserve, Lake County...
CGCGTCGGCGTTCTCTGTGCCGAGCGCCACCGCGATCCGCTCGGCCGCCGACCAGCTCGGCCAGGGCGACGTCATCCTGCTGGAGATCCACCGCGGCGGGCCGAACTACCCCGGCGGCGATACCCAGTTCGGGTTCATCGCGATCGAGTGGTGGCCGGACGACTACCTGGCGATCCGGTACGCGGTGAACCGCGGCACCGTCGTGGTCGAGGCGGCGGGCAACGGCTCGCAGAACCTCGACGACGGCGTCTACGACACCCGGCCCACCGGCTTCCCGAGCTGGTGGCGCAACCCGTTCCGGCGCAACGAGCTCGACTCGGGCGCCGTGCTGGTCGGCGCGGGAGCGCCGCCGTCCGGGAACCAGGGGCCGGACCGGTCGCGGCTCGACTTCTCGAACTACGGTGCCTGCGTCGACGCGCAGGGCTGGGGCCGCGAAGTGACCACGACGGGGTACGGGGATCTGCAGGGCGGCGGCAACGTCGACCTCTGGTACACGGGCCGGTTCAGCGGTACCTCCAGCGCGTCGCCGATCGTGGTCGGGGCGCTGGCCTGCGTGCAGGGCGTGCTTCGGGCCCACGGCCGGCCGCGGCTCTCGCCGGCCCGCGCCCGCGAGCTGCTCCGCGCGACCGGGTCGCCGCAGCAGGACGCGCCGGGGCGTCCCGCCACGCAACGGATCGGCAACCGGCCGAACCTGCGTCAGCTCATCCCCAGGGCGCTGCAGACCGCGACCTGGACCGGGGTGCAGTTCCGGGGCCGGATCCCGGCGCATGGCACGCAGCGCTGGTTCACGTTCCGCTGGCCCGCGCACTGGCACGTGCTGTGGACGGTCATGCCGACCAGCCCGCGGCCGGGCGGTCCGCAACTGCGGTACCGGACCCGCGTCGAGCGGGCCACCGACTACTACGCCACCTACTGGATCGAGATCGTCAACCTGGTCGACACGCCCGTCGACTTCGAGGGCCGCTTCGCGGTCCTCGGCTGGTGAGAGGAGACCCCGCACATGCGCATCGGAACGCAGTTCACCGGAGCCCTCGGCGCGGGTCAGACCCGCCGATGGTTCACCCACTCCTGGCCCGCCGACTGGCACGTGATCTGGCACATGATGCCGGTGACGCCGGTCATCGGTGCCCCCGAGGTCGAGTGGGAGGTCGAGGTCGAGCGGGCCAGCACCACCCACGTCACCTACTGGCTGACTGTCCGCAACCTGACCAGCACACCGGTCAACTTCGAGGGCCGCTACGCGGTCCTGAACTAGCGGGGGAGCGATGAAGACCACGATCATCATCGAGGACGAGGCATCCACAGTGGCCAGTCACGAGAGGTCTCGGCCGGACGCCGTAGCCAGCGGACCTGCCGTGGCCGCGTTGCGCGAGGCCATCGACGCCGGGGCAGCGCCCGGTGTTGGTGGGTCCACACCGTCCGGGGAGGGCGGTAACGACGGGGGAACCCCGCCGGGGTGGCTCGTCGACGCCATCGCCGCGGCGGGCGGAATGACGGCGCCGCCGTCGCCCCAGGGCATCCACCTCGGCGCCAACGGCGGCAGCGCTCAGGACGCCGGCGCGGCCCCCGCCGGCTGACCCGACGCGCCCCGTGCTCGGCCACCTGCTGGCGTGCGAGCACGGGGCCCCCGCGCGCTGCCGATGGGCGGCCCGCGCGAACAAGTCGGACGACCCGCTATCGTGTTGCCTACGGCGGAGGGGCTCGCCGGATAATCGCGACAGGACGCGCAGTGCCTGTGGCCAACGGTCCCTACCTGGATGACTAACGACAGGTAGGAGGAGCCTGTGCCGAGCGAGCGGGGGAGATCCGTCGACCCGGACGTCGGTCCTCACGTTCTGGCGCAGCGCCGGGCGTCGCGCCGCGGTCATGTGCCCATCCTCGCCGCCGTCGCGGCCGGCGGCGCAATCGGCGCGTTGACCCGCTACGGCGTCTCGCTCTGGCTGCCGCACGCTCCTCGTGCGTTTCCCTGGGCAACGTTCACGATCAACGTCACGGGCTGCCTGCTCATAGGAGTGCTGATGGTGCTGATCAGCGAGGTCTGGTCGGCACACCGGCTGCTGTACCCGTTCCTGGGCACCGGTGTGCTCGGCGGGTACACCACGTTCTCCGCCTACGCGGTCGACGGGCGGGTGCTGCTCGGGGCAGGGCATCCGGAGGTTGGCATCGTCTACCTCGGCGGCACCCTGGCGGGTGCGCTTGCCGCCGTGTACGCCGGAGTGCTACTCGCCCGGTGGGTTACCGGTTCCCGTCGGTCCAATGATCGGAGACGACGATGAGGCTCGCAGGTCGGGCGTTGCGGATGACGATCCTCATTGGCGAGGACGACACGTGGCACCACAAGCCACTCTTCCACGAGATCGTCCACCGGGCGCACAAGGCCGGGCTCGCCGGGGCGACCGTGCTGCGGGGAATCGAGGGCTTCGGCGCGAGCTCACGGATCCACACCATGCGCATCCTGAGTCTCAGCGAGGACCTACCGGCGGTGATCGTCATCGTGGACGAGGAAGAGCGCATCCGGGCCTTTCTGCCTCAGCTCGACGAGCTGGTCACCGGCGGCTTGGTGATGCTGGACGAGGTCGAGGTGATCCGCTATGTCGGCGCCGCGAAGACCACCGCGCCGTGACCGTCCTACTCATCGCCGTCGGTGCTGCCGTCGGCGCGCCGCTGCGCTACCTCACAGATCGGGCCATACAGGCCCGCCACGACTCCCTGTTCCCGTGGGGCACGTTCACCGTCAACGTCCTCGGCTCGCTGATCCTGGGCACCGTCGCCGGCGGCGCCACCACCGGCGCTGTCCCTGGCAGCGCCGTCGCGCTGATCGGCACCGGCCTCTGCGGGACGCTCACGACCTACAGCACCTTCGGCTACGAAACACTGCGCCTTGTCGAAGACGGTGCCCATTCCTACGCTGCGCTCAACGCCGTCATCAGCGTCGTAGGCGGTCTCGGCGCGGCCTTCGTCGGCTGGGCGCTCGCCGCCGCGATCTGGCCCTGATCGGTGGGGCGGCCTCTGGCTCGCGGCTGGCGATGATGTCCGGGATGCTGCACCATCTGAGCAGCGCGACCGGAGGGGGCACGGGTGCGTAACTGGCTGATCGGCTTGGGCATTGGAATCGGTTGCGTCGTCGCCTCCTGGGCGTTGTTGGTGCTGCTGGCCCGCCGGCTCCCGCCCGGGGTTCTCCGCGACCTGGCCGCGTTCATTCCGGATTGCGTCACCACCGTTCGCCGGCTCCGCAAGGATCCGCAGGTGCCGCGCCGGGCCAAGATCGCCATCGTGTTCGCCGGGCTTTGGGTCGCGAGCCCCATCGACCTCATCCCCGAGTTCCTGCCCATCATCGGACCTCTCGACGACGTTGTCGTAGTCGCCCTCGCGCTGCGCTACGCCGGCCGCCAGGTACCCCGTGAGGTGCTTCTCGCCGCCTGGCCCGGCGAACCCGGGCTGCTGGAACGGCTGCTTGGGCCGCCCAGACCAGGCAGGCACACCACTGAGGTCAGTGGCACGTAGCGACAACCCCGATAGCAGGCGGCAGCGCGGACAAGCGGACAACAGGTGTCAGGGCAACTGGACGCCCGACTGATCACGGGTGGCCGGCTGGTTGCTTACTTCGGGGACCGCATCACGGGTTGCCTCAGGTCGAAGAACTCGGCCTCTCCGACGGAGAGCTTGTTCATCTCTTCCATGTTCGCTTGCAACTCCGGCGGCACCTCCTTGCGTTCGCCCTCGCGGGCGTCGGCCTCGGAGGTGAAGTACATGACCATGGTGTAGGCGCCGCCTTCGTGCCCGACTCCGACGCTGCCGACCACGTCGGGACGGAACGCCGCCCACTTGTCCGAGTCCTGCGCCATGAGTTGCTTGGCCCGCTCGGGGTCGGTGCCCCGGCCCTGCATGATCTGGACGAAACCGGCCTGATCGGGGTCGCCGTGCAGGTCGACGGTGACGTCGTTGCTGTTACGGACGGTGGCCCCGCCGTCGAAGAGCTTCTCGGTCTCGGCCCACCACTGGTCCTGCTCGGGCCGTTCGCTGTTGCGGCGGGCCGCCTCCTCCGACTCGAAGCGGGCCACCGCGATGGCCCGGCCGTCCTCGGTGATTCCGGCAGTGGTCCCGAGCCAGCCAGTCGCGCCAGGCGCCAGGTCCTGCATCCACTGGTCGAGGGCGGCACGCAGCGCTTCCGGGTCCGACGTCGTGCCCTGGGTGACCTGAACGAACATGGCGAGCCTCCTGTGGGACGTCGTTGTCTTCTGCCGCTCTGCTCTGCGGACGCTACGACTGCCCGGTGTTCGCGTCGATACGCCTAACGGTGGAGGCTCGCCAGGTACGCCCGTCAGCCGCCAGAACGCGGGAGCTGATGCCGGGGCGTCGTCCGCCCTCCGCGTCGAGATCGAGGTGCTGGCCAAGCCGGCGAAGTAACGCGCGCCACGCGACGGCGGCCCGGAAGATTCCTGCCGGGCCGCCGCTCGCTCAGTCGCCTGCCGGTGGGGAGGGGGGCAAGGGGCTTTCGATTGGCGCCGGCGGACCCTTAGGCGGCAGCAACCGTTCCTCGTAGCAGGGCGGCACCGGTCCACGCACCGCTGTCATCGCTTCTGACCGCATGACCGGCCAATCTTCCTCACTCGGCAGGATCACCACCGTGACGTCGCTCGGGATATTCGGTGTGATGTCCAGCCAGATTTCGGAACCGTCCGGCGACTGCGTGACCTTGGGCATGTAGTTGATCGTCTCGGGATCCAAGGGCCCAGGGTCCTGCGGCGGGAACGAGTTCTCAGGGCAGCTCCCTGGTGGCCCGAGCTGCCGGACGACAGCACGGGCGCCGGCCTCACGCAGCGCGCGGTTGGCGCCCTCGATGTCGTTCAGCTCCCGCATGGTGAAGCGGATGGTGCCGTCCGGCATCGTCTCGATGGCGTAGGCCGCTCTCTGTTGGGATGGCGCCAACAGGACGGCCGTGCCGACCGCCACCGTAACCGCAGCGGCGCTGACGGCCGCGAGCTGCCAGCGGCGCCGGGGCCTGGCCGGCGCCGCCTGCCGCGTCACCTGCGCGGTCAGCTCGGCGAGCAGCGCTTCCTTGAATCGGGTCATGATGCGTCCTCCTGGGTGTGCAACGCCTGGCGCAGCTTCGCCCTGGCGCGGAAGCGGCGGATCCTCGCCACCCCGGCGGTGACACCTGCGGCTTGCGCCGCCTCCTTCGGGGTGAAGCCGCTGAGCTCGACCAGCTCCACCAGCTCCCGTTCGGCCGGCGACAGCACGGCGAGGAGCTGCCGGCCGGCCAGCCGCCGCTCCGCGTCGATCTGCTCCTCGATTCGCGCGATGTCCTCGTCGTCGAGGTGCCGCCGGCCGGCCGCCCGGCTCGCCGCCCGCTGGTCGGCACCCCGCCGCCGGTACCACCGGCGGTGCACGTTGCGCGCGATGCCGAAAAGCCAGGCAATGGGCCGGCCCCGGCGCGGGTCGTACGAGCCGGCCGCCGCGATCGCACCGACGAAGGTGTCGGCGACCAGGTCTGCGACGTCGTGCGGGTCGCTCACCCGTCTGGTGAAGTACCGCAGCAGCTCGTCGTAGTGAGCCCGGTAGAACGCCTCGAGCATTGCCGGGTCCCGGTCGATACGGCGGGTGTGCTCCGGTTCGAAAGCGAGGTTGTCCGTCACACCCCTTCTTTCCAGCACCCGGGGCGCCCGTTACGCGGGCCCAGTTTGCGAGTGACGCAAGTCCTCTCAACGCGCCCGCCCGCCGGCCCGTTCCGGGCGAGCTAACGGCACGCTAAGGGCAGGGGGCCCGGCACTGGTCTGATGCGAGACCGGCCCAGACCCCCGTCTCCGCGGGCCCCGGCGTCACCAGGCCCGCTTTTGACCCATTGCCCAGATTCGTCACGTGCATCTGGTCGAGGTTGACGACGGCGTGCATCTGAGGACGTGGACGACCGGTACCGCGAGCAGCATCCCACCGGTAGTGCTGCTTCACGGGGGACCAGGAATGTGGGAGTACCTGGAGCCCGTGGCCCGGATGCTCGAACCGCTGACGGTGGTGCACCGATTCGACCAGCGCGGCTGCGGAGGCTCCGATCCATCACGTCAGCACGCCAAGCTCGCTACGTGGCCGACATCGAAGCGCTTCGCCGACGTTGGCGGCATGATGCCTGGATCGTCATGAGCCACTCCTTCGGGGCCACGCTCGCCTTCTCCTCACCCCGACCGCACGGTGGCCATGGGCTACCTGAACGGGGTCGGCGCTGGTGACTGGCGCAGCCCTTAGCAGGAAGAGCGGCTGCGACGTATGACAGATGAACAGCAGAAACGGCTGGCGGAGCTCAAGGCTCGGCCGGCTCGCTCGCAGGCCGAGGAGGTGGAGTTTCGGGCCTTATCGTGGTTCACCGACTTCGCAGATCCGGTCCATGGCTCAAGCGCGGCGACTGAACATGCCCTGCTGGTTGATTCACGGCCAGCGTGATCCTTGGCCGAGCTGCACAGTGGCCAATCTCGCCAACGTGATTCCGCACGCTCAGAGGTCGACTGATCGCATCTATGTCCGGATAGGCAATCACCAACGCACGCAGTCTGGGTTCAACCACTCTGCGATGACCTAGGCGAGCACGGCGCTGAGGGTGCGGTGGCCTATTTCCGCGAGCTGCGGGTTGTCGGCCGAATGGGCCAGGAACACGAGCGACAGCGCGAGTGCCCAGCCTCGGGCTCGTGCCCAGGTGTCGTCGGTTGCTGCGCACTCGCCCGGTGCACGATAGGCGTTCTGGAACGCATCGTGGCAGTCAGGAGGCAAGAGCATCCACGCGACGGACAAGTCCGTGGCGGGGTCGCCCGACGTGATGTCGCCGAAGTCGATCACCCCGCTGATGCGGCCGCGGTGGACCAGGATGTTGGCGGGGTGGAGGTCGCCGTGCAACCACACTGGGGACATATCCCACTTCGGCGCCGCGACAGCTGCCTCCCACACCCGCAACGCGGCCCTGCGGTCCACTAGGTCGCCCAATACGCTCAGGTTCTGGGTGACCGTCGCGCTGCGGTCCGCGAGCGGGACGCCGCGGAAGGCGTTGGCGGGTGCGTCCGGCGCAGCGGGAGTATGCAAGGACCCGAGAAACCTGCCAAGGCTGACCGCAGCGTCACGCAGGTCGGCGGGCGGATTCCGCGATGCAACCTGCCCGGGCAGGAACGGGACGATACTCCAGGGCCACGGGTAGCCAAGGCCCGGCTGCCCGACCCGCACAGGCGCAGGAACTGGCAGCGGCAGCCGAGGTTGAAGAACTGGGAGCCACTGCTGTTCGTGCACGAGGAGCCTGGCGGCCACCTCGCGCCTCGGCAGCCGGGCAACCAGCTCGTCGCCGACCCGGCACATAACGTTGTCCCACCCGTTTGCCATCACCTCGATAGGCAGGTGAGCAAGGTCGCGTTGCTGGGCGACCAAGAGCCGCCGAACCAGATCCGGGGAGACGTCCACCTCGGCGGCCGGCATGAGGTGAGGACCCACCCCGCGACCCTAGCCGACCGAAGAATCGGATCTGCCGCGGCTCGCTCGCTCATCCCGATGAGCGGTTGCGTCATCGGGGTCGGTGATGGCTGCCTCTGCCGACCCGGAGCAGCAAGAGCCGCGAAATTGCGCCATTTCAGCGAGGCGCCGGACGGCGGGCGGTGGCCAAGGGCGCTAGGCCAGCCAAGATGAGCAGGGCGCCGATGGGGATCAAGTCGAGGTTCACGGCAAACAGCAGAAAGCCGACGAGCACCAGCAACGGGCTCCAGACCGGAAGGCGGCGCGGCCGCGCAGCAGCCAGCATGATCAACAAGGTCAACGCGCCGAGCTGGAACAGGAGCGGGCCGATCATTTCCAACGCGTCCGGCAGCGGTGCGGCATCGTGGAAGGCTGCGAACAGATCACCGACGATCACCCAGAGGAAGCAGGCGACACCGAACAAGCCGGCGACTGTGGCCAGGGTCGCGATGGTCCGCGTCCACACCATGGTGGCCGGAACCAGCTGCCGCAGCCCCACGATCAGGACGCCGAGCATGACGAAGCCGATGAAGAACAGCGTATGGCCGAGATTCCAGGCAAGTCCCGGGCCGTGATCTCCGTCCAAGCCGTCGATCAGCCGAAGCACGCCGTAGAGCAACAGCAAGGTCGGGGCGGCGAGTGCGGAGTACCTGAGAAGCGGCGGCCTGGGGGTCATGTCAGCAGACTCGCAGTCTGCTATTCGCCGGGCCATCAGGATTGTCCCTGACCCGAACCCGGGGCGCGACCCTGAGCGCCGGCCGATGAACGGCTGAAAGCCCTCCACGAAAGCGGACGGCCAGCGGCTTGGAAACACCCCGGTCATGCCGCGATAAGCGCTGGATCGCGCCATGACTTGCCTATGGCAGCGTCTCAACCACTATCAGCTTGTCGTGTTCGTCGCTGTCCAGATCGGACACCAGCCGGTCTTGGCCGACTCGGACGCGGTGGAAGCGGAACGTGCCGTTGGTGGTGTTCGCCCCGACGATGCAGCGGAGTGGAAGCGGTGGCTCGGCGGCGCGGCCGAGCCGCGCGACTTCGTAGGCGAACGCGAGGCCATGGGCGAGCATCAACCGCTGATCATCCTCGGAGATCACCGGCTCATGGTCGTCGCTGGTCGAGACGGTGACCGGCGCCACGTCGTCCGGGTGGAAGCTGCTGACCTGGCCCTCCCAGTAACTCAAGTCCGCGAAGATGCCCGGCGCGCCTGCGGCCTTGGCGGCGTCCTTGGCGAGCACCACAACCTCGCCGCACTGGACGATGCCTGCCCCCGCGAGCTCACGCAGCCCCGGCGCGAGACCGCCAGGCGGCGCACTGAGCAGCGCGAGACTGTCGGCGGCCGCATCATTCACCCGCAGAGTGAGCATCGTGGCAAGACTCTCATCACCGGAAGCGCCGCATGAGCGCCCCAACCCTGGCGCGGTGGCGCGTTGGTCGGCTGAGCTAATAGCCGCGAATTGCCGTGGTGCGGACGACGGGAATCGAACCCGCGTAGCCAGTTTGGAAGATCGCCCGGAAACTCGGCCCGACCTGCGCCGACCTGCGGCGCCCCCCACGACGGCTGACCGCTCCTGCCCGTTCCGGACCGCGCTCGACCACCCGTAATGGCACGCTAATGGCACGTCCGCTGCGTAGCTGGCTGTGCCCGGCGTACAAGCCGACTCGTCCGCCACCGCCCTGGTCAAGCTCCTAGAACAGTTCCCGGTGGAACGTCCGACAACCGAGACGTCGGCTTCTTCGTGGGTGTTAGACGACCGCGCGTGCCCCGGTCGTGACGGTGCGGAGACCGCGCGGATGGCCCGTGGTCGAGCGCTTCTGTGTCATCAAGGATGGCCGGGAGCGAAGCTGAGTGCCAGGGAGTGCGTTTCAGCACGTCCTGGCGCCCGGTTAGCGCCAGCCAGCGTCGGTCAGGACGGCTAGTCGACAGGAAGTGTGCTGACTGTCGGCTGACCTGGAGGCCATCGAGCCCGCGTCAGGATGGTTCGGTGCCGGGACGACTACCCGTGGCTTGTGCTTGTCACCAAACGGGGAGCGGTCGATGCTGGGTTGAGGGGCGTCGGGTCAGGGACGGTGAGTGAATGGGTACTCCGGGGCTGCGTCTTCGTGGGCGTGGCGAGCGAGTTCGGCTGAGCCGGGTCGGTGCATGGGACAGGGATGAGCTGGCGGACCTGCGGGTGGTGTGCCGGGCGTCGGTGGCGGTGGACAAGATGCTCGGAGAGTCGGTGGCGAGGGCGCGGGCGGCTGGAAGGAGCTGGCAGGAGATCGGCCGGGCACTCGGGGTGGCCCCGGAGGCCCAGACCTGGGATCAGGTGGCGGCCGGATTGGCGCAGACCCGACTTGCCGCGCTCGATCTGAACGCACCGGGCAGCGGGACGTAGACACTGGGCTGAGCGGGAGCAGTGTGGAGCGGACGACGGGAATCGAATCCGCGTAGCCAGTTTGGAACAGCGGCCGGAGGATCGGCGCCGCCGCGCCGACCTGCTCGTGCGTTGGGCCAGAAGGTACGCCTGGTGACCGCTCGTGACCCCAGTTGACCACCCGTAATGGCACGCTAATGGCACGAGCCCGGCGCCTGCGCGCGAGTACCCGGCGTATAGGCCGACTCGTCCGCCACCGCCCTGCTCGGGCGCCATCAAAGGTGCTCTGACCACAGCGAGGAACCCGACCGCAGGCAGACCCGCCGTGGGTCGTGCTGGTCTCCTGTTACGAATCCGGGCGCACCCGCCACCGGCGGCTGCGCCGTCATAGGGAGTAATGTAGGGGAATCCCCTCCTGTCGGGCAGTGGCATGAACGGACGTCAGCCTCGTAGCACGAGTTGCCCTGGGCCGATCGAACCTACGTTCGATGATGGTCTGTGGCCAATTGGGATGTTGCGCCGCTGCTGGCGCGCGACCAGTGGACGGTTCGCCAGAAGCGGCAGACGCGACTGGTACCTCAGCAGTAATGGACGCTCCTGGGAGGTCGAGCAACGCCAGGGCGGCACCAAAGGGCGGCGCTCGCTACGGTGGACCTGCGGCAGCGAAGCGGCGGCGCAGCGGTTGGTCGAAACGGCTGTGACGGCCAAAGCGCGCTGGTGGCCAGGGTGAAGGGCTGCGGTCCTGACGCGCCAAAATACGTGGTAGGAGTCGCCGCAGTTGGCGTTATGGCCTATTTGATCGCTCGTGCTGGTGGCCGCGTTTCTCCGGCCTGCGCTGGGGTGAGCTGGCCGCACCGCGCCGCTGTGACGTAGACCTGTCGACGGGCATGGTGCGGGGTGCCACGCAAGCTCGCGAAGCTCCGGGATCGGCTGGAGTTCGGCCCACCGAAGTCGGAGGCAGGCAAGCGGACCGTGACCCTGCCTGCAGCTGCGCTGGCGGCGCTGCGGCCGCACGTCCTGGAGTACGTCGATCCGGGCCCGGAGGCGCTGATCTTCACGGGGGCCAAGGGCGCGACGCTGCGGTCGAGCAACTTCCACGGCGCGACGAAGTGGGTCGAGACGGTCGCCAAGGTGGGCCTGCCGTCCGGGTTCCACTTCCACGACCTGCGCCACACCGGCAACACTCTGGCGGCGGCGTCCGGGGCGAGCACGCGGGAGCTGATGCACCGGATGGGCCACGGGAGCATGCGGGCCGCGCTGATCTACCAGCATGCGACCAGCGAGCGGGACTGCGAGATCGCGGCGGCGATGGACGAGCGGATCAACGGCAGGAGCGGCACCGCCCGCGCCGAAGAAGCGTCGGCGGAAGAAGTGCGGCGACGGTGACGACGGCCCGGCCGGTGCCCTGGTCGGCTGACCTAATGGCACGCTAATGGCACGAAGCGTCTACGGCTCGTAAACGAGAGCGGCCCGGGTCGGCGGATAACCCTGCTGACCTGGGCCGGAGCGTGGTGGAGCGGACGACGGGAATCGAACCCGCGTAGCCAGTTTGGAAGCTGAGGGGACGCTTCCCGTCCTGAGATGGACGCCTGATCTGCGGCGGAGCGCGATGATCACCGTGACTCCCCGCCCGTCCCCGACGGCGACCGGCCCATCGGGCACGCGTTGGGCACGAGTTGGGCACGACTTGGGTACGGCAACAGCCGCTGGAACACCCCGCTGTTCCAGCCGCCTTGGCCTTGGACGCAGCGCACCAGGGGGACATGCCGAGCTGCGGCATCCCCGCCTGTCCCTACGTTTTGCCTGTTGACAGCCTTAGGGGGACACGGGGGACACGGGGGACACCTCGAACGACTCACACGCAGGCGGCCTGCGGTTGGGATGGGCATCCCTAACTAACGGGGCAGCCGTGCCAGCCGAAACAAGCCTAACGAGACCGCATCATGCCGGCGGGCCTCGCATGCGGCGTCACCGGCGCTCACTGCCGGTAGTTCATACCGAACGGCTCATCTTGACTCTCACCCGTCCTGTCGCGGCTCGGTGGGGCAATACTCGGAGTCGTCGGGGCTTGCCGAACGCGGCTCGTCAGGGTCCTCCATCCTTTCGGCCCGTTCACGCCATTGTTCCCGTTGGTCAGTTTCGGTGTGGCGCTCCATCCAATCGATCATCTCTGGACTATGAAACTCACGATGCATTTCAAAGCTGATTTCCAACCGATGGGATTTTCTGGCAGCTAACCAAGCAATCGCAGCACCAACCAATGTTCCCACCAGTCCCGTTGCGACAGACGTCAGGACCTCCATCGAAACCTCCTGCGCCTTCCCGTTGCCAGTGCACCTCGTATTCTAGGCTCGGCCCGGAGTGCGAGGTGAGTCATGCCATCCGTTGGGAGTACCACCTCTGTCTGCCACAGACGACCGGATCAACGACACGGCTGGTCGGTCGCCGGCGCGCAGCGCGGGCGCGGCTCGGTCCGGCGGTGCAGTCGCGTTGAGAGTGGCAGGCGCGTTTGGACCGGCCCGTAACGGGCAGCCGCGTGAGGCGGATGGCGCCGACTATGACGATCATCTACGACAGATCCACCACAAACGGGAACCACAAGCAACGCCTAAGCAGCTGAATCCCTGATGTGTCCGATGTTTCGGCGGGTCAGAGGCTGAGGGATACATCGGATACTGGGACTTCTTGGTTAGCGAGAATCTAAGCTTAGACAACTACTGGACCGCTTCGGATCGCACAGTGGCTACGGCACCCAGATCACCAAAGTGACGAGCCGGCCGCCGTTGGGCAACTCGGTTACGAAGCGGCTCGTTCCCCTTTGCCCTTCGCTCGGTGTGAAGGAACCGCCCAGCGCCGTGCCCGAGACGCCCACCGTCGTGGTCTCATCACGGTGCTGGTAGATGGTCTTCAGCTGCTCGTAATCGTGGCGGTTCGGATGCTCGTTGCTCGCCTGGCCGAAGAGCGAGCCCGACGGGTCGCGTGTGTAGTCCATGCACGTGCCGAGGTTCGCGTTGGAGAGATCCTCGTCCTGATGTTCAAGGCCAAACGTGTGCCCGATCTCCTGACACATGACGAACTGTTTCCACTCTTGCCCTGACAATTGGGGATACTTCGGGCTGTCAAGGTAGGTGTCGTTGTTTCGTACGGTTCCTTGCGCGATGTGGCCGCCCGGGTAGACCCAGATCGAAGCGATTCCGATCCAGGGCTTCTCCCCATACTTGCCGTTGCACACCTCGACTCGTCCGAGCGTCGGCCGGCAGGCGCTCGGGTCGGTTGTCAGGCCCGCGGCGACGACCGCGTCAAGGACGGTTGATGCCGACCAGTCGGTAGCGGCGACGCCCAAGGCGTCTTGCCAGGCAGCGGTGGTGGTGTTGTCTCCGAGTTCGAGCGTGAAGGACTGCGTGGTGCGAGCCCAATGGTAGTTCCGCCACGAGTGCGTGGCTGACGCCGGCACCGCGGTGAAAACGAGGAAGATGGCAACGATGAACGGAGGAATGAGACGGCGCATGACGCCTTCCCCTCTACACCTGCGCGGCTACGGCAACCGCGGTCCTGCGGCCGATGTATACACCCCCAACACCGGTGTTGGCTATTCTTGAGCTCCTCCGCAACTCCCGCGCCTAATTGTACGACAAAACCTTATCAGCGTCGATATATAGGAATTGGCGGATCATATCGCCATCCGACGGACAAAGACCAGAGTTGGCACCCGCGCACTCGGACCGTGGCCCTTCGGCCCGGTGGCGCCAGGCGTCTC
>Ga0126306_10001218_pt1 | contig 13592 bp, 15 predicted proteins | sample Plot27_FD_92592 | JGI IMG/M metagenome (GOLD analysis project Ga0126306, IMG submission 92592) | Serpentine soil microbial communities from UC McLaughlin Reserve, CA, USA - Plot27 | ecosystem: Environmental > Terrestrial > Soil > Grasslands | place: USA: UC McLaughlin Reserve, Lake County...
CATGGTTCCGTAAGACGATGAGTAGCATCAGGTCCAACATGTTCCTGGTGGCGCTCGGCCTCTCGCTGCTGGGTCTCGTCATGATCTACTCGGCGACCTACAGGGAGGTCGGGACCGGCGTTCTGTTCGTTCGCGTCGGGCACATGGTCCTCGGAGTGGCCACCTTTTTCCTGGTCAGCCGCATCAGGTATACCGCCTGGCGCAAATACGCGCCGGCCCTGTACCTGCTCGTGCTGATCGGCCTCGTAATCGTCCTCGTGCCTGGTATAGGAACCCAGATAAACGGGGCCAGGCGGTGGCTCGACTTCGGCCCCATGAGCATTCAACCTGCTGAGTTCGCGAAGCTCGCGGCCGTGCTGGCCCTGAGTTGTGCGGTAGCGCGCCTGCCACACGGTTCCAGGCTCCCGGTCAAGCCACTCCTGGCCGTCGGCGTGCTGTTCGTCCTCGTTCTCGTCGAACCGGACTTCGGCACCTCTGTCGTGCTGCTCGCGGGCGTTGCGGGCACGCTGTGGGCCTCCGAACTGAGGACGAGGGACCTGGTGCTGTCTGGCCTCGTGGGGTTGGTGTTGGTAGCGGGGATGATGGTTCTCGAGCCTTATCGGCGCGAGCGGTTTCTGACGTTCCTGGATCCCTGGTCCGCGGCGGACGGCTCGGGCTACCAGGTGGTCCAGTCGATGGTGGCCATAAAAGCCGGAGGCTTCTTCGGCTCAGGGGCAGGGTCGGGCGGGCAAGGACCATACGTCCCCGAGCTCGGTACCGATATGATCTTCGCCCTGATAGGGGAGGAGCTCGGACTGATCGGGATGGTCGCCGTCATCGCCGCCTTCGGCTTTATTGCGCTGGCCGGGCTCAGGATAGCCATGAACGCTCCCTCTGTCATGGCGCGTTGTGTCGCGGCCGGCCTCACGACGATGCTAACCGTTCAGGCCACCTTCAATATCGGGGCCGCCATGGTAGTCCTCCCGCTCGCCGGGATGACACTCCCGTTCGTGAGCTACGGGGGATCCAGCCTGCTGGTATGCTTCGCCGCCGTGGGCATCCTCTACAGAATATCGGAGGACAGTGAGAGAGCCAGAGAGATCAAACAACCCGCGCATCCTGATAGCGGGCGGGGGCACGGGGGGGCACGCTATCCCCGCGCTGTGCGTGGCGGCTGAGTTGAGGGACAGTGGTGCTGTGGTCGAGTTCGTGGGATCGGAGACGGGGATAGAAAAATCTCTCGTCCCCAGGGAGGGCTATACCCTACACGCCCTGCCCCTGGCTGGCCTCGCCGGCAATCCCCTGGCCCGGGCCAGGGCCGCCCTCCTCACCCTGCGGGCGACCATCCACTGTACACGCATAATACAACGAATGAAGCCGCGGGCTGTTCTGGGTGTAGGGGGATACGCGAGCGCGCCGGCGGTGCTCTCCGCCAGGGCTCTCGGGGTGCCAACATTTCTGCACGAGCAGAACTCCGTCCCCGGGCGGGTCAATCGCCTGGCCAGCACCTTTACGAATGAGACGCTGGTGACGTTCCCCGATGCCAGGCAACGACTGAAAAGCGCGGCGTGGGTCGGCATGCCGACGAGGACCGAGATCTTCGCAGCTTCGCGGGAGGAGGCGTTGCGGGATCTCGGCCTGGAGCCACCCGTTGTCCTCATCTTCGGAGGAAGCGGGGGTGCGCTCAGGATCAACCTCTCCGCGGAGGAGGCGTTCGGAGAAACCACACCATACACGGTGGTCCAGGTCGCCGGCCGCAGGGACTTCCCGCGCCTCTCGACACACAACCCGAAGCACAGGATCCTCGAGTACGTAGACGATATCTGGCGATACCTGGCCGCCTCGGACGTGGTCGTGAGCAGGGCCGGCGCTGGTTCGCTCTTCGACATTGCGGCGGCCGGGAGGGCGGCGATCCTCATCCCCTTCCCTTACTCGACGGGCGACCACCAGCTCCAGAATGCCAGGTACTTTACAGAGAAGGGAGCCGCGGAGCTGATGCTCGACTCCCAGGTCGGCGCGACTTCACTGCGCCATCGTGTCGACGAGTTGTTGAACGACGATCGGCGGCGGGAGGAGCTGGCGCGTCGCATGGGCGCGCTCGCGACCCCGGATGCTGCCGGCGAGGTAGCCCGGAGGTTGTTGGGTGCTACACAGAAGGAGTGGGGTTCATGAACATCCATATGATCGGCATCGGCGGGGCCGGGATGAGCGGTATAGCCGAGGTCCTGGCCGCCAGGGGCCACCACGTGACGGGCTCGGATCTCAAGGACTCCCCTTATACCCGCAGGTTGCGGGAGGCGGGCATCACGGTCTATATCGGGCACTCCCCCAACCAGGTAGGAGATGTCGATCATGTGGTGATCTCCACGGCCATACCCAAGACGAACCCCGAGCTTCTGGAGGCCGGGCGCAGATCTATCCCCGTAATACCCCGCGCGGCGGCCCTGGCCTGGATCCTCGAGGGCAGCCGCAGCGTCGCGGTCGCGGGTACCCACGGCAAGACTACGACGACCAGCATGACGGCGCACGCCCTCGAGGAACTGGGTGAGAACCCGACGGCCCTGGTTGGCGGTGAGCTGAACGATATCGGCAGCAACGTGGCCTTCGGTAGGGCCGACCTGGTGGTGGCCGAGGCGGACGAGAGTGACCGCTCTTTCCTTTACTTGAGACCTCAGACCGCGGTGGTCACGAACATCGAGTTCGACCACCCGGATTTCTACTCTTCCCTAGATGACGTCGTCGAGACCTTCAAGCGATTCGTCCGCTCTCTGCCCGCAAGCGGCCACCTGGTCACCTGCGCAGACGATGCTTCCTGCCTCGCGGTTGCCTCCACGGCGGCATGCCCGGTTACCACCTACGGTATCGGCTCTGGAGACCTCAGGGCCGATGTCTCGGGCCCGAACAGCTACGTGCTCTACGAGGACGGTCAGAGACACGGCGAGATCCAACTCGGCGTCTACGGGCGCCACAACATACTCAACTCCCTGGCGGCCTCAGGCGTGGCCCGCTGGCTCGGCCACGATGCCTACGAGGCGGCGAGCACCCTGAAGGACTTCGCGGGCGTGCGCCGTCGCTTCCAGCTCAAAGGAGAGAGCTCCCAGGTGCGCGTCGTCGACGACTATGCCCACCATCCCACCGAGCTCGCCGCAACACTCGCCGCTGCCCGCTCCACCATGCCTGCACAGGGGAGGGTGATCGCCGTCTTCCAGCCGCACCGCTACTCGCGTACTAGGGCTCTCTACAGGGAGTTCGGCGACTCGTTCTCCTCCGCTGATGCCGTACTAATCACCGAGGTCTACGGCGCCGGCGAGCTGCCCCAACCTGGCGTAAACGGCAAACTGATAGTCGACGCCATCTGCGAGACGCGGGGCCACCCCGAGGTCTACTACCTGCCTCAGCAAGACACCATTCCAGGGGTGCTGCGGAACATCTCCAGAAAGGGCGACCTCGTACTCACCCTCGGCGCGGGAGACATCTCCCAGGCCGGCGAAGACCTGCTCGACATACTGGGGGACCCGGGATCCCTACCCTGACCGAATCCCTGCGCGCGATCCTGATCTCGGCAGCCGTCGCCGCCGCTACTACCCTTCTCGTCGTCCTCGTCACTTACCTTAGCTACCCCGTCGCCGGTGTCAGGGTCGAAGGGGCCCGCATGTACCCTGAGTCCGAGGCCGCAGGCGCCGTCTCCAACCACGCCAGCCTGCTCACCCTCAACGAACGAATGCTCGAACAAAAGGTAGAGTCTAATCCTTGGGTTAAGGGTGCGAAGGTGAACGAGAACTGGAAGTCCGGTATAGTTACGGTTCAGGTTGAGGAGCGTCGGCCTGTACTGGATGCCGAGGTCGATGGGCGGGAGATCATTCTTTCGTCTGATGGCCAGGAGCTTCCGGGGCTCGGGGGAGCGAGCCTGGAGAAGATGGAGTTGGATCGCGACCAGGTAGGGGAGATCTTGGTGTTCGCGAGGACGTTGCACGAGAGCGGGCTGACACTCGATTCGGTCGACGGTGTCGGTGCCGGGGGCATCGAGGCCACGGTAGAGGGCCGCCCGGTGATCTTCTCCGGTGATGTGGGCGCACGCCGGGTCTCGGCTTTGGAGCACATCATGCCCGAACATCCTGACGCCTCGGTCTTTGACCTCCGTTCGCCCGAGCGGGTAGTCGTCGGTGCTCCGCGCAGTGAGCCTAAGGGTTAGACGGTCATGGCGCAGTCGTTGGTCTACGGGATAGACGTGGGCACCACCAAAGTCGTGGCCATTGCCGGCCGGGTGGACCCGCGAAGGGGCTGGGCCGAGGTTCTATCCATGGGCGAGGCGCCGAGCTACGGTCTCAAACGGGGCGTCGTGGTGGATCGGCAGGCCGCCGCCGATTCTGTCGGCGAGGCCATGGAAGCCTGCGGGGTTCGCGGCGGCCAGGTGACAGTAGGCATAGCTGGTAGCCACATCTCGTCTTTCAACACCGAAGTCACCCTCCTCAACCGCAGCAGGAACCTGACGGTCACCGATAGGTTCGTCCGCAAGCTCGAACAGGAGGCCAGGCAACTCGACATCGACGAGGACGAGCGGGTGATTCACGTCGTCCCCCGTGGCTACGTACTCGACGGCTCCGAGGGCGTCAAGAACCCGGTCGGCCTCGCCGCCCGTAAGGTCACCATGCGCGCCCACGTAGTGAGCGGGGCGCTCTCCAGCATCCAGAACCTCCTTCGCGCCGTCGAGGACTGCGGCGTCAGGGTCGCCAAGATCGTGCTCGAGCCCCTCGCCTCGGCGGAAGCTTGCCTGCTCGACGCCGACCGTGAATCCGGCGTCGTGCTCGTCGATGTGGGCGGCGGTACTACCGACATCGCCACGTTCTTCAGGGGAGCACTAACCCATACCGCCGTTATCCCCATAGGCGGAGAGAGCTTCACCTCCGATGTTGCCTACGGGCTAAAAATCCCGCAACACAAGGCCGAAGAGCTCAAGCTGCGCTACGGCACGGTTCTCTCGAGCGCCGTCGACGACGTGGCCGCCGTCAAGCTCGACGACCGCTACTACAACGCCAGCTTTATCAGCCAGATCCTCGAGTACCGCGCCCGTGAGGTCTTCGACTACGTACGCGACTCGCTCGACCACACAGGGATGAGAGACCTGGCCCCCGCTGGCGTCGTCCTTACCGGCGGAGGCTCGCTGCTCGACGGCATGACCGGGCTCGCCGAAGAAGTCCTCGGTATGCGCGCAAGAACAGCAAGCCCCCGCATGGTGAAGGGCGAGGTTAAACCTGTACAGAAACCTCAATATGCAACGTCCGTCGGTCTGTTATACTTCTCGGCCAGAAACAATGACCCTAGACCGAAGGGTAAAGGTGCAGGGGAGATTAGTTTTGGTAGCATAGTGGAGGCGGTCAAGGGTTGGTTCCGGGGTAAGTAGGCCGGGAGCTCCCGAAAATGTGTGATGGAGGGTTAAAGAAGCATGTTGGACGCGGCGACTAATTATCTGGCGGTCATCAAGGTTGTCGGCATAGGCGGAGGAGGAACCAACGCCGTGAACCGCATGATCAACTCCGGCTTGCAGGGGGTTGAGTTCATAGCGGTAAACACGGACGCGCAGGCTCTCCAGATGACCGACGCCGACCAGAAGATCCACATCGGGGAGAAGATCACGCGCGGGCTCGGCGCCGGCGCTGACCCGAAGATCGGGATGGAGGCCGCCGAGGAGAACAAGGCGGAGATCGAGGAGGCCATTCGCGGGGCCGACATGGTCTTCGTTACCGCCGGCAAGGGTGGCGGGACGGGAACGGGCGCCGCCCCCGTGGTCGCCAAGATCGCCAGGGACTCGGGGGCATTGACCGTCGGGGTCGTTACGCGGCCCTTCGCCTTCGAGGGCCGCAGGCGTTCGACGTACGCCGAGGAGGGCATCAAGCGCCTCAAGGAGAACGTCGACTCCCTCATCATCATCCCCAACGACAGGCTGTTGCAGGTCGCCGAGAAGCGCACCAGTATGATGGACGCCTTCAAGATGGCGGACGACATATTGAGGAAGGGCGTTCAGGGCATCACCGACCTCATCACGGTTCCCGGCCTTATCAACCTCGACTTCGCTGACGTGCGTACGATCATGCACGACTCAGGTTCGGCCCTGATGGGCATAGGCGAGTCGAGCAGCGAGACCAGGGGCACCGAGGCGGCGAAGACGGCGATCTCGAGCCCGCTGCTCGAGGCTAGCATCGAGGGCGCCACCGGGATCATATTGAACATCACGGGGGGGCCAGACCTCGGTCTCTTCGAGGTCAACGAAGCGGCAGAGATCGTCCACAACGCGGCGCACCAGGATGCGAACTTCATCTTCGGCGCCGTTATCGACGAGAACAACGGTGACAGGTTGAGCGTCACCGTTATAGCAACGGGCTTCGACCAGCGCCTCGCCAACCAGCGCAGGTCCGAGCGCCCCGCAGCCGCCGAGTCGCAGCAGCAGGAGGAACCCGCCGCCTCCCAGGAGTCCGGCGACGTCCTGGACATTCCAGCCTTCCTCCGGCGCAGGTAGGCCCGCGCCGGGGCGTGCGCAAGACCAATACCGAGACGGAAAACGGCGCCCCCTTCCACACGGCGGAAGGGGGCGCCGTCTACGTCGCGCCGGCAAATATGCCTGCGGGCGCTGGTATCTACTTCTTCACCCGCCTCGGTGGCGTCTCACAACCCCCCTACGATTCGCTCAACGTCTCCAGGAAAGTCGGTGACGCCCCGGAAGCGGTCGAGGAGAACCTCGCCCTGATCAGGACCGCCATGGCCGGCAGGTCGGCGGCGTGGGTCCGCCAGGTCGCCGGGGACCATGTCTTAAGCGTCTCCGGGCCAGGCCTCGCCGGCGAGGCCGACGCGCTCGTGAGTGCCGAGACTGACCTCTGCCTCTCCGTGGCCGTGGCCGACTGTGTCCCCGTCGCGCTCGTGGGCGAACGCGAGGTCGGGATGGTCCACTCTGGCTGGCGCGGAACCCTCACCGGCGTCTCGGGGAAGGCGGCGCGCACGCTCGGTGGGTTCGGTGTGCGGGCTTACATCGGGCCATCCATCCGCCGTTGTTGCTACGAGGTCTCCCCCGAGCTCGCCGCGAGGTTCGCAGCACAGTTCGGGGAGGACGTAGTCTCGGGTCGCCACCTCTCTTTGCAGGATGCTATTAGGTTGGACCTCGAAAGGGCCGGAGTCGAGGTCCATGACCTGGAACTCTGTAGCGGATGCAGGCTCGATCTCTTCTACTCCCACCGTAAAGAGGGGCCGCTCACGGGACGCAATCTCGCCTCTGTGGTGAGGGAGGCAAGATGAGTGGGCACGTTACGGGGGCGCAGGTCAAAGAGCGGCTCACGCTCGTGCACGAGAGAGTAGAGGAGGCGTTAGAGCGGAGCGGGCGTGGCGGGGAGCAGGTACGCGTCCTGGTCGCCACCAAGTATTACGATTGGGAGCAGCTCGCCGAGCTCGCCGGGGCGGGTGTGCACCTCGTCGGCGAGAACCGTGCCGAGGACCTGGTAAACAAGCAGGATCTCTTCGGAGAGCGCTTCGAGTGGCACTTTATCGGCCACCTGCAGAGGCGCAAGGCGAAAATAGTAGTGCCGAGGGTCAGCCTGATTCACTCCGTAGATTCGGTGCGCTTGATCGAGGAGCTCGCCAAGAGGGCTCCCGAAACGGGGACCGACATCCTTATCCAGGTAAACATCGCCGACGAAGAGTCCAAGTACGGAGTCTCCGAAGACGAGATCGAGGCTCTCCTCGACGCCGCCGCGGCCACGGGGGGGAGCGTCAGGGCTAGTGGGTTCATGACGCTCCCCCCGCTGGTCGAAGACCCCGAAGGAGTACGTTACGTTTTCGCGAAACTTCGTACGATCCGTGATAGTCTACGGAAAAGTTGGAGTCCGCACTTCGATCTCTCAGAACTCTCCATGGGCATGAGCGGTGATTATGAGGTTGCGGTCGAAGAGGGAGCGACTGTGGTCAGGATCGGGCGGATGCTAATAGAGGAGGATGGGCCCGTAAGGAGGCAAGATGGGAGTTAGGGACCGGCTGGACCGGATCGCGGCCTGGTTCGGGTTCGGTGTCGATGACGAAGACTATTACGAGGACGAAGCGGAAGAGGAGCGCCGTTACGCCGGCGAAGCTTACGCGGGCGGTGCGCGCGGCGCAGAGCCGGGACCGACCGTTAGGCGCCTCGGCAGGGCCGAACGCTCCTCGGCCTTCGGTACTTCGCTGGGAGACCTCTTCGGTAGCGAGGGTTCAGGGAGGGGAGAGCGCTACGGTAGCCAGAATTCGCCAGCGCACCTGCGGCCCGTCCCCGACCAGCGCACCACCCGTGTAAGCGTCCTCGAGCCCTCGAGCTTCAACGATGCCCAGAACCTCGCCGATCGCTTCAAGCGCCAGCAGCCCGTGATCCTGAACCTCCAGAACGTCGACGGCGACCTGTCGAGAAGGATGGTGGACTTCTGCTCCGGCCTGACCTACGCGCTCGACGGTAACATCCAGTCCGTCGCCAACAGGGTCTTCCTGCTCACCCCCCGCGACGTCGAGGTTAGCGCGGAGGAGCGCAAGCGCATCGCTGAGCGGGCGTTCTTCAACCAGCTCTAGGAGCCTTCCAGGGGGACTTTGAAGAAGGTCGGCATAATTGGGGCGGGTAAGATCGGGGGCTCTCTCCTCCTCAGGCTCGCCGAGTCCGGCGGTTTCGACCTCGGCGCAAGCGATATTCATTCGGAACAGCTGAAGCCCTACCGCGAGGCGGGCGTCCGCACGACCTCATCGAATCAGGAGCTCGCCGAGACCAGCGACCTCATCATCGCCGCCGTCAAACCCTGGGACGTGAAGCAGGTGATGGAAGAGATCTCTCCCAGTTTCGACGGTACGGATAAGGCCGTAACCAGCGTCGCCGCTGGGGTCTCCATTGCGCGTATCTCTGAGAGCCTGCCCCCGGGAACGGCGATCCTGCGCGTGATGCCCAACGTCGGCGCGTCCGTCGGGCTCGGCTCCGCGGTAGTCACCGCCAACGAGGCCGGCCAGGCCGCGCTGCCCACGGTAATGGATATCTTCCGCCACGTGGGCGACGTGCTCGAGTTGCCGGAACGTCTCTTCGACGCGGCGACGGCCCTGCACGGTTCGGGACCGGCCTACGTCGCGCTGTTCGCAGACGCCCTGATCCAGGCCGGCGTAAGGGAGGGCATACCTCGCGACGTCGCACGCAGGCTCGTGATTGGTACCATAGGCGGGACGGCGGTGCTGTTGAAGGAGCGGAGTGCACACCAGGTGAGGGATGAGGTGATGACGCCGGGCGGCACTACGGCCGCGGCCTTCGTCGCGATGGAGAAGGCAGGGTTCGTGGCGGCGGTCTACGACGGGGTCGAGGCGGCGACCGAGAGGGCCAGGGAACTCGGCGGATGATCCTGGCCCTGCAGCAGTTCGGGTTCTCCGTGGCCAGCCTGCTTGACGGGGTGGTCAACTATACCTATTACATCCTCTTCGCTTTTATCATCGCCTCGATCCTCTTCTCCTGGTTCCCCGGCTACCCTTCGAGCAGCTTTATGCAGGCCGTCTACGACGCGGTCAAGGCCGTTACCAACCCTATCCTCTGGCCCATCAGGAGCCGTGTGCCGATGTTGCAGCTCGGGGGTTTCGGCATAGACCTCTCGCCGATCATCGCGATCTTCGGGCTCTCTATCGCGAGGACCTTGCTACGAATCCTCATTGCTAACTTCATACAACCAGTTACGGGGTGATAAGAGATGCCGATTCGACCAATTGACATAAGGCGCAAGGAGTTCAAGAACGGTTTCCGCGGCTACGAGGCGAACCAGGTCGATGATTTCCTCGACGCTGTGGCCGACGAGTTCGAGCGCAACTATACGGAGAATCAGAGGTTGCGCGAGGAGGTGTCGAGTCTTCGCGACCGGCTGCAACAATTCGAGGACCTGGAAGGTTCGATCCGGGCCGCCCTCGTCCACGCCGAACAAGCGTCCAACGACCTCAGGAGGGCCGCGACCCAGGAGGCCGAGGGCCTGAAGCAGAGCGCCCAGAGGGAAGCCGATTTCACCATCAGGGAGGCACAGAGCCGCTCCCACCAGATGCTCGCCGACTCTTCGTCCCGCATCGAACGCGTCCAGGACTCTTACGACGCCCTGCAGGAGGCCAAGCGAAGCTTCGCGAACGATTTTCGTCACCTCCTCAAGACCTACACGGAGATGATGGATAACATGGAAGTCGCTTCGGCTAGGGAGATAGAAGCGTCCCTGCGCGAGCGACTAGACACCGAGTCCATCGCCGTCGTCCGCGAAGCCGCCCAGGAAGAGGCCAGGGCTACAGAGGAGGAGATGGTCACGGCAGAAGCGATGGCCGCCGCGGAGACAGGCATGGTGGCGGAAGACGAAGAGGAGCCAGTACCCCAGGATATGGACGACACGCTCTCCGGGCTCGAGGTCGTCGAACCGGCCGATGAGGAGTCCGCTGTCCCGGAAGACGTACGCGCGGCGGATGAGCAGCCGACCGAGGTGATCCGGACCGAAGGGAGCGGACCTCTTGCCGCCGAACCCGAGACAGCAGAATCTCCTGCCGAAGATCCCGAGGTCGCGGAGCCCGAGGTAGAGCCTTCCACGGCACAGGAGGAGCCGGAAAGCTCCGAAGCGGTCCAGTCGGAGCCTCCTGTATCCGAACCCGAGGCGGCGGACGACGTGGAACAGGAGGAGCCGTCGCTGGCCCAGGAGAGCAGCTCGCAAGAGTTCTTCGATAGGGAACAGGGCGAGCGTTCGGACAGCCGTATCTTCAGGGCGAGCCGCTTCCTGCGCCGGCGTGAGTAAGGACGAGGCTCGAGCCGAGTACCTGCCTTAGCAGGGTGTCCTCCAGAACCTTCGATGTAGACCCCGCAGAGACCGGAGAGCGACTCGACTCTCTGGCCGCGAGGCGTTTCGGCATGAGCCGTAGTCGCGCAAAACGACTGATCGAACAGCATCTCTTGCTCGTAGATGGAAAGGAGCTCTCTCCTTCCTACAGAGTGCGCGGCGGAGAGAGTATCGAGGCTCAGATTCCGGAGGAAGGCCTCTCGCCCGAAGAAATACCCGTTCCCGTAATCTTCGAGGACGAGCACATCCTGGTCGTCGACAAGCACGCGGGCCTCGTGGTGCATCCTGGTGCCGGCAACCCGTCGGGTACGCTCGTGAACGCACTCCTGGACAGGGAAATAGAAGGTGGGGAAGATCCCTCCAGGCCAGGCGTGGTTCACCGGCTCGACCGTGACACCTCGGGCCTGATGGTTCTGGCGAAGGGCGAGCCAGCATACTCCAGGCTCGTGGAGATGATGGCGGCCAGGCGCGTGGACCGGGTCTACAGGGCGATAGCAGTAGGCACAGGGCTGCCTCGCACGGGGACGATCGACTCCCCCGTCGGCCGTGACCCCGACAACCCCACCCTCATGGCCGCCGGCGTGGGGAAGCCGGCCGTCACGCATTTCGAGGTGCTCACCGAAGCCGCTGGACACACCATGCTCCGGGTGCGGCTCGAAACGGGGAGAACGCACCAGATCAGAGTCCACCTCGCGGCCATAGGGTATCCTGTCTACGCCGACCCGCTGTACGGGGTAGCCATCTCTGATCTTCGCCACTGGCTGCACGCCGAGCGACTGTCATTCGAGCATCCCACGAGCGGGCAGGCGCTGGAGTTTTACGCGGAGATACCAGAGGATCTTCGCGACTCTGCTATCGCGCTCGATGATTCGTTCGCCCGCCGTCTCGGCTAACTCTCGTTGTTGCCTTATAGCGTGACAATGGTCAGAATATGAGGAGAGCACGGAGAAAGGAGCGGAGATGTTCGGGGCCGCAGGCAGCGAGGAAAGTGCGGCGACGCGTTGGGTTGTTGTATTGTGCTGGATTGCGGTGGCGTTGGATGGCTTCGATCTCGTGGTGCTGGGGGCGGTGACGCTCGCGCTTCTGGAGTATCAGGAATGGGGTCTTACGGCCCCGCAGGTGGGAGCCATCACATCGTACGGGTTGTTCGGAATGCTGATCGGTGCGCTCGGCATCGGGACGCTGGCTGATGTGATCGGGCGCAGGGCGAGAGGCAGATACTACACTTGACGGCTCCCTGACCCTCTGGTAGCTTGACGCTCGGCAACCGATCCTTTAACGGCGTCCCGTGAGACGCGAAGGAGGCAGGCTTGAGCCGGACTGGCGTCTACGAGCGCGCGCACCATCGAGTGCTCGCCCCCGACGGCCTCAACCGTTCCCTACGGCGTATCTCCCACGAAATCCTCGAGCGCAACGCCCCCTGCCTGAGTGAGCTCGCCCTCGTCGGAGTGCTCACCCGCGGGGTCCCCCTGGCAAGGAGGATCTCGGCCAACATCAGCCAGTTCGAGGGTCTGGATGTGCCCGTCGGCTCCCTGGACATAACGCTCCATCGCGACGATCTGGAGAATGAAGATCCCGAGGTGCGGGGCAGCAGCGTACCGTTCGACGTCACCGGCAAAACGGTCGTCCTCGTTGACGACGTTCTGTATACGGGAAGGACAGCGCGTGCCGCGATGGACGCGCTACTCGAGCTCGGTCGGCCGGCCGCTGTAAGGTTGGCGATCCTGGTCGACCGTGGCCACAGGGAGTTGCCGATCCGGGCGGATTACGTCGGCAAGAACGTGCCGACGGCGCGCGGCGCAAGGGTGCTGGTCAACCTGGAGGAGACAGATGGGGAGGATGGGGTGATCGTCGTTGGAGACTAGGAGCTTTCTTACGCTCGAAAACGTCAGCAGGGAGGACATCCGGGAGATCCTCGACCTCGCACACGCGTTCGCGGAGGGACGCGTCGCCGGCGCGCTCGAGAACAAGACCGTCTGCCTGGCCTTCTTCGAAGCCTCGACCAGGACGGCTGCCTCCTTCGAGCTCGCCGCCAGACGTTCTGGGGCGCACGTGATCTCGCTCTCCGAACAAAGCTCGGCCATCTCCAAAGGCGAATCACTCATCGACACCGTGGTTACCCTCGATCGTCTCGGGGCCGACGTGGTGGTACTGCGCCACCCCGCCGCAGGTGCGGCGGCCCTCGCTGCGCGGCACACCTCGGCGCCCGTGATCAACGCCGGCGACGGTTGCGGCCAGCATCCGACCCAGGCCCTGCTCGACCTCTACGCCCTGAGTGATGCTCTCGGCGGCTTCTCGGAGCTTGCCGGACGTCGCGTCGCCATCGTCGGGGATGTGCTGCACAGCAGGGTCGCCCGCAGCGTGATACCAGGCTTCCTACAGGCCGGGATGAAGGTATCCCTCGTCGCCCCCCGCACGTTGCTGCCGCCGCACACAGGGGCCCTCGGCCTCCCTGTCCTCTCGTCTGTGGACGAGGCACTCGCGTGGGGCACCGACGTTCTCTACATGCTGCGACTGCAGAAGGAGAGGATGACGGGAGCGCGGATACCATCCATCGCCGAGTACGCCAGCTTCTACAGCGTGTCGCGGCGCCATCTCGAAAGCGGCATTCTCGTAATGCACCCCGGCCCCGTCAACAGGGGAGTCGAGATCTCCGGCGACGTCGTCCTCGATGCTTCGTCCCTGATCCCCGACCAAGTCGCCGCAGGGGTTTGTGTCCGCTCCGCCGTCCTCGCCCTCTCCACCGGCGCCGCCCAGAGGGTGGCCGCGTGACCCCGAGTCCGG
>Ga0126306_10001219_pt1 | contig 13590 bp, 7 predicted proteins | sample Plot27_FD_92592 | JGI IMG/M metagenome (GOLD analysis project Ga0126306, IMG submission 92592) | Serpentine soil microbial communities from UC McLaughlin Reserve, CA, USA - Plot27 | ecosystem: Environmental > Terrestrial > Soil > Grasslands | place: USA: UC McLaughlin Reserve, Lake County...
AGCTCGACCACGGCCACGTCGTGATCGCGGCGATCACCAGCTGCACCAACACCTCCAACCCCTCCGTCATGCTCGGCGCCGGTCTGCTCGCCAGGAAGGCCGTCGAACGGGGCCTCCGCCGCCAGCCCTGGGTGAAAACCTCGCTGGCGCCCGGGTCCACGGTGGTGACCGAGTACCTGGAGAAGTCCGGGCTGGACCGCTACCTCGACGAACTCCAGTTCAACCTGGTCGGCTACGGCTGCACTACCTGCATCGGCAACTCGGGACCGCTTCCGGAGGAGATCTCGAAGGCCGTCAACGACAACGACCTGGTGGTCTGCTCGGTGCTCTCCGGCAACCGCAACTTCGAAGGGCGCATCAACCCGGACACGCGCGCCAACTACCTGGCCTCACCCCCGCTGGTGGTGGCCTACGCGCTCGCCGGGCGGATGGACGTCGACCTGACGAGCGAGCCCGTGGGAACCGATTCCGACGGCGAGCCCGTCTACCTCTCAGAGATCTGGCCCGGCTCCGAGGAGATCAAGCAGGTCGTGGGCGAGGCGGTGCGAGCCGACATGTTCACCAAGAGCTACGCCGACGTCTTCACCGGCGACGAGCGCTGGCGCGACATCGAGGTGCCCGAGGGCGACCGTTACACCTGGCCCGACTCGACCTACGTCCGCAAGCCGAGCTTCTTTGAGGGCATGGACCCGGAGCCGAAGCCGGTCGAGCCGATCGAGGGCGCCCGGGTGCTGGCGGTGCTGGGGGACTCGGTGACCACCGACCACATCTCCCCGGCGGGCGCGATCAAGAAGGACAGCCCCGCCGGTCAGTGGCTCATCGACCAGGGCGTCGACGTGCGCGATTTCAACTCCTACGGATCGCGTCGCGGTAACCACGAGGTGATGATCCGCGGCACCTTCGCGAACGTCCGGCTGCGCAACCGGCTGGTCGAGCGCGAGGGCGGCTACACGCGCCACTACCCCTCATCAGGGGGCCAGGGTGAGGAGACGACGATCTACGAAGCGGCGATGCGCTACGCCGACGAGGGCGTGCCGCTCGTCGTGCTGGCCGGCAAGGAGTACGGCTCGGGCTCGTCCCGCGACTGGGCGGCGAAGGGCACCAGCCTGCTCGGCGTCCGCGCGGTGATCGCCGAGAGTTTCGAGCGGATCCACCGCTCCAACCTGATCGGGATGGGCGTGCTGCCGCTGCAGCTCCCGGAGGGTGAGTCGATCGACTCGCTCGGCCTCACCGGAGAGGAGGCCTTCGACGTTGGCGATCTGCGGAACGGCGAGGCGAAGACCGTCGAGGTAAAGGCGTCCCGCGACGACGCCGACGACGTCACCTTCGAGGCAACCGTCCGAATCGACACGCCGAACGAGGTGACCTACTTCCAGAACGGCGGCATCCTCCACCGCGTCCTGCGGGACCTCCGCGCGCCCGTCTAGGCATGGTCGAGCGCACCGGGGAGGTCGCCGGGCTTGCGACGCACTGGCGCGAGGCTCCGGCCGACGGACGGCCGCCCATCCTCTACGTCCACGGCGTGCCCACGGCGTCCTGGGACTGGATTCCCTATCTCGAGCGGATCGGCGGGATCGCCCCGGACCTTCCGGGCTTCGGGCGGTCGGCGAAGCCGGTCGACTTCGACTACTCGATCGACGGTTACGTGCCCTGGCTCGAGGCCTTCACGGACGCGGTCGGGCTCGAGCGGTTCTCCCTCGTCGCCCACGACTGGGGCGGCCTGGCCCTCGGCCTCGCCCAGCGCATTCCGGAGCGGATCGATCGGCTCGTCATCCACACCTGCGTTCCGCTGCTACCGGGCTACCGCTGGCACTGGGTCGCGCGGATCTGGCGGACACCGTTCCTCGGCGAGCTCTTCATGGCGACCGCGAGCAGGCCGGCGTTCAAGCTGATCTCGCGCCAGTCCAATGCGAGGCCCGGCCCGTTGCCCGCCGAGTTCATCGATCGGCTCTGGCCCGACTTCGACCGTGGGACCCGCCGAGCGATCCTGAGGCTCTACCGCGCCTCCCCTCCTGACGTCCTGGCTCGCGCCGGCGTGCGCCTCGGCGAGCTGAACTGTCCCGCGCTGATCCTGTGGCCGACTGAGGACCCGTACATCGGGCCCGAGTGGGGACCGCGCTACGCCGAAGCGATCGGAGAGAACGCGCGCCTCGAGATGATCGAGGGCTCGGGCCACTGGATGTGGCTCGACCGCCCGGATGTGGTTGAAAAGGCCGCCGAGTTCCTGTCCGACTAACCGGGGGCGGAGGGCCGAAAAGGGCGGCGTGGCGGGGCCGCGGGAGGCAGGGGGTCCACACGGCCCGCGCCACGCCTGCGCGTCGGTAGCCAGGGAGGGATTTCCGACGCGATCGTCCCGGGAGGCGGGACTGACCCCGGGACGAGTCTTATGAAGGTAGTACGTCCTCCCGCCTCGGGCGATTATCTCCCCATTGGTGCGGCGGTGTCAACCACTTTTGTCGAGAACGCCGCCGGACCGCTCGATTCCCCAGCTGCGACGCTCGATCAGCTCGATTCCGATCACCGTTCCGAACGGCCCGATCGGGGTGAGGGTCGCCGCGAACAGCGGCCAGGGCGCCTCGCGGCGGAGCAGCGCGACGAAGATCAGGGCACAGAGCCCGAGATATCCGACCCCGTGCAGAAGCCCGAACAGGGAGGTCTGCGAGTGGTATCCGGGCGCGAGCCAGAAGACGAGCAGTGCCGCGAACAAGAACGACTCGAACCAGGAGACCAGCTTCACCCAGCGGAAGAGGGTGCCGGGGACCGGCTTCACCAAGGGCTGTGCAGATGCGAGGGTGCTCCGCAGGCGGAGCCGAGGAGCAATTCGTTTCATCTTGGTGGCCACGCGCTGAAGCTAGCGCTTGCGTGGCCTGGACCGACGGTCGAACTGGGACTGGTCGATCTTCCGACCGCCGGTCCATGGTTTCCCTGCGCCGCGGCGGGCAACATGCCGCCATGGAGCGATTCCACGGAGAGCAGAACTCCGGCGTGGGCGTGAGGAGGCTCGTGCGGCTGCAGCGCTCGTATCGGTGCGCGAGCTGCGCCGCGGAACACCACTCCTGGACCCGACTCAGCTCCTGTCCTGAGTGCGGCCACTCCCTCTCGGTGGCCGTGATCACACGGGCAGCGCTCATCCCTGCCTGATAGCGAGCGCGTCAGGCCGGCTCGCGAACGTCCCGCAATGTGCCCTGTAGGGGATACCCAGGGACGTTCGGTGAAGAGGTTGCTACGCCGGGTCGGCTCGGCCCATCAGGGCCGTGAGCACGATCCGCTCCTGCTCCTTTGTGTGCGCGACCGCGTAGCCCTCTCCGGGGCTGGCGCGGGGCGGGCGGCCGACGTAGCCGAGCTCGACGCCCTCGGGCAGGAGCTCCGGCATCCGCCGCTGCATCACCGACCAGGCGCCCATGTTGCGCGGCTCCTCCTGTACCCAGACGATCTCCTTGAGGTTCGAGTAGCTGCTGATCACCTCGAGGATCTGCTCCTTGGCGAATGGGTAGAGGAGCTCCGCCCGCGCGATCGCCACGTTCTCGACCTCCTCGCGCTTGGGCGCGGCGTCGATGTCGTAGTAGATCTTGCCGCTGCAGAGCACCAGGCGCTCGACCTGCTGCTTGCGGTCCTGGGCGCGCGGGTCGTCGAGCACGAACTGGAAGGAGCCCGAGGTGAGGTCCTCGAGGGTCGAGGTCGCTCGCGGCAGACGGAGGAGGCCCTTGGGGGTGAAGACCACCATCGGCCGCGCCTTCGCGATATGGGCCTGGCGGCGCAGCAAATGGAAGTACTGCGCGGCCGTCGAGGGGTTGGCGAGTCGGATGTTGCCCTCGGCGGCGAGCTGGATGAAGCGCTCGATGCGGGCGCTCGAGTGCTCGGGGCCGGCGCCCTCGTAGCCGTGCGGCAGTAGCAGGGTGAGCCGCGAGGTCTGGCCCCATTTCGCCTCGGCCGAAACGATGAAGCTGTCGATGATCACCTGCGCCGCGTTGCCGAAGTCACCGAACTGGGCCTCCCAGAGGACGAGGCTGTCGGGCGAGTGCGCCGAGTACCCGTACTCGAAGCCGAGGCAGGCCGACTCCGACAGCGGGCTGTTGTGGAGCTCGAGCGGCGCCTGCGCCTCGTCGATGCTCTGGATCGGCGCGAATCGCAGGCCGGTCTTCTCGTCGTGGAGGACCAGGTGGCGGTGCGAGAAGGTGCCGCGCTCTGTGTCCTGTCCCGTCATCCGGACGTGGACGCCGTCGGTCAGCAGCGAGGCCAGCGCAAGAGCCTCGGCGTGGCCGAACTCGATCCCGCCTTCGTCCATCGCCTCGAGTCGCCGCGACAGCGGCTTCCGCAGCTTGCGGTGGATGGTGAAGCTGTCGGGCACTCGGAGCAGCTCCTCGTTGAGCTTGCGCAGCTTCTCCTCGGGGACCGCGGTGTCAACGCTCGGGCTGCGGCTGCGGTCGAGCTCGCCGGTGCCGGTGGCCGTTGGGTCGGCGTAGTCGCCCGACTCGATCTTCTGCCGCAGGTCGTCGTGCGCGGCCTTGAGCGCCTTCTGCCGCTCGCCGTTGCGCTCCTCGACCTCGTCGGGGGTGACGATTCCCTCCTTGACCAGCTCCTCGGCGTAGAGCTGGCTGACCGGTGGGTGCTCCTTGATCTTCTGAGCCATCAGCGGCTGCGTGTAGGCGGGCTCGTCGGTCTCGTTGTGGCCGAAGCGGCGGTAGCCGATCAGATCGATGACCACGTCGCGACCCCAGCGCTCGCGGTAGGCCATCGCCAGGCGGACGGCGGCGAGGCAGGCCTCGGGATCGTCGGCGTTCACGTGCACGATCGGGACGTTGAAGCCCTTCGCCATGTCGGCGGCGTAAGGGGTCGATCGGCCCTCCTCCGGGTCCGTCGTGAAGCCGATCTGGTTGTTCTGGATGATGTGGACGGTGCCGCCGGTGGCGTAGCCCTTCAGTGACTGCAGGTTGAGCGTCTCGGCGACCACTCCCTGGGCCGGGAAGGCTGCGTCGCCGTGCAGCAGGACCGGGACCGCCGCCATCGGGTCGTGCTCGAGGCGGCCGTCGCGGCGGGTCGTCTGCGAGGCGCGCGTCGCGCCCGTCACCACCGGATCGACGTGCTCGAGATGGCTCGGATTCGGGTAGAGCCGCACACCGATCTCCGAGCCGTCGTTCGCCACATAGACGCCGTTGTGGCCGTAGTGGTACTTGACGTCGCCGGTGCCCCCGGTCGGGATCGCGGCCAGCGACTTGACGGCCTCGATCGCCTTCGCGCCTTCGAACTCGGCCAGGATCGCCTCCACCGGGCGGCCGATGTTGTGGGCGAGCACGCTCAGCCTGCCGCGGTGGGCCATCCCGATCACCACGTCGTGGGCGCCCTCGGTATGGGCCATCTCGAAGACCTCGTCGAGCATCGGGACCACCGAGTCGAGGCCCTCGATCGAGAACATCTTCTGACCGAGGTAGGCCTTCTCGAGGTAGCGCTCGAAACCGAAGACCTGGATCAGGCGATCGAGCAGCTGCTGCTTCTCCTCCGGCTCCAGCGGCTTGCGGTGCCAGCCGGTCTCGATCATGTCCCGCAGCCACATTCGCTGCTGGTGCGAGGAGAGGTGCTCGATCTGGTACGCGATCGTGCCGCAGTAGGCCTCGCGCATCCGCGGCAGCACCTCGAGCAGCGTCTCCCCCTCGACCCCGATCCGCAGGATCTCGGACGGGATCTGGGACATCAGCTCCGGCGTCAGGTTGACGTTCTCCGGCTGCAGCGCCGGATCGCCCTTGGGCTCAGACCCGAGCGGGTCGAGGCGGGCGGCGAGGTGCCCGTGCGTCCGGTAGGCCTTGAGCAGCGAGGTCGCGGCCTGCACCGCCTGGAGCATCTCGGCGTCCGGCTTAGCGGCGACCGCAGGGGCCCCGCCGGGCGCGCCAGCCTGCAGCGGGGGCGCCGAAGCCGAAGCCGGATGGGCCGAGGTGACCCCTCCCGGATCGATGCCGAGATCGGTGGCGACCGACTCGTAGAAGTCGTCCTCACCCTGCAGCAGCTCCTCGATCCGGCGCAGGAAGGAGCCGGACTCGGCTCCCTGGATCACGCGGTGGTCGTAGGTCGAGGTCATGGTCATCACCTTCGAGACCCCGAGTGCCGTGATCTTCTCGGGCGGAGCGTGTCGCCACTCGACCGGGTAGGCGAGGGAGCCGCAGGCGACGATCGTGCCCTGACCGGACATCAGGCGCGGGACGGAGGCCACGGTTCCAAGCCCGCCCGGGTTGGTGAGGCTGATGTTGGTGCCCTGGAAGTCGTCGGCGGTGAGGCTGTTCTCCCGCGTCTTGGTGATCAGCTCCTCGTAGTAGGAGTGGAAGCCCGCGAAGTCGAGCCGGTCCGCGCCCTTGATGCAGGGGACCAGCAGCGAGCGCTGCCCCTTGCGCTCAACGTCGACGGCGATCCCGAGGTTGACGCCGCCGGGTTCCACCACCGTCGGCTTCCCGTCGGCCTCCTCGTAGTGGCGCGCCATCACCGGCCACTCCTGCGCGGCGGTGACGATCGCCCAGGCGATCAGGTGCGTGAAGCTCACCTTCATGCCCCGGTCTTGGAGGACCCCGTTGAGCGCCTTGCGCTTGGCATCGAGTGTGTCGACGGCGAGCTCGCGGAAGGAGGTGGCGGTCGGGATCGAGCGGCTCTCGTTCATCGCCCTGGCGAGCGTGGCGGCGGGACCGCGCAGCGGCTTCGCCTCCCCCTCGATCGCGGCCGGCGCAGCGGCGCCGTTGCCCTCGGCCGAGAGCACGTCGGACTTGGTGATCTTGCCGCCCGCACCGGTGCCCTTGACGCCTGTGAGATCGACTCCGTTTACCCGGGCGGCTCGGCGCGCCACCGGGGTCGCCCTCGCGCCGTCGCCTTCCTCCTCCGCGGGGGACTCGGCCTTCGTCTCGGCCTCGGCTGGTGCGGACGCCGCCCAGGCGCCGTCGCCCGACGGCGCCTCGCCCTTGGTCATTTCGGCGAGCGGCTTGCCGACCTCGATGGTCTCGTCGGGCCCGACCAGGATCTTCGTGACCGTCCCCGAGGCCGGGGCAGGGACCTCCGCATCGACTTTGTCGGTCGAGACCTCGACCACGGTGTCGCCCTCGGCGATCTGGTCGCCCTCCGAGACGTGCCACTCGAGCACCGTCCCCTCGGTCACAGACTCGCCCATCTCGGGCATCACAATCTCGAGGCCGCCGCCCTCCAAGGTCTTTCCCGCCGAAACCGAGGCGTCGTCCGTGGTCGCCTTCTCACCGGCTTCCGGCGCGGGCTCTTCCTCCGCGGTCGCGGCGCCCGCTCCATTTGACTCGGCGTCCTGCTCGGCGGCAGGCTCCTCTGCCTCATCGGTCTCCGGCGGGCCGCCGTTGGGGTCGATCTCGGCGAGCGGATTGCCGACGTCGACCTCCTCGTCGACCTGGACCATGATCTTGGTGACGGTGCCGGAGGCGGGCGCGGGGACCTCGGCGTCGACCTTGTCGGTCGAGACCTCGACCATCGTCTGGCCCTCCTCGACCGGGTCCCCCTCCGAGACATGCCACTCGAGCACGGTGCCATCAGTCACCGACTCGCCCATCTCGGGCATCAGGAGCTGCACCGTCTGCTTAGTCGCCATTCCCCTTACTAACTGTATGACCTTCGCTTGAGCTGACCAGCATGAAACGGGTCGCGCCTTGCGGCGCGCCCTCGCATCTAGGTGCTACCCGATCCTCGCAATCAAATCCACGGCCGGCCAGCCCTGGTCCTGAATGAACTCGCGGGTGGGCGCCGCCGTCTCACAGAAGGCGCAGGCGATCACGTCGTTGAATCCGACCGGCCCTGAGATCCCGATCGGCACGCCGCACTCCGGGCACGCCAGGGATCGCGTTCCCAGCCAGGCGGCCCGCTCGGCGGGACGGAGCTCGACCCGTCCCGCGGCGGCGCTCAGCCGCTCGTCCCGCTCGGGACCGGGGTTGCTTGCCGGGTCGTAGAAGATCCCCACAACCTGATTATTGCGCCCGCGCCCCCTCGGCCAAACCCCCGAGCGGCGGAGACCGCGGGCGGTGTAAGTTCCGCTGTGAGCATGAATCGGAGGGGGAGGTGAGATGAGCTATTTCGTAACCGGCGCGACCGGGTTCATCGGGCGCAACCTCGTCGAGCAGCTGCTCGAGCGCGACGGGACGATCTACGTGCTGGTGCGCGAGGGCTCGCGCGGGCGGCTCGAGGAGCTCCGAAGCGGCTGGGGCGCAGAGGAGGGCCGGATCGTGCCGGTGATCGGCGACCTCTCCCAGGAGAAGCTCGGCTGCGAGGACCAGGTCGCCGAGCTGCGAGGCGACATCGACCATTTCTTCCACCTCGCCGCGATCTACGACATGACGGCGGATGCCGAGAGCCAGCGTGTTGCAAACGTCGAGGGCACCCGCGAGGCGGTGAAGCTCGCCGAAGCCCTTGATGCCAACCGCTTCCACATGGTCAGTTCGATCGCGGCCGCCGGTCTCTACAAGGGCACCTTCACGGAGGACATGTTCGAGGAGGCCGAGAAGGTCGACAACCATCCTTACTTCCAGACCAAGCACGAGTCGGAGGCGGTGGTCCGCGAGGAGTGCTCCGTCCCCTGGCGGGTCTACCGGCCCGGGATCGTCGTCGGCCATTCCGAGACCGGCGAGATGGACAAGATCGACGGGCCCTACTACTTCTTCAAGCTCCTGCAGCGGGCCCGCAACGCGGTGCCGCAGTGGTTCCCCGGCGTCGGCATCGAGGGCCGGAGAATCAACCTCGTGCCCGTCGACTACGTCGCCAGGGCGATGGACCACATCGCGCACATCGACGGCTTCGACGGCCAGGCCTTCCACCTCACCGACCCGAACCCCCTGACCGCCGGCCAGGTGATCAACGTGTTCGCCAAGGCGGCGCACGCGCCCGAGGCCGCGATGCGGATCGACTCGCGGATGTTCGACTTCATCCCCAAGCAGGTGCGCGCTGGGCTCATAATGCTCCCGCCGGTCAAGCGGATCACTGACCAGATCCTCGCCGACCTCGGCATACCGCGCTCGGTTCTCGTCTACATCAACTACCCGACCGACTTCGACTCGACCAAGACCCAGACGGCCCTGGAGGGGACCGGCATCTCGGTGCCGCCGCTTCCGAGCTATGCGGAGCGGCTCTGGGACTACTGGGAGCGCAATCTCGATCCCGACCTGTTCAAGGACCGCTCGCTGTCAGGCGCGATCGGCGGCAAGATCGTCCTGATCACCGGCGCATCCTCGGGAATTGGCAAGGCGTCCGCGATCAAGTGCGGGGCGGCCGGCGCCGAGGTTCTGCTCGTCGCCCGCACCCCCGAGAAGCTCGAGGAGACCAAGCGGGAGATCGAGGACGCCGGCGGCGCCGCCTACATTCACCAGTGCGATCTCTCCGACATCCCCGACGTCGAGCGGATGGCGAAGGAGGTGCTCGACCAACACGAGCGGGTCGACATCCTCGTCAACAACGCGGGCCGCTCGATCCGCCGCTCCGTGGAGCTCTCCTACGAGCGCTTCCACGACTTCGAGCGGACGATGCAGCTCAACTATTTCGGCGCGCTGCGCCTGATCCTCAGCCTGCTGCCCGCGATGCGAAGGCGGAGCAAGGGCCGCAAGGGTGGCCACATCATCAACATCAGCTCGATCGGCGTGCAGACCCATACGCCTCGGTTCTCGGCATATGTCGCATCCAAGGCCGCCCTCGATGCGTGGTCACGCTGCGTCGGCTCGGAGGTCCTGGATGACGGCGTCCACATCACGACCATCTACATGCCCCTCGTGCGCACCCCGATGATCGCGCCCACCAAGATGTACGACGCCTTCCCCACGAGCACCCCGGATGAAGCCGGCGAGATGATCACCAACGCGATGATCACGAAGCCGAAGAAGGTGGCCACCCGGCTCGGAAACTTCGGCGAGCTGCTCTACAACGTCGCCCCGAAGGCCTCGGACGCGGTCCTCAACACCGCCTACAAGCTCTTCCCCGACTCGAGCGCGGCGAAGGGCAAGCCGAAAGAGGATGGCAAGCCCGCCAAGAAGGAGGAGGAGCTCTCCACCGAGGGCGTCGCCTTCGCTTACCTGATGAGGGGCGTGCACTGGTAGCCGCCTACGCTGCCCAGCTCCGCTTGATCGCCGTCGCGTTTGTTGTCGCTCTTGGGATCGTGGCCGTCGCGCCGAGCACCGCATCGGCTCGTGCCTGCCCACCGGTCGTCAACCCGTATCCCGGTACGCGTTATGAGGGTGTCGACCTGACGAACATTCGTGCGACGGGTCTCCAATGCGCAAAGGCCAGGAAGGTCGTAAAGGGCGCCCACCGCAGAGCGCTCGGAATCACCCCACCGCCGAGCGGTATCCGCGTCTTGCGGTGGCGTGGCTGGACCGTGGTTGGGAACCTGCGGGCCGCCAAGCGACAAGTACAGCGCGACCCGAGGTGGCGATCGGGTCAGCTGGCGCTTCTAGCTAAGTGATGGCCACGGCGACCCGTCGCCGCAAGCACTGGGGCTGGGGGTTCGAGGACCAGCAGCCGACGCGCGAAGGGGTCGAGGGGATCGCTCGAGCGGTCACCGACCGGTTCGGGTTCGAGATCGACGAGATCGAGGAGCCGGCCCCGCTCGACTCGGTCGAGCTGGCTGAACCCCGGCTGGCGCCGCCGAAGCGCTTCGCCGAGATCTTCTCGGACGACCGCTACGACCGGATCGCGCATTCCCTCGGCAAGGCATACCGGGACGTGGTGCGCGGCTTCCGGGGCAAGTTCCCAAACCCACCGGACCTGGTCGCCTATCCGGAGTCCGCGGAGGACGTCGACGTCATCCTCAACTTCTGCGCCGATGAACAGGCGGCGGCGATCCCGTACGGCGGGGGCACGAGCGTCGTCGGCGGGGTCGAGCCGCGAGGCCTGGAGGACTACCGCGGCGTGGTCACCGTCGACCTGCGGCGGATGGACCGTGTGCTCGAGGTGGACCCGGTCTCGATGGCCGCCCGGATCCAGGCCGGCGCCACCGGGCCGCGCCTCGAGGACCAGCTCCGCGAGCACGGGCTCACCCTGCGCCACTTCCCGCAATCGTTCGAGTACTCGACCCTCGGCGGCTGGATCGCGACCCGGGCGGGGGGTCACTTCGCGACGCTCTACACGCATATCGACGACCTGGTCGAGTCGATCCGTGGCGTGACCCTGGATGGCGAGTGGGAGAGCCGGCGGTTGCCCGGCTCGGGGGCGGGGCCGAGCCCCGACCGGATGCTGCTCGGCTCGGAGGGGATCCTCGCCGTGATCGTGGACGCCTGGGTGCGGGTGCGCGAGCGCCCCAGCGAGAAGGTCTCGGCCGCGGTCGCCTTCGACGACTTCGCCGCGGGAGCGGAGGCCGTGCGGGAGATCTCGCAGGCCGGGCTCTATCCAGCGAACTGCCGGCTTCTCGACCCCGTCGAGTCCGAGACCTCCTCGGCGGGACCACCCGGCAAGGCGGTGCTCGTGCTCGGCTTCGAGTCGGCCCATCATCCGGTCGAGGATTCGCTGGCGCTGGCGATCGACGCCGCCGCGGCCCACGGCGGCGAGCCTGGCGAGGTGAAGCGCCAGTCGGCCGAGGCGCCCGGCCCGGAAGCCCGGCGGGACGCCCCCGCGCCGTCCGCGCCCGGCGACGATCCCGTGAACGCCTGGCGCCACGCCTTCCTCTTCGCCCCCTACCTGCGGGACTCGCTGATCGCGTGCGGGGTCCTCTCCGACACCTTCGAGACGGCAATCACCTGGGACCGATTCCCTGACTTCCACGCGGAGGTGACGGAGACCGCGAGGCGCGCCGTCGCGGAGGCGAGCGGCGGACCGGCCGAGGGGCCGGGCTCGCCGCGGATCAGCTGCCGCTTCACACACGTCTATCCGGACGGCCCGGCGCCCTACTACACGGTGCTGGCGAAGGCGAGGCGCGGCGATGAGATGGCGCAATGGGACGAGATCAAGGCCGCGGTCTCCGACACCGTGATCGACGCCGGCGGGACCATCACCCACCACCACGCCGTCGGCCGCGACCATCGCCCCTGGTATGACCGGCAGCGTCCCCACCGCTTTGCGGATGCCCTGTGGGCGGCAAAGCGCGAACTCGATCCCACGGCCGTGCTCAATCCGGGCGTGCTGATTGATCCCGCTCGAGACGCATAACGGCGCCCTCGCGGCCCGATCCGGGGCACTACTCTTGGCGGTCCATGGCCGGCCCCCTGACCAGGGAGAGGCCCGAGTCGCAGGTGGACCCCGCAGCCGCCGACGGCCCGACCTCGAAGCCCCGCCGCGGCCCCCTGCGCGCGGCGATCGTCGCCCTGCGCCCGCAGGAGTGGGTCAAAAACCTGCTCGTCTTCGCGGGCCTGCTCTTCTCGGGCAAGTTCGACGAGGTGGATGCGATCCTCGCGGCCGCCCTCACGTTCGCCGCCTTCTGCATGGTCGCCTCCGCGGGCTACCTGATCAACGACGCCCGCGACATCGAGGAGGACCGCCAGCATCCGACCAAGCGGAACCGTCCGATCGCGGCCGGGGAACTGGGTGCCTCAACGGCGATCGGGCTTGCCATCGTGCTCGCTGTCGCCGGTCTCGCCGCGGCGACCCTCCTGGACGTCACGGTTGGGGCCATCGTCCTTGCCTACGCGGTCGGCACGACCCTCTACTCGTACGTCCTCAAGCATGAGGTCATCCTCGACGTGATGACGATCGCGGGGCTGTTCGTGCTCCGGGTGCTCGCCGGAGCGGTCGCGGTCGATGCCGACGCCTCCGCCTACCTGCTGCTCACGACCGGGATGGTCGCCCTCTTCCTCGGCTTCACCAAGCGGCGCCAGGAGGCGACCTCCGAACTCCACTCGGGCGCCGAGAGCCGCCCGGTGCTGGAGCATTACTCGATCCCATTCCTCGACCAGATGGTGGCGATGGTCACCGCGGGGACGGTGATGAGCTACGCGATCTATGCCGTCAACTCGCCGCTGATCGGTGCCAAGATGCTTGGCACCCTCCCCCCGGTGGTCTACGGGATCTTCCGCTACCTCTACCTGATCTACGACCGCAAGGACACGCGCTCCACCGACGCGATCCTGCTCGATGACTACGGGATGATCGGCGCCGGGGTGACCTGGGTCGCGAGCGTGATCATCCTGCTCGCGATCTACCACTGAGCTCCGCGAGCCGGGCGGCGCTCTCGTCGTCCATCGGCACGAACGTCTCGATCGCCAGATTGGCGGCGGTCACCTCCAGCGGCGCTCCCAGCGTGGCGATTACGGTGAAGAGACGGACGTCGCCCAGCCGGGTGTGGAGGTCGAGCGAGACGACCGGCTGGGTCGCCTGTCCCGTCGGCGGATCGTCCGGGAGAAAGGCCACGACCTCGTCGATCAGGTCGGCCAGCTCGAAGTTCGCCTCCTCCCGGCTGCTCCGCCGCAGGCGGTGGATGAGCGGCGCGCTGCAGGCCGCGGTCATCGAGGAGATCCGGGGAAGGCCACCCGGATGCACGGATAGCCGGAGGATGTTCACGGGTGGCTCGAGCAGCGCCGGGTCGACGCCCTCGAAGAGCAGCCCCGCCGCGCGATTGGCCTCGATCAGGTTCCAGAGCCCGTCGACGATCAGCGCCGGGTTTGGCTCGTGCGCCGCGAGGAGTCGCCGCAG
>Ga0126306_10001220_pt1 | contig 13587 bp, 10 predicted proteins | sample Plot27_FD_92592 | JGI IMG/M metagenome (GOLD analysis project Ga0126306, IMG submission 92592) | Serpentine soil microbial communities from UC McLaughlin Reserve, CA, USA - Plot27 | ecosystem: Environmental > Terrestrial > Soil > Grasslands | place: USA: UC McLaughlin Reserve, Lake County...
ACCACCGCCGGGCGGCCCGTGGCCAGGCCGAGGCCGAGGGCCAGGAACGCCGCCGAGCGCTCGTCCTGGTGGACGTGCATGGCCAGGTCGCCCGCGGCGATCGCCAGCGCCAGCGGCGTGGACCGGGAGCCCGGGCACACGACGGCCTCGGTCACCCCGGCCCGCGCCCACTCGTCGACCAGCGTGGCGGCGGACGTGGCCTGGACGTCCTGCGGGCGAGCGGGCGGGCCGGGGGGCTCGGGCGAGTCGGCGGCGGTCATCGCCACCCATCGTGCCCGGCCGACGCCCCTCCACCGCACCTGCTTCCCTCCGGCGGGGCCGACGGGCTCCCCGGCGACGGAGCGTGGCAGCATCCGGCCATGACCGGCCTGCACGTGGAACGACGGGGCGGCGGGCCCGCGATCGTCCTGCTGCACGGCTTCACGCAGACCGGGCGTTGCTGGGGGCCGGTGGGCGACGACCTGGCCCGCGACCACCTTGTCCTGGCGCCGGACGCCCCCGGGCACGGCGGGTCGGCGGACGTCCGGGCCGACCTGCCGACGACCGCCCGCCTGGCGGCCGAGGCGATCCGGGAGGCGCTCGCCGAGCCGCAGCCCGAGCGCGGACCGGGGGCCGGCGGCCCCGAGGTGGGAGCCGTCCACGGGGGCCCGCCGGTCTGGGTCGGCTACTCGATGGGCGGGCGGGTGGCGCTGCACGTGGCGCTGGACCACCCGGACGTGGTGGGCGGGCTGGTCCTGATCGGCGCCCATCCGGGGATCGAGGACGCCGCCGAGCGGGCCGAGCGCCGGGCGTCCGACGCGCGGCTCGCCGACGATCTCCGCCGGGACGGCGTGGACGCTTTCCTCGACCGCTGGCTGGCCCTCCCGCTGTTCGCCGGCCTGCCGAGCTGGGCCCGGTTCGACGACGAGCGCCGCCGCAACACGGCCGAGGGCCTCGCCGCCAGCCTCGAGCTGACCGGGACCGGCGCGCAGGCCCCGCTGTGGGACCGCCTCCCGGCACTGGCCGGCGGCTCCCGGCCGATCCCGGTCCTCGCCGTGGCCGGGGCCGAGGACGCGAAGTACTCGGCCGTCGCCGAGCGGGTGGCGCGGCGCATCGGCCCGAGCGCCGTCGCCCGGACCATCCCGGGCGCCGGCCACGCCGCCCACCTGGAGCGCCCGGCGGCGTTCACGGCCCTGCTCCGGGGCTGGCTCCACGGGCAACACCGGTCATGATGTCCCCCTGCCGAGGTGCGCGGACACGACGCCACAGAGAGACGACGACATGAAAATCGGCTTCGTCGGCGCCGGGAGGATCGGCACCAACGCAGCTCGCCTCCTGGCCGCCGCCGGCCACGAGGTCTTCCTGAGCCACACCCGCAGTCCGGCCTCACTGGCCGCGGCCGCGGACGCCGTCGGCCCCGACACCCCGACCGGCACCGCGCCCCAGGCAGTGGCCTTCGGCGAGGTCGTGTTCTTCGCCGTGCCGTGGGGCGCGCTGCACGACGCCATCGAGGTCGCCGGGCCGCTCGACAATCGGGTGGTCATCGACGCCAACAACCCGTTCGGCCCGTCCGGCTGGGTCGAGCCGCCACACGGCCTGACCTCGGCGCAGTTCAACGCCAAGCGGATCCCCGACGGGCGCGTGGTCAAGGCCTTCAACACGCTGACGGCCGGCTTCCAGGCGTCCGCCGCCGGCCGGGTCGGGCCCGACCGGGTCGTGATGTTCCACGCCTGCGACGACGTCGAGGACACGGTGGCGGTGGCCGAGCGGCTCATCGACGACGCCGGGTTCGTGCCGGCCCGCATCGGCCCGCTGGCCGAGTCCGGCCCGCTGGAGGCCCCCCGCCGGCCCGGTGCCGTCTACGGCGAGGAGTACCACCTCGGCGACGCCCTGGCCTACGTGCGCGCCCTCCACGAGGGTGGCCCGCTCCCCGGCCCCTCGGTGGTCTGAGGGCTCGGCAGGGCCCGCTCAGGCCGACAGCCAGAGGCCCAGCGCGAAGAGGGCGCCGTAGAGCAGCTGGACGCGGCCGGTGTCCACCAGGACGGGGATGAGGTCCGGCCCGCGGTCGCCCCGCAGCACCGCCAGCACCGGCCGGCGGGCCGGGACCGTGGCGGCGAGCGCCAGCACGGCGGCGGGCCGCTCCCCCAGCCCGGCCACCAGCGGGACCATCACCATGGCCCCGACCAGCAGGGCGACGTAGAACCAGCGGGTGCGGGCGTCGCCCAGCCGGACCGCCAGCGTGCGCTTGCCCGACACGGTGTCGCCCGGGATGTCCCGCAGGTTATTGACGACGAGCAGGGCCGTGGCCAGGAAGCCCACCGGCACGCTGGCCGCGAGGGCCAGGCCGGACAGTGCCTCCTCCTGGACGTAGGCCGAGCCGGCCGTGGCCACCACGCCGAAGAAGGTGAACACGAACACCTCACCCAGCCCCATGTAGCCGTAGGGCGAGGGGCCGCCGGTGTAGAACCAGCCGGCGGCGATGGCGAACACGCCGACGACGAGCAGCTCCCAGCCCACGGCGGCGGTCAGGGCGAGGCCCGCGACCCCCGCCACGGCGAAGGCCAGCAGTGCGGCCCGCCTCACCGCCCTCGGTGAGGCCAGGCCCGAGCCGACGAGCCGGACGGGGCCGACCCGGCGCTCGTCGCTGTCGGTCCCCCGGACACCGTCGCTGTAGTCGTTGGCGAAGTTCGTCGCCACCTGGAGGGCGAGCGCCACGACCAGGGCCGCCACGGCCCGCCAGGCGACCACGTCGGTGCGCCCGGCGGCGCAGGCGGTCCCCACCAGGACCGGGACGACCGCCACCGGCAGGGTGCGGGGACGGGCACCCGCCCACCAGAGTCGCCAGCCGGTCATCGGCCGGGCAGGTTAGCGACGGGCGCCGGGCGCCCGTCCACGCCGCCGGGCCGGTGGCCCCGGCCGCCGCGGCCGGCGTGGCACGCTCGTCGCCGTGCCCGCCCGAACCGCCGAGGACCTGACCGCCCACCTCCACCGGTCGTTCCCCCAGCGCCTCGGGCCCGGTGGCCCGGGCCACGGTCACCCATGCGCCGCTCGGGCCCGCCGCGGCCCCGCCGGTGAAACATGCAGCGAACGCCCATCGCGACGTGCGTACTGTAAGCAGATCAGCAGTAACGCCGTGCTCGCCGGCGAGGCGGGCCGGCCCCGACCATGCGCTGGAGCGCCATGCGACCATACGTCGTCGACCTGACCGACGAAGCCGCGCAGGATGTGAGCCTGACCGGTGGCAAGTCGGCGGCGCTGGCGAAGGCCGAGGCCGGCGGGCTCGCGACGCTTGGCGGCGTCGTGCTGACCACGACGTTCTCCGACGCCGTCGACGAGGGGGCCGACGTCGCCTCGCACCCGGCCGTGCGCGAGGCGTTCGACCGGGCCCGGGGCGACGAGCGCGACCTCGTCGCCCGCAGCTCGTCGGTGGTGGAGGACGCGGCCGAGTCGTCGATGGCCGGCCAGTTCGACTCCGTCATCGGCATCACCGGCTTCGACGCCTTCACCATGGCGGTCGAGAAGGTCCTGGCCTCCCGCGAGCGGGCCGGTGCCGCCGACCAGCCGATCGCCGTGCTGGTCCAGCCGCTGATCGAGCCCGCCTACGGCGGCATCATGTTCGGCGTCGACCCCGTGACCGGCCGCACCGACCGGCGGGTCGTGAGCGTGGTGAGCGGCGGGCCCGAGCCGCTGGTGAGCGGCGAGGTCGACGGCGCGCGTTACCTGCTCGAGCCCGACGGCACGGTGCTCGAGTACGACGCCAACGACGGCCCGACGCTCGAGCGGTCACACCTGCGGGCGCTGGCCACCCTCTCCGAGGACTGCAAACGGGTCTTCGCTGGCCCGCAGGACAACGAGTGGGCCATCGGCAAGGACGGCCAGCTGTGGCTCCTGCAATCCCGGCCGGTCACCACCGAGGTCCGGGGCGTGCCGCGGGGCCCGGTGTACGGGCCGGGGCCGGTGGCCGAGACGTTCCCCGAGCCGCTCTCCGAGCTCGAGTGCGACATGTGGGTCCCGCCCCTGCGCGAGGCCGTCCGCGAGGCCGTCCTGCTGGCGGGCATGGCCACCGAGAAGGAGGTCGCCGCCTCTGACGTCGTCGTGTCCGTCGGCGGGCACGTGGCGATCGACCTGCGCCTGGCCGGCGAGATCACCCCACCCCGCACGGTGGGCCAACGCATCAACCCGATACCCGGCGCCCGCAAGGTACGCCAGGCGTGGCGGGTCGGGCGCCTGCGCTCGGCGATGCCGGGCCTGGCCGAGCACCTGTGCGACAAGGTCGACCAGGACCTCGAGCGGGTCCCGGCCCTCAGCGACATGACGAGCCGCCAGCTCATCGCCCTGCTGCACCGGTCCCGGGTGATCCTGCGGGCCCTGCACGCCCACGAGATCCTCATGGGCATGCTGACCGACACCGGGCGCAACCGCATGACCGGGGCCTCGGTGGCACTGCGGGTGCTGGCCGAGGCCCGGCAGGACGGCCTGAGCGACAAGGCGATCCTCAGCCGCAGCCCGGTCGTCCTGGCGCTGTGCGCCCCCAAGGTGGCGCCGGCCGCCGAGCTGCCGTCCGAGGCCACCACGATGAACTTGGGCGGCGACACCGACAACTCGAACGACAACGGCATCCTGCGCGAGGCGTTACGGCTGCGGGTCCGGTGGATCCAGGAGCTGTCCGGCCGGGCCGCCTGGGCGCTCGGCGAGCGCCTGGCCGCCACCGACGGGCTGCCGCGGCCGTCGCTGATCCGGCACATGAGCCTCGAGCACGTCGAGGCCGTCGTCACCAAGCGGGCGGTCGTGCTGCCCGGCCTGGTCGCCACCCACGAGCACGACTTCGGCCAGCCGCTGCCGGCCTGGTTCCAGCTGTCCGACCTGGGCAAGCCGATCCGGGCCCAGCACACCGACGAGGTGGGCGGCGGCACCGGCGCCGGCGGCGGCATCGCCATCGGCCCGGTCACCTACGACGCCGCCGACCCGGCGACCGGGTCCGTCCTCGTCACGACCACGCTCACGCCCGGGCTGGCCCCGCTGCTGCCCCGGCTGGCGGGCATCGTGTCCGAGACCGGCTCGGTCCTGTCCCACCTGGCGATCCTCGCCCGCGAGGCCGGCATCGCCACCGTGGTCGGCTACGCCGGTGCCACCAGCGACCTGCCCCAGGGGGCCGTGGTCGAGGTCGACGGCGAGACCGGTCGCGTCACGATCGAGGAAGGGAAGGAAACGACGTGAGGATCGTCGCCTGGCTCGCCGGCATCGGCACGCTGCTCGCCGGGCTCATCTACATGGTGCTCTCGCTGAACCGGTGGGAGTGGAACCGGGCCCTGTTCTTCGCCATGATCGTCCTCATCGCCGAGGTCGCCCTGGCCACGGGCCTGGTGCTGCGCAAGCTCAGCGCCATCGAGTACTCCCAGCGACACCCACCCGACCCGGCGCTCCGCGACATCCTGCGGGCCTCGCGGCCGCCGTCGGCCGACCGCTTCGCCTGGCTCCACGAGGCGTCCAACCGCACCAGCGTGTTCATCACGTTCCTGGTGGGCGGCGGCATCATCTTGTCGGGCGTCGCCTGGGTCATGGACCGGGTGGCGTCCAAGACCACGACGCCCGTCGGCGAGCAGCGCCTCACCCGCCAGCTCGGCTCGATCAGCTACCCCCGGGGCGGCCTGGTGGTCGATGACGTCACGGTCCTGGCGCAGGACGTGCCCGGCGCCGACGACGCCCAGATCCGCAAGCTGCTGCGCCGCGCCGGACACGCGTGAGGCGGTTCCTCGCCACCAAGGTCGGCAAGATCCTGAGCCGGCTGGTCCTCGGCGGCGTCGGCCTGGGCGTCGGCTTGGTGCTGGTCTCGCTGCTGCGTGAGGCGACGCTGTCGACCCACCAGGCCATCGACCCGGACTCGACGATCGAGGTGATCGTTCGGGCGCGCAGCCACAACGCCGAGGACAACCAGACGCTGGACGAGATGGTCGAGGCCCAGCTGCTCACGTGCCGGCTGGAGGTCACGTCCGACATGGTCGGGCCGCTGCGCACCGAGGGCGACGGGCAGTTCCGGGCGCTCTTCGCCCCCTCCATGGACCAGACCAACCGCCGCCAGTTCAAGGGCTGCGTGGAGGACTTCGTGATCGACGGCGTCCAGATCGACGTGCTGAGCCTCGCCGAGCCCGAGTAGGCGCGGTGCGCCGGCTCGTGGTCCTCGAGGCGCGCGGCACCCCGGCGTTCCTCGACGGCCTGCGGGCCGCGTGGGACGCCGGCGACGCCGTGTTCCCGCTCGACCCCCGGCTCCCGGCCGCTGCGCGCGAGCGGGCCCTGGCCGCCGCCCGGCCGGATGCGCCCGTCGAGGACGGCGACGCCCTGGTCGTGGCCACCAGCGGCACCACCGGCGACCCCAAGTGCGTGGTGCTCACCCACGACGCCGTGCGGGCCTCGGCGCTCGCCGCGAGCGCCCGCCTGGGCGTCGACCCGGCCCGCGACCGCTGGCTGGCCTGCCTCCCGCTCGCCCACGTGGGCGGCCTGTCGGTCGTGACCCGCGCGCTGGCGACCGGCACGCCGCTGGCGGTCCACGACGGCTTCTCGGCCCCCGCCGTCGAGGCGGCCGCCACCGACCCCGACTCCCCGGTCACGCTGGTCTCGCTCGTGGCGACGGCGCTGCGCCGGGTCGACCCCGGGCTGTTCCGCCGGGTGGTGCTGGGCGGGTCCGCCATGCCGCCCGACCCGCCGCCAAACGCGGTCGCCACCTACGGCATGACCGAGACCGGCAGCGGGGTCGTCTACGACGGTGTCCCGCTGGACGGGGTGGAGGTGCGCACGGTCGACGGCGCCGGCGGGCCGGTCACCGCACCGGGCGGCGAGGGGGCGATCGAGCTGCGCGGCCCCATGCTGCTGCGGGCGTACCGCGACGGCACCGACCCCCGCCGCCCGGACGGGTGGCTCCCCACCGGCGACGCCGGCGCCTGGGACCCTGCCGCCGGACGCCTACGGGTGTTCGGGCGGACCGGCGACCTGGTCATCACCGGCGGCGAGAACGTGTGGCCGGTGGCGGTCGAGCGGGTGCTCGGCGCCCATCCGGCCGTCGCGGAGGTGGCGGTCGTGGGCCGCCCCGACCCGGAGTGGGGCCAGCGCGTCGTGGCCGTCGTGGTCCCGTCCGACCCCACGTCGCCTCCGTCGCTCGACGCCCTCCGGGACGCGGTCAAGGCCGAACTGCCGGCCTACGCCGCCCCGCGGGAGCTGATCCTCGCCGAGGCGCTCCCCCGCACCGCCCTCGGCAAGGTCGCCCGGGCGGCGCTGACCGCCCTCAGGTGAAGCCGCCCAGCAGAGCGCCCCCGTCGACGACGATCGTCTGGCCCGTGACCCACGACGACAGGTCGCTGGCGAGGAACAGGGCGGCATTGGCGATGTCCTGCGGCTCGCCCAGGCGGTGCAGAGGCGTGTGGGCGGCGATGGCCTCTTCGGCCGGCTGCCACAGCGCCTTCGCCATGTCGGTCTTCACCAGGCCCGGGGCGATGGCGTTGACCCGCACGTGTGGGGCCAGGTCCATCGCCATCGTGCGGGTGAGGTGCATGAGGGCGGCCTTGGTCACGTTGTAGTGGCCGATCGACACCTCGACCGACAGGCCGCCGATGGAGGCGATGTTGATGACGTTGCCGCCGTGCTCCTGCATGCCGGCCGTCCAGGCCTCCTGCATCCAGACGACCGGGCCGCGGAAGTTGACCTGCCAGGTCTTGTCGAAGCGGGGCAGGTCGATGTCGACCGGACGGCCCATGTAGGGGTTGGTGGCGGCGTTGTTCACCAGGATGTCGACCCGGCCCAGCCGCTCGACGGTGGCGGCGACGCAGGCGGCGATCTGGTCGGGTTCCCCGGCGTTGGCGGCGAAGACCTCCAGCTTGCCGCCGCCCGTGCCGATGTCGGCGGCGGCGGCCTCGAGGGCGTCCTGCTTGCGCGACGACAGCATCACGTCGGCGCCGACGCCGGCCAACGTGGTGGCGATCGCCTTGCCGATCCCCCGGCTCGCCCCGGTGACCAGGGCAACCTTCCCCTCCAAGCTGATCTCCATGGACGGCAAACTAAGCGGGCCCCGTGCGGGCCGGCGAGTCGTCGCCCTCGGCCGGCGCCCCGTGCGCGGCCGCCGCCGGCCGTTCCGTGGCCCCTCGCCCGCCCGTCGTGGCGATCAGCAGGCCGGCGCCGAGGACGGACGCCAGCACCGACGCCGCCAGGACGGCCAGCCGGGCGGCCGCGTCGAGGGTCGGGTCGTCGAAGGCGAGGCCGCCGATGAACAGCGACACGGTGAACCCGATGCCGGCGAGGGCGCCCACGGCGAGCATCTGGGGCCACCGCACGCCGTCGGGCAGGACCGCCAGGCGCAGCCGGACGGCCAGCGCCGCTGCCGCCGTCACCCCGACGGCCTTGCCCACGACCAGGCCGGCGACCACGCCGACGGCGACCGCCTCGGCGCCGGGCGCCGACAGCTCGTCGCCCGTGACACGGATGCCGGCGTTGGCCAGGGCGAAGACCGGGACCACGAGGAAGCTCGTCACCGGGTGGAGCGTGTGCTGCATCCGCTCGGCGACCGAGACGCTCTCGGTGGCGACGGTGGTCAGCGAGCGCATCTCGTCGGCGGAGGGCTCGTCGGACAGGTCACCCGCCCACTCGCGCACGACGTCGCCCGGCGCCCGCGGGCGGGCCGGCGCCAGCAGGCCGAACGCCACGCCGGCGAGCGTCGCATGGACGCCGGACTCGTACGTGGCCAGCCAGCACACGACGCCGAGGACCACGTAGGTCACCGGTGTCCACAGCCGGAGCCGCAGGCACGCCATCGCCGCGGCCACGGCGCCCGCGGCCACCCCCAGGGCCACCAGGTCGACCCCGTCGCTGTACGCGACGGCGATGACCACGATGGCGCCGATGTCGTCCACGATCGCCAAGGTGAGGAGGAACAGCTTGAGCGCCGACGGGATGCGCGGGCCGAGCAGCGCGAGCACGCCGAGGGCGAAGGCGATGTCGGTCGCCATCGGGATGCCCCAGCCGGAACTGCCCTCGGCGCCGGCGTTGAACGCCAGATAGATCCCTGCGGGGACCACCATGCCGCCGAGCGCGCCGAGGACGGGCAGGGCAGCCACGCGGGGGTCGCGCAGGTCGCCCGCCACCAGCTCGCGCTTCACCTCCAGGCCCACGACCAGGAAGAACAGGGCCATCAGCCCGTCGTTCACGAGGTGGTGCAGGTCGTCCTCGAACCCGACGCTGCCGATGCGGAGCGACGCCGAGGCGTCCCACAGGTCCTCGTAGGCGGTGTGCCAGGGCGAGTTCGCCCAGGCCAGCGCCACGACGGCGGCCACGACGAGCACGACGCCGCCGGCGGCCTCGGTGTCGAGGAAGTGGCGCACGGCCTTGGGCAGCGGCCGGAAACCCATGGCGGCACGCGCCGAGGAGGGCGTGCCTGGCGTCGGGGTGGGACTGGTCGTGGACGACACGACGGGGCGCCTCCGGGGGGTCGACGAACGAGCCGCCGACCAGCCTTCCCGGCACACCTGGGTCCCGACGGTACCGCCCGTAGGGTGGTGTCATGAACCGCCTCGCCGACGAGACGAGTCCCTACCTGCGCCAACACGCCGACAACCCCGTGGACTGGTACCCGTGGGGGGACGAGGCGTTCGCCGCCGCCCGGGCGGCCGACCGGCCGGTGCTGCTGTCGGTCGGGTACGCCTCCTGCCACTGGTGCCACGTGATGGCGCACGAGTCCTTCGAGGACCCGGAGGTGGCGGCGCTCATGAACGAGCGGTTCGTCAACGTCAAGGTCGACCGGGAGGAGCGGCCCGACGTCGACGCCGTCTACATGGAGGCCACCCAGGCGCTGACCGGCCAGGGCGGCTGGCCGATGACCGTGTTCCTCGCCCCGGACGAGCGGCCGTTCTTCGCCGGCACCTACTTCCCCCGCACCCGCCGGGGCGGGATGATCTCGTTCCCCGAGCTGCTCGAGCGCATCGACGAGGTGTGGCAGACCCGCCGGGCCGACCTCGAGGAGCAGGCCGGCCAGATCACCGCGGCCCTGGGCCGCTCGGCGCTGCTCGAGCCGGGCTCGGCCGTCCCCGGGGCCGAGGCGATCGCCGGCGCCCGTGACCAGCTCGTCCGGGCCCACGACGACCGCTGGGGCGGCTTCGGCGGCGCCCCCAAGTTCCCCCAGGCGATGAGCCTCGACCTGCTGATCACCGTGATGGCCCGCGCCGAGGGGACCGGCGACGGCAGCGACGGCAAGGGTGACGAGGACGCCCGCCTGGCGGTGGAGACGTCGCTCGACGCCATGGCGTCCGGTGGGATCTACGACCACGTCGGCGGCGGCTTCGCCCGTTACTCGGTGGACGACCGCTGGCTCGTTCCCCACTTCGAGAAGATGCTCTACGACCAGGCCCTGCTCACCCGCGCGTACCTGCACGCCTGGCAGGTCACGGGCCACGAGCGCTACCTCCAGGTGGTCGAGGAGACGATCGGGTACGTCTTGCGCGACCTGCGCCACGCCGACGGCGGGTTCTTCTCCTCCGAGGACGCCGACAGCGAGGGCGTCGAGGGCAAGTTCTACGTGTGGACGCCCGACCAGGTGCTCGACGCCCTCGACGGCGACGAGGCCTGGGCCGCCGAGGTGAGCGCCTGGTACGGCGTCACGCCCGGGGGCAACTTCGAGGGCGCCACGATCCTCAACCGGATGCACGCCCGCGGCGAGCTCGCCCGGCCCGAGCGCATCGAGGAGGCGCGCCCGCGCCTGTTCGCCGACCGGGAGCGGCGCGTGCGGCCGGGACTCGACGACAAGGTCCTGACCGAGTGGAACGGGCTGATGCTGTCCGCCCTGGCCGAGGCGGCCGCCGCCACGGGCCGGCATGACTGGCGGGACGCCGCCGTCGCCGCGGGCGACTTCCTGGTCCGCTCGCTGCGCCGGGCCGGCGACGGCCGCTGGCTGCGGTCCTGGCAGGCGGACGGCGGCGCCCGGCACCTGGCCTACGCCGCCGACCACGCCGCCCTGGTGGACGCGTTCGTCCGGCTGGCCGAGGCCACCGGCGAGGCCCGCTGGGTGGCCGAGGCCCGCAGCGCCGCCGACGCCCTCGTGGCGTTGTTCTGGGACGACGAGCGCGGCGGGGTCTTCACGACCGGCTCCGACGCCGAGCGCCTGGTCACCCGCGACAAGGACCTCATGGATAACGCCCTCCCGGGCGCCAACAGCCTCGCCGCCGTCGGCCTGCTGCGCCTGGCCGCCCTGACCGGCGACCAGGACTACCGGGACCGGGCCGACGCCGTCCTGCGCCTCACCGGGCCGCTCGCCGCCCAGCACCCGACGGCGTTCGGCCACCTGCTGGCCGCGGTCGACCTCGCCGCCCGCGGCACCACCGAGGTGGTCGTGGCCGGCGACCGGCCGGACCTCGTCCGCGTGGTGCAGGCCCGTTACCTCCCGAGTGCCGTGCTGGCGTGGGGCGAGCGCTACGACTCGCCGCTGTGGGAGGGCCGGGAGGACGGCCGGGCCTACGTGTGCCGCAACTACGCCTGCCAGCTCCCGGCCACGGACGAGCCCGCGCTCCTCGCCCAGCTCGGGACCGCCTGAGCCCGCCCCAGCCCCCCTGACGACGGCCGCCCGGGACCCCCACCCGAGGACCGCGGGCGACCCTGCCGGGGGACCCCCAGGCGAGGCGACGCCCGCCGGGGCCGAGGCGCGACGCCCGCCCCGGGAACCCACCCGGGGCCGAGGCGCGACGCCCGCCCGGGAGCCCAACGGGGACCGCGGGCGACCCTGCGGGGGGCCCAGGCGAGGCGACCCCCGCCCGGCGCCGAGGCGCGACGCCCGCCCGGGAGCCCACCTGTGCGACGCGTGCGGCGGCCCGCCCGGAATCGCTGGGGGGCGGGGCGCTGGGCCTACGCCGGGAGGGCGGCGAACAGGGTGCCGGCGATCGGGGCGGCGTCGCGGCCGCCGACTCCGCCGTTCTCTAGGAACACCGAGGCGGCCAGGTTCCCGCTGAAGCCCACGAACCAGGCGTGCGTGGGGAGCGGGTCGCCCTCGCCGAACTCGGCGGTGCCGGTCTTGCCGGCCACCGTCCGCCCGGGGACCGCCGCCGCCGTGCCGCTGCCCTCGGTCACGACGCGCTGCATCAGCCCGGACAGCGTCTCGCGGTGGCCCCCGTCGATCGTCGTGGGCTGGGCGGTGGCGGCGCCGTCGGGCGGGGTCGTGGTCGCCGTGGTGGCGCCCGTCGTGGCCATGGCGTCGCCGACGGCCGTGGTCGCCGTGGCGTCGGCGCCCGTGGTGGCGGTGGCGCCCTCGGTGCCGTCGGCGGCGGGCAGCTCCGGCGGGTCGACGAGCAGCGTCGGCGGCTCCCACGAGCCGTCGATGACCGCCCCGGCCACCGTCGCCATGTGGAGCGGGCTCGCCACGATCCGGCCCTGGCCGATGGCCTGGGCCGCCTTCTCGGTGGCGTCGGCCGGCTCGGGGTAGCTGCCGCCCTCGGTGTTGAGGCCGACGTTGTACTCGGCGTTGAAGCCGAAGCGCTCGGCGGCCTCGACCAGCTGCGGGTTCTGGACCGGCTCGGCCGCCCGGATCATCGCCGTGTTGCACGACTCGGCGAACGCCTGCCCGAACGGCACGATCCCGAGGGCGCCGCCCTCGAAGTTCCGGAAGGAGCGGCCGCCGGCGTTGATCGTCTCGCTGCACTCGATCGGTGACTCGGGGGTGATGCCGGCGCCGAGCAGGGCGTCGGCGGTCACGATCTTGAACGTCGAGCCGGGCGGGTAGGACCCGCCGAACGCCCGGTTGAGGTCCTCGCTGAGCGGCCGGGAGGCCGCCCCGCGGACGTTGCCCTCGGGGTCGGTCACCACGATGGCGGCGGGGGCGGTCCCGGTGCCCAGCGTTCGCTCGACCGCGGTCTGGACGGTGCGGTCGATCGTCGTGTTCACGGCCGCCGGCGCGCGGCCCTCGATCGTGTCGATGGTGGCGACGACCTCGTCCTCGGCGTCGACGGCCTGGATCTCGCCGGACGGCGTGCCGGCCAGGGCCTGCTCGAAGCGGGCCTCGAGCCCGGTGACGCCGACGACGTCGCCGACGACGTAGGGGTCGCCCAGCTCCTCGAGGCGCTCCGCGGTGGCCTCCTCGGTGCGGCCGAGGATGTGCTGGGCGTAGCCCTCGGTCGGCCCCGACCGGACGGTCGTGTCGCGGAACACGGTGCCGGGGATCGGGTAGACGACCGGCTCGACCTGGAGGTAGCGCTCCTCGGTGATCGTGATGATCGGGACGAAGTGGTCGGGCTGGACGCCCGGCGCGTCGATGGCGGCCTGGACGGCGGCGGGGTCGACGCCGAGCTGCTCCTGGAGCACTCGCTGGACGGCGGGCAGGTCCTGCACCCGGGAGGGCTGGACGCCGACGACCCTGCCCGGCACCGACGGCGCCAGCGGCTCGCCGTCGGAGCCGTTGATGGCGCCGCGCTCGGGCCACGTGCGGGTGCGGATCAGGCGCTGGTCGTCCTCCAGGGACGGGTGGATCGTGCCCGGCGACCACTCGACGAGCCAGTCCGGGGCGTCGTCGCCGCCCCCGCCCCGCTGCAGGCGCATGGACCCGTCGTAGGCCCACTCCCCCAGGCCGGTGAGCCGGAGCGTGGCCCGGAA
>Ga0126306_10001222_pt1 | contig 13582 bp, 12 predicted proteins | sample Plot27_FD_92592 | JGI IMG/M metagenome (GOLD analysis project Ga0126306, IMG submission 92592) | Serpentine soil microbial communities from UC McLaughlin Reserve, CA, USA - Plot27 | ecosystem: Environmental > Terrestrial > Soil > Grasslands | place: USA: UC McLaughlin Reserve, Lake County...
ACCCGAGAGGAGTGCCTCGTGGGCGGCGCGAAGGCGTTCGCCTGCGGCTAACAGGGCGTCCGTTTCGCGACGGCGCCGGCGCACGGCCTGGTTCAGGGCCCAGGCGCCGGCCGTCGGCTTGCGGAGGGCGCGCGCCCGTTCGGCCGCCTCGCGATCGCCGTTGCGGCGCAGCGTCTTCGCGAGCTCGTCCCGCTGCGCGACGAACTCGTCGAGTGGCGTGCCGTAGAGCCGGTCGATGTCTTTCTCGAGGTCCATCCCAGCGGAGCCTACGACGGAAGCACCTCCAGCTCGCCGTCGACACGGGCGTCCGCGAGCGTCACCCGCTCGCCCGCGCGCTCGAAGCGGAGGTCCACGCTCGCGCCCGCCACCCGCAGGCCCGAGAGCTCCACGCGGTCCAGCCAGCTCGGGAGCGAGGGACGCACGATGCGCAGGCGGCGCGACAGCCCGTCCGGCGAGAGGCCGAGCCCGCTCGTGAGCAGGTAGGGAATCGCGCCGGCGGCCCACGCCTGTGGCCTGCACGCCACCGGGTAGGGCACGGGGCTTTCGGACGCCGCGCGGGGGTATCCGGCGAAGAGCTCCGGCAGGCGATAGGCGTCGAGCAGCGACGCGGCCTCGAGCAGCGCCTCGAACACGCGCGCGAAGTCCTGGTCGAAACCGTAGCCGCGCAGGCCGGCCGCGATCAGGGCGTTGTCGTGCGGCCAGACCGAGCCGATGTGGTACCCGAGCGGGTTGAAACGTGGATGCCCCTCGGCCAGGGTGCGCACCCCCCAGCCCGACAGCATGCGGGGGCCCATCAGCACGTCGCGGATGGAGCGGGCCCGGTCATCGGAGACGGCCCCCGCCCACAACAGGTGCCCCTGGTTCGAGGTGAGCCCGGAGCCGGGCCGCTTGTCGCCGTCTAGCGCGATCGCGTAGGAGGCGGCGTCCGCGAGCCAGAGGCGCTCGAGCGCCGTCTCGATCGTGGTCGCCCGCTCGCGCAGCTCCGCGCCCCGCGCGGGCTCGCCGTCGAGCTCGAACAGGCGGGCGGTCCCGCGCAGCGCCCGGATCGCGTAACCCTGCACCTCGACCACCGCCACCGGGGCCTCGAGCGGCTGCCCGGCGGCGTCCGGCACCCCATCGGGCGAGTCCTTCCAGCCCTGGTTCACGAGGCCGCTCGGCGCGCCGCGACGGTACTCGAGGAGGCCGTCCCCGTCGAGGTCGCCGTGGTGCTCCATCCAACCGAGCGCGGCGTCGACCTGAGTCCGCAGCTCGCGGAACAGGTGGAGGGTCCCCGACCAGTCGGCGTGGTCGCGGAGGAGACATAGCCACAGCGGGGTGGCGTCGACGCTTCCGTAGTAGCGCGCGAACGGCGTCTCCCCGAGCGTGGCGGGCTCGCCCACCCGCAGCTCGTGCAGGACCTTCCCGGGTTCCTCGTCGCGTGCGTCGTCGAGCGTCCGGCCGAGCAGGCCGCCGAGCAGGCGCAGCGTCTCCTCCGCCACCTCCGGCACGAACGCCAACGTCTCCGTGGCCGTGATCAGGCTGTCCCGGCCGAAGAGCGTGGCGAACCAGGGCACCCCCGCCGCGAAGTACGCCTGGCCATCGAGCTCGGAGCGCAGGAGCTCCAGATCGCGAAGCGAGCGGGCGAGCACCCTGTCGAAGAGCCGATCGTCGGAGCTCACCACCGTCGGTGGGCATGCGCTCGCTCGGCGCGCGGGAGGCGACGCGCCCTCGCCCGTCTCCGAGACGACGAAGCCCAGCTCGACCACGTGCTCCGCGCCGGCCGGAAGATCGATCTCGAACCGCAGTGCCGCCGATCCCTCGGGCGCCGCGCCGTACGTCGGCTCCTCGCTCAGGTCCACGAGCGTCGCGCGTACCACGCCGTCCCGCCCGCGTGCCGAGAAGCGCACCGACGTACGGTCGAGCTCCACGTCGACCGGCGCGCGCTCCATCGGAGGCACGAGCCCTCGTACTTCGAGCATCGGCACGAAGTCGGCGGCCAGGCGCAGCTCCAGGGTCAACCGGAGCTGCTCGTCGTGATGGCTTCGCAGGGAGATGCGTTCGCGCAGCCGGCGCGGGTCGTCGAGCCCTCGCTCCAGGTGCAGGGAGAGCACCTGCTCGCGGTTGGTCAGCTCGTGGAGGGCGCGGGTCCCGAGCGCATCCGACGCCTGCAGGAGGAGCGCAGGGGTCCCGTTCAGGCGCAGCTCGTGCGTTGAGAGGAACCGGCAGTCCCGGTACCAGAGGCCGAGGGGGTGGGGGGCCTCGGCCGGCAACCGCGCGTCCCGCAGGGCGATCAGGAAGAGGTTCTCCTCCTTGATCACGACCGTCTCCGCGAGGTTCAGCTGCATCGCCCAGGCTCGGTCTCCCCGGCTCGAGCCCGACGTAGTCTCACCAAACCGTTGACCGGACCACCCATATGGGCTACCGTCTTGGCCGGCGCGTACAACGCTGGACGTGGGCCGACTCCGTAACGGCCGAAGGAGGAGCGATGGCGTACCTGAACTGCCCGACCTGCAGGCTGACGGTGTACACCCCCACGGTGTCCTTCGAGGAGTGCCCACGTTGCCGCGCGAAGCTCGGTCGGGTCAGCCGTCTGTTCCGCTCACCGCTCCCGCCGCGCCTCCTTCAGTCGCAGCGGGAGTCGAGCCCGAAGACGCCCGGCGGCGACGCAGTGTCGAGCTAGGCCTATCCAGCCCGTGCGCTAGCTGCGAGAATCGGCGGGTGGAGTCGCTCCACGGAACGGAGGAGGCCGCTCGCCCCGGAGAGGACCTGGCCGAGGTCACGAACGCGATAGTCCGCCTCTTCAGCGATTACTACGGCCGCGGCCCCACTCGGGCCAAGAGCTACCTCCTGGACGACCGCTATCTGGTGACCGTCCTCCGCGACACGCTCACCACCGTGGAGCGGACGCTCGCCGAGACCGGAGAGCGCGACCTCGTGCGTCAGGTGCGCCTGACCTTCCAGGAGGCGATGTCGGACTCGTTCAAAGGGGCCGTGGAGAATGCCCTCGGCCGCAGGGTGGCCGCCTACCACAGCCAGATTCTGGTCGAGTCCGACATCGGCTTCGAGTTCTTCGTTCTCGAGGACTGAGCGCGGCGCGCCTCTACGAGCCGCCCAGGCCGCGGTCCTCCGCGGCCTTGTACGCGATCTGCAGGAAGTCGGAGATCGTCAGGCCGGTGAGCACCGAGGCGGCGAAGCGGGTGGCCCGCGGGGCGGCCACCAGGCCGAGGTTGAATCCGGCCGACACCCACAGGCCCACGCAGTAGGGACAGCTGATCAGCTCGCCGACGGCGCGTCGCATTCCCTGCCCGCGTGCGCTCTCCTCGAACTCCGCGGGCCCGCCCTGCTCCTGGAACTCGGTGAACGGCGCCCGTGCGAACGCCGTGATCTTGTCCTTCGCGACCAGCCTGCTGAGCTTGTGGGTGGCCACGCCGGTGACCAGCAGGTCACGGTTGTCGATTCGCTCGGGCAGCTCGTGCCCGGTGCGGCGTGCCGCCACCAGGCCGGCCCCGACCGCGGCGTTGAACAGCCCGGCGAACACAGCGTACGAACCCAGCGGCGGGCGCCGCTCCGGCTCCGCGTATCCGGAGAACGCGCCGTCGCCCTGCGTCTGCTCAGTGTCTACGGTCACCTCGGGTTCGTCTCCATCTTTCGGGTGTCGCGCGGCTCCGCGAACGGCTCCTTGTCGGGCGGGCGCATGCCCCCATCGATGGCACGTCCGCGTTCCAGCTCGGCGTTGAACTCGGCGCCAAGCAGGATCATCACGTTGGATACCCAGAGCCAGACGAGGAACACGATCGGCCCGGCCAGAGCGCCGTAGGTCTTGTTGTACGAGCCGAAGTTCGCGACGTAGAAGGCGAACGCCGCCGATGCAATGACCCAGCCGATCACCGCGAGCACGCCACCCGGCGAGATCCACCGGAACCCGGGGTGCTTCACGTTCGGAGCGGCCCAGTAGAGGAACGCGAACATGAGGCTCACGAGCACGAGCAGCACTGGCCACTTGGCAATGTTCCAGACGTCGACGGCCGTGTCGCCGACGCCGATCAGCGTGCCGGCCTCGCGCGCGAGCCCGCCGCTCAACGTCACGCCCACGGCGGTCACGGCCGTGAGGAGCATCAGCACCACGGTCAGGACGAGGCGCAGCGGCAGCGTCTTCCAGATCGGCCGCCCCTCGGGCATGTCGTAGATCGCGTTCGACGCGCGCATGAACGCGGCGATGTAGCTGGATGCCGACCAGAGCGCGGCCAGCAGGCCCACCACGAAGAAGACGCCCGCAGCGCCCTGGCTGCCCTCGATGTTGCGGATCGCGTCGGTGACGATCTGCTTCGCCGGCCCTGGCGCGACGGTGCCGAGGTTGTCGATCAGGGGCTGGGTGGCCGACTGGCCGATCAGCCCGAGCACCGACACGAGCACGATCAGCGCCGGGAAGATCGCCAGCACGCCGTAGTAGGTGAGCGCCGCGGCCCAGTCGGTGAGGTTGTCTTCCCGGAACTCCCTGATCGTGCGCTTCAGCGCGCCGCCTACCATGAGATCCGGCTACCCGCCGTGATGCCCGTTACTCACTTTGTCGAGCGCGGAGACAATCTCGTCGGCGAGGACCGGCCCCTCCGCGGGGTTCACCGGCGTGGCACGCACGCGGAAGATCACCTGGCCGGCGTCGAGGTCCTCGAGCTCTACGTGCGGGTCGGACCGAGTGGCCACCGACACGTGCTCCTTGAGCAGGCGATGCACCTCGCCACGCCACGGGCGTGGACCCGCACGGCGAGTGTCTGGGGACGGCGCCCGGCGAGACGAAGCGCCACGAGCACGGTCACGACGAGCGTCGCTAGGCGGACCAGGAAGCCGACCGTGCCCGGCCGTCCCCTGATCGAGGCGGGGGCGCGCCTGCCTGCGCCCGCGCGTGACTGCGTACGTGTCTCATGACCCCTGCCGGCATGGGCTCCCGCCCACGCCCTTCCGTGGAGCGATCTGGCTTAAACGCTGGACTCGGAGAGAGCGGCCACCTCGCGGAACTCCGCGAGTCGCTCCAGCGCCTTGTGCTCGATCCGCCGGACGCGCTCGGGGGAGAGGCCCAGCAGCCGGCCGGCCTCGCGCAACGGGGTGGGCTCGTCGCCGTTGATGCCGTAGCGCAGCTTCACCACCTGCCGCTCCTGTTCGGGCAGCTGGTCGAGGGCCGCGCGCACGGTCTTGTCGCGCAGGCCGATCTCGACCTCCTCGTGGGGCTCGCGCTCCTCGCTCGCCAGCAGGTCGCCGAGCTCGGTCTCGCCCTCCTCGCCGACCGGCCGCTCGAGGCTCGTGACCGTGCGCATCACGTCGCGTGTCTCGTGCAGCTCCTCGATGCTGATCTCGGCGGCCGCCGCGACCTCCTCGTCGGTGGGGGGCCGGCCGTGCTGGGCGCCCAGCTCACGCTCCACGCGCGCGATCTTGCGCTCACGCTGCCCGATGTGAACCGGGATGCGGATCGTGCGGCCCTGGTTGGCGAGGCCGCGCTGGATCGCCTGCCGGATCCAGAACGTGGCGTAGGTGGAGAACTTGTAGCCCTTGCGCCAATCGAACTTCTCGGCGGCGCGGATCAGGCCCAGAATGCCCTCCTGAATCAGATCGAGCAGCGCCAGCTCGTGCCCCTGGTACTTCTTGGCCAGCGAGACGACGAGCCGCAGGTTGGAGTTGACCATCCGCTCCTTCGCCTCGAGGTCCCCGCGCTCGATGCGCTGGGCCAGCTCGATCTCCTCCTCGGCGGTGAGCAGGGGATGGCGGCGCACGTCGCGCAGGAAGAGCTGGAGCGTGTCGCTCGTCATGATGGCCAGCTCGTCGTTGTTGTAGTGCGGGGCCGGCGCGGCGGTACGCGCGCAGTCGTCCGTTACCTCAATTCCGCGCGCCTCTATCCGCTCGTGGAGCGCCTGGGCGTCCTCGTCCGGGAGCTCGAGCTCCTGCGCCACCTGCGAGAGCTCGGACAGGTTGATGCAGCCCAGCTCCTCGCCGCGGTCGATCAGCGCCTCGAGCCGGCGCTCGGCCGATTCATCCGCAATCGTCGGCATGTGAAGGGTCTACCCGGCGTGGGGACGCGAAAACGACGCGTTCGAGCGGTAGAGCATATGATCGCCGTACTCCGATCGGGACAGGTCGGGGCCGCCTCGCGGCCCGAGCTGGATCGTCGCGGATGACCCTTGGGTTCTGCGACGTCCATGAACACTCCCGACACCGGCCCGCGTCCTCCTCGGCTCTCGCTCGGGACCGGGCCGCTGCTCGCCGAGGTCACCAACGCCATCGTGCGCCTGCACCGAGTGCACTACGGCAAGGGCCCCACGCGCTCGAAGTCGTACCTGATCGACGACGTGTTGATCTGCGTCATGCGCGACGTGTTGACGCCGGCGGAGTGCACGCTGCTGGAGGCGGGGCAGGAGGGCAAGGTGCGTGACCACCGGCTCGCCATTCAGGATGCGATGCGGGACACCTTCACGAAGACCGTGGAGAGCATCCTGGGCAGGGCGGTGATCGGGTTCACGAGCCAGGTCCTCGTGGAGCAGGAGACCGCGCTCGAGGTGTTCGTGCTGGGACCGGAGGAAGCGTGACCGGCGGAAGACGCTCACCTCGGAGGAGCGCGAGGGTGGCGTCCACGACCTCCCTCGGCGCGACCCCGCGCACGCAGTGGTGGTGGCCCTCGGGGCACACGCTGCGGTAGCACCACCGGCACGGGACGTCCTGGAAGAGGACCCGGCTGGGGACGCCCCACGGCGTATGTTGGGGGTTCGTCAGCGCATAGACGTCCACCACCGGTGTGCCGACGGCGGCGGCGAGGTGCACGGGCCCGGTGTTTCCGGCCAGGAGCAGTGGAGCCGCCTCGAGCAGCGCGGCCAGCTCGGCCAGATCGAGCGTGCCGGCCAGCGAGACGCCCGCGCCGGCACGGTCGCGAATCGACGTCGTCAGCCCCATCTCGTCGGCGCCTCCGGTGAGCACGACGGCGATTCCGTGCTCGTGCTCGAGCTCCCGGCAGGCCTCGGCCCACGCGGTGGCGGGGTAGCTGCGGGAGGGCGCCGACGATCCGGGATGGACGACCACCCAGCGCTGATCGGGGGCGAAGCCGAGCTCCGCAACGCGCCGTCGCGCGGAGTCGGGAACCTCCACGGCGAGGCCCTTGGCGCGGGCTTTGGCCCCCACTGCGGCGACCAGGTCGAGCTGACGCCGCACCTCGTGCCGCACGCCCTCCTCCGGCTCCGGCTCGGGAAGCCAGTCGGTGAGCAGGCCGTACGGGTTCTCGCGGCAGTGCGCGAGTCTCAGCGGAATGCCGGCGAGGTGGCACAGCAGCGCCGCGGGGAGCGCGCTCTGGGTGTAGACCGTGCACACGATGGCGGCGTCGAAGCCGCGCTCGCGCAGGCGGGCTGCCATCGCGAGATCGGGGTCCGGGTCCGGCTCGCGCTCGGGCTTCATCCAGGGGGCCTCGTAGACGATGGTGTCGTGGACCTCCGGCATCAGCGCAGCGGCGCGCGCGCCGGCCGCTGAGCTCAGCAGGGTCACCCGACGGTCGGGTCGACCGGCCAGGAGCGCGCGCATGGCGGGACCCGTCATCAGCACGTCGCCCAGGGTGTCGAGGCGAACGCAGAGGAGGTTCCGGGCAGCCGTCCAGGTCGGCGCGGTCACGGTGAGTGTGCTGATGCCCGATCGGAGTCTCCCGAAGCGTTTCGAGGGGCACTTCTCGGGTACGGCGCTTGTCAGAGAGGGACGGTCAACGAGCTCCGCATACGGGCGCGGCACGGACCTCCACCGGAACTGGATTCAACCGGAGGAATGGTTTGCCCGCCACGGTGCTCGGCATCAATGCCGTCTTTCACGACCCCGCGGCTGCCCTCGTTTGCGACGGAAGGATTGCCGCGGCCGCCGAGGAGGAGCGCTTCACCCGTCGCAAGCACGGCAAGCAGCCCGTGGCGTTCTCCACCTGGGAGCTGCCCGAGCGCTCGGCATGCTGGTGCCTCGGGCATGCCGGGGTTGACGCAGCGGAGCTCGACGCGGTCGCGTACTCCTACGATCCGGCGCTCGCGCCGCACTCCGGCCCGGACGTGACGGCGGCGACCTGGGAGGGCCTGCGCACGCTGTTCGTGCGGCGCGCGCCGCTGTTCCTGAGGACGGCGCTGCCAGGGCTCGACCCTGCCCGCGTGCGCTTCGTGCCACACCACGTCGCGCACGCCGCATCCGCGTACCTCGCGGCCGGCTTCGATGACTGCGCGGTGATGACGGTGGACGGCCGCGGGGAGGCGACCTCCCAGCTCATGGGTCACGTGCGAGGCGGTCGCCTCGAGGTGCTCGCGGAGCAGCACCTGCCAGAGTCGCTTGGGCTCGTCTACGAGAGCCTGACAGCGCACCTCGGCTTCACGCGCGCGTCCGACGAGTACAAGGTGATGGCGCTCGCCTCGTATGGCGAGGCCACCCACCTCGGCGAGCTGCGCGACGCCATGCGCGTGACCGGCGACGGCGGCTTCGCGGCACGGCCGCCGGCGTGGGAGCGCTTTGCTCCTCCGCTTGCGTCAGGTGGCAGCTGGACCCGGGCCCACGCCGACCTCGCCGCGAGCGTGCAGGCGCGTCTCGAGGAGGTGCTGCTCGAGCTGGCCGCGTGGCTTCACGCGGCTACCGGCGAACGGCGGCTCGCCCTGGCCGGCGGGGTGGCGCTGAACTGCGTGGCCAACTCGCGACTATGGCGCGAGGGGCCCTTTGAGGAGATCTGGGTGCAGCCCGCCGCGGGCGACGCGGGTACCGCCCTCGGCGCCGCGCTCTACGTGGCGCACGAGCTGGACGGCGCCGTGGAGCCGATGGGGTCGGCGGCGCTGGGGCGCGGCTGGAGCACGGCCGAGCTGGAGGCCCGGCTCGACCGGGCGGCGCTGCCGTACGAGCGACCCGACGACGTGGCCGAGGAGGCTGCGGAGGTGCTCGCCCGCAACGGGGTGGTGGCCTGGTTCGACGGGCGAGCCGAGTACGGGCCACGGGCTCTGGGGCACCGCAGCCTCCTCGCCGATCCTCGCGACGCGTCGAACCTGGAGCGGCTGAACGACGTGAAGGGCCGCGAGCAGTTTCGTCCGGTCGCCCCGATGGTGCTCGAAGATTGGGCCGGCGAGATCTTCTCCGGCGGGCCCATCCCGAGCCCGTACATGCTGTTCACCCATCGCGTGCAGGAGCACTGGCTCGAACGGATCCCGGCCGTCGTGCACGTGGACGGTACCGCCCGGATTCAGACGGTCGACGCGGCACGCGAGCCGGCGGTTGCCCGGATGCTGCGCGCGTTCGAACGCCGCACCGGTGTGCCCGTCGTGGTGAACACCAGCCTCAATACCGCCGGGCGGCCGATGGTGGACTCACCGGGCGACGCGCTCGAGTGCTTCGGGTCGGCCCCCGTGGACGCGCTCGTGATGGGCCCGTTCATCGTGCGCCGCCCTGGATCCGTCGCGGGGGCGGCACGTGCCGGCAAGGAGGCGCTCGTCCCGTGACCTACGCGGTCGTGGTTCCGAGCGCGGGGCGCAGCTCGCTCGCCCGCCTGCTCCGCGCGCTGGGATCCGGCCCGGGACAGCTGCCGGAGCGCGTGATCGTGGTCGACGACCGGCGCACGGCGGATCGCCCGCTTGCGCTCGGCTCGCTCCCGCGGGCTCTCGCCGCGCGGATGCAGGTCCTGCGCGGACCCGCGCGCGGGCCGGCCGCCGCCCGCAACCTCGGGTGGCGACGGGCCACGGGCGAGTGGGTCGCATTCCTCGACGACGACGTGGTGCCTCACCCGGACTGGCGGGAGCGGCTCGCGCGTGACCTCGCCCTTCCGCCGGAGGTGGCGGGCTCCCAGGGGCGGATCGAGGTGCCCCTACCACGCGAGCGCCGGCCGACTGACTGGGAGCGAAACACGGCTGGGCTCGAGTCGGCCCGCTGGGCCACGGCCGACATGGCCTACCGGTGGAGCGCGCTCGCGGCGGTCGGTGGCTTCGACGAGCGCTTCGAGCGGGCCTACCGCGAGGACGCGGATCTCGGCCTGCGGGTGGGCGCGGCCGGCCGGCGGATCGTGCGGGGCGAGCGGGCGGTGAGCCATCCCCCGCGCAGTGCCAACCCGCTCGTAAGCGTGCGGCTCCAGGCGGGCAACGCCGACGACGTCCTGATGCGCGCGCTGCACGGCCGCGGGTGGCGCGAGCGCGCCGGCGCGCCGGCCGGGAGGCTGCGCAGGCACGTGGCGGTGAGCGCCGCGGGAGCGGCGGGGGCCGCCGCCCTGATGGCGCGGCGCCATCGCCTCGGTGCCGCGGGCGTGGGGCTCTGGCTGGCGGGGACCGCGGAGCTGGCGTGGGCCCGGATCGCACCGGGGCCCCGCACCCCGAGCGAGATCGCCGCGATGCTGGCGAGCTCCGTGCTGATCCCGCCGGCCGCTGCCTGGCATTGGTCGCGCGGCCATGCGCGCCGGGGCCGGCTGCTGCGCGACGGGGGGCGTGCGCCGCGTCCCCTCCCGCAGGCCGTCCTGCTCGACCGCGACGGCACGCTGATCATGGACGTCCCCTACAACGGCGACCCCGACCGCGTGCGACCCCTACCGGGGGTGCGGGAGGCGCTCGACCGGCTTCGGTCGGCCGGCGTCCGGCTGGCGGTGGTCTCGAACCAGAGCGGCGTGGGGCGCGGGCTAATCGAGGCGGACGACGTGGCGGCTGTCAACCGCCGGGTGGAGGAGCTGGTCGGCCCTGTCGGACCGTGGCTCGTGTGCCCGCACGCCCCGGGCGACGGCTGCGCGTGCCGGAAGCCACGACCCGGCCTCGTGCTGCGCGCCGCGCTGCTGCTCGGGGTCCCTGCCGAGCGCTGCGTCGTGATCGGCGACATCGGTGCGGACGTCGAGGCCGCGCGGGCGGCTGGGGCGCGCGCCCTGATGGTGCCCACCGCGCGCACCCGGCCCGATGAGATTGCGGCGGCTCCGCAGGTCGCCGCGACCCTGCAAGAGGCCGTCGACCACCTGATGTCCGTGGCGCCGGCGCGATGAGGATCCTGCTCTGGCACGTCCATGGCTCCTGGACCACCGCGCTCGTCCAGGGCCCACACGAGTACCTGCTGCCGGTGTTGCAGGAGCGGGGACTGTACGGCCGGGGGCGCGCTGAGACATGGGACTGGCCGCCGTCGGCCGTGGAGCTGAGCCCCGAGGAGGCCGCGAGCGCCGACGTGGACGTCGTTCTGCTCCAGCGGCCCCTGGAGCTCGAGGGGCTCGCCGAGCACTGGCTCGGCGGGCGTGCCCCCGGCCGCGACGTGCCCGCCGTCTACGTGGAGCACAACGCCCCGCAGGGGCGCATCGCGGAGATGCGTCATCCGGCCGCGGACCGGCCCGACCTGACGCTCGTGCACGTGACGCACTTCAACGATCTCTTCTGGGACCCCGGCTCCACGCCCACCCGCGTGATCGAGCACGGCATCGTGGACCCCGGCTACCGCTACACGGGCGAGCTGCCGCGTGCTGCGGTCGTGATCAACGAGGCTCGCCGCCGTGGCCGGGTGACCGGCACGGACCTGCTTCCGCGCCTGAACGGCACGGTTCCGATCGACCTGTTCGGGATGGACGCGGCCTCGCTCGGCGGGATCGAGAACCCGCCCCAGCATGCGCTTCACGACGAGCTGGCGAGGCGGCGGGTGTACCTGCACCCGATCCGCTGGACCTCGCTCGGCCTGTCCCTGATCGAAGCGATGCATCTCGGGATGCCGGTGGTGGCGCTGGCCACCACGGAGGCGCCGGAGGTGGTGCCTCCGGGCGCGGGGACCACCTCCACGGACGTCGAGGTGCTGAGGCAGGCCACGCGCACGCTCGTCGCCGACCCGGACCTCGCGCGGGAGCAGGGACGCGCCGCCCGTGAGGCGGCCCGGGCCCGCTTCGGGCTCGAGCGCTTCCTCGCCGATTGGGATGCCCTGCTCGCGGAGGCGACGTCATGAGGGTCGCGATGGTCTCGGAGCACGCGAGCCCGCTGGCCGCGCTCGGCGGGGTGGACGCCGGCGGGCAGAACGTGCACGTGGCCGCGCTGGCGGAGGCGATGGCCCGGCGCGGCGCCGGCGTCGTGGTGCACACCCGGCGCGACGACGAGGGCCTCCCCGAGCGCGTGGGAATGGCGCCAGGAGTGGAGGTCCACCACGTGGACGCTGGACCGCCCGAGCCCATGCCGAAGGACCGGCTGCTGCCGCACATGGACAGGTTCGCCGAGCGTCTCGCCGATGCCTGGGCGCGCGAGCGGCCGGACGTCGTGCACTCCCACTTCTGGATGTCCGGGTACGCCGCGCTGCGCGCGGCGGTTCCACTCGGCATCCCGGTGGTGCACACCTTCCACGCGCTCGGGGTGGTCAAGCGGCGTTACCAGGGTCATCGTGATACCAGCCCACCAGAGCGGCTCGGCATCGAGCGGGACATCGTGCGGCTCGCCGACCAGATCGTCGCGACCTGCACCGACGAGGTCTTCGAGCTGCTTCGGATCGGCGCGCCGAGTGCCCGCGTCATGGTCATCCCCTGCGGCGTCGACCTTGAGCTGTTCCGGCCGGACGGGCCCGCCGACGAACGGCGGCGCGGGCACCGCCGGATCGTCTGCGTCGGGCGCCTCGTGGAGCGCAAGGGCATCGGCAACGCCATCTCGGCGCTCGCGATCCTGCCGCACACGGAGCTCGTGATCGCGGGCGGGGCGGAGCGCACCGCGCTGGTGCGCGATCCCGAGGCGCGCCGGCTGGCGGCGCTCGCCCGCGAGGAGGGCGTGGGGGACCGGGTCGAGCTGCGCGGCCGGCTCGGTCGCGACGAGGTGCCGCGCCTGCTGCGCTCCGCCGACGCGGTGGTGGCAGTTCCCTGGTACGAGCCCTTCGGCATCGTCCCGCTCGAGGGGATGGCCTGCGGCGTGCCGATCGTGGCCTCGGCGGTCGGCGGCATGATCGACACGGTCGTGGACGGCGTGACCGGCTTGCACGTGCCGCCCCGCGATCCCGATCGGCTGGCCGGCGCGCTGCGCGAGCTGCTCGACGATCCCGGGCAGCGCGACGCGTTCGGCAGCGCGGGCGTGGAGCGGGCGTGTCGCCTCTACGACTGGAACCGGATCGCAGCGGCCACGCTCGACGTCTACGCGCGCCACGCCCGGCGCGGCCCGGCCCGGCGTCCCTCCCGGGGCGTGGGCCGCTTTCGGTTGCCGCCGACGCCGGCCGAGCACCTTGCCGCCCTCACGGACTCGCTTTACCGCCTCGAGGGCGAGCTCGACCGGCTCTCCTCGTGGGGCGAGCGGCTGGCCGGCAGGCTGGTGGGCGGAGGCCGGCTGCTCGCGGTCGGCAACGGCGGCAGTGCGGCCCACGCACAGCACCTCACCGCCGAGCTGGTCGGGCGCTACCTCTCGGAGCGCGAGCCCCTGAGCGCGATCTGCCTGCACGGCGACAGCTCGAGCCTGACCGCGATCTGCAACGACTACGGGGTCGAGGAGGCCTTCGCGCGCCAGGTGCGCGCTCACGGACGTCCGGGCGACGTGCTGGTGGCTCTCTCCACGTCCGGACGGAGCCCGAACGTCCTCGCCGCCGCGCGGGCGGCACGCGAGTGCGGTCTCGAGACCTGGGCGCTCACCGGCGCGGCGCCGAACCCGCTCGCCGACCTGTGCGA
>Ga0126306_10001223_pt1 | contig 13572 bp, 13 predicted proteins | sample Plot27_FD_92592 | JGI IMG/M metagenome (GOLD analysis project Ga0126306, IMG submission 92592) | Serpentine soil microbial communities from UC McLaughlin Reserve, CA, USA - Plot27 | ecosystem: Environmental > Terrestrial > Soil > Grasslands | place: USA: UC McLaughlin Reserve, Lake County...
AACGGGGCTGCGTCCGTCCTGCCCTCCTCCCTGGCGTCGGCTAGCATCTCGAAGTCCACGTCCCAGAGCCACGAGACGTCGCGGCCGTCGGCGTCGTTGTCGTTTATGGCGATCAAGACGTTGCGGGCTTCGGCACCAGTGACGAAGGTGCGTAGGATCTCATTGAACCCCACAGGGTTCTTGATGAGCAGCAAGAAGGCCTCCCTGTCCCCCGCTCTTATCCGCTCGACCCTCCCGAAAGCTCCCCCGAACTCCCCAAGGCCACGGGAGATCTCCGCGAGCCCGACCCCGGCCTCCCCTGCCACGGCTGCCGCGGCGAGGGCATTGTAGACGTTGTAGAGACCGGGAAGCCCGATCTTTACTTCCGCTTCGCCGTTCGGGGTCGAGAGTGAGAACTCTGAACCCCTGGCCCCTTCGAGCCGCACACCGCTCGCGCGGTACACTGGCTCCGGCCGCGAGAAGTCGCAGTGGCGGCAGTCGTAGACGCCGACGTGACCCATGTACACGGTCTCGTAGACGAGGGCTGTGCCGCACACGGGGCAGTCCTTCGAGTCGGCGACGTGCTGCAGACGCCCGGTGTCCAGAGAGGGCTCATCCACACCGTAGAAGACAGACCTCCTTGCGGAGCGCCCGAGGCTCGCGACGAGGGGGTCGTCGGCGTTCAGGACCACGGCGCCGTCCTGCGGCAGGTCACCGAAGGCCGAGGCTATGACCTTGCCCGTGTAGGCGAGCTCCCCGTAGCGGTCGAGCTGGTCCCTGAACAGGTTGAGGACCGCGAGGATTCCGACCTCCGCCTCCGCGGCCACCTTCGGCACGCTCGCCTCGTCCACCTCGAAGAGACCCATCTCCGAGAGAGGTGCCCCGGCGGGTTCCGAGTCCGAGACGAGGGCCGCGGTCACACCTGTGACCAGGTTCGCACCCGTCGAGTTGTTCACGGCCCCGATACCGGCCGTCTGGAGGATTTTGGAGACCATCCTGGTCGTCGTCGTCTTGCCGTTGGTGCCCGTAATGGCGGCCGACCCGAGCCGCAGTCGCCGCGAGAGCTTGGTCAATACGTTCGGGTCCACCCTGCGTGCCACGACCCCCGGCACCGTCGAACCCCCTCCCGTCTTCAGCGTCCGGCTCGCGAACCGCGCCGCCCTGGCGGCGAGTATCGCGGCTGAGAGACGTGGGTCAGGTAAGAGTCTCATAGTGCGGATTATATGGTTCTGGGCGGGATCCTGCGGGAGGCTCTCTATCTGCTCTCGGCTACTATCGGCGCCCGGGCCAGATCTCTCAGGATGGTTCTGGTGGAGGCGGGGCGGTCTCGACGGGCCTGTCGGAACCGCTGGCCGGTTTGCCGAGCCTCTGGAGGTCCACCTGGTAGAGGCAGTATTTCACTTTAGGAGCACCGTCTACCGGGGAGAACCCTGGCATGGTCTTCAGTTGCTCGTCGAGCTGTCGGCCTGCGTAGACCATCAGGTAGTCCACGTCGTAGCGGCGCAGAATACCGAAGGCTTCTTTGTCCAGGGTGGGTCCGAAGAAGAAACTGTGCACGTCGAGGTAGCGTTGGGGGATGTCGATGTGGGACCCGGCCAGCTTTTCCAGTTCGTCGCGGTCTCTTATCATGCCCTCGCCCCTCTGGCTCACCACGTTCAACGAGGCCGAGTAAGCGGGGAGGGGGTTGTTCGCGCTGTCGCGCGCGAGCAATACGCCGGGATCTCTTATGTTTTCCCTGATCCAGGGATAGATGGGATCCGGATCGTAGTTCGAGGTCCTCGCGACCTCGAACTTGCTGTACAACCCGACGGCCTTCTCAACGGAAGGTGGCGCGGCGGCAGCCATCAAAAGGGCCACCAGTACAAGTGGCAGGACCCTGGTAACGCCGCGCCCGATACCGAACCCCCTCAAGCGCGCCTCGGCGTAACCGAGGGCCTCCCACACCATCCAGCCGGCTGTGATCAAGGCGAGCAGCGGTATAGGCCACGCAAGACGCCAGAGGAGACCGGGGACGATGAGATGATCCCCTACGAACGTGGCTATGGGAGGAACGTAGACGGCCACGGTTACGACGCCGAGCCCCCCGAGCAAGAGCTGGGCGGCCACGCTCGTCCTCACCCGCCACAGCAAGAAAGGCACGCCGAACACGTAAGCACCCAATATCACGGGGTTGAGCAGCAGCCAGGGGTGCATTATGTAGTAGCCGCCGAGCTCGTAGATGTGCCTCCAGCCTTCCGTTATGAAGACCGTCTGCTCGAGCACTTTGGGGGGTGTCGCGTTGATATCCGCGGAGAACAGCACGGCGGCCGGAGACCTACCCGTAAACAGCAAGAGCACGGGCCCGAGTACGACGCTCCACATTCCGAGCGCGAGGGCTGCCATCCCCGTCCATGCCGACCTCAGGCGCAGGTTGGCCCCTACGTGCGCCACCCCGAAGCCGAGCATGCACAGTCCGATGGCCGGTAGTACAGAAGGGTGCACCGCCACCGCGGCCCAGCAGAAGAACGTGAAGAAGCCGAGATGTCTCCACCTCCTGCTCTGTACGAAGAGCAGGGCGAAGAGCAGCGTTACGGGCAGGATCAGGAACCTCGCAGCATACTTGTCCTCCGAGATGCGGGCAACCAGCTCCACCCCGATGTTCTGTACGGAAGGCTGCATAAAGACGAGGTGAAACAGGGCGTACACGGAGGCGATGAGAACCGCGGCCCGCTCGCTCTTTGTGATGGTGCGCGCCAGGGCGTAGACCATCAACAGGGCCACCACGACGAGCGATGGTGTCAGGTATCTGAGCACCAGTTCGATCGTATCCAGACCGGAGACGCGGGAGAGGGCAGCCTGTTCGAGCAACCATCCGTTGATCTTCGCGCGGGAGAACTCGGCGAGGGGATCGCCGAAGTATGGGTCGCGGAGCGCGAGCCTCTCGGAGGTCGCGAAGTCCTTCTCCCACGAGAGGTAGACCCATATGTCGTCGTAGCTGTTGGGCACCCTCCTCGTCCCGACGAAGGCCATAACCCCGCAAAGCAACGCGAACGGCGCCCACAACCAGCCCGCAGGAGGACTGTAAGGGGCGTCCTGTTCGGGAGGGGACTCCACCACGCGTACTTTCACGCGAGAGACTCTCCACGCCGCCACCGCGAGAAAGGCGACGAGCAACGTCCCTGCAGCCAGGAGGTAATTCGTGATGCTGAGGTGCAGGATCAGGCCCGGCACACCCAGGAGACCGAAGATGCCGGTGCTGATCGCGAACCCAACGGGCACCGGCGCGAGCCCCGATACGTCTTCCCCGAGAAGCCAGTGTGTCACGAGCAACCCTGGCGCCATGAAGAGAACGAGGGTGGCAGAGAAGGCAAGGGGAGGGAAGGCTCCGGAGAGGCTTCTCAGGGGGAAGAGTAAGACTACCGCCGCTGCACACGAGAGCAAGACGAGCGCATCCGGCGACCTCAGGCGGGGCAGACCGCTAGCCCGTCGCGACGACCCAGAGTAAGACCGGGCCTTCACCGACGCCGGGGGATTGGATATTTGCATGCCGGGAGGGTCTGGGACGTCTCCATCGAAGAAAGCTAGCACACTCTCTGTCCTCCCACCCGAGCACCGAGATACCTGGCCGTTCTTCCGGGTGGCGCGGCCTCGGCGGTGCGGTAAAAATAATGAATGGAGATCTTCGAGAACCTATCGGCGAGTTCGCGGCTCGAGAATGCTGAGCTCGACGCCTACTCGCGGGCGGTGCGTGACGTAACGGAGAGGCTCGAGCCGGCCGTGATCTCGGTCGGCTTGCCCGACGGACGCGTCGGCGGGAGCGGGGTGATAGTCGGCATCGAAGGCGACTCGGCCACCGCCATAACCAACAGCCACGTCGTGCGTGGCCTGCGCAGCCGCAGGGCTGGCAATTTCGGCGGAGGTATACACGTCACGCTCTCGGACGGGACCACGGCACCAGCCGAAGTGCTAGGCGACGATCCGCCGAGCGATCTCGCCGTCGTCCGCTTTGTCACCGAGGAGGAGCCGACGGTCGCAACGCTGGGCGACGCGGGGGACCTGGTGGTCGGCCAGCTCGTCGTCGCGATCGGGAATCCTCTTGGCTTCCAGCGAAGCGTCACGGCCGGGGTGGTCAGCGCCCTCGGTCGTTCCATCCGGGGCGAGAGCGGCCGGCTCATAGAGAACGTGATCCAGACCGACGCGGCGATCAACCCGGGCAATTCGGGCGGCCCGCTGGCCGACGCCTCGGCGAGGGTCGTCGGCATCAACACGGCCATCATCGGCGGCGCGCAGGGTATAGGCTTCGCCGTCCCCGTTTCGGGCGCGTTCCGCCGCGTCGTCTTTACACTCGTAACGGAGGGAAGGGTGCGCCGCGCCTACCTCGGGGTGGTGGTGGAGAGCCGCCAGGCGCGCGGCGAGTTCGAGGGCGGCGCCGGCGTGAGGAACATCGCACCGAACAGCCCGGCCGAGAGGGCCGGCGTGAAACCCGGTGACGTCATCATCGGCCTGAAAGGGGAGCCAGTCCACTCGAACGACGACCTCCTGAACCTGCTCGACGCCTCATCCATCGGCCAGGACGCCAGCCTGCGCGTTCTGCGGGGCAACAAGGAGCTCGCGCTCAGCGTGCGCCCTCGAGAACAGCCAGCAGAATAGCTGGTAAGCACCTCAGCACGCCGCTTCGCGGCTTGTCAGCATTTCAGCCGTCAGCAAGAATGTGGTCGACGGATAGCAGAGATGACAACCGGACGAAGATGGACCACACTTACGTCCTAGAGAAAGTGGCGTAGCCGTGCAGCATGTCCGCTGCGTCGACAGAAAGCTGAAGTGCTGACTTGCTGAGGTGCTGAGCGACCGAAGGGAGCGACATGCCCGACGTGACTTTCTTGGTAAGCGATCTTGCGGGCGCTGAAGAGTCCGAGAAGCTGGAGCGGGTCCTGACGCGCCTGGAGTTCTTGGACCTCGTGAACGTGGACCCGGAGAAGGGGCTCGTCGCCGTCTCATACGAGGGTGGTGACGCGGAGCTCGAGAGGATCGAAGGTGCTATAGAGGAGGCTGGTTACAGGGCCGAGCCTTCCCCCGGCGCCGACCCCGACGTGGATTGATCCATGCCCGAATCCTCCATCTCTATCTCCGAAGCGGCCCGCATTCTGGACATCCCCGAAGAGGAAGCGAGAAAGCTCGCCGACGCCGGGGGTGATGTCCCCCTGGAGGTCGTAAGGAGCCGGACCGGGACGGCGACCATCGCGAGGGAGCTTGCCAGCGCTCGCGAGGAGGTCGGAAGGTTGTCGGGCCAGCTACAGGAGATCCGCGCCTCCAACGTGCGGCTCCAGAAAGAGCTCAAGGGCTCGATCGAGGAGCGCAGACGCCTGACTGAAGAGGTGCTGGAACTGCGGGCTGCTGCCGAGGAGAGGCTTATGCTCATGGAGCGCATCGAGCACATAGCACGCGTGGAGCAGGAACTGGAGGAGAGCTCCTCCGAGCTGGAGCGCCTCAGGAACAGGAGGCTCCTGGGTAGGCTCCTGAACCGCTAAGGGCCTCCCTACCCTGCCTCCTCCTCGGTGTTAGATCTTCGTGCCCACAGCCAGGCCACGAGCATAAAGATGACGGCTGCGGTGATGCCGATGATCCACTCGATGCTATGGTAATGCTTCAGATAGGGGTGGGTTACTTTGTCGGCGAAGAACATCTCCACGGCCAGGTAGATGAGCAGACCGGCGCCCAGGTAGACGAGGAAAGGGAAACGGTTCAGTAGTGACGTCAGCAACGCGGCCCCGAAGATAACCAGCGGTATCGTTGTCGCCAGCCCGACGACGAGTAGCGAGATATCGACCTCGCCCCCGATCCTGGCAGCCTGGACGAGCGCGATCACATTGTCCAGCGACATCACCGCGTCGGCCACGATTATGATCCTGACCGCCTGCCAGGTGCTCGAACCGGCCTTTACCTTCTCCTCGTCGCCTTCGCCGTCATCCTCGTGGATCAGCTTCCAGGCGATCCAGACGAGCAGCAGTCCCCCCACCACCTGCAGTAAAGGCACTTCCAGCAGCAACGTGATAACGCCGGCGAAGAGTAGCCTGAGCACGACGGCCCCCGCTGCGCCCCAGATGATGGCCTTCCTCCGGTTGGCGCCTTCGAGGGTGCGCGCCGCCATCGCGATGACCACAGCATTGTCGCCGGAGAGGATCAGGTTCACAACCAGCACCCCTAAGAGCCGGCCAAACCATTCTCCCGTCATGAATTCCATCTGAGCAGGCTTTCTCCTCGACCGTACTCCAAACTACTGATCTTATCAGGAAGATGAACAAATGAGTGTAAAGTCCGGCCCAATTCAGCCACCGACGAGAAAGAAGATCGCCGTTGCGACGAAGACTATGTAGAGGGACCCGGCGCCGAGCATATAGAACGCCCGCAGAGGGGCCTTGCGCAGCAGGAACCCGAGGAAGACTATGCTAGATAGGATGGCGAGGACGGCTGCGAGGGCGCTAAGGGAGTCGAGTTGCCACGGGGTGAGGAGCACCCCGATCGAGACCGGGATAGAGCTCTGGAAGACCATCGCCCCCGTGATATTGCCGATGGCCAGGGTATCTTTGTTATCCCTGAGCCAGACGACGGAGTTGAACTTCTCGGGCAGCTCCGTTGCCAGCGGTGCGAGGACCAGTGCGATCAGGCCGGCGGGGATTCCTACGGACTTACTGAGATGCTCGACGGCGCCGACGAAGAGGTGGGCGCCGAAGCCCATGACGGCGATCGTCCCGATCAGCTGCGTTGCGACGGCCCATGTCGGGCCCTGAGAGCGGTAAGGCCAGAGCGTTAGCCTGGGGGGGACCTCCCCTTCGGCTTCTCCACCCTTCCTTACGGTCCTTACCACATAGAAGACGTAAGCTGTGAGCAGCACCACGGCGAGGCCGATCTTGAATAGCTGGGGCAGGGAGAAGATGCCCGCCGCTGCGGCCAGGATAAAGCAGAACAGGAAGAACAGGAGGTCTGGGATGGCGGTCTGCCTGTCGGCGGTGATCTCGCTCCCCGTCTCCCTTCGGCCCTTGTAGCCTATGGCCGCCGCCCCGACGATGAACAATGCCAGCGTCGCGAGCAGGAAAGGCGCGCCCAGGATCGCTCCGATGCCTATCTCGCCCGCGGTGCCGCCCGAACCCAGGAGCAAGGCGCCTATTATCGCGACCAGCGGGATCATGGTCTCCGGCAACGCCGTGCCGACGGCCGCGAGCACGCTACCAACGGCCCCCGCCCCAAGGTTCAACCGGTCGCCCATGATCTCGACGGCATTGGTAAAGAGGATCGCGGCGGCGAGTATCGCCACCAGAGCGAGGATCAACTCGATTATCGTCACGGGCTCTCCTTACACCATCGGAGGTAGGAACGTGCTAGATTCTTACCCGCTGGCAACCTTACTATATCTGGAAGCGGAGGGCATGGACGAACTCGAGAAAACCCTGGCGGCGGTCGCGAGCGGCGAACTCTCCCCTGAGTCGGCCGCAGGACGCCTGAAGAGGAATGAGGTCCGCTACCTGGGCGAGTTCGCGGCCCTGGATCTCGGCCGCTCCGTCAGGAAAGGCGTCCCCGAGGTCGTCTACGCCCGTTCCAAGAGCCCCGCCCAGGTCGCTGGTATCTGCGCGACCTTGCTCGAGTCGCGCGAGCGTGTGATCGTAAGCTCCCCTACCCCCGAGCACGAGGCCGAGATCCGGGCGACGCTTCCCGGGATCCCGCTCCGGCGGGCGGGCCGCTCCGTAGTGGTCGGTGGCGGCGAGCCGGAGCCGAGCGGGGGCCGCGTCGGCGCCCTGAGCGCGGGCACTTCAGACCTGCCCGTCCTCGAGGAGGCGCTCGCCGTTGCCGGCGAGATGGGCGCATCAGTGATGTGCTTCCACGACGTCGGGGTAGCCGGCGTCCACCGCCTCGCCGCCCCGTTGGAGGAGCTGGGAAGGTTCGACCCAGACTGCCTGGTGGTCGCAGCCGGGATGGAAGGCGCGCTGCCGAGCGTGGTCTCCGGCCTCGTCGCAGTGCCCGTGATAGGGCTTCCGACCTCCACAGGATACGGTCTCGGCGGCGACGGGACCGCCGCCATACTCGGCATGCTCCAGACCTGCTCACCCGGTCTCACCGTCGTCAACGTGGATAACGGCGTCGGCGCGGGGGCCACTGCGGGCCTGATCGCCAACCGCGCCGCCAGCGAGAACGGACGAAAGTCCAACCCCCTTTAGGATCACGTGCGAACCTTCGTCGCCGTCTTCCCGCCTTCCGAAGTCAGGGAAACGCTGTCTCACGCGGCACGTGACCTGCCGGCGAGTAAAGACTTCCGCCTCATAGTCCCGGAGAAGCTACACCTGACCTTGAAGTTCCTGGGCGAAGTGGCCGAGGATGATCTAGCTCGGTTGAGGCAGGCGCTCGGGCCGCTACGCGACCGGCACGAACCTTTCGAGGTCTCGATCGCGGGGTTCGGGGCCTTCCCCTCAGAGAGGAGGGCCCGCATACTCTGGGCCGGAATCGGAGAAGGGTCAGAGTCGCTGCGCGTGGTGGCCCGGAACATAGAGGATCTCCTCGAGCCGGCCGGCTTCGATCGAGAGAAACGCCCCTACGTGCCCCACCTGACTCTCGGCCGAGCACGGGACCGCAGGGCGAAGCTCGACGACCCGGATGTCTCCCCGCCCGCGCTTCGCTTTACGGTATCCGGCGTGGATCTGGTGCAGAGCGTGCCCGAAGCGGGCAGCGTCATCTACTCCGTCCGCAAGACCTACCCGTTCTGAAACGATTCGCAGAGGGTTTGACCCTCTGCGAATCGCGCTATCAGCAAGAACAAAAAGCTGATAGCTGATAGCTTGCAAAGGGGCCTTTGCAAGCCGCTCTAGAACGCGGTGATCAGGGGTCCGATAGACATGATGATGAAGAGCAGGATCAGGATCATGACGACCAGGGCTATGAAGGTACTCCCGCTCAAGCGACCGAGCCTCTTAGGTAAGTATCCATCTGGCGATCAATTCTAGCCGCTGCCGGACGCATCCGCCAGCGCCCAGAGATTTCAGAGCTCGTTCGCGTAGAACACCCTGCGCTCGGGAGCGGGCCCCCCGTCTTCGGAGAGCTTCGAACGGAACACGTGAAACTCCTCGACCTTCTCGGAGATCAGCCTTATGACGGGGTCGGGATCGGAGCGAAGCTCCAGGATCCTCTCGAGTACCGCCCCGACGTTCACCTGCTCCACCACCCCCGCCGGCCGCGGCTCCTTGTAGAAGATCCGGCACCCATAAGTTGCCTTCACCGCATCGTGGATGACAAGGATCATCTCCGGCCTCGCCGACACCACCCGAGGCACGTTCTCTAACTCATACATCACCCTCCGTCGCCGGTAGACTTCCCGCTGTAATTCTTCGCGCACGATCTCCCCGAACCCGTCACCTTCGACCATAGAGTAAGCCTCATCCCGGCTCCTCTCGGCGTCCAGAACCCACCGGCCAACGCCGTTGAGATCCATGCTCTCCTCACAAACCGGACAGCGGTATTCGGATCCGGCAGCAACCCTCAAGCCCTCCGAGTGCAGGCAATTTTCGGTCAGGTCGGCCATGTGGAACAGTATTGTACTCCTTTCCCGCTCCTGCGCGACTCTCATCCGGAGCGCGAAGATTGTCTGTACCTTAACATTAACTCTATATTAGACGGCTGTCCATAGTGGCAGGAACCATCGGTGGTAGTTCTCGGCAGGTATTGACCCCATTTTAGCCGCAAACGAGTCTCCGCCAGATCGTTACCCGTCCGCGGAGTCCGTCCTGGGGCAGTTCCCTCGACCCGGCGGGCATGCGCAGGATTTCGCTGCGGTCTATACCTCGAGTAGAGCCTGAATGAACTACTCACCGGGCCGCTGGATCACGGTTCTGGTATTTTCCGGCTGTGGTTTCCTCTCTGAGAGAGGTGCATCTGGTTCTCAACCCGTCGGCCGGCAAGGGGCGGGCGGGAGGATTGCGGACATCGGTCTCGGGGTTTCTCGAGGAGCGAGGGTTGAGACCACTATGGCATGTTACCGAAGAACCTGACCACGGGGGCAGCATCGTGCGCGGGCTACCCGAGGAGGCTTCCGTGGTGGCCGTTGGCGGGGATGGGACGGTGCACGAGGTGGCGGCGGCGTGCGCCGGAACGGGACGGACCATGGGCGTGTTGCCCGCCGGTAGCGGCAACGACTACGTCAAGGCCATCGGGGTGGGCACGGACCTCCGGCGGGCGCTCGAAGTGCTCGTCGGGGGGAAGGTCCGGACCGTGGACATGGGAGAGGTCAACGGGGTTCCCTTCAACAACGGCCTTGGTATCGGCTTCGACGCCGAGGTCGCTGCCGGCGTCGCTGAGGCGCCGGCGTATCTCGGGGGGACAGGACGGTACCTGTGGTCGGTCGGGCGGTTACTCAGGAACTTCCGGTGCCACGAGGCGAGGCTCGTCATCGACGGCGAAGTCATCGAAGCAAAAACCATCCTGGTAGCGGTTGCCATAGGCACCACTTACGGTTCGATGTTCCGGCTCACGCCGGAGGCGGTACTGGACGACGGACTCTTCGATGTGATCTGGTCCGACGAGGTAAACCGGACCGAGGTACTGCGGCTCATACCGGCGGCGTTAAGGGGTACGCTTTCGAATCGTCGAAAGATTCATACGGCACGCGGGCGGGAGATCGAAGTAGAACTCTCCGAAGAAGTGCCGGCGCACGTCGACGGCGAGATGCTCGCGAGCACCCGAGACTTTATGGCGCGGGTGCTGCCTGGAACGCTACGTATCGTGGCGCCGTAGCGGTCAGCACGCCGTCTTCGACGGCTTGTCAGCCTTCAGCTCCTCAGACCGCGTCGTCTACGCCCGCAAAGCGAAACCCCCCACAGCTATAGTGGGCTCTGTCGGAGGGTGGTCGGTTTATCCGAGCTCTTGCTGACGGGCTGAAGCGCTGACGAGCGAAGGCCGTAGGCCGGAGCGTGCTGACATGCTGAAATGCTGACTACCGTGCATTCTTGTGGTACAACGTTTCCCTACGCCTTTGGGGTAGGATTGACTCTCCGATTGTTATCGAGGTCCGGCGAGTAGGGATGAGAGCGTTCGTTTTTCCGGGGCAAGGCGGCGGGATAGTCGAGCCTTCGCCCGAGATGGTGTCGAAAATTCAGGGCATCGTCGGGGAGCGCATCCCCGATCAGGTCAAGATCTTCGCCCGCGCGGCGCGCGACGCCGACGAGAGCCGCATCATGAACGTACGTCCTGACGTGGTGGCCGGACACTCGCTGGGCGAGTACGGTGCGGCGTACGCAGCCGGATGCTTCGACTTCGAAACTGGCCTTTGGCTGGTGGCGCAACGTGACCACTTCCTCGCCGAGGCCGCCAGAGAGTGTCCTGGCGGGATGGTCGCCATACTCAGGACGGATCCCGCCGAGGTCGAGAAGGCCCTCGGCGAACCCGGCGGCCCCGTGGTCGCCAACTACAACTCACCGCGCCAGACGGTTGTCTCAGGGCTGCGCGAGGCCCTCGGGGACGCCGTCTCTAGGATCAAGGGTCGTAAGATCCCGCTGAACGTCTCATTCGCCGCCCACTCTCCGTACGTGGCGGCTGCCGGTGAGAAGATGCGGGGGGTGCTCGATTCCGTCGAGTTCCACATGCCGCAGGTACCGATAGTCAGCGCCATGGATGGTGCGGTGCTCACGAAGGCCGAAGCCGTCAAGGGGGCACTCAAGGAGCAGATGGTCGCCCCTGTGCGCTGGGTCAGGGTCGTCGAGACGCTCGCAAAAATGAGGGTGGAGGAGTTGATCGAACTCGGAGGCGGCAGCGTCCTAACGCGTATGCTCAAAGACTTCGAGCTGCCCTCCCTCAATGGCATCACCTTCGATGACCTGCGCTCCCGTCTCTACGGGCAAGCCCAGAACCTACTTCCGCGCAAAGAGGGTGAATAGGCTTCAGGTCACAGGGCTCAGGAAAAGCTCCGTGCCTGGCGCCCGCTCGTGCGCTGCCTCGCAGGCGCGCATCCTGCCAGCTTGATGAGGTTTTCGCTGCAGTCGAGGCGTTAGAGCAGAGGAACTCGCATGGCCGAACTGACGATTCCTCACTGGGAGGTCGTGCTGCGCCTCTTCCTGGCATCCTTACTGTGCGGCGCGCTCGGTTTCGAGCGAGAGATCCGCGACCAGCCGGCCGCAGACGTTAACGCCGCCCTCACCGGGATCTCCAACCTCCCCGAAGTAGAGCGCATCTCCCTCACCGGCGTCAGGGACTACGACGAGCAATGAAAAGGGCCGGGGTTCACGCCCCGGCCCGCCTGAAGCCCGGATACATGCAACCTGTATAGTCTATCTAGTCGCTTCGGCCTCCGTCTCGGCTTCGGCCTCCTCCTGCGACAGGGCGCCGCCGGAGATCTGGACCATGTCCTCCTCAATTAGTGTGATAGGGCCGTCCATACTGGACCAGACGCCGATGGAGAAGCCATTATCGACTGGCTCGCCGATCTTCTGCCCGAAGGAGACCTCGTCCCCCTCGGAGACGAGCGGTGTCGCCGGCTTGAGGAACCGGCCGCCGAGCGGGATGCTCACGCCGCTGACTTTGCCCACGAGCGAGATCACGCCCTCAGGGCGCCTGGTCTTGATGTCCGCGTACTCCTTGGAGGCGACGTCCCTGGGGATGACGAGGAAGCCGTTGGTGGTGCGCCTGACGTAGGCGTCGCCCTCACCGAGCGACTCTATCCCCATCTCGTTCAGGTAAGGCCCCCCATCGATGACGGAGAGGTTGCCCGCTTCGGACTCGACGTCCACGCCGGCGAGCTCGACGAGCTCTGTGGCGGAAGCCCCGAGCGGTGCCTCGAAGAGCTTGAGCTCGAGGTCGGGGCCGAAGACCTGCAGGTACTTGGTCGTCGTCGGCTTGCCGAGGAAGAACGCATTGTAGATGTTCAGGAGCGTCTCGGAGTTGTTGACGATGTGCCCGGCGTCGAGCGGCAGACCGGGGCGCTTGCCTCCGTCGGGTAGCTCTACCCGGCGCGGCACCCACTTGCCCTTGTCCTCTTTGAAGATGTTCTTGATGAGCGTCTTCTCCTCGCCCATCGAGTACTTGTCGGGCACATGGACGACCTCGTAGAGACCATCCGCGTTCTCGTCGTAGCGGGAGAACCACTCCTCGTCCTTGAAGTGCACGCCCATGATCACGTTCTCGATCCCGAAGATCGTCTTCATCGCGTCGAAGAGCTCGAGAAACTCGTCGAAGTACTCCCTGTGCAACACCTTGTCGGCCCAGTAGCCCGGCTCCGACTCGGTGCAATTCACAATCAGGTTCGGTTGCGGGTTCTTCCATTTGAAGTAGGTCGGGAAACCACCGCCGCCAGCCCCAACGATGCCGGCCTGGCGCATGATCTCCACGGCCTCGTCCCTGCTTAAGGCCTTTACCTCGTCGAGATTGCGATTCTCTAACTCAGCCAAGATCCTTCCCTCCGAACACTTTATACGCCAGATATTTGCTGTTACAAGCTCCGTGCAACTATTACAGCCAGTATAACCTTTGCGCCTTTATGTTGCTAGTTCGGGGAGGGCCATTCTGGTACACTCTCGAACGCCCATGAAACTGAGCAGGCGCACGGCGAACATCCTACTCGCGATAGGCGTCTACATGCTCCTC
>Ga0126306_10001224_pt1 | contig 13561 bp, 14 predicted proteins | sample Plot27_FD_92592 | JGI IMG/M metagenome (GOLD analysis project Ga0126306, IMG submission 92592) | Serpentine soil microbial communities from UC McLaughlin Reserve, CA, USA - Plot27 | ecosystem: Environmental > Terrestrial > Soil > Grasslands | place: USA: UC McLaughlin Reserve, Lake County...
CGCGGTCGGGGTAGCGGTTGAGGGGCGCGTGCCGCAGTTCGTCGACCCAGCGGTCGACGAACTCTGCGGGTGGGGCGTACGGGCTCTCGTTGGTGTTGAGTCGGACCGCGACGTCGAGCTGCGGCGAGTGGTAGCCCTCGAGCGCGCGCAGGTCGTCGCGCGGGGCGACAGACCCCGTCACTGCGCCTCCCGCGGGACCGTGAGCGCGCTGCGCACGTCGACCGAGCGCGCGTGCGCGTCGAGACCCTCCGCGGCGGCGAGGGCTCGGAGGTGCGGCGCGAGCGCGGTGAGCCCGGCTTCGGTGGCGTCGACCACGTGGATGTGCTTACAGAACGTGTCGACGCGCAGCGCGCTGGCGAAGCGCGCGGTGCGGGCGGTCGGGAGCACGTGGTTCACCCCGGCGACGTAGTCGCCGAGCGCGGCGGGCGCCCACGGACCCACGAACACTGCGCCCGCGTTGCGCACGAGCGGCACGAGCGCGTGCGGATCGGCGGTCAGGAGCTCGAGGTGCTCGGGCGCGATGACGTTCACCGCGTCGAGCGCGGCGAGCGCGTCGTCGACGAGGACGATGCGGCCCCCGGTGGCGAGCGTCGCGGTGATGTCGGCCCGGCGCGGGGCGTCTGCGAGCAGGTGGTCGATCGCAGCATCGGTCGCGTCGGCTGCGTCGGGATCCCACGTGACCAGCACCGCCGAGCCACCGGGGCCGTGCTCGGCCTGGGCGAGGAGATCGGCGGCTGCGAACGCCGGCGGGACGCTCCCGTCGGCGACGACCACCACCTCCGACGGGCCTGCGAACGAGTCGATGCCCACCGTGCCGGCCACCTCGCGCTTGGCCAGCGCCACGTAGCGGTTGCCGGGGCCGACGATGACGTCGACGGGCCGGATGGTCTCGGTGCCGTAGGCGAGCGCGGCGATCGCCTGCGCGCCGCCGATGCGGTACACCTCGGTGACGCCGGCGAGCGCGGCGGCGGCGAGCGTGGCCGCTGGGATCGTGCCGTCGGCGGCCGGGGGCACGCACAGCACGCGCTCGGTGACGCCGGCGAGCTGGGCCGGGATCGCGGTCATGAGCACGGTCGACGGATAGGTGGCGCGGCCGCCGGGCACGTAGAGCCCGGCCCGATCGACGGGGACCACGACCTCGCGCAGGGTGACGCCGTCGCGCTCGACGGCGGGCTCGGGCAGTTCGAGCTGGGCCGCGTGGTACTCACGGATGCGGTTGGCGGCCACCTCGAGCGCAGCGCGCAGCTCGGGTGACGTGCCCTCGAGCGCGGCCCGCACCTCTTCGGCGGGAACACGCAGGGCGTCGATGCGGCACCCGTCGAAGCGCTCGGTGAGCTCCCGGACGGCGGCGTCGCCGCCGGCGCGGACCTCGTCGATGATGGCGCGCACCGACGTCAAGGCGTCGGCGTCGGAGGCGTCGAAGGCGTCAGGCGGACGAGCGAGCGCGCCGGCCAGATCGGCGCAGCCGCGGAGGTCGAGTCGGGAGAGCACGGTGCGGTCATCGTAGGCTGGCACCGTGTCCGCGTCGTCCGACTTCGCCGAGCTGTCGAGCCTGAAAGCGCAGCTCGAAGAGCTCACGTCACGGGTCGTCGCGGTCGGCGACCGCTACCGCAACACCGACGACAGCGCGATCTCGTCCGAGATCGACCAGGCCGAGCGGGCCCTGGTCGGGGCGAACCGGTCGCTGGACCGCGCGACCGGACTGCTGGGGCCCGGTTAACCGACGCGCGCGGTCGCGGCAGCCTTCGCCGCGGGATCGGCCGACGGACAGATGTCGACGAGCACGCATCGCCCGCAGTCGGGCTTGCGCGCGTAACAGACCTGCCGCCCGTGCAGGATGAGTCGCAGCGAGAGGCGCCCGCGCTCCTCGGGCGGGACGAGCACGTTGAGGTCCATCTCGACCTTCACCGGATCGTCCTCGTTCGTGAGCTTGAGCCGGCGCGACAACCGACCGACGTGCGTGTCGACCGGCAGGCCCGGTAGGTCGAACGCCACCGAGCGCACCACGTTGCCGGTCTTGCGCCCGACGCCGGGGAGCTTGACGAGGTCTTCGAGCGCGGTCGGCACCTCGCCGTCGAAGTCCTCCTCCAACATGCGCGCCATCCCGAGCAGGCTCTTCGTCTTCGAGCGGTAGAAGCCGGTCTGGAACACCAGGCGCTCGACGTCGTCGGGGTCGGCGTGCGCGAGGTCGGCGGGTGTGGGGTACCGGGCGAACAGCGCGGGCGTGACCTTGTTGACGTTCTCGTCGGTCGTCTGCGCGGAGAGGATCGTCGCCGCCAGCAGCTGGAACGCATCGTCATGGATCAGCGCGCACTCCGCGCCCGGGTACTCGACCGCCAACCGAGCGCGCGTGATCTCCGCCCGCGCCTTCGCACCCCGCGGTCGCCCCATCAGGATCGCCCGCGCTTCACCGAGGTTGCGTCACCTGACCGCGATATACGCGGTTGAGTGACGCAACCTCGCATGTGGTCAGGCGCCCGCGAGTTCGGGCTTCAGCGCGATCACGTTGAAGACGCCGCCGAAGGGGTCAGCGACGACGGCGAAGCGGCCGGGCTCGATGTCCGTCGGCGGCATGTGCACGGTCCCGCCGAGCTCCTGCACGCGGGCCGCCGCGAGGTCGGTGTCGGCGACGGCGAAGTACACGTTCCAGTGCGGCGGCACCTCGGCGGGCATCGTCGACGGTTTCTGCATCATCCCGCCGACCGACCGACCGCTCACCTGCCACTCGGTGTACTCGGACACCGGACCGTCGCCCTTCGGGTCGGTGGTCCAGCCGAACACGTCGCCGTAGAAGCCCTTTGCCGCATCGACATCGGTCGTGAGCAGCTCGCTCCACGAATACGTGCCCGGTTCGTTCACCAGCTCCGCACCCGGATGCGTGCCCGCCTGCCAGACCGAGAACGCCGCCCCCTGCAGGTCGGTGAACACGGCCATGCGGCCGGCGTCGAGCACGTCCATCGCGGGCACCACCACCTGGCCGCCCGCGGTCAGCACCTTGGCGACGGCCTCGTCGGCGTCGTCGACCGCGATGTACGTGGCCCACACCGGAGGCCCTGAGCTCTGCTGCACGCCGATGCCGGCCACCGCGCGGTCGCCCACCATGGCGACGCGGTACCCGCCGTTCTCGGGCGGGCCCTCGGGCGCCTCCCACCCGAACAGGGCACCGTAGAAGTCGGCCGCGCCCTGGGGATCGGGGGTGCCGATGTCGACCCACGACGGCACTCCGGCCTCGTATCCGTCGATCTCCATCGTGTGCTCCCCGTGTCGTGCGGTCCCGCGCCGACGCTACCCTCCGCCGGTGCCCTCCCGACAGGTGCTGCGCGACTTCTCCGACGCCGACGTCGCCCGCGTGCGCGCGCTCGCGGCGGACGTCGAAGCGGCGACGGGAATCGTCCCGCTCGGCGACGACGCGTGGACGGGCATGCACGCGCTCGCCGGTCGCGATCGCGGTGTCTTCGACGATTCGGGTGACGCGTACGCACATCTCGCGCGCCACCACGAGGACGAGTGGTCGATCGAGCTCGTCGTGCGTCCGGACGCGACCGCCGACCTCGACGCGCTGCTCGTCGACGCACTCGACGTCGTCGCTGCCGACGGCGGCGGACACGTCACCTACTGGGTCCACGGCACCGAGACCGATCCCGACGCCGACGGGCGCGCCACGGCCGCAGGCTTCGTCGCCGAACGCGACCTCCTGCAGATGCGCGTGCATCTCCCGCTCGTCGATCCCGCACGCTGGCCCGACGGCACCACCGTGCGCACGTTCCGGATCGGCGAGGACGAAGCCGCGTGGGTGCCGGTGAACAATCGCGCCTTCGCCGGCCACCCGGAGCAGGGTGCCTGGACGGTGGAGATGCTCCGAGCCCGGGAGCAGGAGGACTGGTTCGACCCCGAGGGATTCGTGCTCGCATTCGCCGCCGACGGCCTGGCCGGCTTCTGCTGGACCAAGGTCCACCCGGCCCAGCCACCACGCGAACCCAACGCGCTCGGGGAGATCTACGTGATCGGCGCCGACCCCAGCCGTCACGGTCGAGGACTGGGGCGCGCGCTCACCACCGCCGGCCTCGAGTCGCTCGCGGCGCGGGGCATCAACGTGGGGATGCTCTACGTCGACGCCGACAACGAGGCGGCGGTCGGCCTGTACCGCGCGCTCGGATTCGTCATCCACCGCACCGACCGCGCATACGGGCGCGACGTCGCGGCGGCAACGTGAGCACGCGCTACGGCGTCAGCCGCGCCGAGGTGGACGCGCTCGTCGCGGAGTGGGGCGAGCCCCGCTACCGCGCCGACCAGGTGTGGGACGCGCTCTACCGCCAGCAGGTCACGATCGAAGACGCCAGCGCACTCCCCCGCGCCCTCCGCGACCGGGTCGCCGAAGCACTGCCCCTCGCGCTCGACCCGCTCGTCCAACAGACCGCGCACGACGGCATGACGAGCAAGTGGTTGTGGTCCTGCACCCGCGACGACGACCAGATCGAGACCGTGCTCATGCGCTACCCGGAGCGCGCGACCGTCTGCGTGTCGTCGCAGGCCGGGTGCGCGATGGCCTGCACCTTCTGCGCGACCGGCCAGGCCGGCTTCCAGCGCCACCTCGACGTGGGCGAGATCGTCGAGCAGGTGCTGCGCGCGGCACAGGCGTCACCCCAGCGCGTGAGCAACGTGGTGTTCATGGGCATGGGCGAACCGCTCGCGAACTACGACAACACCTGGGCTGCGGTCCACCGGCTGCACGACGACCTCGGGATCTCGGCGCGACGCATCACCATCAGCACCGTCGGCGTCGCGCCGGCGATGCGCCGCCTCGCGCAGGAGGACCTCCCGGTGACGCTGGCGGTCTCGCTGCACGCGCCGACCGACGCCGAGCGCAGCGAGATCGTGCCGCTGAACCGCCGGTACCCGATCGCCGAGGTGCTCGACGCCGCCGCCGAGTTCGCGGGCGCCAAGGGTCGCCGGGTCACCTTCGAGTACGCCTGCATCGCGGGGGTGAACGACTCCGCGGCCCAGGCAGAGGCACTCGGCCGGCTGCTCGGTGCGTTCACCGGCGTGGGCGGCGCCCACGTGAACCTGATCCCGCTCAACCCCACCGACGGGTTCGGCGGTCACGCGCCACCGGTGCCGTCGATCCGGGCGTTCGCGGACCGCCTGCGAGGCCACGGCGTGGCCGCGACGGTGCGTCGGAACCGCGGGACGGACATCGACGCCGCCTGCGGGCAGCTGCGGTCGCGGGAGGCGATGCCGTCGGGGTGAGGCGCGTCGGGCACAATGGTCACTGTGAACCAGTGGAAATGGGTCAATCAATTCCAGCCCCAGACCCTCTACATGGCGACGATCCTCTGCTATGTCGACGCCGTCTTCGGCCTCATCTTCGGCGGCCTCTACCTGCTGAACCTGCTGATCGTCGGCTGTCTGGCGGTCGGTGCCTTCGGCATCGCCAACGAGAAGAAGTGGGGCTACGCGGTGGCCGTCGGCGGCGCCGTGCTCCAGGTGCTGTGGCTGCTGTTCGTGTTCGGGGCCGAGGTGTTCACCACCACCGTCGTCATCAGCTTCCTCTTCGATGCCGCGCTGGTGGCCCTGCTCCTGCACCCGATGAGCCGCGAGTACCAGCGCATCTGGTTCAAGTAGCTGCCGCCACTGCTCGCTACCGCTGGTGGTGCGCAGCCGCGGCTTCTGGCGAGGCGGCCGAGCGGCAGTGAGAGGCGCCGACGTACCGATCTCGACGCCCACCGTGACGTGTCGGATGTCGACGTACGCGTTCGTCAGCGACTGAAGCCCGTGTTGTTCTGGTCACGCTTGGCGTGCTTCTCGGCGCGCTTCTCCTTCAATGACTTCCCTGGCTTCTTTGCGTTCGGCTTCTTGGGGGACTTGTCGGCCATCGAAGGGCCTCCTGTTCTGATGCCGCGACCTTAGATCGGCGCCCCCGCGCTGGCGGCATGCGCGTGCGTGCGTGTGTGTGTGCGAGGCTACGCGTTCAGGTTCCGGGTGATGCTGCACCGAGTTCGTGACGAAGCAGCTTGCCGACGGAGTTGCGAGGCAGGCCGTCGATGAACACGACGGTTATCGGCACTTGATGCGCTCCGAGGTGCTGCCGGCAGAACTGGAGCAACTCCTGCTCCGTGGCCGCCGTGCCGGTCGTGAGTACGACGAATGCGGTCGTCACTCCGTTGTGCGCGACGATTCCGACGTCGTCGACGGATGGATGGTCACCGAGCACCCGCTCCACGTCGCCCGGGTAGACGACCTGGCCCTCTGATTCGTAGGCGTCGACGACGCGGTCGACAATCCAGGTGTAGCCCTCCTCGTCGATGCGCGCTGCGTCCCCGGTGTGCAGCCATCCCTCGGGATCAAGAGTCGACACCGTTGCTTCTCCGCGGTTCCAGTAGCCGGCCATCACGTTGGGCCCGCGCACCAGCAGCTCGCCCGTCTCGTTCGGTGCACACGGCGAGTCATCGGGGCGAACCGTTCGGACATCGACGAACAGCGGTGGCTTGCCTGCTGACCCGAGCTTGCGCAGAGCGTTCGGCGCGTCGAGGAGCAACACAAATGGTGCAGCTTCGGAGAGGCCATACCCCTGGAGCAACGGAACGCCTCGCTCCGTGTAGGTGCGGAGAAGCCGTTCTGAAACGGGCGCACCTCCGGTGATGAAACAACGAATGCTTCCGAGCTCGGCGGTGGGCCAACCGCGCGAGCGAACGAGCGAACCGAGAAGGTCGGGATTTCCGAAACCGACCGTGACACGTTGCTGCTCGAGGAGCCGCACGACCTCGTCCGCCTCCAAGGTCTCCGGGATCACGACCGTGCCCCCTTTGAACAGGACTGGGAGCACGTTCACACCGGTCCCACCAGTGCGGAAGAACGGCGCAATCGCGATCGTCACATCGTCGTTGCGGAAGTCGACGAGTGAGAGCAGGTTGACCACGTTCCAGGTCACGTTCCCGTGCGTCAGCATCACACCCTTGGGCATGCCCGTCGTTCCGGATGTGTGCGGCAGCAGACAGAGTTCATCGAGACCGACGTCCGCCTCGAACGAGACCTCGGCCGAATGTGCGACGAATTCCTCGTAGCCGATCTCGGAGCCGACACGTGCACCCACGACCACGCGGGAGCGCACGCCGGGCAGCGGCACGTCGGCTGCACCGTCCCCCAGGACGGCCACCTCGGACGAGTAATCAGCGACGAGAGCGCCGATCATCGAATGCTCGAGCCGATGATTCACAGGCGCAAGGACAGCACCCAGCTTCGCCGTCGCGAACAAGACTTCCAAGAACGCCGGATGATTCGCGCCGAGCCACACGACGCGATCTCCTCGTCCGACGCCGAGCTCGTGCAACCCGCCCGCGACACGCTGCACCCGACTCGCGAGCTCACCGTACGAGCAGCGCCACGCACCGTGGATCAGCGCCGGGTCATGAGGCGCGATTCGTGCTCGCCGCTCGATCCACGACCCGACTCCCCGGTCCGACATCACTCGCAAGGCTCCCACACCGCCAACGTTGGGTGGTCGAGACCACGAGACCGTCGGTGCCGCCGCGTGACGGGGCAATCCAGGAACGTGGTCATGAGTCCGGGTGCCCACCCACCTGGGGCACCGAACGTCGAGAAGTCACTGATGCCGACGAGGTCGAGCACCCCCTGCACCCGCGGTGACACGGCGGCAAGCTCGGCGGGCAGCTCGAGGTCGACGAACACGCCGGGTGCCGCCGCGGCCAGTGCCGCGAGGTGCCCCCCGGCGGGGGCGCCCGCGAGCATCACGCGACGGGGATCGAGGTGCCAGGTGCTCGCGTGGCCTTCACGAGCCTCCCGGCGCGGTCCACGTCGGTGTCGGGGATCGGGAAGGTGTTGATCGACGAGCCGTCGGGCGCGGTCGCGACCAGCCGGTAGTCGGTCGACAGCAGTGCGATCCCGCGGTCGGCGACGCGGAGGTGAGCGCGTGCAGGTCCAAGATCCTGACGCTCGGCGCCTTGTCGCCACGACCGCGAGCGCGACGCGCATGGAGCGCCGAACTCAGGCGACCCGCAGGCGAGTCTCCCGACCGCACGTGGTTTGGACGGACTGCGCGCCGAGCCGGTCGTTGCCGACCAACGGGTTCGCGAACGCCAGTGCGGGCAGCGGGTGCGACGGCGCGAGTGATGCTCGGGCAACGCGCTGACCTGCGCTTTCGTGGCGTGACCGGCCACGCAGAGTGACGTCGGAGTGACGTCGGTCGCACGCAGAAGTTCCACTTGAGTCGACCCCTTGCGGTGCCGTAATCACCGGCATGAAGCGACTCACAGCCATCTGGACCCTCATCGCGACGTTCCTCGTCTCGGCCGCTCTCTTCGCCGCTCCGGCGGTCGGGGCGCCGAAGTCATCCACCGGATACCAGTACCGCTGGAACGGTTACACGGTGACCGCGACCTACACGTGCAACGACGGCACCATCGTGCCGGGCCCGATCCCGAAGGCGATCGTGCAGAGCAACGGAAAGCGCGGCATGACGGCGGCGATCACCGCCCACGGCGTCGAGAAGCTCGACGTGGCCATGCGGGCGAACTTCGGAGTGCCCCTCATCGACTCGGCGAAGGGTTACCTCTACACGATGCTCCCGACGGTCACCTGCTGACCTGTCGAACGACCGATCATTCCAGGGCCCCGACTCCGGTCGGGGCCCTGTCGCGTCCCGATCCGATGACTTCCCCGCCCTCCATCCGGACGCGTGACGGCCCCCGGCGGAGCCGGGGGCCGCGACGCAGGACCGATGGTCGGATCAGCCGGTGAAGCCGGGTGCAGAGAGCACCGCGGTCGCGGGCTCGACCACGACCTCCCCTTCCACCTCGGGTGTCCCGCCCGGCGTCAGCGGCGTCTCGCCGTTCACGCCGCAGTGGCTCACGGTCAGGACCGAGACCGTCTCGCCGTTGGTCGCCGACGCGCTGAGCAGCTGGTCGCCGGCGCTGGTCACGATGGTGAAGTGCACCGCGCCGTTGCCCATCTGCGTGCCCGACGCCTGCTTCGCACCGCTGTCGGCGAAGGTCGCGTCGAGCGTCCAGCTGGACGCGCTGGGGCTGGTCAGGATGAACAGCCACTCCTGGGTACCCGGCGCGAGGTTCGTGTCGGTGGTGACGTCCGAACAGAACCCGTCGTCCGTCCCGTTCCCCTCCCACAGGATCGGGGACTTCGGCGCCGGCGGGTCCGCCGCCGCAGTGGCGCTGAACGCGCCGAACGCCAGCGCCGAGAACGCCAGCACTGCAAAGGTCTTCTTCATCGCTCCAGGTTCCTCTCACCACGCCCGTGTGTGCTGGTGAGGGCGCCCTGCCCATCGGTGGCGGCGAAGCCGAGACCGACGCTCCCTCGGGTCGAGCCGGCGGCTCGTCCCTCCGGGGGCCGGTTTCGCCCTGACTCCCCGCCTGCCATGGCGACCAGATCGGCCTGGCGGATCAACGTCTCCCCACTGGACCGCCAGATCACTCTGCGCGGCTCCGAGAACCGTATCACTACTCTCCGCGTTCTTCAAAGGGGGAGAACCGCCCGAGTGGTGCGTTCGTGACCACTGTCACCTCGTGCGTGCCGTCGCGTACTCCTCGTACCACTCGAGGGAGGTGGGGTCAGCAAGCGAGCTGCGGCTGGCGACCGTTTCCGCCGTCGCGCCGCCCAGGATGCGCTTCACCGGCACCTCGAGCTTCTTGCCCGACAACGTGCGCGGCACCGCCGGCACCGCGAGGATCGCGTCGGGGACGTGACGGGGTGACAGCTCGGTGCGCAACCCGCGCACGATGGCGCCGCGCAGGTCGTCGTCGAGAGTCGCCCCCGGCGTGAGCGCGACGAAGAGGAGGAGCTCCCCCATCGGATCCCGGTCGGGATCGTCGCCCTCGAGGTGGACGACGAGGCTGTCGGCCACCTCGGGCAGGCCCTCGACCACGGCGTAGAAGTCGCTCGTCCCGAGGCGCACGCCACCGCGGTTCAGGGTGGCGTCGGAACGCCCGGAGATCACGCACGCGCCGTCGGCGGTGAACGTGATCCAGTCGCCGTGGCGCCAGACACCCGGGTAGTCGTCGAAGTACGCGTGCCGCAGCTTCTCGCCGGTCGGGTCGCCCCAGAACGCGACCGGCATCGACGGCATCGGCTCGGTGACGACGAGCTCTCCCTGCACGCCGGACGGGCAGACGGACCCGTCAGGCGCGAACGCCTCGACCGCGACGCCGAGGTTCCGGCAGCTGATCTCGCCCGCCCGCACCGGCAGGAGCGGCACGGCACCGACGAACGCCGTGCACACGTCGGTCCCTCCGCTGACCGACGCTGTCTGCACGTCGGCACCCACGGCGTCGCGCACCCAGCGGAAGCCGTCGGGAGGGAGCGGCGCGCCGGTGGACCCGATGCTGCGGAGCCGGTGCGGGGGCGGGACGACCCCGCCCTTGCGGCACGCCATGAGGAACGGTGCGCTCACGCCGAACACGTCGACGCCGGTGTCGGCGGCGAGTCGCCACAAGGTGCCGAGGTCAGGGCTTGCCGGATCGCCGTCGAAGAGCACGATGCTCGCGCCGACGAGCAGGCCCGAGACGAGGTAGTTCCACATCATCCAGCCGGTGGTGGTGAACCAGAAGAACCGGTCGCCGGCGCGGAGGTCGTGGTGCAACGCGACGGTCTTGAGATGCTCGACGGTGATGCCGCCGTGGCCGTGCACTATCGCCTTCGGCAGACCGGTCGTCCCCGAGCTGTAGAGCACGTACAGCGGATGGTCGAATGGCACCGGGTCGAACTCGAGCGGTCCCGGCTCCGCGAGCAGCGCGCTCCAGTCGTCCGGGCCGGCGCCATCACCGGCGCCGAGGTAGGGAACGCGCACGGTGTGCCGCAGCGTCGGCAGCGTCGCCTCGATCGCCGCGACGTCGGCGCGCTTGTCGATCACCTTGTCGCCGTAGCGGTAGCCGTCGACGGCGAGGAGCACGGTCGGCTCGATCTGCGCGAAGCGGTCGACGACCGAGCGCGTGCCGAACTCGGGCGCGCACGAGGACCACACCGCGCCGAGGCTGGCGCCCGCGAGGAACGCGACGATCGTCTCGGGGATGTTCGGGAGGAACGCGGCGACCCGGTCACCGTGCCGGACCCCGAGCCGCACCAGCCCCGCGCGGCACCGCGCCACGCCGTCGGCCAGGTGCGCCCACGTGATCTCCGCCGGCGCCCGGGTCTGCCCGTGTGCGACGATCGCCACGTCGTCGGGCCGGTGGCCGACCGCGGCGAGCGCGTGCTCGGCGTAGTTGAGCGTGGCACCCGGGAACCACTCCGCACCGGGCATCGCACGCCGGCCGAGCGCGACCGCGGGCTCGTCGTGCCAGCGCACGCCGGACCACTCGGTGCAGGCGCGCCAGAAGCCGTCGAGGTCGTCGACCGACCATCGCCACAGCTCGGCGTAGCCGTCGAAGTGCAGGTCGCGAGTGTCGGCGAGCCAGTCGAGGAACGCGCCGATGCGGCTGGTCGACCGCACGTCGGCCGCGGGCGTCCAGACGATCTCGCCCCGCTCCCCCGTCACGCTCGGGTCCCGGATGCCATGATCACGGCCCGAACACTACGAGCACGAGACGAAGCGGAGGCGTGCCCGGATGGGCGGGACGCCGGAGCGGAGTCGACCATCGAAGAGGAGCCCGCACGAGTGGAGACGCCGCATCACGGACGGTGGTTCGAGGAGCTGCCCATCGGCCTCGTCGTGCCCCATGCGCTCACCCGCACCATCACCGAGACCGACAACGTGCTCTTCACGACCATGACGCTGAACCCGGCGCGCCTCCACCTCGACGCCGAGTACGCCGCCGGCACCGAGTTCGGTCGCCCGCTCGTGAACAGCCTCTTCACTCTCGGCGTGCTCGTCGGCATCTCCGTGCTCGAGACCACACACGGCACCACCGTCGCGAACCTCGGCTTCGAGGAGGTCACGTTCCCCGCGCCCATGTTCGCGGGCGACACGCTGCACGGCGAGTCGGAGGTCGTGGCCGCGCGCGAGTCGAGGTCGCGCCCGGACCAGGGCGTCGTCACGTTCGAACACCGCGGCTACAACCAGCGCGACGAACTGGTCTGCACGGCGCGCCGCAACGCCCTCATGCACAAGAAGCCGGCCGACGCGTGAACCCCGCTCCCGGCCGCATCCGCAGCCTGCTGTTCGCGCCCGCGAGCAAGCCGGACGTGCTCCGCAAGCTGCCGCGAGCGACGCCCGATGCGGTCGCGCTCGACCTCGAGGACGCGGTCGCGCCCGATGCCAAGCCGGCGGCGCGAGAGCACGCGCGCGACATCGGTGCCGAGCTCATCGGCCAGCATCCCGGCATCGCGGTGTACGTGCGCGTGAATCCGGTGCCCACCGAGTGGTTCGCCGACGACGTGCGCGACGGCCTGCACCCCTTCATCACCGGCGTGATCGTCCCGAAGCTGGAGACGCCCGAGCAGCTCGCGGCGGTGGCGGATGCGCTCGCGGGCGCCGGGCTCGAACAGCTCCACGTGCTCGCCGGCATCGAGAGCGCCGCGGGCGTCGAGCGGGTGCGCGAGCTGCTCGTGCCGCCGGTGGCGGTGGCGTACTTCGGCGCCGAGGACTACGTGGCCGACATGGGCGGAGTGCGTACCTTGGGCGGCACCGAGGTGCTCTACGCGCGGTCGCGCGTCGCGCTGGCGGCACGGCTCGGGGGTGTCCCCGCGGTCGACCAGGTCGTCACCCGGCTCGACGCCGAGGACCACTTCCTCGCCGACGCAGCCGAGGGCCGCGCCCTCGGCTACCAGGGCAAGCTCTGCATCCACCCGGCCCAGGTCGCGCTGGCGCACGGGGCGTTCACACCGTCGGGCGAGGAGGTCGACCGGGCCCGGCGACTGATGGCCGCGTACGAGGAGGCGGTGGCCGGCGGTCACGCGGCCATCGCGTTCGAGGGCCAGATGGTCGACGAACCCCTCGCCCGCCACGCACGCGCTGTGATCGCGGCGGCGGAAGCTACGTAAGCGCCCGCTCCGTGGCCGACCCTTCGTCGCTCTCCCCGTCCGAACTCGTCGCCGAGCTCGCTGCGCAGCTGCAGCCCCTCGAGCTCGAGCTGGCGGAGTCGTGGTGGGAGTCGAACACCAACTCGTCGCCCGCGGCTGACGAGCGCCGCACCGCCGCCGAGCTCGCCCGCCGCGAGTTCCTCGCCGACCCGCTGCGCTTCGCCGCGGTGCGCGCCGCTCGCGAGGCGGTGTCGGCCGAGGACGACGCTCTGCTGCGCCGTCAACTCGACGTGCTGTACGACGGCTTCGTCCCCCACCAGGTACCGGCTGACCTGCGCCGCGCCATCGTCGAGCTCGAGACGCGGGTCGAGTCGACGTTCAACAACTTCCGTGGCCGGATCGACGGCCGCCGCGTCGACGACAACGCGATCGCGGAGATCCTGCGCACCAGTGCTGACGCCAAGGCACGCCGCTCCGCGTGGGAGGCCTCGAAGCAGATCGGCCCCGAGGTCGCCGACCGCATCCGCGAGCTCGCCCGGCTGCGCAACCAGGCCGCGCAGGCGCTGGGCGCCCGCGACCACTTCGCCCTCGCGCTCGCCACCGGCGAGCTCGACGAGGAGCGGCTCTTCGCCACGCTCGA
>Ga0126306_10001225_pt1 | contig 13558 bp, 11 predicted proteins | sample Plot27_FD_92592 | JGI IMG/M metagenome (GOLD analysis project Ga0126306, IMG submission 92592) | Serpentine soil microbial communities from UC McLaughlin Reserve, CA, USA - Plot27 | ecosystem: Environmental > Terrestrial > Soil > Grasslands | place: USA: UC McLaughlin Reserve, Lake County...
GAGCCCGGGGCCTGTGGTGGAGTTGATCCGGTCCCACTTGAGAAAGCGCGGCTTCGACGACATAGAGGTCGTCGACCTGCACGGGGTCGAGGCGGCCAAGACGCCGGTGGCCTCGCCGGTCGTTCGGACCGCGATCGAGACCTGGGAGGACCTCGGCCACGTTGACGCCGTCGTCTACCCCACCATCGGGGGGAGCGGCCCCACCTCGCTCATCGCCACCGAGCTCGGGATACCGACCATCATGACGGGGAGCGTCGCGAACACCGACAGCCGCCTCCACTCTCCCAACGAGTGGGTCCGCCTTGATGACTACTTCGAGGCCATAAGCTACTTCGCCCGCTTCTTCGAGAGGTTCGGAGCCTAGTGGGAGAGGCCCGAGGGCTCGACCTCCCCGAGCGCGTCCGGCGGAGCATCGCCTCAGCCGTCGCTTCGCGAGGCGTGCAGGCCCGCCTCATCTCCACCCGCGGCCGCGACTCGATGCGCCCCCCTCAAGGCCACATAATCGTCGCCGCCGAGAGGCAGGCCATAGACGCCGTCCGCGGCCCCGCTCGCGTCGTGCGCCGCCTCGAGTTCTACAAGACCTTCTACGGCCCCGTCGTTCGCCTCGCTTTCTCCGTCTACCCCGCGGAAGCGGATACCCACCTCTCCTCAGGGACCCTTCTGGACGTCTCGCAGGTCTCGGGCGACGCCGCGCTCTCGGGTCTCGGACGCCAGAAGAGCATCTTCGTCCACTTCTACCACGCCGAAGAGGACGACCTCACCTACGCCTTCTCCAAGGAGGTCCCCAACGCCGCCGAGCAGCGCGGCGAGGCCAAAAAGGTGCTCAAAATGGCCCGCGACGCCTACACGGAGACCCCCGAAGAGCGCAGGAGTTTCCGCGCCGCCGTCGGTCTCGCCGAGGGGCGCTTCGAGCTCCCCGTGCCTGTACCTGACGAATAGGGACAGCTTCGGGCATAGTTTCTTCCCACGCATCCGCGTATACTTCGGTGTCAATGCTGATGGGGAGCACGGCGAACGATTTCGTGGCGAAGATAAGCAAGGCCCTCACCGAGGCCGAGCGCAAGGGCATTCATGTAACCGCCGGCGCGGGATCTTGCGATCTGGAAGCCCAGCAGTTCGACCGCTACTCCTCGCAAGAAGAGGAGCAGACCCCTCTTGGGCGGCCGCACCACCTGGAGACCCCGCCGGGGCCACGTGATCCCGGCAGCCCCGACGGCACGTCGCGGCTGTGTTACTTCCTCGACGGCGTGCAGAGTTCGCGCGAGCTCGGCCGCATAGAGATGGCCCCGGTCATCGTCGCCACCGTAGCCGCCGCGATCGTCAACCGCTGCGACCGGCGGTTCTCGCGCATGCCGCTGGAGAGCCCGCCGGTCGTGGTGCAGGCCGTGCTCCTCCCCCGCAGCGTCGGAGCCGCGGGGGTCGAGGAGTTCTGGTATCTCTTGAGTCAGGCGGGGTTCTCGGAGCTCGATCCGGACGAGGTCCCCTCCTCCCCGCACCTGATCCTCGACTCCGCGGAATACATGGCCGAGGAGGGCCCTTCGGATTACGTCGGAATGCGTGAGCGCTCCCGCGTCAGGGTCCGCGCCCTCCGGGAACGGCTGGAGGGCGGAATGCTCCGGCAATGGGAAGGAGACGACCGGACGCTGGAGGATCCCGACGCCTGGATCGCGGTCGACGGCCAGCTCAAGGATATCAGGGAATCGAACCGGCGCGCCATCGGCCTGATAAAGAGCGTGGCCCGCCCGGAGTTCGTGGGCAAGGACGTCGGGATGCTGCTGGACCTGGAGCCTGGGATGCGCACGACAAGCTTTGTCCCGGACTGGCAACTCCGTCGCGACCCCGGCGAGCGGCGCACCTCCTGGTACCTGCGGATGTGGCCGCCCCAACGCGGCGCGGATGCTCTGGGCTCGCTGATGCGGGTGGAGGCGCCGCAGGGCACGGGTCCAGAGACGGTGGACGAGATCTCGCGCTGGATCCTTGCCGAGCGAGCCCCGCTGGCGAAGCCCGATCCGCGCTGGCCGGCGATGATCTACCCGATCCACTACGTAGAGAGGATCCTCAAACCCCTCGTGCAGGGCTCTGAGCGGGCGTACGCGAGGCTGGAGCGGCAACTCGCCGCGAACGGGAGGAACTAGATGCTGCACCCGGATTACCTGGACATTGTCTCGGGGCCCATCGGACGGGTCGTAACCAGCGAGGAGCACCCGGCAACGGCCCACGAGTTCTTTTTCTGGACCGCCGAGACCGACGCGGCACAGAGCCTGGACATCGGGCACATCGTCGCCGCTGAGAGCGAGGACGCCACCGCGATAGCCGTCCTCGACGACCCGCGGAGATACTCCGACCTGCAGTCCTTTCTCGACGACTTCTACGCCTTCGACGGCGACCCATCGCTGCCGGCTCTCTCGGATCGGGTGGAGATCCTGGTGTTCCGCGCCCGCGTGCTCGCCACCAAACACCGCGAGGAGCGCAAGAAGAGCAAGCGCCCGGTGAAGAGCGGGCCCGTCCACTTCGCCACGAACGCCGCCATCGAGTTCGCCCTCGGCACCGAGGAGTTCTCCGGCACCAAGATCCCCATGCTCCTGCACGAGAACGGCAACGAGGTGGACGGCGCCCCGCAGCGCACGCCCCTCTACGCCGACGCCGACTACCTCATGGGACCCGAGGCCGGCCACCTGAACATAACCGGCATGAGCGGGCTCTCCACCAAGACCAGCCACGCCCTTTTCACCATCTCTAGCATCTTCCAGGTCGCGAAAGACAAGAAGGTCGCCGCCCTCATGTTCAACGTGAAGGGCGCGGACCTCCTCTACCTCGACAAGCCCGTGGAGGTAGACGCGGAAGAAGCCCCGGACCTCGCCGCCCGCTACGAGAAGGCGAACCAGAAAGGCCTCCCTCAGGAGGACCGGGAGATGTACGAAGCGCTCGGCCTCAGGATGGAGCCGTTCAGGAACCTGACGATCTTCGCGCCGCTCGCCTACGGTCAGGACCCCGGCGAGGGCACGGTCTACCCGTCGGACATACCGACCAGGAGGCTCAACACCCTGCGCACCGCGCGCGGCGAGGATACGAACGTACACCCCATCCTGTGGGACCTCGGGGACGTCCTGCCGCATGCCGGGCGCATCTTCGACCCCACGGACTACGACGACAAGTTCCGCGGGTTCGTCGAGTACCTGATCAGCGCCAGGGTCGAGTCCATGAGAGCATTCGAAGGGGAGATCAACGCGGCCTTCGACTATTTCGACGACAACGACAGCTCGTACTGGAACGGGCACCACCAGGCGACCATCGCCAAGGTCCGCAACCGCTTCAACGGCCTGCCGAGCAAGTGCCAGGGCCTGCTGGTCAACGGACGGGTGGACCACAAGGACTCCCCGAGCGTGGAAGACACGTTCACGGACCGCGAGATGCGCGTCGTTGACATCTCCAGGCTGACGGGGGTGCCGCAGGACCTAGTCGTCACCAAGGTCATAAAGAGCATCTGGGAGAAGGCCGAGCGCAATGAGCTCGGGGTGGACAAGCTCATAATCTTCGTGGACGAGCTCAACAAATACGCCCCCTCCGGCTCCCGGACCTCCTCCCTCAAGGACACCCTCGTTGACATCTCCGCCCGCGGACGCCACCTCAAGCTCACCCTCTTCGGGGCGCAGCAGTTCCGCAGCAAGGTAGACGACGAGGTAGTCGGCAACGCCGCGACCAGCCTCTACGGGCGCGTCGGCGACGAGGAGCTCACCAACGCCTCCTACCGCTCCTTCTCCCAGACCGTGCGCGAGGAGCTCTTGCAGCTCGAGAAGGGCCGCCTCCTGTTGCGCCACGCCCACTACTCGGTCCCGGTCTTCGGCCGCTTCCCCCGCCCGGCGGTCCTCATGGGCGCGCAGGGAACGGCCATCTACGGCCAGAGCGCCCAGGACCCGGCCACCTCCGTCCTCTCCGTCATGCGCAACCTCACGAGCAAGCCGCCCAAGATCACCGCCATCCGCTCCGACATAGAAGGCGCCCCCGAGGAGCGCATCTACGAGGCCCTCGACGCCGTCAGCGCGGCTTTCCGCTCCGGCAAGGGCGCCGCCGACCCGTACAAGAACTTCGTCTGGAACCTCAAGAAGCCCAGCCGAACCCGCCGCAACGGTGGCGACGCCTCGCGCATACTCTCCGGGCTCGACAGGATGAGGGATTAACCCTGGTCGGAGTCTCGCACACCAGCCACTACTTCGGAGCGGGCAGTGGACGATGACCGTACTCAAGCATACTGGCGAAGCTACCTGGAGACGCTCCCGCCGGATTCGCCGGTACGCGCTGAGCAATACGTAGCGGAAGGATGGGGCGACTCCTCCGAGATGGCAGAGGAGCTCGGTGCGCTGATCGCGTCTGGAACCAAAACGGCGGCCTGCTCGGCTCTTTGGGAGTACGAAGCCGAAGGGGAACCCTTACCCGAGACCGGGTTGAAGACCATCGTACTGGACGGGGACGGCGATCCCATGTGCATCATCGAGACGACCGAGGTAGAGGTGCGGCCGTATGGCGAGGTCGACGCCCGGTTCGCCTACGAAGAAGGAGAGGGGGATCGTTCGCTGGAGTACTGGCGGGAGGCCCACTGGCGCTTCTTCTCGCGCACGCTGCCGAACATAGGCAAGGAACCGGCAACGGACATGCCGCTGGTGTGCGAGCGTTTCCGCGTGATCTACAGGTAATGCGCGCCTGTCGGGATACAATATCCGAGGCAATGATCCCGAACTAGACCGGCGAGGATTTCGGAGAGCATCGTTCGTATAGCGCACATCTCGGATACGCACCTGGGGTACTCGCGGTACGCGAAGCTTTGCCCCGAGACAGGCCGCAACCAGCGGGAGGTGGATGTTCAAGAGGCTTACGGGCGGGCGGTTGACGCCATCCTGGAGCGGGAGGTGGACCTGGTGATCCACTCCGGCGATGTCTTCGACTCGGTGAGGCCGGCGACGCACGTGATCATCGGCTTCCTGAAGCAAACCGCCCGCCTCACGCTCCACGCGAACATCCCCTACCTCGTCGCCGCGGGCAACCACGAGACACCGCGACTAAGAACTACGACGGCAGCCCTGGAGTACTCAAACCTGGTGAACGCCTACTCGGCCCACGGCTTCGAGATCGACTACCACCCCATTGAGGTCGGAGACACCACGGTCGGCGTCACGCTGGTGCCGCACGGGGCGGTCGCCACCGCCGGGGCCGTTACTCCGGAAAGGGACGCGGACATCAACATCCTTGTGACGCACGGGCTGGTGCCTAACCTGGAGGCGAGGCAGCACGAGATGGGCGAGGCGAACCTGCACTCCGGGATGCTTGAGGGCGCTTTTGATTACATCGCGCTCGGCCACTACCACGAGTTCCACAAGCACAAGGAGAACTCCTACTACTCCGGGGCAACCGAGCGGTTCAGCTTCGGCGAGGTCGCATTCGAGCCCGGCTTCGCGATCGTCGTGTTCGACGACGGCAAGGTTTCGGTGGAGCACGTGCCGATAGAGACGCGGCCCATGATCGATCTGCCTTTCATCCGGGCCCGGGATCTCGACGCCCGCGAGCTGACCGAGGAGATCCGGCGTCAGACCGAGAACACCGACCTTGAAGGTGCGATCGCCCGCCAGCGCGCCTACGACGTGAGGCGCGGGGTGGCGAGCGCGGTGGACAGGGAGCTCCTCCGAGACCTGCAGCGCCGCTGCCTGAACTTCAGCCTAGAGATCCACGCTGAGGAGAGCCCCGAGACGATGAACGGCGGTCCCGCCTCGGCGGTCTTCGGCCCGCTAGGGGAAGAGTTCGCGGCGTTCGTGAAGGAGCGCAGGGAGAGTGGGGACCTCGAGAAGGCTTTCGCCGAGGAGTTCTTGGAGAAGGGGCGCGGCTACCTTGCCCGCGCCGCGAGCGAGGAGCCCGGGGGTGTGACTTGAACCTGGAGCGGCTCTTTATTGAGAATTACAAGCAGCTCCGGGATCCGGTCGAGCTCTTTCTGCCTGAGGGCGCCATCGGTGTGGTCGGACCTAACGGGGCGGGCAAGTCCACCCTCTTCGAGACGATCCTGTGGGCCTTCTTCGGGTCGAAGGGAGCGGGCCCGCGCTTCGCCAACGAATCCATCCCCTGGAGCGGAGGCTCCACGAAGGACCCGACGGTGGTCGAGGTAACTCTTACGACCAGCAACGGTCCCTACACCGTCCGTCGGCAACTCAAGAGCAACGCCACAACCGCCGAGGCGCAGGACGCTAGCGGCAAGACCGTCGTGACCGGCGCAGCCGACGTAACCCGCTGGGTCGAGGAAACCTTGCTGGGGATGGACCGCACCACCTTCGAGGCAACTTTTTACGCCAAGCAGAAGGAGCTGCGCTTTTTCGCGCACGACGACGGGATCAGCCGGGTGCGTCGCATAAGCAAGATGCTCGGCATAAGCGGCGTTGAGGTGGCCCAGCAGTTCCTGCGCGCCGACCGCAACGAGCTGCGCTCGGAGGCCCGCGTCATCGAGGCCCGCCTCGCCGAGGCTGACCTCGAATCGCTACAGGGCGAGCTCGAAGGAGCGCAGGCGGAGTGCAAGCGACTGGAAGACGAGCTCGAGAAGGTCTCGGGCGAGTACATGGAGGCAGAGGAGGGGCTGAAGTCCGCCCGCGAGGCCCGCTCCGAACTCGACGCCGCCTACCGCGAGCACACGCGCCTCTCCGGCGAGCTCCGGGACGCGGAGGCCGAACGCCGGCGCGCCGAGGACCGGGCTGCCGAGGCCCAGAAGGACCTCAAAGACCTCGCGAAGGCAGAGGAGGAGCTCGGAACCCTGAGGCCGGAGCTCGAGAAGCTGCCGGCCCTGGAGGCCGAGCTGGAGCGACTGGAGGAGGACCGGCGGCGGGCGGAGAGGCGTGATCTTGCGCGGCTGGAGCTGCGGCAGGCGCAGACGAGGGTCGCCGCCATAGAATCCGAGGTGGCCGATTCCCTGGAAGAGCTCGACGGAGAGGGCAAAGAGCCCTTGCCCGGCTGGGGCGCGCTCTTCGAGCTGGACGGGCCGGAGCTGCTGGCGGAGACCGCCGCCGTACTGGAGGAGGCGTCCGGGGAGCTCGCGCGGGCCGAGAAGCGCTACGAGAAGCTGCGGGAGCTCGCGGCCGCACACGACGACTTCGAGCTTCTGGAGAAGGAGCTGGGCGAGACCGAAGGGCGGCACGAGGAGGCGCTCGCCGAGGTGAGGCGGCTGGCGGAGGAGCTGGAAGATCTCTCGGGCGGTGAGGACCTGGAGAAGTGGGAGCGTGAGCTGCGCGGGGAGGAAGAGAAGCTCAAAGAACTCGCCGCCACGCACAGGGGCCGGGCCGCCGCGGGCGAGCGCGAGGCGAAGAACGTGGACAAGGCCCGCGAGGCCATAGACAGCGGGGCCGAGGACCACTGCCCCACGTGCCACCGGGGCTTTGACGACGGCGAGCAGGGGGAGATCTCCGACACCCTGCGCCGGCAAGCCGCCGCCCTCAGGCGCCTCGCAGCTAGGGAGAACGAGGAGGCCGAGAAGCTCTCCGCCGCCGCTGGTGCCGCCGAGAAGAAGCTACGGGGGGTCTCCGAGAAACTCGAGCGCTGGCGCGGGCTGCGGGAGGGCCTCCGCCGCGCCGAGGACCGCGCCACCGAGAGGCTCGAAGCCCTCGAGCGTGCCAGGGAGCGCAGGCGCGAGCTGGGGTCGCGCCTCGACGGATCCGTGGCGCCGACGGAGGAGGATCTTACGCAGGCCCGCGCCCGCAGCGAGGAACTCCGCTCCTTGCGAGACGCCCGTCCCGGCGTGGTGAGCCTGGCCCGCGAGCACGCCGAGAAGACGAAGCGCGCCGCGGGGCTCTCGGAGGAGCTGGAGGAACTCGCCGGCCTCACCTACGACCCCGAGATCTACCGCGCGAAAAAGGAGGAGAAGGCGCGGCTCGACGAGTCGAGGGGCCGGGCCACCGAGCTCGAGCGCCGCCTCGCAACCCGGCCTGAGGTGGAGAGGGTGCTCGAGGATGCCCGGCGGCGGGCTGGCGAGGCGGAGCAGAGGGCGGAGAGCATGCGGAGCGAGGTCTCGGGTCTAGGCTTCGACGAGACCGCCTACGAGGCGGCCACCGAGAGGGTGGCCGCAGCGGAGGAGCGGGCGGGCCGGCTGAGGGATACACGGGAGCACCTCGGCGGCGAATGGAAGGACGCGGACCACCGCATCGAGAGGGTAGGCGCAGAGCTGGGGCGGCTGGACACGGACCGCAAGCTTGCCAACCGGAGGGCGTCCGAGGCGGCCAGGATGGACGAGATGGACGCGCTCTTTACCCTCTTCTTCAAGAGCCTCACGGCGCGGGCACGGCCGATGCTCGAGGCCGAGGCGTCGGCCCTGGTGCGGGAGCTCACCGACAACCGCTACGAGCGGATGGAGTTCGACGAGAACTATCGGGTGAAGCTCCTCGACCGCTTCGACGACTCCTACGCCATAGATCGCTTCTCCGGCGGGGAGGCCGACGTGGCGAGCCTCTCTGCCCGGGTGGCCCTATCCAAGATAATCGCCTCCCGCGGCGGCGGCGCCACTCTGGGCTTCCTCATCCTAGACGAGGTTTTTGGCAGCCTCGACGCGAACCGCCGCAACAACGTGTTATTGGCGCTCGAGCGTCTCAAGCGCTTTTTCGGCCAGATCTTCATCATCTCCCACGTCGCCGAGGTGCAGGAGTCCGCCCTGGTGGACGAGGTCTGGATGCTCGAAGAGGACGAAGACGGCAAGAGCACCGTCCGGCGCATCGAACAGAGCCTCGGGACGCCGGTCGAGGTTGGTGGTGACCTGTGACCGCGCACGCCCTGACCATCGACCTGGAAGACTGGCACCAGCTGTTCCACAGGCGGCTCACAGGAGAGGTGGTCCGGCCGACGAAGGCCGTGGTTGGCGCGACCCACCGGCTGCTCGACATGCTGGACGAGGCGGGGGTTCGCGCGACGTTCTTTGTTCTCGGCAACGTCGCCGAGGCGTATCCCGAGCTCGTGCGGGAGGTCGCGCGGCGCGGGCACGAGCTCGGGAGCCACACCCACAGCCACGACCTCATCTTCCGGATGGAGCCGGCCGCCTTCAAGGCGGACGTGGAGCGCTCGCTCGCCGGCCTCCAGGACCTCACCGGCCAACCGGTACTCGGGTTCCGCGCCCCCGAGTTCTCGGTCTCTCACCTGAAACATTGGTGCTTCGAGACCCTGGCCGAGCTAGGTTTCCGCTACGACTCGAGCGTGTTCCCCCTGCCGCGCGCTCGCTACGGCATCCCGGAGGCGCCCCGCCGTCCTTTTGAGATCTCAACGCCGAGCGGTACCATCCAGGAGTACCCCTTAGCCACCTGGGACGTCGGACGGTCTCGCCTCCCCGTCGCCGGTGGCAGCTATTTTCGCCTGTTGCCGGGTCGTCTCCTCCTCCGCGCGCTGGAGGACATCGACGCCGGCGGACGCACGGCGGTGCTCTACTTTCACCCGTATGAATTCCATCGCGGCTGGCTCAACCCCTCGTGGCCGGCGTGGCGGCGGAGCTTGCGGGCGAGCAACTTGAAATTTACGCTCTCGCGCATCCTCTTGCACAACTTCCGCACGAACCTCATCGGTCAGCGCTTGAAGCCGCTGCTGGCGCGGTTTAGGTTCGTGCCCCTGGGCGACATTTACCGCGCCACGCACGAGATCGGAGAAGGGAGCATGTACGGTCGTGAGTAAGTCCCACCTCGACACGGTTCGCCGCCGCTTCGAGCGCGACGCGCGAAGCTTCGACGCCATCTACCGACTGGAGCGCTCACCCTTCTGGCGCTGGGTCAACACGACGCTCCGCAGGGCCGTCTTCGAGCGCTACACCATCACGTTCGAGCAGGCCGGGGACGTGAGGGGCAAGAAGATCCTCGACGTCGGGTGCGGGTCCGGGGTGTACTCGGTGGACTTCGCGCGGGGCGGGGCGGGGCGCGTCGTGGGCGTGGATTTCTCCGGGAATATGCTGGGGCTCGCCAGGCAGGAGGCGGAGCAGCACGGGGTCGCCGACAGGTGCGAGTTCATCCAGGCGGATTTCCTGGCGCTGGATCGCGAGGAGAAGTTCGACATCAGCATCGCCATGGGCGTCTTCGACTACGTCCCCGACCAGGTAACCTTTCTGCGCAAGATGGTCGCGCTTACCACCGCAAAGGTGATCGTCGCCTTCCCCGGGCACTCGCTCTTGCGCGAACCCGCGCGCCGCCTGCGGTACAGACTCTCCGGCAAGGGCGAGATCTACCTGTACGGCCGCGAAGACGTGGAGCGCATCGCCACGGAGGCGGGGCTGCGGGACAGCGAGATCATTCGAATCCCATCCTCCGGCGGCGTTTACGTCCTGGTCGGCAGGCCCTCGACCGACGCGGGACCCCGGAACGAAGGACAAGATCTGTCATAAGCGACGCGGAGTCCAGCGCAGCGTCGCGAGATTCTAACGAGCTCTTGGGCGAGCCCCCGGCCTGAGGTCGTAGACCAGGGTCTCGGCGGCTTCGGAGCCGAGGTCGGTGACCCGCAGCTCCTTCCCGCCACCGCCGGAGGCGACCTGCGCCTGGAAGGTGGCAAGATGGGCGCGCCGCTGCAGAGGGCTCCGGACCGTGGCGCGCCACTGGAGCCTGCGCCGGGGCGCTATGGCGGTGGTACGCGTCAGGAGCCGCGAGCGAACGATGAGGCGGTCCCCTTCCAGCGCCCAACCTGCGTCCCGGTAGCGCAGCCAGCCGTAGAAGGCGGCCGGCAAGACGAGCAGAAGCGCCGCGAGACCCCAGGCGAGGTCGAAGACCACGAACGAGGCCGGGGCTGCCGCGAAGATCAGGAACAGGGTCGGGGCGGTCGACCGGAAGACGTAGCGGCGGAGGGCGCGCCTCGGGAGGGGGTTCAGTGGCGGGGCGACGGCGAACTCGGGGGCGGCGTCGAGCAGGAGCCCTTGGGCCTCCTTGCGCGGCAGGAGCGGGAAGAGGGTGGTCGAGACGCCTGCGTCCTCGCCGTAGCCGGCGCTTTCGACGCGCAGAGAGGCCAGGCCCAAGGGTTGGCGGAGGAGGCCCTCCACCACGCGGACGGCCTGGATGCGGGCGAGCGGTATCGTCGCCTCCCGCCTCTCCAACAGCCCGCGCCGGATGTACAGGAATTCCCCGTCGCGCGAGAGCGTGAAACCCGTGTAGGCCAAGACCGTCCCGCCGATGGCCAGGATCCAGGCCAGGAGGCCGAGTGCAAGGACAATGAGCAACACGGCCGTTACGGAGCGCGGCGCTAAGGTTTCGACGAGGCGTTGGGCGAGGTCTTCGGAGAGGACATTGTCGAAGAGCTGGGAGGCGACGGCGATCAGCGAGAGGGCAACCCCGATCTGGCCGCTGGTCGCCCCTGCGACGAGCAGCTCCCGCCTCCCCAGCCGCCGGAGGACGGCCGGGCCCTCTTCCGCCTCGACCGGCCCCCTCCGCGAGCCCTCGATCTCGCGCCGCAGCGCCTCGGCGTCGGCGCGCTCGAGCGCCGCGAGCGAGGCGTCGGGCTCACTCGCACCGCCCCCCGCCGTCTCCACCCTAACCTCGACGACGCCGAAGAGGCGCTGGATAAGGCCCTGCACCGTGTCCACGGACTGGACGTGATCCAGGGGTATCGTCCGCTCGTTTTTCTGCACGACGCCTTGCCGCAACCGAAAGGCACCGCCCGCGACCTCGTAGGTTGTGGCGCGCCAAGATAAGAAGCCCCACACGGCCCCCAGGACCGCCACGACGAGCGCCCCGAGCAGCACGAGGACGATGGTCCTCGCGTCGAACCCCCGGCTCGCCAGAAAGGCGACGCCGGGGATGACAAACGCGCTCAGGGAGCGCCTGATGGACTTTATGGCGTCGATAAGCATCGCCGCCGGGTGGAGGTGGCGCGGCTCAGAGCTCATCCTGCTCCCTGGTGAGCGCGGCGATCCGGTCTCGCGCCCCGGCGGCGACGGGGGAGGAGAGCTCGGGGATCCGGTTCGGCCCGGCGGCCGTGTAGAAGATGACCGTCGCTAGGTCGAACCGGCGCTGCAGCGGCCCGCTCTGGGTGTCCACGTGCTGGATGCGCGCGAGCGGCACGAGCGTGCGGCTGACCCACAGGACCCCGCGCTGCAGATCCACCTCGTTCGTCCGGATCTCGTAGCGCCACCGCCGCCACCTGAGGTCCGGCACCACGCTCGCGAGCGCGACGAACAGCACGCCGGCGGCCAAAAACGGCAGGATGCCCAGCAGAAGCGGGAGGTCCGCGAGCCGCAGCAGGACCCAGCTCGCGAACGCGCCGCCGGCGAGAAGCGGGAGCGCGCCAAGGGCGCCCGTTATGCGCCAGAGCGTTTTGGCCCGCGGGTCGAGCCTCTCTGCGGGTTCGGCTTTCAAGAGCCTAGGAAGTGAGCGGGACGGCGGGACGACCGCGGAGGTCCTTCGCGGCGAGCTGCCCGCAAGCGGCGTCTATGTCCTCGCCCCGGCTAGGCCGTAGCGTGGCCGAGAGCCCGAGGTCCCTGGCGTAGCGCAAGAACGCCTTCGCAGCGCTCGGGGAGGTCGCGGAGAAGCCGGTGTCCGTCCAGTTAAAGCGGAGGAGGTTGAGGTGGTAGAGCGGGTGGTCGAGGAGGCTGCTGAGCGCCTCGACGTGGTGCGGCTGGTCGTTCGCGCCCGCGAGCAGCGTGTACTCGAAAAAGAGCTTGCGGTGCGTCTTCTCGACGTAGTAGCGGGCCGCGCCCATGAGTTCGGGGATCTGGTGTCGGGCAGCGACGGGCATGAGCTCACGACGCTCGTCTTCGAAGGGGTTGTGGAGCGAGATCGCGAGGTGGAACTGCTCCGGCTCGTCGGCGAAGCGCCGGATCTTGTCTACCACCCCGCTCGTGGAGGCTGCGATGTGCCGCGCCGCCAGATTGAACCCGTCGGGGTCGTTGAGCACTTTGAGCGCCACGAGCGTCTGCTCATAGTTCAGGAACGGCTCCCCCATCCCCATCACGACGACGTTCGAGACCCTCTCGGGCGCGATGTCGCGGGCGACGACGAAGACCTGCTCAGCGATCTCGCGCGCCTTCAGGTTGCGCTTGATGCCCAGGAGGCCCGTCGCGCAGAACTTGCAGGCCATCGGGCAGCCGACCTGGGTCGAGATGCAGACGGTGTGCCGCCCCTTCTCGGGGATCATGACCGTCTCGATGGCGTGGCCGTCGCGGGTCAGAAAGAGGTATTTCCTCGTCTCGTCGGTCGCCCGCGAGACGAGGCGCAACTCGAGCGCCGCCGCGGGCGCACCCTCCGAGAGCGCGGCCCGCAACCCTCTGGGCAGGTTCGTCGCCTCGTCCCAGTCCCTTGCAAGGGAACGGGTCAGGGCGAGGTAGGCCTGCTCGAGGCGGTAGGCGGGCTCGCCCCTCCTTTCGAGCAGGTCTTGTACGTCGGGCATAAACTGGGCGGCTCTCACGGCCTATGGATTATACCGACGACCCGCGAAGACGAGGTGACTTTTTTACTAACGTGCCCGACGAGGGAGTAACGCGAGCACCAACGAGATGGCAGCACAATCGTACCCACCAGAGGGGGTCAGACTCAAGCTAGCCAGAGCGCACCAGCATCTGGAAGAACTGCGCTCTGAAATCGATACA
>Ga0126306_10001226_pt1 | contig 13557 bp, 17 predicted proteins | sample Plot27_FD_92592 | JGI IMG/M metagenome (GOLD analysis project Ga0126306, IMG submission 92592) | Serpentine soil microbial communities from UC McLaughlin Reserve, CA, USA - Plot27 | ecosystem: Environmental > Terrestrial > Soil > Grasslands | place: USA: UC McLaughlin Reserve, Lake County...
AAGGTATGGGCTTTGCGGGTGGAAAAATACCTGGGGAATCCGGCTACTCTGCCCTTGCAGTTTGAATCCTTTCTTGTAATTGTTGTAGCCGATCTACTAACCCTGTTAGATTTGAACCTTGAAGTTTGCTGAGTCGTTCGCCAGTAGCATTTATCCCTGACTGTTGGGCCAGTTGAGTCAACTTTTCTGAAAAGGTCTTAAAGCCTTCACTTTGGTTCAAATTTGTGACAAATTCACTAATTGATTGTCCTTCAGGTACAGTCAAGTTAATGTTTGATCCACTAGCTAATGTACGGAACTTTTTTACGAAATCAGACAATCTCTGTTCAGGGTCTCCTCCGGCAGTCGCATTCGTAGCAGCCGATGTTTGGTTTCCTGTACTCGTCGCATTTCCAGACGATGGCTGCTGTGCCGATGTCTGAGAGACGGTGAGCGACGCAATCAAGAGCAGTGTAAGTCCAAAGATAGCCAAAGAACCATTTCTGAATTGTATGGATTTATGCGTTATATTCATATATTCAATACCTAGTTAGTAGGGTTTTTGTTTCTTCAATATATCCTTTTACAATCAAACTATAGAAGAACTTTTATACAGGATCCATAAGCATTTCTTAGATATATGAAAGGCAAGTTATTAAGAGTAGCAATTGTAATTATGTTAACTTTTGGTGGAGGATGGCTAGTTGCAGGTTCCACTCAACAAGTTGTGACAGCACAAGAGGGGTTGAAAAGTCAGGACGGAGTGCTCGTAGGATATGGGGGTCAAATATTTGGTCTTGTGACTATAACTTCCAACGGTCATTCACTCAAGATTTCCGCAGCGTCAGACTTAGCACCTAAGTCAAATATGGTTTTTGAAGCTTGGCTTGTTGATGGTAACTATGCCGCTTCTGGGTATCCCTTAAGCTTGGGTCAATTCGTAAAAGATGGAACTCTAACTTATAATGAAAATTTAGTCAATGCATATACTTTTACGGATGTTATGGTCACAATGGAACCTAAAGACGACAAGGATCCGAAGCCAGCATGGTCAAATGCTGTGGGAGCCTATTATATGGCACCCCCTTTTGGAACGTAATCAAAGTAGTGGTATATACTGGATCGAAATAGTAGCATGGGATAACACAAGCTTCTCTTAGCTCCTTTTTTTCTCGTTTTGTTATAAATTTCGATTAGAAGTCTCCTGTAAATTATTGCTTCTTGGAGTGTCTGCAAAAGTCTGCGCAATTCAGATAAACTCTTTTTCTCACTTAGATATTCAAGATAAAATTTGCTGTCTATCTACAACTGGAAGGGATATGTCTTGGCTACATTGTTTTTTGTTTTTGACCTAATCATATGTCATTAATTCAATAATAAATAATATCAAAAAACTACAAGAACCTCGTTCGAATTCGTCTGCCTCTTATTCCAACTATGATAAGCTCGATTCCGGTTATTAAAAGTGCAATAGACAGGATTATCAAAATCAGTATGAAACCAAAGATTGGAAATACTAAGACAAGAATTGCAACTGCCGCACTTACTATTCCTGCTCCTAAGCGAGAAATCACAGCCGATGATTCGTATATGTCTTTGTTACGAAAACCATCCACTATTCGAACTATACCGTTAGCTAGTAAACCTAGTCCAAGAAGGAGAACAAGCCATTGGGTCGTAAGCTTCGGGGTGAAAAAACCCAGTAAGGCAAATCCGATCATTGCAGATCCTATCGCGATGTTTATAATGCGAGAGGATTTTTTTATCCCAGGTGAGCGAACTCCGCTTGCTATTCTTTCTGCTCCTAGAATTAACAGCGTTATCTCGATAAAAAAAAGGAATGTGTAGGTACCTAAGCGTGGGCCTACAAGAACCAAGACTGACAATATAATACAAATTGCACCAACAATAATTTGGAAAGTCCTCAGTGATCTTGGAATTGCGGTTGTAGAGGAATGACTCATTTATCTGAACTATTAATGTCCTCAATTAAAGCGTATTCATTACAAGACAAATCTTTAACTCAACAACAAACCTATGCTGCTCATGTAGAATTGAATAAGGATAAGTTTCAGTTTCATCCGTTCTACCATTGATTTATCCATCTGATTGTTAATTCCAGGTCTAGCCTATTTTTTCTGAAAACTTTGTGTTGCCGTTAAGTGATCTAATTATGGTAATTAAAGCTTCCAAATCATCTTTCCCCATGGTCTCAATTTCATCAATTCTCTTCTTTACCATTAGCTTTGTTTCGTGAACTACTGAAGTAGGTTTGTAAGAGTTGTTAGTTGAGCTTCCTACATATTTATCTTCATCTTTATCTTTATCTCTATCTTCTTTTTCTTTTTCTTTCTTTGTAATTCTCTTAGCCACAAACCTCGATCCCAAAAGCCCAACGAACGTCCAGAGAAATGCAATTGCAGTAATCATCATTATAGTTGCTATTAATCTACCTTCATAAGTGACAGGATAATACTCTCCATAAGCTACAGTAGTTATTGTTTCGATAGACCACCAGATGGCATCAGGAATGTTATTGATACTAGAATCAGGTTGACCAGCCTCTACTATATATATTGCAAATCCCCCAAATAGTACGCTTACCACTGACATGCTTGCTAGGATCACTAGCTCACTACCTTCAACATATTGCATTATATTGTATAGCCTAACCACCCTGAAGAGGGCAATCAGTCGGATGTAAAATAGGAATGATGAACTATCAACTGCACCTGTTACTAGCAGAGGGATAAGAGCTGGGAATTCATAGAGATGTCTTAATATAAAATGTGATCTACTTTGAGAAGATTTCAACCTGGCAAGAAAATCCAAGCCTAATAATGCCACTACGGCTAGGTCAAAGATACGCAGCGCTATTCTTTGGTCTTCGCCAAGTGGATATAACAGGTCAATGAATAATATCAACACCGATGCGATAATTAGAGATGAGAAAAGTATTTTCAGAGTGTTATTATTAATAAGTTTATTATATTCTAACATTAATCATCATATGTAAAACATATAATAGATCTTTAAGAGTTACCAACTATTTTTCATACACCCAAGTAGATTCAAATACTTGATATTGATCTTCCTCACTTTTCTAGAATGATATCAGAAACAATAAATCTTCTTATAGTACAAGACAGGATGTTTTTAGTAAATTGCGCGAAATTGTGCATAACATGTATAGAGGAGGTAAGCTCAGAATCACTCAGTCAGTGATTATTTTGGCCTTCGCTTTTTTTCCTATGGTGGGAAGCTGGTATGGCCTTGCTGAAGGTCAAAATGCCACCACCAATACAACATCGAATCTTCCAATTGAAGAAACGACCAGAGTAAATGAGATCTTGAATAATATTTGTGGCACGGTCAATTCCGGAATCGACACGCAGGGAACAAATAATTCCGTTTCACAAGACGTAGTTGAAATTAGATGCATATTAAGAGAGACGCGAAATGCTATATCTACTGATTCGGCGAATATTGCATTAGAGTTGATCGAAGCAGCAGATAGAAAACTTGCTACTGATTTTGGAAATAACGATAATAGTTCAGATTCTGATAGAGCAACTTCACTGAATTGACGCAATAAGATGATATGAATAATCGTCTATGATAGTATGAGGACGCTTTGTGAATGAAGTTCGAATTTTACGTGGGTGTTAACCAATCAAAATATCGAGACTGCGTACATGATCAGAAGAGATCTATTACCACAGGGAGCATTATATCTCCTAAAGTATAAAGTGGACCCACTCGTTTTGAGAAACTGCGGCTAACTAACTTACTTACCAGACGTCGAGTAATTCTTTGGTTTTTGTAGGATGCATGATCGCAGCCCAATCTCATAGAAGACTTAATACAAAGTATGATGGACTTAACTTACATTCATATAGTAATAAATTTGAAAATTATAGTGTACTTGTTCCTTTCATTGAGCACTTGTGCGGTAACTAGTTAAGTAATTACTTAAATGAGGGTTAGTTTTATCATGATTTCTGAGTACACAACAATATGGTATCTGAGGAAGGAATAGCCCAAATTTTCTTGGAGCAGCTGATAGAGAACACTGTTCTTGCCCTTGAGATTATAATTACGCTCATCTTAATAATTATTGTAGGTATCACCCTAGCCAGTCTATTTAGACTATTACTTCCTTCATTTAGGAGACGAGAAGAAAAAAACAACGTAAATGAACACATAGGACAAACAGTAAGACGCATGTTGAGGGGTCTATTGATTTCGCTAGATTTCCTAGTTGCTGCTGATCTTCTGAAGAGTATCCTAGTTCCCACAACGTCTGAACTTATAGTGTTGGCAATTATTGTAGCGATCAGAATACTGCTCAGCTGGTCGTTGTCAAAAGAAATTGAGAGTCACTCACAACTTAAACGAGCAATATAACGATCCCATTATCCCATTGTATACTTTTCTATAAATGTCGCAATAGTTATACCAGGCAGTTAGAGGAGCTGAGAACTCACCGGTACCTTAATCAAAGTTGGGTATTAGTTACAGTAGATCTACGCAAAGGTATCTAACCATACGTCTGTTCATCGTAGATAGAGCGATGAACGTAGATGCAGCTTTGTGTTTCCCAAAAAGTTTAGAAGTGAACACCTTTATAATAATCACAGGTACACAAACAATAAAAAATGTATTTGCTCATATCCAATTACAATTAGGTGAATTAAGAGACATATATGTGCATATAACAATAGATCTATTGAGACTATACGAATGATCCATCAAAATATACATCTCCCCTTTTTTGTGATAGCAATCATCTTATTCGCTTATCACGCAAATGAGAATGTTACGGGACAAGAGCAGCAACCTACGAATAATACGGATAAATTAGAAACAATGATTAAACAAAATGAAAGAATAATTCAACAAAATGATGAGACTGCAATTCAAGAACGAGCTGGTACATATATCGGTACTACCGCATTACTGATTAGTCTATCACTTGTAATTTATGGGTTTCAAATTTCTCGGGAGGGGAAAATAGCAGAAAAAGCAAAACGACATTACCATATCATAATATTGTCGTTGGTACTTCCAGTATTTATTCTCATCACTGCTGCTTGGCTTACGTGGAGCATTCAAAATGAATTCCTATATCCACATTATCATATAATGGCATTATTATTACTTATTCCAGCCTTAATAGTGACTATTCTTATGTTTAAAGGCTTGTGATTACCAGCCAACTAGATCGGCTAATACTAGAAGACGACAAATAATAATTCTATGGAGATCAGTATTTGAAGCAAGGTAGATAGGGAAATGGGGTGAATGATGCCATGCTCTTGCCAATTAACTTGTATAAATGAACTAGACGTGTCTACACCAAGACAAGTAAGTTTGCTACGCGCTAATTATTTTGGCATTGGGTACGGTATTGGAAATGCTGGGAGTTTCCTCTTCTTCTCCAATGTCACATAATAGACTGGCAATGGTTCACTCATTCCCAGCAGAATATGAATTTAAAGATGTATTCATTAGTCGAATCATGCCCCTAATCGCAATTAATTTGGTTGTAAATCCTACTTTATTGAGTCAATACCTTAAGAAGTCGAAAATGAACGACTCAGATTGTTATCAGGGACAGACAGAAAAGGTTAACATCATCTATTCAAGGCCACGCATACAGTCTATAATTTGGCTTACGTCCTCAATTATCTCTAACTGGCCTCGGATGATAACTCAAATACTTTATTTCCGTGCCGTTCTAGATATTTTCTAGTTGTCTTAGAAATATCATAACCCATCGGTGATGTCAAAGGAACTCCAATTTGCGCTTGGTGGCTTTGGAATACTAGTTTAGAGTAGACGTAGAAGGGTCACTGTTATCATAGCAAGAACTGCCCAAGGCACCAACGAGATACGCTAGATCACTACATAATGGTAATCCATCTCTAAATGGTTGAACCTTGTAAATTTGATCTGTTTGTTTGTCTAGGACGACTAGGCCACTAACGTTTTTCAATCCTACAGCACATCCAAGATTGGGATCAAAGGAACATATTGACTCTCCGTAAGCATATACGAATCTACTCGCATTAGTATAAGGCAACGGAGAAAGAGAGGGGGTAGGAGAAGAGTAAGGCGAAGGAGAGATAGAAGCCAAAGCCCAAGCTGATGACGTCGCTGCAAGTAGCAAAATAGTAAGTAAGAGCATGTATAAACCTAGGTGGCTAATACTCGTAAAAAGTCAACTCCTGTTTTTTATAGTTTTTGTGTTATTATTATAGTTTTTTCGAACGACGGTCACAATTATATTGCTTATTCTTTTGCTTAAAGCTTTTTCATTAGTTTTCTAGGCTCTTTCTTTCAGCCAGCTAGATATAGTGGAAACTGCGCTATTGCTACTTATCATATGGTCAATGTGTCTTAGAAAAATGCCAATGCTTTTAAACCCATTTTCCTCTTATTCCTAGGTGCTTGGTTATATGTTGTATTATATCTCTCCCATTTGTTATATTAAATATCCTGTTTCCTTTACGTTATTGCAATGAGAGATACAATTGTATCTCAGATAATTCTAATCAGTAGATGAATCCTTCTGGATATCCATTGTCACTGGAGATCTCTTTACCAGATCTCTCAAGGTTTCGAGATCTGTAAACAGTCGAATCATGTCTGTATTTTCATTTTTCAAGTTGGCTTTTAAAGGAATTTGATTTCCCGCTCCAGTCTCAAATACAATCAATGTCTGGCCGACATTCAGGTTCAAATCATTGGGTACGATCAGTGTGGTATCAGGCCATCCTTGCTGAATATTAATCTTATAAGATGCAAACTCATTAGCAGCATTACCGATTAAATAACCGTCTCCGATGTTTAAGTCTAGGTTGAGTTTCACTAATGAAATTGCTGCCTAGGAATATATCATTGTTCCTCATCCGAGGCGCACGACTCGCAAAAGTTATAGTCACATTTTCTACGAAGAATAAAACCGGACTCCTGCAGTTCAGCTAGCATCCATTACCATCTTAATATCACAAAAGTTAAAAAGAAAGCCATAAGCCTATACATGTAATGAGGCAAGAACACATAACTTTAAAAAATGTAGAGATTTCGCAGCTGTTCGATCGCATCAAAAAACATTTGCAAGAGATCGAACTGGACATAATCCATGAAGAAAAGGAAAAAGATTATTGGGATTTAAAGGCGCACAAGGGTAGTAAAGGTAGTATTGTAGTTGGAAATATAAGAGATGTTGAGGTAATGATAAGTGGTACCAAGGAAAGAGGTCATGATCTAGTTTTGCGAACTGGTGCATGGGGAAAAGACATAATCGTCCCTACAGCCGTATGGGGCGCTGCAACTGCAGGATTAGCTGTCGTTCCAGTAGCTCTTGCAGAAATTTATAGGGCGCATGCATTTGAGAAGCATTTCTGGGACTTTGTTAGAAAAGAGACATCTGATATCGGAAAGGGAAAAGCAGAGATATCTAGCCCTGTGGTAATCACACATTAATAGACATAAACCTGTTGAGAGAGAATGTCTAGCTCAAATTCCTAACGAGCCACAATAGCTTCAATACTATTTGCACTCGATAGGTTCTTCTCTCTTGATTCGGGTACTTGATCTATTAGCGGCACTGCGAACATGTAGGGTAGTCTGAATGGTTCCGGCTAGTTAATGTGTATAATTCTTAGAGTACTTGACCAGAAATGACACTAAATGTGTGTGCCCACAAGATTTGTGATCCTAGCAAAAGCCTACAAAAGTTTATTCTAAAACAAATAATAATTCGCATGGGGGCTCGGCGGCTGACTGCTACATAATTTTACGAACTCCTGACAATATCATATTTGGTCTTAACTATCATCAGGATGTAGGAGGCACTAACAGGAATAAGAAGTAAGAACGCAACAGTTAGAACGGGATCTTCGAGTGAGCCAGATAACAGTGTATTAGCTATGTATCTTATCAGTATAACTGTGATAGGAACAATAAGTGCAAAAAAAGCGAACAGGTAGAGTCTCTTTGTGAAAACAGAAAGTTTGTGCTCCTGTCCAATATACAATCCAAAGATTACAAATGCCAATCCCATCATGAAGACTATTATAGTCAGGTATAGCTGGATGATACTTCCTTGTCTTGATCGTTCCAATAGTTCAATTATAGCATCGAGGCGATTTCTCTCTTCGATATCTGTATTCTCCATTGGATCTTGGCCAAAGGCTAGTTGTTGAGCCAGAACGTCGTAACCCAAATCTAGGAGAGTTAACGAAAGCAAAAGAAAGGCAATCTTCGAGTGGATCGATAGCAAACAATGATTAGATGGGCATATAGTAATTAAATTTATCAAATATCGAGTTTTCCCACCTAAGCCAAATCACGCTTACCAGCACTTAGACATTTAGTTCTCTATCTTCGCTATCAATAGCTAAGATGTAATTACAATATAACAAGAGTTTGACACACCGACCTGTTGAATCCGATACGATATGGAACGACTGGAAGCACCAATTAGGCTCCACCGAACAAAATATTATGTGGCGAAGTACGCAGCCAATGACAGCCTCATGATCGGGAACAACAGACAACTTATACATCAAAGATATCCTAAACTTAACTCTCTTCTCAGATTATCTGCGTAACGATCTGATAGGAATTTTAAGAAGGCGAAGTTATCGGGAATAGAAACGGCCTTGCTTGAGGCTTGAAGCTCGTTTATTAACCTACCAATAACCCCTTCGGATGAGTTAGCTTCATTCAAAACGGCCTTCCTAATCGTATTATTTCTTGATTTTTTTATTCTGTTGTATGGAATATTGTTAACAGCAGCCATGATGAAGATATTAGGCATATCTTCCAGAACATCATCCTCTATATCCTCCCAGTCATCTTTTATATCAAGCAATGCCTGATTGTAATGAAGAACCAAGGCGACATTTTCATTAAAGCTTGGAAGCTTCACATCCAGAACCTTTGCATAGACTAGTAAGGCATCTGACGACTTTGATAGATTAAAATGTCTTATTTCGGTATAGGAGAAAGTATAATTTTTAAGTATACGACGTTTTATAATCTGCTCAAATTTCCAAAATGCTGAAAACTGAGCTAATGAATAATCAATAGAATATGTGAGATGACGTGTATCACTTTTAGATTGTAGAAATTCATTTACTGATTTATGCACTTGTTTTGCTAGTAAAGAGTAACGATTGTTCCCAGTCTCATAGAACTTATCCAAGAGAAGAATGTATCTAGTTAATGCCTTTACTATACTATATACCTGCAATGCCTCGACTATGTTTTTCGTATCAAAGTAGGCAGCTATAAAGTAGGTAGGATCCTGTGCATTTTCATCAATTCCTGGATATGGATTATCCAAATTCTGGTCAAAGCTGCTTAATAATACACTTAAAGGCACCATCTGCTGTACAAAAAGTAGAGCATCAGTGGTGGAGTTTAGATCTCTTAATAATTTAGAAATTCTATCTAAATAGACCCTGTTTTCAAAATCGCTAAGCTTAGATGTGATTTCCATTACTTGACAACATGAATTCGCAGTCATCTCAAATTATAAATATTACTGCACCACAGCGAGCTTTGTTAATTCGGCTATAAAGATATAGCCTTGAGCATTCTCTCTATTTGGCGTAAGATGACAATAAGGATACACAAAGCTCGATTCATTATTCCGCCCATTGCCCGGTAAAGATCCTTAAATAGAAGGCAAATATTGCTAAGGAATATGCGTAGCTCAGACTGGCTCATAATCATAGGGATCGTGGGATTGCTAGCGGCCATAGGTGTAGGAATACTTGTGTGGCGTGCAATCTTCAGCTGATGATATCTAATACAAATATAAGGTCATCTTGCACTCTACACATTGCGAAATGCAACCAGACGCAACCGGGTACCCCACACATGCCTCTAAATTGTCTCTGAGGATGTTCTATCATGTTCAATATGCTAATTCAATGTGAGATAATGTTCGCAGCAACAGGTGAATGAGAAATTAGAGCGCGGCAAGATTCTAGGACTATTTTGGAGTAGGCTTCCTACTCATGGCACACAAATATGCCAACTGCTGCCTCCTCTTTTGTACTACCTTTCCGGATTTTGACCGAAATTTCAATAAATAATATTTCATAATTAGCAAACTTTAATGGTCACATATGATCGATATAAGGCATGTCCAGTACACAATACAAGACAATAGCACGAAGGTTTATTGAAGAAATATTTAATGCTCGGAAAACAGAGATGATAAAGAACTTTGTTTTGCCTGATATAATCTACCATGGGATGGCTGAAGAGGTTAGGAGTCTGGAGGAATTCAAACGGTGGGTGGCTGAAGATCTCTCCGCCTTTCCAGATATGAAGGTCACAGTACTAGATGATTTTGGAGAAGAAAACAAAGTTGCCATTAGATGGAACTTAAAAGCAACACATGAAAAGGACTTTGCTGACTTTCCTGCCACTCATAAGAAATTTGAGGCTCAAGGAGTCGAAATCCTTCACTTTGAGGGAGACAAAATCAAGGAGGCATGGACTGTATCTGATCTATCTGTATTGGCCCAGTGATTTGAGTGTTAGAAGTTTCTAAAATTCTATTTATGTTAGGATTTCTAAAATTCTATTTATGTTAGGATTGATATTTTAGAATCAGCTCATCTAGTATCACTACACTTTCTCTACAGGTATTATTGTCTTGGAAAAACAATCTCAATCCATTTAGGCAAATTGTCTATACGTATTTGGAATGGTAGTGACTCTTCTCAGCCTTATCTTTGTCGAACATGTCCCTATAGAAAACCAGCCGAAGTGTTTGATGATTATTATCCATATATGAAAGCTGGGATTATGTAATCTTAGAAACGTCCACAAACGGATATGCTAACCGATTTCATGCGCAACATCGGAACCAAATTTGATAATGCGAGAATGTGCAAATATCTAAAATCAACAGAGTTTAATTAATGAATTATTATTATCGATGAGATCCTACAGCTTAGTGGAACCTATAAAATTAAAAAGATCAAATGTTCATGTAGTTGCAGCTTGCAGCTTATATCTTTGATAACAAGTCAGCCTTGAGTTTCTGAAATTCTTCTTCACTTATTATTCCTTGTTGTTTGAGATCAGCATATTTTATTAACTTCTGAGTGGGGTCTTCCTTCTGTGGCTGTGGCTGAGACTGTTGTTTTTGTTGTTGAAGTGCTTCAATTTGTCTTTGCTGTGCTTCTATTTGCTGTTGTGATTGCCGTTGTTGACCTTCGTATGCCTGTGCCTGTTCATCCATGTCATTTCGAGCACGTCTTCTGGCTATACCAGCTCCTAAAGCTGCTGACGCCCATCTCCCTCTCATAATCCTAAAGGGGACTAACCATGTTATATACTTTCTTAAGGCTGCGGCCATTGATTTTACAAATAGATCTGATCGCCTGTCACGCTAATCGATTGCTTTTAGAAGGCAATACTGGTGTAACAGGACTTTGAATTACTTTATGAATATTCTCTATGTGCATAGGACGATCAAAGAACGATCCAAGGATCGGTATTATTATGTTAGCTTTAGCTCCGACTTTATTGTTCTTGATAAATATGCCCGGCTGATAGTCTGATACATGAAGATGTAGAATTGGACGCTCCCGGAATGAAAGCGACTAGTTCTACCAACAACAATAATTGTCCTGAAACTGACATGCATATACAGCGACAATATTTCTACAATGCTAATGCGATTTAGGCTTGGTATTCGTTCTGTGTTGGACGAAACAATTCGTTCAACTTCAAAACTAACCAAGGTAGAATCCATTCTACACATTCTACATTAAATTATCTTTCGTCAATTTTGTTTGTTTACTTCTTTACCTCTAAACCATAGTGTAGTTTGATGAGATCTATTAGCAAGAGTGAGAGATTTTATTCTCATCACAGTACGAAATAAGTTACCCGACGTCGAGTAACTTATCTTGAAGCATCTTCTAAGTGTGGGGGTTTTGGATCAAGAAAAAAGATATTATAAGACAGACAATAGCTAAGATTGGCAGCCTTAAGATGGAGAGAATTATCTCAGGATCAATTAATTGGCTAATGGTTAATCTCATGTTAAGGTGCCTAAACAGGATAGGCAACAAGTAGTAGTATACACAATAAACTACAGCATGACAGAATAATGCTATGATATTTGAACAAGACAAATCATTAGCATTTGTCACTTTCTCGCTGCAAAATCGAGTTGTATTAGCAACACATCTCGTTTAGATTTATGGCATTTGCTGGTAAATGCTCCCGGTTGGGTTCTACGTATAATAGGATCTAACTTCCAATTGGATTATATTAATTCCCTACAAAAGATCCTAGTGATAAATCAAATGAGATTATGAGAACCATATCAAAATATCAAAAAATTAGTGACTGGTTTGAACCAGGTGTCAAAGACAGACTTGAATATCGTTCACATGATCCTAACAGTCCTGCACATAGATTGGGACGATCGGCGTTCTTATGATCGACATAGGTGAATCGATTCGACATTTTTGTATATAGTTGAAATCAATATAGCAATAATATTTAGCTGTTAAGAAGCCTATGCATTTACCTTTATTTTGGAAATATTCTCTTTTAAGGTAGATGATGACTCAGTATCATCAATATGCTCTTCTGGTTTACCAGAATAGAAACTTATCTGACAGTTAGGTGTAGGTTTAGCATTTTGATCCTTGGAGAACTCATGTTTGAAGTACGAAGCAAATTGATTTCTTGCCTAGTATAATTTGACAAATTGATTCAAGACGTTATATGAATATAATACTCAAGTCAAAGATGGAGCGTGAATTTGACAAACTTAAAAAAGAGAATCAATAGCATAGCGGAAATGATTGGAATACTTATTGTATTCATTGCCGCCACTTTCAGTATAAATCCAGTTCAGGCAGAAATAGGAAGAGGAGATGACATTTTTAAAGTCATTATGACAATATTTGAAGCAGATAAATCGAAAGGTGATGTAGTCGCGATCGTTACTACAAACAGTGGCGAAGCATCAAGGGTAAAATTCTAGATACAGAACCATCAATAAAGTCGCCTAATCCTACTGCTTTAACCCCGTCTACTACTAGTCCTTCAGCAGGAGGTATTATTGAATATGTTGCGACGTTTCCAAATGTTAACGTAGATCTAGGTGCCGAGTATAAAGCATGTGTAATAACAACTAAAAGTTTAGATTTGACGTGCGCTACAGGATAATTCACCAGCTGCAAGACCAGAGTTTGTTGATATATCATTGAACGCTACTGGTGTCCCTGAGGAATAAGTCATAAAAGAAGAATCTAAAAAAGAGGAGGAGTGATAGAGGATCTCAATCATATTGCAAGTCATTCAGTTCTTTAGTATAATACATTGAGTACATAAGAGGACCTCGTCTTCTATAATTACATAGATATTTTCTTCTATAGAATCAAGAAAGCCAATAAGACATCAGCACCTATTGCAATGAAATTCTGTCCAACCCATGTCGATGTCAGATATAACGGCCCCGAGATATTGTGGCCTATCACAGCCACATGGGCGATCGGATCTCGTTTACTTCATTTAGGAGAA
>Ga0126306_10001227_pt1 | contig 13556 bp, 12 predicted proteins | sample Plot27_FD_92592 | JGI IMG/M metagenome (GOLD analysis project Ga0126306, IMG submission 92592) | Serpentine soil microbial communities from UC McLaughlin Reserve, CA, USA - Plot27 | ecosystem: Environmental > Terrestrial > Soil > Grasslands | place: USA: UC McLaughlin Reserve, Lake County...
GAGACCGGGATCATCTACATCGACGAGGTCGACAAGATCGCGCGCAAGGCGGACAACCCGTCGATCACGCGCGACGTGTCGGGGGAGGGTGTGCAGCAGGCGCTCCTGAAGATCCTCGAGGGCACGGTGGCGTCGGTGCCGCCGCAGGGCGGGCGCAAGCACCCGCACCAGGAGTTCCTCACGATCGACACGACGAACGTCCTGTTCATCTGCGGCGGGGCCTTCGCGGAGCTCGACAAGGTCGTGGAGCGGCGGATCGGCCACAAGGGCGTGGGCTTCGGGGCGACCGTGTCCTCGAAGCACAACAAGGACACCGGCGACCTCTTCGAGCGGGCGCTGCCGGAGGATCTCGTCGAGTACGGGCTCATTCCCGAGTTCATCGGCCGCCTGCCAGTCGCCACGGTGATCCACCAGCTCACGCGCGACGACCTCGTGACGATTCTGACCGAGCCGCGCAACGCGCTCGTCAAGCAGTTCCAGCGCTTCTTCCAGTTCGACGGGATCGAGCTCGTCTTCGCGGACGACTCGCTCCAGGCGATCGCCGACCGCGCGCTCGACCGGGAGACCGGCGCCCGCGGCCTGCGCTCGATCCTCGAGGAGACGCTGCTCGACGTGCAGTTCGAGCTGCCCTCACGGCGCGACGTGAAGAAGTGCGTCGTGACCAAGGAGACGATCGAGAAGGGCCTGAAGCCCACGCTCGTCACCGAGGCCGCGCCCGAAGAGGACACCGGCGAGCAGCACGCCGAGTCGGCCTAGCCGGCTGCAAACCTTCGCATCCCGGCGTCATCGGGGCAGGGCCGTGCGGAGCACTGCCCCTGCCCCTCTTCCTTGGGCTGCTCGGTTTTCGCCGGCTACGCCGACTCGGACCGAGTTGGCCAGTCCGCTAGCCCGGCCGGTCGCCCTCCAGGAACCTTCGGCGCGCCTTCTCGGCGTCGCCGAACATCCACCAGCGCCGCACCAGGCCGTCCTCGGTGAACTGGTGCAGGTGCGCCACCGGTGCCTCCAGGTAGACGCCGCTGCCGGCCCCGCGCATGCGGTACTGCGTGAGCGCCAGCACGTAGTCGCCTTCCTCCAGGTACTCGAGCGGGTCCACCACGAGCTCCTCCCAGGACTCGATCCAGGTGTCGAGCCCCTTCGACAGCTCCTCGTGGCCGTGGTACTCCGACGGGCCGGGGATCGCGGCGGCCCAGTGCCACTCGATGTCGGGGTGAAACAGGTGCGTGGGCCGCACATCGCGCCGGTTCATCAGCTCGATCAGCTCCTCGACGATGGCCCGGTTGCGGCTGGTCACGGCGCGATTATTCCGCGTGCGAGACTTCGCCTCCAATGGCCGAGGATCGCGTGAAGACCCTCGAGGAGCGCACTCGCTACGAGCCCGCGGACGTGGAGGGGCGGGTATTCGCGCGCTGGGACGAGGCCGGGATCTTCCATCCGGAAGCAGAGGGGACGCCGGACGAGAACTTCTCGATCGCGGTGCCGCCGCCCAACGTCACCGGCAACCTCCACATGGGCCACGCGCTGAATGCGTCGATCCAGGACCTCAACGTGCGGGTGGCGCGCATGCGCGGCCGGCGCACGAAGTGGATCTTCGGCAAGGACCACGCGGGGATCGCCACGCAGCGGGTGGTCGAGCGCCAGCTCGAGGAGGAGGGCCTCTCGCGCGAGGAGTTGGGGCGCGAGGCGTTCATCGAGCGCGTGTGGCGGTGGGTCGAGGAATACGGCGGCAACATCTCGCGTCAGTTCCGCGAGCTGGGCGCCTCGCTCGACTACGAGGACGAGCGCTTCACGATGGACGCCGACTATGTGCGCGCGGTGACCAAGGTGTTCGTGCACCTCTACGACAAGGGCTTGATTTTCCGCGACAACTACATGGTCAACTGGGACCCCGGCCTGCGGACGGCGATCTCGGACCTCGAGGTGGAGCCGCGCGAGGTCGAGGACACGCTCTACGAGATCGACTACCCACTGGCGTCCGGCTCCGGCTCGCTGACGATCGCGACGGTGCGTCCCGAGACGATGCTCGCCGACACCGCCATCGCCGTGAACCCGTCCGACGAGCGCTACTCGCGGCTCGTCGGCGAGACCGCGATCCTGCCGCTGGTCGGCCGGCGGCTGCCGATCATCGCCGACGAGTACGTGGACCCGGAGTTCGGCACCGGCGCCCTCAAGATCACACCCGGCCACGATCCGAACGACTTCGAGATGGGGCGCAGGCACGGTCTCGAGGAGGTGATCGTGATCGGCGAGGACGGCCGCATCACCGACGCCGCGCCCGAGCGGTTCCGCGGGATGGAGGTCGTCGCGGCGAGCCAGGCCGTGGTCGCCGAGCTGCGCGAGCAGAGCCTGATCTCCGGCGCGCAGCCGTACGTGCACGACGTGCCGCACTCGCACCGCTCCGGCCGGCGCGTGGAGCCGCTCATCTCGCTCCAGTGGTTTTGCGACATGAAGGGTCTCGCCAGGCCCGCCATCGAGGCCGTCCGGAGCGGGGAGATCAGGTTCCACCCGGAGACCCCCTCGACGCGCGTGTACCTGGACTGGCTCGAGAACATCCGGCCGTGGACGATCTCGCGCCAGCTCTGGTGGGGACACCAGCTGCCCGTCTGGTACCGCGGCGACGAGACCTACGTCGGCGAGGAGCCGCCGTCCGGCGAGGGCTGGGAGCGCGACCCCGACGTGCTCGACACCTGGTTCTCGTCGGGCCTGTGGCCGTTCGCGACGCTCGGCTGGCCCGACGCGACCGAGGAGCTGCGCGCCTTCTACCCCACGGACCTCAACTCGACGGCGCGCGACATCATCTTCCTCTGGGTCGCACGGATGGTGATGTTCGGCAAGGAGCTTACCGAGCAGGTGCCGTTCACGGACGTGAACATCCATTCGGTCATCCAGGCGCCGGACGGGCGCCGCATGTCGAAGTCGCTCGGCACCGGCATCGACCCGTCGGACCTGATCCACGGCGGGCCGCGGCCGCCGGTGTACGAGGAGGGCGGCGACTTCCCGGCGTACGGCGCCGACGCCCTGCGATTCGGCCTGCTCGCGATGTCGTCGTCCCAGGACGTGAAATTCAACGAGGAGCGCGTGAAGCAGGGCCGCGACCTGGCGAACAAGCTGTGGAACGCGGCCCGGCTGATCCTGCTGCGGGTAGCGGAGGTGGAGGCCGACGCCGGTGCGGTCGTGACCGTCGAGGACCGCTGGATCGTGTCGAGGCTCGAGCGGCTCACCGCGCGCGTGACGGAGCTGTACGACGACTTCCGCTTCTCGTTCGCCGCGCTCGAGCTCTACGGCGGCTTCTGGTCCGAGCTCGCGGACTGGTACCTCGAGCTCGCCAAGCCGCGCCTGTACGAGGACGACAACGACGAGGTCTCGGCGGTGCTGCTCTGGTCGCTCGAGCGGATCCTCAGGCTGCTCCACCCGGTGATGCCGTTCGTGACCGAGGAGATCTGGTCGCTGATGCCGGGCGAGGACCGGGGGCTGCTGGCGGTGGCCGAGTTCCCGGTTGCCGACGAGTCGCGCTTCGACGAGGACGCCGAGCGCGAGGTCCGGCGCATGATCGAGGCGGTGACCGCCTTGCGCCGCTACCGCGACGAGGTGGGCGCGAAGCCGAGCGCCGCGCTCAATGGCGTGCTCGCCGCGGAGGGGTACGACGGGCTGCAAGGGCACATCGCTCGCCTGTCCCGCACCCAGCTGGCGGACGCCGGCGCGGACGGCGGGACCGTCCTCGCCACCGTTCCGATCCCCGGGGGCGCCGTGCAGGTGCTTCCCTCCGAAGCGTTCGACCCGGACGAGGCGCGCGAGCGAGTCGAGAAGAAGCGCGCCGGCCTGGTCCAGGAGATCGAGCGCGCCGAGAAGAAGCTCGCCAACGAGCAGTTCGTCGCGAAGGCGCCGGCAGCCGTCGTGGAGGAGGAGCGGCGGAAGCTGGCGGAGTACCGAGAGGCGCTGGCGCAGCTAGGGGGTCAGACCCCTTGAGTGCAAGCGACTTAAGGGGTCTGACCCCCTCGCAGGCCGAGGAGTACCTCCTGTCGCTCGAGCTGTTCGGGATGCGGTTCGGGCTCGACCGGATGCACCGGCTGATGACGGTGCTCGGGCTGCCGCAGAGGCGGTTCGCGTCGATCCACGTGGTCGGGTCGAACGGGAAGTCGTCGACCGTGCGGTTCGCGGCCGCGATCCTCGAGCGCGAGGGGCTCCGCACGGGCAGCTACACCTCGCCGCACCTGCGCTCGTTCCGGGAGCGGATCGAAGTGGGGGAGGAGCCCGTCTCCGAGGCGGACTTCGCGGCGGCGGTCACGCGCGCGGCGCAGGCCGCCGAGCTCGTGAACCGGACCGCTGGGCCGGACGACCACGTGACCCAGTTCGAGGCGCTCACCGCGGCGGCGTACCACGAGCTGGCGCGGCGCGGGGTGGAGGTGGCCGTGATCGAGGCGGGCCTCGGCGGTCGCTTCGATGCCACCAACGTGATCCCCTCGAAGGTGCAGGTCCTGACATCGGTGAGCCTCGAGCACACCCGCTGGCTCGGCCCGACGCTCAAGGACATCGCCGCCGAGAAGCTCGCCGTTGTGCACGACTACGGGACGCTCGTGGTGGGCCCGCTCCCGCACGCGGTGTTCGCGATCGCCCAGGGGGTCGCCGCGGACCATCAGTCGCGGCTGGTCGCGGCGAGCCCGACCCGGCTGCCGCTGCGCGCCTCCGGCCGCTTTCAGGAGATGAACTTCGGGATCGCGGCCGCGGCGGCGGAGGCGTTTCTGGAGCGGCCGGTTGACGAACGGGCAGTGAAGCGGGCGGCCTCGGCGACGGTGGTGCCGGGCCGGCTCGAGGCGGTGGCGCAGCGCCCGCTGACGCTGTTCGACGGCGCGCACAACCCGTCCGGTGCGCAGGCGCTGGCGGGGTCGCTGCCCGACGTGTTCGGGTCGCGCCGCCCGCGGGTGGCCGTGGTGGGCGTGCTGGAGGACAAGGACGCGGCCGGGATGCTCGAGACGCTGCTGCCGCACCTGGACCGGATGGTGTTCACGCGGCCGGCGAACCCGCGGTCGCTGTCGCCGGCCACGCTGGTCACCCTGGCGGAGAAGCTCGGCGGGCCGCCGGCGGAGACGGTGGCCCGCCCGCAGGCGGCGCTCGAGCGGGCGCGCGAGCTGGCCGGTCCCGACGGGGTGGTGCTCGCGACCGGGTCGATCTACCTGATCGCCGACCTCGTGCGCGAGGCGGCGGACGCGCGGGCGTCGACGCTGTAGTGCCCGGTCGCGTCATTCGGGCCGTCCTGTTCGATCTCGACGGGGTGCTGGTGGAGTCGCGGGAGGCGACGGAGCGGGTGTGGGTGCGCTGGGCGCGGAAGAACGGCATCGATGAGGAGGAGCTTCGGGCGGCGATGCACGGCGTGCGGTCGGTGGAGGTTGTCCGGATGCTGCGGCCGGACTCGGATTTCGCTGCCGAGGCCGCCGAGATCGAGGAGGCCCAGGCTCTCGACACCCACGGCCTTCGCGCGATCCCCGGCGCCGCCGAGGCCCTTCTTGAACTGAGGGAGGACCGGGTCGCGGTCGTCACGTCGGCCACCCGGGCACTCGCGGCCGCTCGGCTGCAGGAAGTCGGTCTCACGCCGTCGGCGGTGGTGGTGCATGCGGAGGACGTCTCGCGCGGGAAGCCGGACCCGCAGGGCTACCTCACGGCAGCCGACCGGCTCGGCGTCGACCCGGCGGAGGCGCTGGTGGTGGAGGACGCGCCGCCGGGCATCGAGGCGGGCCGGGCGGCGGGAGCGGCCGTGGTGGGGGTGACGTCGACGCATGCGGCGGCGGAGCTGGCGGCGGCGGATGTGGTGATTCCGACGTTGGAATCCCTGCCGGCCCTGCTCGCGCGCTCCTTCGATGCCGCCGACGCCCTTCGGGCGAACGACGGCGCATTGAGGGAGGGGTCCTTGCCGGATTAGCCGTGCATAGCGCGGCTAAGACGGCAAGCCCCCTCCGGGACCGGCTCCTTCACCGGCGCCGTAAACGGTGGTGTGACCGGTGACCTCCTAGGATTCAAGCCAGTGGACGGTGACGGACCTCGCTTCGGAGCGATGATCGGCCTGGTGGCCGTTGTCGTGGCCACCGTGATTCTCGTGTTCTTCGGGATCGGCTATGCGCTCGGTCGGCTCTTCCTGTAACCGGCGCCGTTACACTCGCGCGTTCTAATGGGCCCCATCGCCTTGTTCGGCATCGAAAACAGCGGGCTGGCCCTTGCCGTCAACCTGCTGTTGCTGTTCCTCGTGGTGATCTGGCTTGCCCTCGTCTACTGGACGTGGAGCGATGCGCACAGGCGGATCGCCGATCCGATGCTGGTCGCGTGCGCAACCGCCGCGTCGCTGTTCCCCTTCATCGGGACGATCGTGTACCTGATCGTGCGGCCGCCGGAGTACTTGGACGACGTGCGCGAGCGGGAGCTCGAGATCGCGGCCGCCCAGGCCAGGCTCGCCAACCTCGAGCACCAGCACTGCCAGTACTGCGGCTTCGAGATCGAGAAGTCCTTCCTTCGCTGCCCCAGCTGCCTGCGGCGGCTGAAGGAGCCGTGCACCGTCTGCGGCCAGCCGCTCGACCCGCGCTGGAAGATCTGCCCGTACTGCGAGGCCGAGGTGGGACAGCCCGCCGAGGGCGCCCGGCGCCGGCCACGCCACACCGCCGCGGCCGCGGCCGGAGCGGTGCCGCCCCGCCAGCCGCGCCCCGGCCGTGACCGTCCCCAGTCCGCCGGCTGATGGACCGCACACTCATTCTCGTAAAGCCCGATGCCTTCGGGCGGGGCCTCACCGGCGAGATCATCGCCCGGTTTGAGCGCAAGGGCCTTCGGATCGTCGCGATGAAGCACATGACGGTCGAAAGGGAGCTCGCCGAGCGGCACTACGCCGAGCACAGTGAGCGCCCGTTCTTCGGGGACCTGGTCGAGTTCATCACCGGCGGCCCGCTGGTGGCGTTCGTGCTCGAGGGATATGAGGCGATCAAGGCGGCGCGGCAGGTGATCGGCGCCACGAACCCGCTCGAGGCCGCGCCAGGGTCGATCCGCGGCGACTACGCGTTGGAGGTGCAGACCAACATGGTCCACGGCTCCGACGCGCCGGAGTCCGCCGCCCGCGAGATCGGGCTGTTCTTCCCTGAGCTCGGCTGACGAACTGATCCTGGCCTCGAGCTCGCCGCGCCGACGGGCGATCCTCGAGCAGCTGGGGGTGGAGTTCCGCGTCGAGAAGCCGGAAGTGCAGGAGCTCACCGAGGGCGACCCGCGCGAGCTGGTCGTCCAGAACGCCCTCTTGAAGCTCCGCGCGGTCGAGGGCGAGCGGGTACTGGCGGCCGACAGCATGGTGGTCTGGGACGGCCGCGCCCACGGCAAGCCGGCCGACGCCGCGGAGGCGGAGCGCTGGCTCCGGGAGCTGTCCGGCTGTTGGCACGAGGTGATGGGCGGGATCGCGCTCCGCGAGGACGGCGAGGAGCGCACCGGCGTGGCGGTGACACGGGTTCGATTCCGCGACCTGACCGACGCCGATATTGCTCGCTACCTGGCAAGCGGCGAATGGCACGACCGCGCCGGCGGCTACGCGATCCAGGAGCTGGGAGCCATGCTCGTGGAGGAGATCAACGGCGACTGGTTCAACGTGGTCGGCCTCCCGGTCCCGGCGTTACTTCGCCTGGCGCCCGACCTTTTGCACCCATAGTTGAGGTCCAGGCAGTGCTCTAGACTGCGGGCGCGTCCCATGGGCTTCTTCTCCTATCTCACCGGGATGGGCGGCCGCGACATGGCCGTCGACCTTGGAACCGCCAACACGCTCGTCTACGTGCGCGGTCGCGGCATCGTGCTGTCGGAGCCGTCCGTCGTCGCGATCGACTCGCGCAGCGCCGAGGTGCACGCGGTCGGAATCGAGGCCAAGCGCATGCTTGGCCGCACACCAGGGACGATCCAGGCCATCCGGCCGCTGAAGGACGGCGTGATCGCCGACTTCGACGTGACCGAGCAGATGCTTCGCCACTTCATCCAGAAGGTGCACCAGAACCGCTGGGCGCACCCGCGCGTGGTGGTGTGCGTCCCGTCGGGCGTCACCGGCGTGGAGAAGCGCGCGGTCGAGGAGGCCTGCCTCTCGGCCGGCGCGCGCCAGGCGTACCTCATCGAGGAGCCGATGGCCGCCGCGATCGGCGCCGGGCTTCCGGTGGGTGAGCCGACCGGGAACATGGTCGTCGACATCGGCGGCGGCACCAGCGAGGTTGCGGTGATCTCGCTCGGCGGCATCGTCGTGTCGCAGTCGATCCGCATCGGCGGCGACGAGCTCGACGAGGCCATCATCAACTACACCAAGCGCGAGTACAAGCTGATGATCGGGCAGCAGACGGCCGAGGAGGTCAAGCTCGAGATCGGCTCCGCGTTCCCGCTCGCCGAGGAGGTCCAGGCCGAGATCCGCGGCCGCGATCTCGTCTCCGGCCTTCCGAAGACGATCGTCCTCACGAGCGAGGAGGTCCGGATGGCGCTCGAGGAGCCGCTCCAGGCGATCATCGACGCCGTCAAGGAGACGCTCGATCGCACCCCGCCCGAGCTGGCCTCGGACATCATGGACCGCGGGATCATGCTCGCCGGAGGCGGCGCCCTGCTCCAGGGGCTCGACGACCGTCTCCGCGACGAGACCCAGATGCCGGCCCACCTCGCCGAGTCCCCGCTCACGTGTGTGGCAGTCGGCTCGGGCCGCAGCCTCGAGGAGTTCGAGGCGATCCACCGCAGCAACAAGAATTCCCGATCGGCGCGACGGCGGTAGTCGCGCCGCGCGAGGAGCTCCCCGCGTGTACGACAGGAAGGTGGTCCGCAGGCGGCGGGCGGCGCTGGCCGTATTCGTCGCCCTGTCGATCGCGATCCTGACCGCCTACTTCGGCGAGTCCGGCGGCGGCTTCTTCCACGCGCTCCAGCGCGGCGCCCAGGAGGCGTTCGCGCCGATCGAGACCGGCGCGAGCCGCGCGCTCAAGCCCGTGCGCGACCTGTTCGGCTGGGCCGGCGACACCTTCGACGCGAAGAAGGAGAACAAGGACCTGAAGAAGGAGGTCGAGCGCCTCCGCAGCGAGCTGGCCCGCGCCCAGACCGCCGAGCGCGACGCCAACCAGCTCAAGGGTCTCGTCGGGCTGAAGGACGAGCAGGGCTTCCCGCAGGGAACCCGGCCGGTCACCGCCCGCGTGATCGCCCGCTCTCCGACCGTCTGGTACTCCGGCATCAAGATCGACAAGGGCTCGAGCGACGGCGTGCGGGTGAACCAGCCCGTGATCGCCGCCGGCAGCGATCCCGACCAGGACGAGGTGGGCGGGCTGGTCGGCAAGGTCACGAACGTCACCGGCGGCACGGCGGGGGTCACGCTGATCACCGACGCCTCGATCGGCGTGGGCGCGCAGGTGATGCCGTCGGGCGCCACCGGCGTGGTCCGCCCCGCCGTGGGGAACCCGCGCGATCTCCTCATGGAGTTCGTGGAGGGCGGGCGCGTGACCGAGAACACCACCGTCGCCACGTCCGGCTTCACCATCTCGAAGGGCGAGTCGCTGTTCCCGCGCGGCATCCCGATCGGCCGGGTGTCGGAGTCGGACCTCGAGGAGGTCGACCTCTACCAGCGCGTGCACCTGCAGCCGTACGCCGACCTCAAGTCGATCGACATCGTGCAGGTGCTCACGCGCCGCCCGCGCGGGGCGCAGACGGCGGGGGTCGGGCTCCCGTGATCCTGTCGCCGGGCTCGATCCTCAGGGTGGGCGTCCTGCTCCTGCTTGCCGTGGTGCTGCAGCTCTCGTTCTTCAGCCAGCTCGGCATCCTCGGCGGCCACGTCGACGTGGTCGTGCTCGTCGTCGCGGCCGTCGCCTACTACGCGGGCTCGGTGGCCGGCTGCGCCACCGGCTTCGCCGCCGGGTTCCTGCTGGACCTCGCCAGCGGCGCGACGATGGGAGTGTCCTCGCTCGTGCTTACGGCGGTCGGCTACGGCGTCGGGCGCTTCCGCGAGGTGCGCGACCCCAGTCACGGGCTCCTGCCTTTGGCGGTAGGAGCGGCCGCGACGGGCGGCTTCGTGGTCACGTTCGCCGCCGTGTCGTTCATGCTTGACGTGGGCGCCAGCGTCAGCACGCTGGTGATCCGCGACGCGATCGTGACCACGCTTCTGAACGTGCTGCTCGCCCTGCCGGTCTTCACCGGCACGCGCAGGCTGCTGCGGCCGGTGCTGAAGGTCGATCCGCTCGAGCTGCGCCGTCGCCGGCGGCCGCCGCGCGAGACCGGGCCGCTCGGGCTCAGGGGCCTGGAGGTCTAGCCCGCCGTGTATCTGGACAACGAGCGCCGGCCCACGCTCACGCCCAAGCTCGCCTTCCGCGTCGCCGTCGTCGGCGGAGTGGCGCTCCTCATGTTCTCGGTCATCTTCTTCCGGCTCTGGTACCTGCAGGTGCTGTCCGGCGACAGCTACGTGGACGCCGCGCGCGACAACCGGGTCCGCGAGATCAAGGTGCAGGCGCCGCGCGGCGAGATCGTGGACCGCCACGGCGTGCCACTGGTGGAGAACCGCCACTCGTTCTCGATCAAGCTGAGCCCGGACAAGCTGCCGGCGAGCCGCACCGACCGCCATGAGGTCTACACCCGCCTCGGCAAGCTGCTCGGCCTGAAGCCGGCCCGGCTCCAACGCCGCGTCGAGCGCGAGCTGAGGCTGCTCCCCTACTCGAAGCCTACGGTGAAGCAGGACGTGGGGCCGAACTACCTCGCCTACATCCTCGAGCGCCAGGACGAGTTCCCCGGCGTCGAGCCCGAGAGCGAGTTCCTGCGCGAGTACCCGCACGGCGTGATCGGCGCCCACCTGTTCGGCCAGATCGGCGAGGTGAACCCGGAGGAGCTGAAGGACCCGCGCTTCAACGGCGTTTCGATGGGCGACCGCATCGGCAAGGCGGGAATCGAGGCGGAATACGACCGCTTCCTGCGCGGGGTCAACGGGGCCGCGAAGGTCGAGGTGGATGCGCTTGGCAACCTCACGAAGACGCTCCGGCGCGAGCAGCCGAAGCAGGGCCAGCAGCTGCGGCTGTCGCTCGACCTGAACGTGCAGCGCGTGGCCCAGCAGGCGCTGGCCGGCGGCACCGGCAAGGGCGCCTTCGCGGTGATGAACGTCCAGAACGGCGAGGTGCTGGCGCTCGGCTCTCAGCCGTCGTTCGACCCGAACATCTTCTCGAAGCCGATCAGCCAGAAGAAGCTGAACGCGCTCACGTCCGAGGAGCTCGGCAACCCGCTCTTCGACCGCGCGATCCAGGGCGGCTACCCGACCGGATCGACGTTCAAGCTGATCACCGCCACGGCCGCGCTCAAGAGCGGGCTGATCACGCCGTCCACGCCGCTGAGCGACCCGGGCTCGCTGACGGTCGGCGGCGTCACGTTCGAGAACGCGGGCAAGGTGGCGCACGGGGTGCTGTCGCTCGTGCCCGCCCTCACCGTGTCCAGCGACGTGTTCTTCTACCAGCTCGGGCGCGACATGAACGAGAAGGGCATGCCGCTCCAGCTGTGGGCGCACCGGCTCGGGATCGGCCGGAAGACGGGGATCGACCTGCCGGCCGAGAGCCCCGGATTGCTGCCGACGCCGAAATGGCGCGACGGCCTGTACAACCACAAGCCGCGGCTCACCGAGCGTCCATGGGCCGTGGGCGACAACATCAACCTGTCCGTGGGCCAGGGCGACCTGCAGGCGAACCCGCTCCAGATGGCGGTGGCCTACGCGGCCATCGCCAACGGCGGGCGGGTGCTGCGGCCGCGGCTCGGGCTGCGGATCGAGGACGCGACCGGCCGGGCGCTCCAGCAGCTCGACGCGCCGACCGCGCGGCGGGTGAAGATCTCGGCCGCGAACCGCACCGCCATCCTCGAGGGTCTGCGCGGGGCGGCGAGCGCACCGGGCGGTACCTCGACCCCGGTCTTCGAGGGCTTCCCGATCCCCATCGCCGGCAAGACCGGAACGGCCGAGTGGACCGGCAGGCCCGACCAGTCCTGGTACGTGGCGCTGGCGCCGTACCCGAATCCGCGCTACGTCGTCGCCGTGACCGACGAGGCGGGCGGCTTCGGCGCGGATACGGCGGCCCCGATGACGCGCCGCATCCTCGCGGCGCTGTTCGATGTCAAGGAGACCGGCCTGGTCCAGGGCGGAGGGGCGCCGGACTGATGCACGCCTCCACCGCCACAGCCGTCAAGGACTTCCGCGACGACGCCCGCTCGCGCTTCCTGCGCATCGATCCGCTGATGCTGGTCGCGACGATCGGGCTGATCGCGGCGAGCATCTACGTGGTCGGGACCGCGACGCATGACGACAGGCCCGGCGACCCCAACTACTTCCTCTACAGACAGGCCGCGTACGCCGGAATCGGGTTCGTGCTCATGCTGCTCATGACGCGCTTCGACTACTCGCGCCTGCGCGAGTGGAAGCTCGGCATCTACGCGTTCCTGATCGCCTCGATCCTGCTCGTGTACGCGGTCGGCGTCTCGGCGCGAGGGTCGAAGCGCGCCATCTCGCTGCCGTTCTTCAGCCTGCAGCCCTCGGAGCTGGGCAAGGTGCTGCTGGTCGTGTCGCTCGCGGGCTTCATGGTCGACCGCATCAGGAGGCTGAACGACCGTGAGACGACCAGTCGGCTGGTGCTGCTCGCCGTCATCCCGGCCATGCTCGTGATCGGCCAGCCGGACCTCGGCTCGGGGCTCGTCTATCTGGCGATCCTCGGGGCGATCCTGTTCATCGCCGGTACGCCGTGGACGCACTTCGCGGCGCTGGGGGCGCTCGTAGCGGCGGCCATCGTCGTCGTCCTGATCGCGGCGCCGGCGGTGGGCGTCGAGGTGCTCAAGCCGTACCAGAAGGACAGGCTCACGGCCTTCCTCAGCCCAGGCGAGAACCAGAGCAAGGAGGCCTACCAGGTCAACCAGTCGCTGACGGCGATCGGGTCAGGGGGGAAGACCGGCCGCGGCGACGAAGCAACTCAGACGAGGCTCGACTTCCTGCCCGAGCACCACACGGATTTCGTGTTCTCGGTGGTGGGCGAGGAGTTCGGCTTCGTAGGGGCGGCGCTGGTGCTGTCGCTGTTCGCCCTGCTGATCTGGCGAGCTTTGCGTACCCTTACGATTGCGAAGAATTTCTACGGAGCACTTGTCGCAGGGGGCATCACCGCGATGCTGATGTTCCAAGTGTTCGTAAACGTGGGCATGACGATCGGAATCATGCCCATCACCGGCATCCCGCTGCCGCTCGTGAGTTACGGCGGCTCGTCGGTAATCACAACATTGATCGCAATAGGCCTACTGCAATCCATACACGCGCAGGCGCGCGAAACGGCTGCGGTGAAGCGCCTATGAGCTTTATGAAGGGAAATCTTCTTGAGAAAGCAGTTGCTCGTCTCGGTGGACCGAGGCGAAACCAGAGTCGCCATCCTGGAATCGGAGGGCTCCCCCTCCGCAGGTAAGCGGCAGAAGAAGGGCCAGCAGGCCCACGACGATTGGCGCGTTGCGGAGCTCTACATCGAGCGCAAGGGCAACCGGTCGATCGTCGGAAACGTCTACAAGGGCAAGGTCGACAACGTCCTGCCCGGCCTCGAGGC
>Ga0126306_10001228_pt1 | contig 13553 bp, 17 predicted proteins | sample Plot27_FD_92592 | JGI IMG/M metagenome (GOLD analysis project Ga0126306, IMG submission 92592) | Serpentine soil microbial communities from UC McLaughlin Reserve, CA, USA - Plot27 | ecosystem: Environmental > Terrestrial > Soil > Grasslands | place: USA: UC McLaughlin Reserve, Lake County...
AGCGGCGCCGCTCGCCCGAGAAGGCGGGCCAGCGGGTCGCCTTCCTCGCCTCGTCGCCGCGGGTGAGCGGCTCCACCGGCCAGTACTTCGAGGGCACGCCCACGCCCAAGCGCCTCTCGGCTCGGGAGCTGAATCCGACTACCAGGAGCGGGCCTGGCAGCTCGGTGCTGAGCTGGTGGCTGGCGCTGGCACCCGCCACCGGGCGGGCTAGCGCCAGGCCGCCTGGTCGGTCCTGAAAGCCCGAGCCTCCCTCGCAGGTGTTGTGCACCGGCTGGAGGCATCTATCGCTTGCGGCGCCCATGACCGACGGCAGCGGCCGAGCCGGGCGGTTCATCCACAGATCGACCCAGCCCTTCGGGGTAGCGACGACTGGCTGGAGGTAACCGGCTGCGGCGGGCCTGGGCCTAGGCCCGGACAGGCTGTCGGCCTGGTCTCCACCAGGCCACAGCGGCAAACGTTGCTGCCTCGCCGACTTGCAGCCCGGAGTCGCTCCCGGATCGGAAGCGGTGGCCCCTTAGCCGACGCGACTCCCGGCGAGGAACCTTGCCACCTCCCGCACGATCAGGCCCTCGCTCCCAAGCAGCATATGGCCGCCGTGGTCGATCGCCAGCAACTCCGCCCCGGGGATCCGTTCTGCGGCACTTGCCGCATTCTCGAAGGCCGACAGGCCGTCGTCCCTGGCATTGACGATCAACGTGGGCACGCTTATCTGCTCCAGCGGGTAGCCCTGCACGTCGGGGTTGGAAACGTACTGGTCGAACAGCAGGCCGTGTTTGCGCGGACGGATCGGGAACAGGCTCTCCTCGCTCTCCAGGATGCCGGTCCACTGTTCGGGGGTCGGGGCAAAGCCCTTGGGCATCCCCAGGCACCGCAGAAACAGCGTCGGCAGGTAGGCCTTCAGCGTCCAGAACACCAGATCGGTGAACAGCAGCTGCGCCACCGGCCTGGGCGGCCGCCCGGCCTTTCCGGGCAGCGCCGAGCCCAGCAGGATCAGCCCACTGGTGCGGTCGGGGTGCCGAAGCGCGAACTGGATCACCGACGGCCCACCGGCCGAGAAACCGACCATGGCCGCCCGCTCGATCCCCAGCGCGTCCAGCAGTAAGGCGTAGGTGTCGGCCTGGTCGGCCGGCATGGCACCCTGCGGCAGCGACGACCCCAGATAGCCGAACCGGGAGGGGGCGATCACCCGGAAGCCGTCGCCGATCCAGGGCTCGGCACAGCCGAGGCCCACATCGAAGCCACCGACCAGCGGGTGGCTGAACAGCACTGGAGGGCCCTGGCCTCGCTCGGCGTACTGGACGGCTCCGTAGGGGGTCTGGATGGTGTGGTGCTCGCGGGCAGCCAGGCGCCGGCGAGCGGCGTCGATGTCAATCCGATAGCGGGTCATGGGGTGCCTCCTTGGTCGCGGGCCGTGGCTATGCCTGCGGCAGGGCTTGGAACCCGGCGTAGAGGATCCCGACGCTGATGGCGATGCCGGCCAGCAGCCAGGGGTTGAAGAACAGGGTCATCAACAGGAGCGCCACCGCCCCCGCACCGATCCCGGTGACCGCCCACCAGGCCTGATCCGCGATGACGCCGACCCCGGCGAGCACAAACCCGGCGGCGGCCACCAGCGCAATCACGACCGCCAAGGGTCGGGCCTCGCCCAGCAGCCAGGAATGGGTGGCGCGGAAGGGAGCATCTGCCTTGGCGGGGCTGATCCAGATGAACGCGGTCAACAGCCCGTGGGCGACGATGAAGGCTCCAAGGAGCACTCGGAGCATTGCAAACACCTCCAATGGTCGCTGCTTCCGTGAGCGTCAACCAATCGCAGGTGACTGGGTCAGGGTCGTTGGACCCCGGACCGACAGGACGATCGGGTACCCACCGGACGGGTTCTCGCCAGGGTCTACCGCTTCCGCAAGGTCCAGGTCGCCGCCTGCAGCGCCCGGGGATCGGACTCGTCCTGGACGGTGCGGGCAGGCCCGCTGCAGCTCTCGTTCCGCATCGGACGCCGCGGCCTGCTGGGCTGTTGTGGGCCACTGGTCAACTGCCGCGCGCCCACCACCCCACACAACCTCCAATCGTCCAGGCCCGCAGTCCGTGAAGCCGACCTGGCGCTTGATGCTTCGGCGGAGATTTACCCTCTTGTCGGCTTCGGCTGTAGGTGTTACCACCGCTAGGTAGGTGCCGTGGCCGAGCGCCGAGCGGAACCCGCGGCCTCGACCTGGATCCAGGCGACGGGAGGTCGGGACATGAGCGAGGCGATCAGGCAACCCGGCGAGGCGGCACTGCCCCGCCCTCTGGGCATCGGCGAGATCCTCAGCACCGCCTTCCGGCTCTACCAGCGGCACTGGCGGACCCTGCTGGCCATTGCCGCGGTGGTGGTCGTCCCCTTGACCCTGCTGCAGTACCTGTTTGGTGACTGGATCCGCACCCGCGGCGAGGTCACCAGCTTGCAGGAGGTCTCGACCGCCACCTGGGCCGTGGGGGCGGCCGGGCTGGTCGCCGCCCTGGCCGGCATCCTGATGTATCTGGTCCTCACGGGGGCGATCACCCGGGCGGTGGCCGCCGAGGTCGCCGGCGAGGACCCGAGCCTGGAGCAGAGCTACCGCTTCGGCTTCCACCGGCTGGGCGCGGTCCTGGTGGTCAGTGTGCTGGTCGGGCTGGCCACCATCGCCGGGTTCATCCTGTTCATCATCCCGGGCATCTACATCGGGGTCCGGCTGGCGGTCAGCGTCGAGGCCCTGGTGGTCGAGGGCCGCCGCGGCACCCAGGCGATGGGTCGCTCCTGGGAGCTGGTCGGTGGCCACTGGTGGCACGCCTTCGGCGCCCTGGTGGTGGCCGGCCTGCTCACCGGGGTGGTGAACGCGGTGATCACCACCCCGTTCAACAACACCGGCTGGTTCGTCCAGGCGGTCGCCGCCGCCGTCGCCACGGTGATCACCCTGCCCTATGGGGTGCTGGTCGGGGTCCTGCTGTATCTGGACCTGCGGGCTCGCAAGGAGCAGCTGAACCTGGAGCGGCTGCGCGCGGACCTGCAGGCATCCGCCGCCTGATCTCGAGGCTAAGGGCCAGGCTTGCACCCGGTGGCCGTTGTGGTGGAGGCGAAGGTCCCTTGGACATAGGACTGGCTACCCGGGGACTGAGGAAAGGAAGGCCGCCACCACGGCGGTGAAGCGCTCGGGCTCCTCGACGAAGGGGTAGTGGCCCGAGCGCTCGAAGACCTCGAGGCGGCCGGCCGGGAGGGCGGCGGCGATGGCGGCGTTGTCGGGCCAGGGGGTCTGAGGGTCATGGCGGCCCACACCGACCAGGGCCGGGGCGCTGATTTCACCTAGGCGGGGCCGCAGGTCGACCTGGCGGATGCTGGCCTGCCAGCGGGCCCGGCGCGGCGGCGGTCGCCGCTGGTCGCCCGGCTCGATCCGGACGGCCGGCGCCAGGTGGCGGTCGACGAAGGAGGCCTCGGTGTACAGCCGCTGCAGCCGCTTGAGCCGGCCCAGATTCGCCCGGCCGACTGCCAGCGGGCCGGCCAGCGCGGCGAAGCGCCAGCGCCGGGGGTCGGTGAGGGGCCAGCACCAGGGCATGCCATGGGCCCGGCGGGTGGTCCGCCAGCCGCCATCGACGGCGCCGACCAGGACCAGGCTACGGACCACCTCTGGCGTGGCCAGGGCGAGGGCGAGCTGGCACAGGGTGGCCTGGCTGTGGCCGACCACATCGACCGGCGGTGCCACCTTGGCGACCTGGAGCGCCTCGTGGGTGCAGGCCAGCATCTCGGCCAGGCCCAGCCGGGGTGGGCGGGGCGAGGCGAAGGCGCCGGGCGGGTCAAAGGTGATGACCCGCCGGCCGAGGCCGACCAGCAGCGCCGCCAGCGAGCCGTGGGCCTCGGGAGCGCGGACCATGCCTTGGGGGTTGGGCATGACCAGCAGCGGCGGCCCCGCACCCAGGTTGTAGACGGCGAGCCCGTCATGCACCCAGGCCGGTGCGGCAGGCCCCCGGGGACGGGAGCCTCCGGCGGGGCCGAGCACCGACCCATCGGTCATACCGTGCTCCTCGGGTCGCTCCCCGGGCCCCCAGGTAGCCCACAGGGGCTCACGGCGTTGCGGCTCGTTCGGCGCGGTGCTTGATGCCCAGTAGCATCTTGCGCTCCATGGCGAAGTGCACCGGCTCGAGGGCGTACTTGTTGACGAGCAACCCGAGCGGGGTGGGCTTGAAGTCGCTGCGCATCCGCACCCCGAGCCTGGTCGACCCGTTGCCGAGGTCGCGCAGGACAAAGGTCCAGGTTGGCCAGGGAAGGCCCTGGGCCAGGGCCTCGTTCCGGTCGCCGTGGGGACCCAGAACCAGGGTCTGGGGTGGCTGGAGGTCGAGGACCTGGTACCACAGCGGCATCGCCGAGTCGCGGGGCGCCAGCCACACCTGGTCTCCGACCTCAAGAGTCTGCAGTTCAGGGATGATCCGGTCGGCGCTAGCGAACCCCAGGCCGAGGAGGTTCTCCAGCCAGTCGTAGCTGTACAGCCCGCCGCGGCCCTGGCCCAGCTGGACCAGCCACGGCCAGACCTCGCTGCGTGGGGCCTGGATGGTGACAGCGTGGGTGGTCTGGTATCTGGGCTGGCCGACCACCTCGTCGCCGGGGAGCCGCTCGGCGACCTCCTCGTCGCTGGGCGCCCCAGTGCAGGATCCGCGGCCGGACCAGGGTCGCGTACCCCACCAGGGCCGCTCCGGCGGCCAGGGGCGGCAGCGGCCGTGCGTGGCCGTTCGGCTGGCATGGCTGCACCTCCAGTTCCTTCCGGCGGTGCTCAGGTCGTTGGGGACGGCTGGGTGTCGGCCGGGGTGTCCCAGTCCAGGTCCGGCCGCTTGTAGCTGGTCGACCACCAGTGGGCGCCGTGGCCGGCCGGTCGCCAGCCCTCGGCGAGGAGTTGCTGGTGCAGCTCGTCGAACCGTTCCCGCTGGTCCTGGAGCCAGGCGCCCTGGGCCCCGACATCCTCCAGGGACGGCCGAGCGCCGGGGAAGGTCGCCCCGGGCATGGCGTAGGTGGGCCAGCGCGGGTCGGCGCTGCGGACCCGGGCCACGAAGCGGAAGTAGCCGTTGCCGTACTGGCTGGACAGGGTGGTCAACAAGCTGGCCGCCAGCGAGGTGCCGCCCATGTCCTCGGCCTCGATCTCCAGCACCTCCTCCTGATCGTTGACTCGGAACCAGCGCCGCTGATGGTCGTCCCACCACCAGCGGCCGTCCTCGGAGTAGTGGCCGGGCCCGCGGGGCGGTCCGGAGTCCAGGTACTTACCGCGCCAGTTTCCCAACGGTGTCACCTCAGCCTTCGCGTGCGGGCGCCCAGCGTCTCCTCGTCGACGCCATCGCGGGTGGGGGTGGATAGGTCAGCAGCGGGCACGCAACCTCCTCATGACTTCCGGGCCCAGCAGCGTCCACAGCGGCACGGCGGCCCAGACCCGCCCCTCGCCGGGGTTGTAGGCCCTCAGCAGCGTGGACCAGGAGTCCCCGACCACGTAGCGGCCGAACCCGAACTCGAACAGGATCGTCAGCACCGCCCAGCTCCCCCCGATAGCGAACGCCTCCCGGCGGGTCCGGATCGGCCAGCGGCCCTCCAGCACCCACAGGTAGGCGGCCATTACCGCCAGCAAGGTCCCCGTGGAGAGCTGATGGGCGGCCAGCTCGCCCGTCGCTCGCTTGTACGTCGCATCCCGCAGGGCACCGTTGGCGATCCCCAGCACCGGCAGGCCCAGCCAGGCCACCAGCCATGGCCGCAACCCGGTCGCGGTGTGCTCCCCCAGCTCCGGGGATGGGCCTTCCAGGTCCGCCCGCTCGAGCAGCTTCATTGGGTCCTCCTTGGAGCCTCGTGGACTGCCTGATTCCAGGCTTCCTCCGAACAGGCGTGGTGAGCCAGGTCGAAGGTCCCAGGACTTGCGGGACCAAGCGCCCTGACCTGCCGGACGCCCCACCGGGCCGGGACCTTCTCCTGCCGCCGCCCTGCCGGGCACGCCGACGACTGATGCCATGGTCGAGCGAGCTGAGGCGGGACGCTACCGCGCCCTGTGGCGGCTTGGCAGGGCCACCAGCCCCCCATGATCAGGGTCGGGCGGCCGCGGTCATCCCGGCCGCTTGCCGCGACCATGGGCCCTGACAGGAACCGAGGGCGGTGGGGCTGTCACCACCGCCGGGAGGCACCAACGATGGCTGCCAGGAGCGCCCTTGATCGGGCGCCACACAAGTCCGCCGGAGGATTGCTCCTCACCGCCGGGGTCACGATCGTGATGGGGATCATCACCGCCGAGGCCCTCTACACCAACCCCTACAACGCCCGCATGGAGATCAGCGACCTGGGCGCCACCGAGACCGGCGTCGTCCTGCACCCATCCTCGACCATCTTCAATGCCACCATGCTGGTCGCCGGGGCCATGATCATCACCGCGGCCTTCCTCGCCCACCGGGCCCTGCACCGCCGGGCCGTGACCATCCCGACCGGCCTGCTCGGCATCGGGGTCCGCGGCGTGGGGATCTTCCCGGGCAACATCCACCCCCAGCACCCACTGTTCGCCTACACCGCCTTCCTGGCCGGTGGCTTGGCCGTGCTGCTGTCGGCTTGGGTGACGCCCCAGCCCCTGCGGGCCATCTTCGCGGTCATGGGAACCATCTCCCTGGCCTTCACCCTGGCCAGCGTGTCCCTGCTCGAATGGGGGCCGTTCGCTCGCCTCGACTTGGGTGGGGTGGAGCGCTGGATGGTCTACCCGGTGCTGCTGTGGCTGGTCGGCTTCGGCGGCTACCTGGCGGCGCGCCAGCCGGAGCAGGCACCTCAGGTGTCGCTGCCCGCCACGACCGCCCAGGCCCTCAACGGCCACAACGAGCCGGTCAGCAGCTCCCGCTAGCAACCGCCCGGTGGGTGGCGTGGTGCCCGGCTTCGGCGGACTACGCCACCTGGTAGAGAAGGAAGGCCGATGCGCAACCTGGCAAGAGGCGCCGCCATCATGGTCATGGGGGCCGGCGGCTATGCTGCCCTCTACCGTCTCGGGCAGTCCTGGGGCGCCAGCGCCCAGGAACAACGCCAACCCCTGCCCGGCGACGAGCTGCTGGCCAACGCCACCGCCTGGACCACCCATGCAATCACCATCGGGGCGCCTCCAGCGGCGGTCTGGCCGTGGCTGGTGCAGATGGGCTGGGGACGGGCCGGCTGGTACACCTACCGCTGGGTCGACCGGCTGCTGTTCCCGGCCAACGGCCCCAGCGCCACCCAGCTCCTCCCCCAGCACCAGCAGTTGGCTGTTAACGACCGGGTCCCGGATGGGCCGCCGGAGGCGGACTGCTGGTTCAGGGTGGAGCGGCTGGAGCCGGAGCGGCTGCTGGTGCTGCGGTCGACCCGGCACCTGCCGGCCTCCTGGCGCCAGCGCGGGCTGGCCATCGACTGGATCTGGAGCTGGCAGCTGCACGAGCCGACCCCTGGATCCACCCGGCTCCTCCAGCGCAACCGCATGCGCCTGGAGCCGGCCTGGTTCGAGCGGGCCTTCCTGGCCACCATCGTCCCGGCCGACTTCATCATGGCCCGCAGCCACCTGCGAGGCCTACAGGTCCGGGCGGAGCTGGCAACCCCGTCAAGCGGGGCATCCCGGTGATGCTCCAGCTTCGCGAGCCGATGCCATGACAGCACCGGAACCCGTGGGCAAGCCTGCACTGGAAACAGGCCATTGGGCGATCGCCCTTGAGCCAGTGGGTCCTCCGGCCCTGTCGACCAGCCGCTGGCGGCTCCATCCTGAAGGTGTAGGAGTGGCTTCTGGCATCGGCAAGGAGGTGAGCGAGATGCGGGAGATCACCTTGGCGGACTACAAGCAGGCCGACCGGGAACTGGAGCGCCAAGAGGCCAGGCGCGGCTTCACCATCCACGCCATCGTCTACGCGGTGGTGATGACCGGGCTGATCATCCTCAACCTGACCGTGGCCACCGAGTTCCCATGGGCGGTCTTGCCGCTGGTCTGCTGGGGCATGGGCCTGACCCTGCACTACCTGTTCGGGGTGCGCTGGGTCGGCAAGGTCATCACCGACCGGCAGGCCAAGGTTGAGCAGCGGGCCGCGGCCACCAGGCGCGCCGCCTGACCGCGGCGAGCTGCGGGGCGGTACCGGCGGCGCCGGTCGCGTTGATCTCCGTATCGCGGCCGGATGCCGCCCGGCCGCCAATGACAAAACGGAGGAGCAGCATGCCGACAACTGACGCATCGATCGCGTGGCTCGGCGCCCTCGGCTGGCTGGCCGCCATCGTCGCCACCAGCTTCTTGATCGCCTGGGTGCTCACCACCCTGCTGGGGGTGCGCCGAACCGCCTACATCACGACCCTGGCCCTGCTGATCGGCGGCCTCACCTGGGGCTATCTGGCCTGGAGCGACACCAGCCTGAGCGGCTTTGCCACCAACCGCTGGGGCTGGGGCCTGGTTGGCGCGGCTGTGGCCGGCGCTCTCCTGGCCCGGTTGTCCCGCCACCAGCCGCGCGGCCCCCGCCCCCGGAGGTGGCGCCTGGCCGCCACCCTGGCCTGGGAAGGCGTCGTGTACGGCACCACCGAGGGGCTGCTGCTGTCGGTGCTGCCGGTCCTGGTCACCTGGCAGGCCTTCGCGGCCCACGGCTGGACCAGCGGCACCGGCAGGGTCCTGGTCGCCGGGACCTCGGCTATGCTGGCCAGCCTGGCCGTGATCGTCATCCACCACCTGGGCTACCGCGGTTTCCACAACCGAGCGGCCCTGGCCCCAGTGATGGTCGGCTGCGGACTGCTCAGCCTGGCCTATCTGCTGACCGCCAGCCCCCTGGCGGCGGTGGTCGGCCACATCCTGCTGCACACCGCGCTCACCCTGCGCGGCACCGAGCTGCCGCCGTACGCCACCGGGGGTGCCCACATCGTCCCCCTGGGCCACCAACGGCCAACAACCGCACCGGCCACGCCCGTCGCATAGACCCTCGCTGCCCATGCAGCGTCCACGGCACAGGAGCGGCCTCGAGACAGAAGATGAACGACCGCTCTGCGAAAGGCCCTAGCGGAGGCACGTGGCCGCGAAGGTCCCGCCTGTCGGGGGTCGCTCGGCCCTGGGGTAGCCGCGCTGGAGCAGGAGACTGGGGTCAGGAGGTGATTCGCGATGTTCACGGTTCGGAATCTGGGTGGGGTGGCCCTGTTCCTGTTCGGAACAACCTATCTGTGGCTGACGCCCGCCTTCGCTGGCCCGGGGGTGCCGACGACCGGGGTCGCGTGGTCCGTCACCCAGGTCCTGGCGCTGGTGACGCTGGCACTGTTCACCGCAGCCACCTGGGGCCTGTTCAGGAAGGCCAGCTGGTGGGAGCCCGTGGCGGTCGTCGCCGCCGCCGTCGGCTTCGTCGTGCTGGTCCCGTACTGGATCGCAGCCAGCCACGCCGGTGCGCCCAACCCCGCGTTCGATGTCCTCATCCACGCCCTCGGTAATGTCGGCGTGCTGGTCGTGCTGCGGGTGCCGTCGCTGGAGCGCTGGGTGCACGGGCACGTCCTGGCCGGGCGGTAGCCGCGATGCCGCGGCGGCGGGACCGGATGCTGGCCCTAGGTGGGCTGCTCCCGGTCGCGGGGCTGCTGTACGGCGTTGTGGCGCGACCTCGGATCAACCAGTGGGGCGCCACCGACCAGGAACACCGGGCCACCTGGCCCGGGGACCGGCTCCTAGCCCGGCCTGACTACGTCTGGACCAATGCGGTCATCATTGAGCGGCTTGTAGAGCAGGTCTGGCCCTGGCTGGTGCAGTTGGGGCAGACCCGGTTGCTCATCCGGTCGCGTGGGAGCTCGCGGATGGGCCGCATCCAGGGTCCGATCCAGTTCGTAATGCAGCGCAAGGCGATGGTTGGGATCAAGCAGCGTGCGGAGGGCACCTGGTCGCCGTCACCGGTCGATGTCATCGAGCCGCTGCTGTGGTTGCTGACGGCGGGGGTGCTGGCTACGGCGTCGGTCAGGGTGCTGGTCCAGCGCGAGCAGTGGTGGCGGCCATACCTGGTGGCGGCGGGCGCCATGGGGGCGGTGCCCGGGTTGCTGTTCTGGCAACCGCCGATCGCCCTGGGTGCGGTGGTGGATGGCGTGCTCCTCGGGGCGCTGATCGGCCGCCGTCGGCCACGGCTGCTGGCTGCGGGAGGAAGGAGGCGGAGATGAGCCTTCGATTCGCGTACTTCTACCTCATGGCCGATGACCCGGACCGTGTCCGCGCCACCGTCCCCAGGCATGTCGCCCACTGGCACGGCCTCGGATTGACTGGCTACCTCGGCGGGCCCTTCGCGGACCGCACCGGCGGGTTGATCACCTTCCAGGCCGACGATGACCAGCAGGCCCAGCACGCGGTGGACACCGATCCCTTCGTGCAGGAAGGGTTGCTGAAGGCCTACTGGCTCAAGCAGTGGACTCCCGAGTGACGCCGACACAGACGTCCATCCCTCAGCGGACAGATCCGCTGGTGACCTCTTCCCGGGGCGTACTGGTGCAGCCGGGCTCGCCGGGGACGGTGGGACGGTGACCAAAAGCCGCCTGGAGGCCTTCAGCGACGGCGTGCTCGCCATCGCCATCACCCTGCTGGTCATCGAGCTGCGCCCACCCCAGCTCCGGACCGGCGAACGCCTCGCCCATGCCCTGTGGCAGCAGTGGCCCAGCTATGTCGCCTACCTGGTCAGCTTTGTCACCATCGGGGTGATTTGGCTCAACCACCACTGGATCCTGGAGCAGGTGGTGCGGGTGGACGGGCCGCTGCTGGTGCTCAACCTCAACATGCTGCTGTGGGCAGCGCTCCTGCCGTTTCCCACCGCCGTCCTGGCCGAGCATCTGGCGTCGGGGGGCGAGGCGGCCCGGACGGCGGCGGCGCTCTACAGCGGGGTGCTGGTGTTGCTGGCCCTGGCAGGGGTGGCCCTGTTCGCCTGGGTCATCCACGACGATCGGCTGCATCGGTTGCCGCCGGTGGTGGTGCGAGCCACCCGCATGCAGTTCCTGGTCGGCCTGGCCATGTATGGCGTCGCGTTCATGCTGTCGTGGGTGTGGCCCCCCCTCGGCCTGGCCGTGTGCGGGGCGTTGGCGCTCAACCACGGCCGCCACCACCTGCGTCGTCGACCAGCCGCCACCGGCTGAACAAGATCGCGAGCGCAGCGGCCGACCAACAACCTTGGCGTCGCGATCCGTCTGCGCTACCGCGCATTGAGCGAGGCGCCCCGGGACCTCGCCGTGGATCGAGACGCGGCCGCCTCGGCCTTCGCCGACGGCGCATCGAGGCGGTCAACCTGCCGGATGCCCTACCGGGGTCGGGACCTTCGCCCCCCGCCACCCCACACGCCGTCCCCTACGCTTGAGAGATCATGGGGCAGGGTCGAGGAGACAGCAAGGTGATGCACCGCACGGCCCGGATCGCGGTGTGGGTAGCGGTCGTGGGGGCCGGCCTCCTGGCCGCGTACGCAAGGCTCGTCCGACCCAGGGCGCTGCGCTGGGGCGCGACCGCCGAGGAAGCGGCCCGGCCGCTCCCGGGCGACCAGGTGGTCGCCAAGGCCGACTACGTCGCCACCCGAGCGATCACCATCGACGCCCCGCCGGACCAGGTGTGGCCGTGGCTGGTGCAGATCGGCAGCGGCCGGGCCGGCTGGTACACCTACGACCGCATCGACAACGCCGGGGTGCCGAGCGCGACCGAGATCATCCCCGAGCTCCAGCAGCTGGCGGTCGGCGACCTCATCCCCATGGTGGCCGGCAAGGACATCGGGCTCCGGGTCAAGGAGCTGGAACCCGACCGCCGGATGCTGTGGTGGGACGAGCAGGGCGAGTACAGCTGGGAGTGGCTCCTGGAGCCGATCGACCAGCACACCACTCGGCTGCTCCAGCGGCTCCGGGTCACCAGGCACCCCTGGACCCGGAAGATGCTGTACGAGCTGGTGGCCGCCAACGGCGACGTCGTGATGCAACGCAAGCTGCTGCGCGGGATCAAGCAGCGCGCCGAAGGTCTCGCGACCCACGCCAGGACCGCTGGCCAGGAGCCGGTCCGGCCATGAACCCGGCTCGGCTGGTCCGGTTCGGCGCCGCCGCGGCCGGGGCCGGCGTGCTGGGCTTCGGCGCCTGGTCGGCACTGGCCTGGGCCCGGTACGGCCATGTCGACCCCACCCGCCACCCGCCCGACGAGCTGCTCGACCGGTTCCTGCCCAACCCCGAGGTAGACGAGTACCACCAGGTCGAGGTGCGCGCGCCGGCGGCCATCACCCTGGCGGCGGCCAAGGAGACGGACCTGCAGGCCTCCCCGATCGCCAAGGGGATCTTCTGGCTGCGAGCGGTCCCGGCGCTGCTGCGGGGCGAGCCGTTCCGGCCCCAGGGGTCAAGGGGCATCGTCGCCGAGACGCTGAGCCTGGGCTGGGGCGTGCTCGCGGAGGAGCCGGACCGAGAGATCGTGATTGGGGCCTATACCCAGCCCTGGCACGAGCAGGTGACCTTCCACCCCCTGCCGCCAGAGGAGTTCGCCCGGTTCAACCAGCCCGGCTACGTCAAGATCGCCTGGACCCTGGGGGCCGAGCCGCTCGGGCCGGACCGGTCCCAGCTGGTCACCCGCACCCGGGTGGTCGCCACCGACCCGCAAGCCCGCCGGAGGTTCCGCCGCTACTGGGCCCCGATGTCGGCCGGGATCATCCTCATCCGCTACGCCGGCCTGCCGCTCATGCGACATGAGGCCGAGCGTCGCGCAGCCCACACCGGCCAGGAGCGCCAGCACGGCATGGGCAACCGGCGGGGTGGGGTGGTCATCGAGCACGCGGTGGAGATCCGACGGTCCCCGGACGAGGTCTTCGACTACTGCACCGACCTGCGCCACGAGCCCGAGTGGAACCCGCGGACCCGACGGATCGAGAAGCTCACCGACGGACCCATCGGGCTCGGTACCCGCTTTCGAGGGGAGTGGATCAGGGGCGACCCCATGACCATCGAGTTCGTGGGCTTCGAGCGCCCGACGACCTGGGCCTCGGTTGGCCGTTCCAGACGGCTGGTCGCCACCTCGGAAGGGCAAGTGTCCAAGGCGCCCGGCGGCGCCCGCCTGGTCATCCGCATGGAACTCCAGCCGCAAGGGCCCCTGCGGTACCTCATGCCGATGCTGGGCCCGGCCATGCGCCGGCGAGAGGACCGCAATCTCCGCGCGATCAAGGCGGCGCTGGAGCAATAGGGAGACTGCGACGGCATGAGGCTAGCCAGCTAACGTCACTTGCTGGCACCAGCCCGCGAGTGTAAGCCCTGAACGGGAACCTCACTGCATCCCTCACAGATGACCTGTCTCAGTCACTCTGGTCCGCGGGTTCTTGGCTATGACTGGCTCTTGTCCGGAAACGAGTGGTGCTCGTGCGCGACGACCCAGCGGCCGCCCTCCTTACGCAGCCCGATGGTCAGCCGAAGGCGGTTGCCCGGGTCCTTCCTGAGCTCCGGTGGCGTCCAGGATCCGGTGGAAAAGTAGGACGGGCGTAGGCTCCCAGCAGAGCTAGCAACTCGAGCTGAGGAGGCCCACGCCCGTGCCTGCACGAGTATCACCCACCGAGCGCATCCGCGCCGAGATCGACCAGCTGTTCACCGCCGACCA
>Ga0126306_10001229_pt1 | contig 13552 bp, 6 predicted proteins | sample Plot27_FD_92592 | JGI IMG/M metagenome (GOLD analysis project Ga0126306, IMG submission 92592) | Serpentine soil microbial communities from UC McLaughlin Reserve, CA, USA - Plot27 | ecosystem: Environmental > Terrestrial > Soil > Grasslands | place: USA: UC McLaughlin Reserve, Lake County...
CAGGTAGACGACGACGTGCGGGAGGTGAGCGGCGGTGCGTGGGACGAGCTGGATCTGAGCGGTGCAGCGGACGCAGGTAGACGACGACGTGCGGGAGGTGAGCGGCGGTGCGTGGGACGAGCTGGATCTGAGTGTCATCCGGGGTACGAGGCCGGTAGCGCGCGTGATTGAGCGCTAACGGTGCGTATGCAAGTGGTGTGACCCTAGTTACCTCTGGGCCTGTACTCCAACAATGCCCACCCTGAACTGGTGACGCGGGCCGATCTGTCGTGGAGGATCGACCGTTAGACGTGGGCCCCGACGACGGAACGTAGTCTTTTGCGGGCCGAGCCAGTGCGAGGAGGCGGTGTGGAAGCAACACGCAGCGTCTCCGCTATCGCGTTGCCGCGCCGCTTGCGCATGCTCATCGTCGCAGTGGGTGCCGCGGCCCTCATAAGCCTCGTCGTGGCCATCCTCACTCTTGGGATAGGTGACGCGCCTGCATGGTGGCAGGTGCCGGTTGTCATCGCCCTGATCGGTGTGACCCGCGTATTCTCGATGCGGCTCCAGTTGGGCAGCAGCGCAACCTCTCAGGACTGGGGCGAAGCCGCGCTGATCGTCGGCCTGGCGCTGTTGAGCCCGTCCTGGCTACTCGTGGCTGCGGCCGTCGGTCTGACGCTCGGGTACGCCTGGATCCGGCTGGAAGCCGTCAAGCTGTTCTTCAACGTCGCCGCCAGCATGATCGCGGCCGCCATGGCCTGCCTGGTCCTGCTCGTTCTCGGCTCCCCACAGCCTGATCCCCTCACGGCCGGCGGTGCGGCGATCCTCCTCCTCGCGGCGGCGGTCTCGTCGGTCACGACGGACGTGTTCTGCGCCGGTGCCGTGGGCCTGTCCCGCTCGGTACCGCTGTTGACCGTGATGACGGACGGCCTCGGGGCGAAGGCGCTGGGCTTCGTCACGAACGCCGGCGTCGGGTTCGGCGTACTGGCGGTTGCCCGGCTGAACCCCCAGTTGCTGCTCCTTCTGCCGCCGGTGCTGTGGCTGCTGCACCAGGGGTACGCCGGCCGGATCCAGGCTCGCACCGAGCGTCGGACGTGGCAGCAGCTCGCTACCGCGACCCACAGTCTCGGCGAGCTCGACGTGTCGGACGTCACCGACCGGGCTGTCGCTGGCGCCGCCACGCTCTTCTGCGCCGACGTGGTCGAAATCGAGCTCGAGCGGTCGGACGGCGGCGTAGCGCTGATCAGAGGGGACGCGGCCGGCAACGTCTGGCGCGGCGACCCCACCGTCGTGCGCCCGGAACCGACTGTTTTCCGCGCCCCGCTGCTGGGGGCCTCCGGCGCCTCCCGGGGCGAGCTGCGGCTCTGCTTCCGCAGTGAGATCCGGCTGGACGAGCGCCAGCGGCTGGCGCTGTCCACCTTCGCCGACTCGCTCGCGTCCGCGCTGCGTAACGCAGAGACCCACGAGGAACTCCGATCGCTCGCCGAGCGCAAGGCGCAGGAAGCGGCGCATGACGTCCTGACCGACCTACACAGCCGTGCGCACCTCATCGAGGCAGCGGGTGAGGCACTGGCCGTGAGTGGCGACACGGTCGACGGCCCGACGGCGAGGCGGTTCTTCGCCCTCGTGTTGCTCGATTTCGACCACTTCAAGGAAGTCAACGACACCCTCGGGCACGACGCCGGCGACGAGTTGCTGCGTCGCGCGGCTGTCCGGCTCGCCGACACCAAGCGTCCGGGCGAGATCCTCGCACGGCTCGGCGGCGACGAGTTCGCGCTGTTCGTGCCGATCATCGGCCAGGCAGACGACGACAGCGCGATCGGCTTCGCGAAGGAGCGCGCCGCCACCCTGCTCGCGGCGGTCCGGGAGCCTATCCATCTCGGCCACATCTCGCTCTCGGTCGAGGCCAGCGTGGGCATCGCGGTGACCGAGCGCGGCGGTCGGGACGCCACCGAGCTGCTCCGGCGGGCCGACGTTGCGATGTACCAGGCGAAGCGGTCAACCGAGCCGGTGATGAGCTACGACCCGGAACGGGACGCCAGCAGCTTCGACCGGCTGGCGCTGCTGACCGAGATGCAGGCCGCGCTGGACGCCGGCGATCAGCTCGTTCTCAACCTGCAGCCCAGCATCGAGCTGTCGACCGGTGCTCCGCTGGGTGCCGAAGCCCTCGTCCGGTGGCAGCACCCTCGCCGGGGGCTGCTCACCCCTGGCGACTTCATCACCGAAATCGAACAGACCGACCTCATCGGTCCGTTGACCAGCGCCGTCCTCGACATGGCGCTCGCCGCGTGTGCGTCCTGGGATACCGGTCAGGACCAGCTGCCTGTCGCGGTCAACCTCTCGGCTCGGAGCCTGCTCGACCGGGAGTTGCCGAACCGGGTCGCGTCGATGCTGGCCAAGCACGACATCGCGCCCGCGCGCCTGGTGCTCGAGATCACCGAGACGGCGATGATGAGCGAGCTGGAGATCGTCGAGGACGTGGTGGATGCCCTGCGCGGCATGGGCGTCCAGCTGTCGTTGGACGACTTCGGCACCGGGTACTCGTCGCTGACCTTCCTGGCCCGGGTCAAGGTCGACGAGGTGAAGATCGACCAGGCCTTTGTCGGAAACATGCTCCAGTCGCGAGAAGCGGCGGTGATCGTGCGGACGACCGTCGAGCTGGCGCGGAGCCTCGGGCTCCGGGTGATCGCCGAGGGCGTGGAGGACGCCGCGCAGCGCGACGCGCTGGCAGAGCTGGGTTGCACCGGTGCCCAGGGGTACCACCTGTACCCGCCGATGGAGCCGGAGCCGGCGCGCGCCGCGATGGCGATGGCCGCCCGTACGGCGGCGGCCCGCTCGACGGCGACGGTAATCCCGCTCGGTCCGAAGCGCGGACCCAGGCTCGGCCGCCGGCTGCCACACGAGGACAGTGTCCAGGCAGCCGGGGAGAGCGTCTCGGAGCTGGACTAGCCACCAGCTCAGCCGCCTCGCGTACCTTGCTTCTCGGCGCCCGCGCGCCGCGGGCGGGCGCTCGCGCGGGCCGGGTGACTCCGGTCGGCGGAACGGCGGCCTCACGCTACCCGAGCGGTGTGCCCCAACCTGTCTGCCCGCATGACGACGGGCTGCTGCTGCTTCGCGCCCTGATCGGCGCGCGCCGCCGTCTGCGCCTGCTTTGGAAACGCCGAAGACGGGCCGCACCGCGTCTTGATCGTTACAACAGATGACACTTCGTGGGCCAACGCCCTATTGCGAACTTCATTACTAAGTGCCGTCATTGTAGGTAGGTCAGGTGAAGATCCATTGGCTGCATCAATGTCACTATCAGTAATGGTGGTGTAACGAATTCGGCCTCTATTGAAGGGGGTTCTGCGCTGTGTGGCGGTACTTATACGCACCGGAGTGGAGTCCGAAGCTCGCTGTGGCCATTGCCCGGAATATGTAGTTCGTCCTGTAAGAAGTGTGTCGAACCACATGATGTGGAAGTCTGTACGAGTCGGTAGAAGTACCGCGCCGGTGCTGGAACGGCCGATAGCGTTTACACAACTGTCGAGGGGTCGACTCAATCAACCAACTCGCAAGGCCCTACGCTCCGTAGTCGGGCACCGGAGCCCGATGAGTCGTGGGCATTGCCTGGAGCGCGGTGGAGGAGGTGCGTCGGTCATGCGTGGAACGTCGTGGGGCTGAGCAGCGGTGCGGGTCAGCGGTCGGTCGAGCGCGGTGGAGGAGGTGCGTCGGTCATGCGTGGAACGTCGTGGGGCTGAGGGTCGCGCTGGCTTGTGGGCGGCCCTGATGGGCCTGGGAACTGTGTGGGGAGGTGTGGTTGTGATGCGTGGGACCTCTTGGGGCTGACAGATCAGCTGCCGACACGCCTAGTCGCGAGTCCGCCATCTGGACATCTTGTGCGCTCGGGGTACGCAACCCCCGGGTTGATCGGGTCTACTGGTGACTTGGGTACCTCCTGTCCTGGAAGATCACCGGGGACGGTGTGGTATTGCCCGGGCCAGATCGAGGTGGGGTGGCGCGAGGAGGGGCGGCGTGGATGCAGTTCGCAGCGCTGTGGCCTTCGCTCCACCGCGTCGACTTCGCGTCCTGGTGGCCGCCGCTGTGCTGTCGGCTGTCCTGTGCGCCCTGAGCGCTGTCGCGTGGCTGCCGCACGTGGAGAAGCCCGCCTGGTGGGCCGCCGTCGGCTCGTTCGCGCTCATCGCGCTCAGCCGCAAGTACCGAATGCGGCTCCAGCTGGGCACCAACGCGACTCTGCTCGACTGGGGCGAGGCGGCGCTCATCGTGTCGCTCACGCTGCTGAACCTGCCGTGGCTGATCCTCGTGTCCGCGGCCGGCCTGACGTTCGGCTACGTCTGGTCCGGCTCACAGGGCATCAAGCTGCTCTTCAACGTGGCCACGAGCGTCATCGCGACCTCGCTGGCAGGCCTGGTGCTGATCGCGATGAACGCCCAGCGGCCGGTGCTGTTCGAGCTATGGGACGTGGCCGCGCTGATCGCTGCCGCGCTCGTCTCGGCGATCTTCACCGACGTCGCGTCGTCAGCGGCCGCAGGCATCTCCCGAGCGGTCTCCGTCTCCTCGATGGTCGCCGACGGCATGAGCGCCAAGCTGATCGGCCTGATCAGCAACCTGAGCGTCGGCTTCGGGGGGCTGGTGGTGGCGGCTGTCGATCCGCAGCTCCTGCTCCTGCTGCCGCCGGTCATCTGGCTGCTTCACCAGGGCTACGCGGGCCGCATCCGGGCCAGGGTCGAGCGGCGCACCTGGCAGCAGCTCGCGCGCGCCACCCACGACGTCGGCCGGCTCAACGTCGCCGACGTGACCGACGCGGCGATCCGCGGCGCAGCCCGGCTGTTCTGCGCGGATGTGGTCGAGGTCGAGCTCGCCGGCCCGGACGGGCCGGTGCTCACGCGCGGCAACGCGTCCGGCGAGCTGTGGCGGGGCAAGCCGGAGGTGGCTCGCCCGGAGCCGTTCGTCTTCCCGATGCCGATCCGCGGCGGGTCCGGCGAGCTGCTCGGTGAGGTCCGGCTCTGCTTCCGCGACGACATCACGCTCGGCGAACGGGAACGCCTGGCGCTGTCGACGTTTACCGACGCGCTCGCCTCGGCGCTGCGCAACGCCGAGATCCACGAGAAGCTGCGATCCCTCGCCGACAGGAAGGCCCACGAGGCCGCCCATGACCTGCTGACCCAGCTCTCCAACCGCTCCCACCTCCTCGAGGCGGGCGCGACGGCGCTCAGCGCCGAGACGGGCGCGGGCCGGTCGGTCGCGCTCCTGCTGCTCGACTTCGACCACTTCAAGGAGGTCAACGACACGCTGGGGCACGAGGCCGGCGACGAGCTGCTGCGTGAGGCGGCCGGCCTGCTCGCCCGAGCGGCCAGGCCCGGCGAGGAGCTGGCCCGCCTCGGCGGCGACGAGTTCGCGCTGCTGGTGCCGCTCGACGTGGAGCCGGCCGCCGCGGTGGAGCTCGCGGTCGACCGCGCGGGCGACCTGCTGCGCGCGGTGGGCGAGCCGATCCAGCTCGGCCAGATCCAGCTCGCAGTCCGGGCCAGCGTCGGCGTCGCCGTGACCGAGTGCGGCGGGTGTGAAATCGCCGAGCTGCTCCGCCGCGCCGACGTCGCGATGTACCAGGCGAAGCGCTCGGCCGAGCCGGTCATGAGCTACGACCCAGAGCGGGACGCCAGCAGCCTTGATCGGCTGGCGCTGCTCACCGAGATGCAGTCGGCGCTCGACGGGGCCGGCGAGCTCGTCCTCGAACTGCAGCCGAGCATCGACCTGGCCAACGGGGCGCCGCTCGGGGCGGAAGCGCTGATCCGCTGGCAGCACCCGCGCCGCGGGCTCCTCAAGCCGGCCGACTTCATCCCGCAGATCGAGCAGACCGACCTGATCGGGCCGCTCACCAGCGCGATCCTCGATCTCGCGCTGGCTTGCTGCGCCTCCTGGGACACCGGCCGGACCGCCCTGCCGGTCGCGGTCAACCTCTCCGCGCGCAGCCTGCTGGACCGGGAGCTGCCGCAGCGGGTCGCCACGATGCTGGCCAAGCACGACATGCCGCCGGAGCGGCTCGTCCTGGAGATCACCGAGACCGCGATGATGAGCGAGCTGGAGATCGTCGAGGATGTGGTGGACGCGCTGCGCGGCATGGGCGTCCAGCTCTCCCTGGACGACTTCGGCACCGGGTACTCGTCGCTCACCTTCCTGGCCCGCGTCAAGGTTGACGAGGTCAAGATCGACCAGGCCTTCGTCGCCAGGATGCACGACTCGCCGGAGGCGGCGGCGATCGTCCGGACCACCATCGAGCTGGCGCGCAGCCTGGGGCTCCGGGTCATCGCCGAGGGCGTGGAGAACGCCGGGCAGCGCAACGTGCTGGCGCAGCTCGGCTGCACCGGCGCGCAGGGCTACCACCTCTACCCGCCGATGGAGCCGGACAAGGCCCGTGCGGCGATGGCGGTGGCCGCGCAATCGGCCGCGGCGCATGCGACCGCCACCGTGATCCCGCTCGGGCCGAAGCGCGCGCCCTGGCTGGGCCGGCGCAAGTTCGCCGACGGCGCCGACCCGGGTTTCTCCGAGCGGGACTAGACGAGCTGCGCTGCCCCGGCTAGCGACCCACCAGCCGCAGGATGATTCGGAACAACGCGCCACCGGTTGCCCCGCGCTCGACCGTCACCGTGCCGCCGTGGGCGGTGACCGCCTGCTCCACGATCGCCAGCCCCAGTCCGGAGCCGGGCATCGACCGCGCCGACGTCGACCGGTAGAACCGCTCGAAGATCCGTGGCACGTCCTCCTCGGCCACGCCGGGCCCGTGGTCCTCGACCTCCAGCTCGGCCCACCACCGCCCGTCCACCACCCGGCAGTCCAGCCGGACCAGGATCGGCTCCTCCGCGGGTGTCCACTTGGCGGCGTTGTCCAGCACGTTCAGCACGGCGCGCTCCAGTGCCGACCGGCGGCCCAGGACCCGCGCGCTGGCCAGCGTGGTCTCGATCCGCACCCCCGGCACACGGACCCGGGCCCGCTCGACCGCGGCCACCACCGCGTCGGCGAGGTCGAACTCCTCGACCGGCTCGGTGCCGGCGTCGTTGCGGGCCAGTTCGACCAGCTCGCTGGTGAGCTGGGTCAGCTCGATCATCTGGCCGTCCAGGTCACGCAGCAGCCGGGCGCGGTCGGCGGCGGGCAGGCTCCGTCCGCTCTCCTCGGCGCGGAGCAGCAGCTCGACGTTGGTCCGCAGGCTGGTCAGCGGCGTGCGCAGCTCGTGGCTGGCGTCCTCGACCAGCCGCCGCTGATCCGCCCGGGACGCGTCGAGCGCGGCGAGCATCGCGTTGAACGCCCGCCCCAACCGGGCGACCTCGTCCTCGCCGGTGACCGCGATCGCGGCACTGAGGTCCTGGGTCGCCGCCACGTGTTCGGTGGCCGCGGTGAGCCGGTCGACCGGGGCCAGGCCGGCGCGGGCGACCGTCCGCCCGAGCAGCGCCGCGCCGACCACCCCGGCCGCGCCGATCACGATCAGCAGCAGCGTCAGCTTGGCGAGGCTCTCCTCGACCCCGACCGGCTGCCGGGCGAACTGGAGGGCACCGTCGTGGGTGGGGACGGTCACCATCCGGTACCGCGCGTCGCCGACCTTGACGTCCCGGAACGCGACCTCGGTGCCGCCACGGGCGATCGTGAGGTCCTGCTGGTTCACCGGGAGCGTCAGGGACTGGTCGATCGGCACCTTGAGCTCGTACCGGTCGCTGTAGTCGTCCTCGATGAGCTGCAGCAGCGGGATGTCCTGCGTCTTATCCCACGGCAACGGACCGCGGCCGAGCAGGATCGTGGCCGGGTTCGGGCTGCGGGCGGCGCCGGTCGCCTGGTCGCGGAGCTCACGGTCGAACTGGTTCAGCAACTGCTCACGGATGACCAGGATGGCCGCCACCGACACGGCGATCACCGCCAGCGCGACGGCTGCCGCGGCGATCGTGGTGAGCCGGGTCCGCAGCGGGATCCGTTGCCAGCGCCGCCGGGACGCGCTCGCCACACGGCCGAGCCCGCCCCGGATCCGTCCCCCGAGAGCCGGCGCGTGGCCGACCTCGGCCTGGATCGGCGACCCAAGGGGTTCGGTCACGATGTCTCCCGGAGTACGTAACCGACGCCGCGCACGGTCTGGATCAGTCGCGCCTCGCCCTCGGCCTCCAGCTTGCGCCGCAGGTAGCCGACGTACACGTCCAGGCTGTTCGAGCCAGGTCCGAAGTCGTACCCCCAGACCAGCTCGAAGAGCATCGTCCGCGTCAACACGTGGCGGGGGTGCCGGAGGAACACCTCGAGCATGGAGAACTCGGTACGGGTGAGCTGGACCAGCCGGTCGCCGCGGCGGACCTCGCGGGCGGCCAGGTCGAGCGAGAGATCGGCGAAGCGCAGCGTCGCCTGCTCCTCGGTGCCGCCGCCGGTCAGCAGCGACCGCCGCAGCAGTGCCCTTACCCGGGCCAGCAGCTCCTGCAGAGCGAACGGTTTGACCAGGTAGTCGTCGGCGCCGGCGTCCAGCCCGGCCACCCGGTCGCCCACGCTGTCCCGCGCGGTGAGCATGAGAACCGGCAGGGTGTACTGGTCGGCGCGGAGCAGGCGGCACGCCTCCAGGCCGTCCATCCGCGGCATCATCACGTCGAGGATTACCACGTCCGGATGCTCGGTTCGGACGGCGTCGAGCGCGGCCACCCCGTCGTTGGCGACGACCACGTCGTACCCTTCGAACTGGAGCGTCCGCGCCAGTGAGTCGCGCACCGCGGGCTCGTCGTCGACGACGAGAACCCGCGCCGTGCCGGCCACCGCCACCGCATACCGCCTTCCGGGCAGAGCCCTTCTCCGTCCGCGCTGACAGGTGTACCTCATCGAGCTAAGAAGCAGATGAGGACCGGGCGAACGGGTAGGAGCTGAGGAGGCGCGTCGAGGAGGGACGAAGGCCATGGTCACCACGCACCGCGAGTCCGAACGCAAATTCGACATCCAGGAGTCCGCGCCGCTGCCCGACTTCGCCGCATTGCCCGGCGTCGCGACGGTCGCCGAGCCGGTCGAGGAGACCCTCGACGCGACGTACTTCGACAGTCCGGACCTGCGACTCGCGGCCAATGGCGTGACGTTCCGGCGCCGCACCGGCGGCCACGACGCCGGATGGCACCTCAAGCTGCCAGCCCAGGAAGGGTCCCGGACCGAGCTACGCCACCCGCTCGGTGACGACACCGAAGACGCTCCGGACGAGCTGCGCGGCCCCGTGCGCGGCCTCGTACGCGACGACGAGCTGGCGCCGGTGGCCCGGATCCAGACCACCCGCACGGTGTACCGGCTGGTCGGAGCCGACGGCACGCCGCTGGCCGAAGTGGCCGACGACCACGTCACCGGTCAGCTGATGGGCTCCGACGCCGAGCACACCAGTTGGCGCGAGGTCGAGGTCGAGCTGGTGGACGGTGACGACGACCTGCTCCCCGCCGCGGAGGGGCTGCTCACCGGCAGCGGAGCAGAGCGCGCCGCCGGCCCATCGAAGCTGGCCCGGGTGTTGGGCGACCGGGTTCCGCGCGACCGTGAGCCGGCCCCGACGCTCGCTCCGGAGTCGCCCGCCGGCGACGTGCTGCGCGCGGCGCTGCGGGGCGACCGCGACCGGCTCGTCACCGCCGACCGCGGCGTCCGCCTCGGGACGCCGGACTCGGTGCACCAGATGCGGGTTGCCGCCCGCCGGCTGCGCAGCATCCTCGGTGCCTTCCGCCCGCTGGTGGACCGCCAGGTCACCGACCCGCTCCGGGACGAGTTGCAGTGGCTCGGTCGAGTTCTCGGCGACGCGAGGGACACCGAGGTCATGCACGAACGGCTCGTCGGCCTGGTCCACGCGCAGCCGCCCGAGCTGGTGCTCGGGCCGGTGACGGCGCGGATCACATCGGTGATGGCAGAGCGGGCCGCCCGCGCCGACGAGGAGGTGGATGCGGCGCTCAACAGCGACCGGTACTTCCGGCTGCTCGACTCGCTCGACTCCGTGCTGGCCGACCCGCCGTGGACGGGGTCCGCCGGCGAGCCGGCGCAGGCGGTCCTGCCCCGGCGCGTCCGCCGGAGCTGGAAGCGGGTCCAGCGCGCCGCGCAGGCCGCTGATGCTGCAGAGCCAGGGGAGCAGCGCAGTACGCGGCTGCATGAGGTCCGGAAGGCGGCCAAGCGGGCTCGGTACGCGGGCGAGGCGGTCGAACCGGCGTTCGGCAAGGCGGCAAAGCGGTACGCCAAGCGGATGAAGAGGCTGCAGAGCCTCCTCGGCGACCACCACGACGCGGTGGTGAGCGAGGAACAGCTGCGCGAGATGGGCCTCCAGGCCCATCAGGCCGGCGAGAACGGCTTCTCCTACGGCGTCCTTCACGGCGCCGAGCGGAGCAACGCCGAGCGGGCCGAGGCGGCGTACCCGGACCTGTACACCAGGGCCGCGAAGAAGTCGGTGCGCCGCTGGCTGTCCTGACCCGGCCGCCGGTTCCGCTGTCGGGGAGGATGGAGTGATGACCAACCGACTCGCGGGAGCGACCAGCCCGTACCTGCTGCAGCACGCCGACAACCCGGTCGACTGGTGGCCGTGGTCCGCCGACGCGTTCGCGGAGGCGCGGCGCCGGGACATACCGGTGCTGCTCTCAGTGGGGTACGCGGCGTGCCACTGGTGCCACGTGATGGCGCACGAGTCGTTCGAGGACGTCGAAACCGCGCAGGTCGTCAACGCGCTCACCGTCCCGGTCAAGGTCGACCGGGAGGAGCGGCCGGACGTCGACGCGGTCTACATGGAGGCGACCCAGGCGATGACCGGCCAGGGCGGCTGGCCGATGACGGTGTTCTGCACCCCGGACGGCGAGCCCTTCTACTGCGGCACGTACTTCCCGCGGCCGCACTTCCAGCGGCTGGTCGCCGCGGTCGCCAAGGCATGGCGGGAGCAGCGCGAGGACGTGGTGAACCAGGGCCGGGCCGTGGTCGAGGCGCTCGGCGGCGGAGCCCGGCTGCCGGCCGGCCAACCGCTGGACGCGCCGATCCTGGACGCCGCGGCGGCGAGCCTGCGGAATGGGTTCGACGCGACCAACGGCGGCTTCGGCGGCGCGCCGAAGTTCCCGCCGTCGATGGTCGGGGAGTTCCTGCTCCGGCACCACGCGCGCACCGGTGAGCCGTCCTCGCTGGCGATGGTGCGGCAGACCGCCGATGCGATGGCCCGCGGCGGCATGTACGACCAGCTCGCCGGCGGCTTCGCCCGCTACTCGGTGGACGCGGCGTGGGTCGTGCCGCACTTCGAGAAGATGCTCTATGACAACGCCCTGCTGCTCCGGCTCTACACGCACCTCTGGCGGGCCACCAGCTCACCGCTGGCCCGTCGGGTGGCCGACGAGACGGCGGCGTTCCTGCTGCGTGACCTGGGCACCGCAGAGGGCGGGTTCGCCTCCGCGCTGGATGCCGATACCGATGGCGAGGAGGGGCTGACGTACGTCTGGACGCCGGACCAGCTCACCGAGGTGCTCGGCGCTGACGACGGCGGCTGGGCCGCCGACCTGCTCGGCGTCACCCCGGACGGCACGTTCGAGCACGGCACCAGCGTGCTGCAGCTCCGCCGGGATCCGGACGATCCGGCCCGCTGGGAGCGGGTCAGGGCGGCGCTCCTCGCTGCTCGTGCCGAGCGCCCGCAGCCCGCCCGGGACGACAAGGTGGTGGCCGCGTGGAATGGCCTCGCGATCGCCGCGCTCGCCGAACACGGCGTGCTGCTCTCCTCGAAGTCCAGTGCGGACGGGGCGGTCGCGGCCGCCGAACTGCTGCTGGAGCGACACCTGGTCGACGGCCGGCTCCGGCGCACGTCGCGGGACGGCCGGGTCGGTGACAACGCCGGCGTGCTGGAGGACTACGGCTGCGTGGCCGAGGCGCTGACCGTGCTGCACCAGGCCACCGGCGAGGCACGCTGGCTGGAGCAGGCCGGCGCGCTGCTCGACGCGGTGCTGGAGCACTTCGGCGACGGTGCCGGCGGGTTCTACGACACCGCCGACGACGCCGAGCGGCTGGTCCGCCGCCCGCAGGACCCGACCGACAACGCGACCCCGTCCGGTGCTTCCTCGGCGGCCGGCGCGCTGCTCAGCTACGCGGCGCTGACCGGATCGAGCCGGCATGCCGAGGCCGCCGAGGCGGCGCTGGCCAAGGTGAGCGCGGTGGCGGCCCAACACGCCCGGTTCGCCGGCTGGTCGTGCGCGGTCGCCGAGGCGGCGCTGACCGGGCCGCTGCAGATCGCGGTGGTCGGCGAGGGGCCGGCGGCCGAGGCGCTGCGCCGGGCGGCCTGGGCGTCGACGTCGCCCGGCGCCGTGGTGGTGGCCGGCGCCCCCGACCAGCCGGGGGTTCCGCTGCTGGCCGAGCGTCCGCTGGTGGGTGGAGAGCCGGCCGCGTACGTCTGCCGCGGCTTCGTCTGCGACCGTCCGGTGACCTCGGTCGACGAGCTGGCGGCGACGCTCGCCCGGTGACGCGCGCAGGCGCTGTGGAGCTGCATGGTATGGATAGGATCGGCCAACCCGTGACCGCCCGACGGAAGACTGAACCTGCATGAGCAGCAATACCGGCGGCATCGCCGGATTCCACGGTTCGGGCGACGAGACGCTACTGCACGCGCTCGCCGCCGCGCTCGCCCACCGCGGCCCGAAGGAGTCGCTCGGCACCGAGGAGTCGGTGGGCCTCGTGATCCGGTCCGCCGATGCGGCGGTCGCCAGCGACCCGGCCGGCGCTGTCGCGGTCGTCGACGGCCTGCCGATCGTCGCCGACGAGGCGGTGCGCCGCTACGCCGAGGGTGGGGCCGCCGCGCTCGCGACCCTGTCCGGCAGGTACGCCCTCGCGCTCTACGACCCGCACCAGGACGTCCTCGTGCTGGCCCGGGACGCGGCCGGGGCGGCGCCGCTCTACTGGGCGCAGCGCGAAGGCGGGGTCGTGTTCGCCTCCGAGCCCGTCGCGCTGCTCGCGGTCGGCGCCGTCGAGGCCGCTCCGGACGTGGAGACCGTCCGCCGGTTCGTCCTCACCGGCCGTTCCGACGAGACCGAGGCGACGTTCTTCGCCGGTGTCCGTCAGGTGCTCCCCGGCCACGCGGTGCTCATCTCCGCCGGCGGAGTCGAGGTGCTGCCGCTGCCGGTGCACGCGCCTGCGCCGCTCGCCGTGGAGACCGCGGTGCGCGCGGCGTTCCAGGGGGCCGACCAGCCGGCGGTCCGGCTCGGTCACGGCCTGCCCGGTGCGGTGCTCGCCGCGTCCGCGCCGGCTCAGCTGGTGAGCGCGAGCTTCAAGCCGATGGACACGTCCGAGGACGCCTATGCGGACGCGGTGGTCGCCGGCCTCGGCGCCACCGGCCGGCACCAGCGGGTCGAGGTCAACTCCGACACGCTCGTGGCGGATCTGGTCGACTTCGTCAGCGAGCAGGGCGAGCCGGTGGCCGCGCTCGAGGCGTACGTGCAGTACGCGCTGGCTCGGGCCGCCGCGCGGGCCGGCGCCGACCTGATCGTGGATCCGGCCGGTGCCGGGCAGGCGTTCGCGCTGCCCCACGCGGAGAGCGGCAAGCGGGCCCGCAAGCACGTCGACCCGGCGACGCTGGTCCGGATCCCGGCCCCGG
>Ga0126306_10001231_pt1 | contig 13545 bp, 12 predicted proteins | sample Plot27_FD_92592 | JGI IMG/M metagenome (GOLD analysis project Ga0126306, IMG submission 92592) | Serpentine soil microbial communities from UC McLaughlin Reserve, CA, USA - Plot27 | ecosystem: Environmental > Terrestrial > Soil > Grasslands | place: USA: UC McLaughlin Reserve, Lake County...
ATTAGTTGAAGTCTCTGGGACACATCATGAAATGGGGTGTCAGGTCGGCGAGGCATGCCGGGAACAGGTGCGGCACAGTATCGAAAACGCGCATGTGCTGATCGAGCAATCGTACGATAAGCTGGAACTTACGTGGAACGGGGCAAAGATCCAGTCGCGCAAATATCTGCCCTTTGCCGAGGAACGCTATCCACAATACATAGAGGAAATGCAAGGGATCGCAACAGGTGCCAGCGTCTCATTCGATGATGTTCTGGTGTTGAATGTTATGGAGGCGGTAACGACGGACGCGCTGCACCTCACGCGCTGCACCAGCTTTGCGGTCAACGAAGAATGTACAGCGGATGGGCACGTACTTCTTGCGCACAATGAGGATTGGGTTCCTGAAGATGAGAACGATGTGTACGTTATTTCGGCGAAGCCTAAGGATGAACCCCCGTTCCTTGCCATGACGTACGGCGGGCTCCTGCCCAATGTGGGATTCAACGCTTATGGCATCGCCCAACTCATCGATTCTGTATACCCCAATGATTCGCGGATTGGTATCCCACGCCTGGTCGTAGCCAGGGCGGTATTGGCCTCGCGGCGTATTTCAGGAGCAATTGGACGGACGCTCATTTCCCATCGGGCGGCGGGATACAACCATCTGCTGGTACACGAGAGCGGCGAGATCTATTCTGTGGAGGTTTCTGCGCGTAGGTTCGACATCCTGCATGGCACCGATGGCTATATGGTTCATACCAACCACTATTTTTCCCAGATCATGAAAGAGATAGAGAGTGATCCTGAAGAATTGATCTCATCCCGCGTGCGCTACTTCCGGGCGAACCGGTTATTGAGGCAAAATTCGACGCATACCATTAAGACGATGCAGGCGATCCAGAAGGATCATGTCAACCTGCCAAACTCCATCTGTAATCACAACATTGAGGGGATCGATCCGCTCGATCGGGAGAGTACGATCACTGCGCTGGTGATCGACCTGACCTCTCGGGAGATGCATATTGCCTGGGGAAACCCCTGCCAGAACGCCTATCATACATATCATTTGAACGATTAGGGGCCGCTGGATGAAAATAAAAGCGCCTCCAATGATCCATTGGAGGCGCTTTTCCATGAAGAAGTTATTCAAATAGCCCTGGGAGAGACTGCATTCAATTTCAGTAGAAGTAGGAGATAAAAGACCAGTAATACGATCATGATCCATGGAAGATACAAAAGTGGATCTGTGAGCACATAGGCACCCTGATAAAGGACGCGATCACCGAGTCCCAAGTAGCTGACCAGACGCCAGATATCGAGGAGTGCATAGGGACCGAATAGGATCCACAGGAACAGGCGGCGCCTTTTCTGTCCGGATGTCCCCAGCAAATAAGCAAAGATGACCATGCCAAGCGATAATTCCCAGACCATATCCAGCCAAATAAACGCACCCAGGTAGAGCACAAAGACCAGCGCCAGAGCAGTTTCTGGAATTTCACTTCCCGGTTTTTTACCGGGATTACGCAAAAATGTTAAACCAACCCAGCCCAGAGGGAGGAGCAGGATGAGTTTGATGACTGTTGCCAGTCGCATGTTGGCGGCGGATATTCCCAGTGAATACAAGACAATCTGCATGATGGAATGGTTGTAGCCAAGAAAAGGCTTGTCGGGTCCCCACCAGGGATAGTCGCGGGTGAGGCGACCGAGGAAGCCCAAATAATCCTGGTATTGTCGAATGCCATACTCGACCCCTCCAGCCACAATCGTAATGCCAGCGACAATCAGATAGGCCAGGGCAGCCCCGCCTAGCAGGTTGAAGAAGAAGCGATATCTCCCCAGCAGGAGGGGCAAAGCAAGTGCAAATGCCCAGTGGGGTTTGATAGGCAGGATGACCGCTCCCAGCCAAAAAGCTGCCCATCCCAGCTTTTCCTCTATGATCGCATCGATCAGGAACGTGGCGAACAGCGCAACAAGTATATAGGTGTTCATGTAAGACAGGTCATCCCAAAAGGCTGAGAACACAAGATAAAGAGGCAAGAGACCTGCCCACTCGCGGGCAATGTGAGTTAAGTTATTTCGTTCGAAGATACGACTCCACCAGATGTATAACAATCCATAGGCCGCCAGATGGATGACCAGCAGGAGCGGCAAGAGGATTTGCAATGGCAACAGCAGGAGCGGCGAGAAAAAAAGCGCAAAAGCGGGGGAATAAAGATAATGGGCCTCCACATGTTCCAGCGACCCCTTCATGTAGAGATCTTCGCGTGCCTGAAAATGTTGGGCAGAGGCGATATATGATTGTTGTAAATCCGCAGATACCTGGACTCCCTCTTCTACCGCTCCGGGTCTCATTGCATCCGCAAAGAGAAAGATCTGGATTGCAAGCCGCAGTACTGCATAAATGACTGCCAGGACCAGCAGGATACGGTATGTCTTTGAGGTTGACCAGCGTTCCCTGATGAATTTCAAAGTTCTATTCGTTCCTCGGCTTTAATCTGCTGGTCAGGTCTCGTAATTGGATGAATGAAATAGGTTTGATCATTACAAAATCCACCTGCTCGGTATAAGCCTCCCCCATACGGGCGTCGGCAGTGGTAATGATGACGGTTGTTTTTTTGAATTTTTCATCCTTCTTGATAATGTTCGTTAGCAGGTCTGCGCCTGATATATGAGGGAGATGCATATCCAGGAGGATCAGGAACGGTGGAACGCCGTTTTTCAGTCTTTCCTGTGCAACCTTACCATCCTCCAGAAGTTCCACGTCAAAGCCAATGCCTCGTAGTGCTTCCGCAAAGATACTGGCAAGGTCTTCATCGTCCTCGATAATCAAAGCCAATTCACTCATTAGGTTCTCCATGTCTCCCCACTCTCCTGCGGGATCACCAGGGGAAGGGTAATTGTAAAGATGCTGCCCATATCCAGTTTGCTCTGTACGTTGATTTCACCGTTCATCAAATTGACCAGTTGCCGGACAATCGACAGGCCCAGCCCGAACCCCCCATGGACCCGGGTCGCTGCGGCATCCACCTGCCGAAACGTATCAAATATATGAGGTATTTCAGCCTCCGGGATGCCGGATCCGGTATCAGACACTTCGATCCCCCATCTGCTTCCAGGAGGACAGAACAGTCGTACATGGACTGTGCCTTTGTCCGTAAACTTCACGCCATTATTGACCAGGTTGACCAAAATTTGCTGGAGGCGGGCGCCATCACCGTTCAATACTTCCGGCAGATTATCTTCAATTTCACTGGTCAGTTTTAGACCTTTATCATAAGCGATCTTATCCATGACCCCATGCAGGTTTTCCAACAGTTCGGCAGGTCGAACAGGAGACATCTGGATGGTCAGTTTCCCGGCTTCCATTTGCGCCTGGTCGAGCAGGTCGTTGATCAGCCTGAGGAGACGCTGTGTGTTTTTCATGATCCGCTCGGCCATATTACTCTGCTTGTCGTTCATGGGTCCATACACAGCCTCTTTGAACATCTCTGCATAGCCCAGAATGGCGTTTAGAGGAGTGCGCAGCTCATGCGAAACAATGGCGACAAAGGTGCTCTTGAGTTTTTCCACTTCCGCTTCACGAGTGAAATCCCTGAATACAGTGACCGTTCCGATATTTGTGTAGCGATCCTTGGAATAATCATAAACTTGCGCGGCACTGATGGAAAGAGTTTTCTTATCCCATTCGATGCGAAAACTGGGTGGCTGCGTGTCATGCTCCATCATGGCATTTAAAAGATTGCGGCTTCGAGCGGAAAGATATGGATGCTCGATCAATTCGCGAAAGTTCTTATTCACGATCTGGTCCAGGGGTAGGTCGAGCATGCCCCTCAGCGCTGGATTCGCCATGATCGCGTTCCACTCGGTGTCAAAAACGACCACGCCGTCGGCAATGGAGTTCAGGATCGCCTGGCTTCGACCGGCTTCGATACGTTCACGTTCCAGAGACTGGGCAAGCGCCTGGGTTCGCTCGATCACCACTTGATCCAGGTTTGCATTGATCACGCGAAGTTCGTGAAGGGCCTGTTCCATGCTGCGCGCGGATAACCAGGAAACCAAAGCAAGCATAAAAAAGCCAATAATTGCGAAAAGATTTGCAACCTGGCCAATGGATAGTGCCAGAATTGCGATTACCAAACTGCTAAGGGCGGCAACCAGGAAGCTGGCTCCAGGTGCGAGGATCAAGCTGGACATGGCGATGGGGATTGTGAACAGGAATAACGAACGTCCCCCGGTCAATTGTTCCGGTGAGTCGGTTACCGAAAAAACACCTGTGAGAAGAAGCAGAAAAAGAAATGCAGCCCAGCGCCCCGAATACCGGCGATTGATCTGATAGATCACCAAAATCCCGATCGTGGCCAGGACAATACCAAACAGGGTGGATTGTGATTCCACCGCAGTTGCCGCGCCTCTCGTGACCGTGTCTATGATCACAGCCAGCAGCCCCAGTAACGTCGCAACGATTGTGCCTAGGAGCAAGATATTGAGAAGCCTCCTGCGGCGCGAGTCATCCGGGTCTGAGACAGGAACGATTAAGAGAGCATCGAAAAACGTTTTCATTGTTTACTGTGCCAGCGCCAGAGCACTGATGACCGCCGAACGGATCACCAAGCTGGGGTTATACAAACACTTGCCGATCCATAAGGGAGGATAGGGTAAGTCCATATGTTCCCTGAGCCAGCGCGATCCATTCCGCAAAGCTGGCTTTGGTACTTTGGCAACATTCTCATTCCAGAACCACAGTGCCTGGAGGGCATACGCGGTCTCTTCCGCGGTGGACAGATATGTGCCCCACGAGCCGTCCCTGTTCTGTGATTGGAGAATCCATCTCACGGAGTCTTCCACAAATACACTTGCGAATGTAGCGCAGGCGATGACGGCGTGTGCAGTTGCGTAATAGGCGGAGGAATGCCATTTGTCCACCCAGAAAGGGTTCGACCCCTTCGCTTTATGCAGAAAGCGGATCACTTTCTGAACAGAAGAATTCTTTTGATCCAGCCCAGCCTGTCCAAGCGCGCCGAGTACATGGATATTTGCACTAATGGATGGGTTCGCCTCCAGATCAAAACAGCGGAAATGGTCTTTTTCCTCATAGATTAATACACTGGCGAGATCCTTCTCATGGCCGAATCGTAACAACGTGTCATAAACCAGTCCGGTATCATCGCTGTCTTTGACGGAGTAACCTGCTGCAAAGCCAACACCCCGCTTTGGCTGCCAGGCTTTTGAGAGGAAATCAACATGAGGCTGGAGCTTCCCGTTCTTTTTCAAGTCAGGAATAAAACTAAGATTCCATAACGCCCAGGCAATTTCAAAAACATCAAAAGGGGCCACATTTGGCATTCCACCGTCTGGCTTGATCACGTGCCGCAGGTAATTCAACGCCGCCTCGTCGCCTCGTTTGACATAGGTCGCGAAATAGGCGGTCGCGGCAGGGCTGACGCCCACGGAGCCATTGCTTTCCTGTAAATGCTCGACGTCCAGCATGTGCCTTCCATCGGTGCCCGCCATTTCAGCCGAAAAAGCCATCGTCACCTTCCGGCTGATCATATTGTCTTGGAGATAGGAAAGCTTCTTGGCGCGCAGCTTGGATAATCGTCCCAGGATGCGATTCCCTTGATTCTTGATGATGCCCAGCTTTTCGGCTTCCGCCGCCAGAGTGGGAGCGATCATTTCAAAGCCGACCGTCGCTCCATTTGGATCCGATTGGAGTCCCTGCGTCGCCCCGCCAACGATCCGCTCGAGAGCAAGTTTGCCGTTCTCGATCCGGACCTTATCGTGGACACGCCGCCCTTGATACGAAAGGGCGATCATGGCGGCCAGAGTACACAACACACGATCGTGGTAATACATTGGAGCCGGAGCGCCCCAAGAGCCATCTGGCAGCTGATTTTCAGTAAGCCAGGATAAAGCATGACTGCTCAAGTTCCAATCGATGTCACCCAGGCGGGCTGCCCAGGCCGTATCATAGGCGGTACTGCCCATATGACCGGGACCGATTTCATTCACCAGTTTTTCGATCAGGTCTTTCATTCCTCCGTCCCCCTTTCCGGAATCCATAAGTTGAACTTCAGTTTCCCAACCCCAAACGCATGGTCCTTATTCCGGCGGTAGTACTCTCTTAACCAGTGGAGTTGATCGCCGGTCAGTTTTGTATAATCAGGTTCTATCGCGCGGCGGACATACATATGATCGTAAAGAATGGAGCGCAGTTGGTGTTTCGTCATGTACGGCGAGGGGCTGAGGGAGAAATACAGATCCTCCTCACCGGTGGATAAAAGCGGCATATCGAACACGCTGAATTTGTCAAATCCGATGAACATGCTGACGGGTGGTAATTCTTCCCCGTAATACTTTCGAACCAGGGTTTGTTTATCCGGGATCGAACCTTGCGCAAGGTAATGTTCCACCGACAGTCGGGAAACGGTTTCCGTGAATTCATCTGCGAAGACCCCAAAGAACAGGCGGACGCCCGTATTGTGCTTTGTTGCTTCCGTGACATCATAGATTGAGTTCAACGCATATTCATAGGGCGTGCCTGTCAACACATCTCGATAATCCCCATAAAAGCGGACCCGGACGTTGTATTGTTCAAAGAACTGACGATAAATTTTATCGGTGGCTGTGCGGACCAGTCCATCGATGCCGACCCGCTGCGTGTATTCGTCCCCGCGCCGCATTAGTTCGCGCCCGAACACCGGGGCAAGAATGGTATCGATACCGTGATCGAACAGCATGGCACACAACTCGACGTGGTTCTTGATGGAGGCATCCATATAGGCTTCGAAGAAATCATCCCTGATGTTCTCGGCCTGTTCAAGAACGAACCAGCGCCGCGTCCCATTGACCGGGAACACACAGAGCTTTTGTCCGCTGGCCTTTACAAGCGCAGCAATCTCTTCAGTAGGGAGTTCGAGGAAATGCTCGAAAGGGACCATTGGTTCCTCAAAAGGTGGAGCAGAGATCAGGGGTTGTCCGCGCAGGCGTGCATGAGTTTACCAGCATGCCTTCTTCGCGTTCGACGACGCGCCGGAAGTTACAGGTTTTTAGAGTGGAGCGGGAAGTGCCATCCGTGAGGATGGAACAACATCGTTAAGCAGGTTAAGATGGATGGCAAAAGGCTGGGAAACACATTCATTATTCTGGCGTGACAAGTTTTTTCACGGCGCGGGAGGTGATGCCGGCCATCGCCACCATGGCGTGATTCGTGTCCTCAAGATGGAATCCCAGTCTGCGCTTCACGTCGTAGGCGCCGCTTCCAAAGCGGACCAGGCGCACCTGGTGTTCGAAGGCTTCCTGTAACGCAGTATATAACAGCAGGAAATACCCGCCCGGCACATCATCTTCGAGTCCCAGGGCAAGAGCAAGCTGGAATTTATTATCACGCACCACGGCGCCACAGCCCACAAGTTGATCCTCCTTATGGATTTCGAGCCAGGTGCCATCGATCATCGAAAAATTCTCAAGCAGGCCGCGCACCCACGGGTTCGGCGCGGACCCATGCCAGATCGAAACGTTGCGGATCAATTTCAAGGCTTTCTCGATATCTGAAATCGTTTTGTGTTTGCTCAGCACCAGTCCATTTTGCTCCGCTTCACGCAGGCTGCGCTTATAGTGCTGTCGATCGTGTTTGTTTCCAGCCTCCAGATACGCCTCGAAACTTTCCCACTCGATGGGCATGTAGGTGCCGGGTTCTGAGATCGTGATCGGTTCAAAGCCCTGGGGCCAGGCGGAATAGCGCAGCTGTTCTGTGAGCAGATAATCGAACAAAAGGAAAGAACAGCGTTGTTTCTTGAATTCTGCGTGAGCCGCACGCGCCAGGACAGCAAGGGCTTCGTCGCGGACGGGCTCACCCGGTAAAAGCATCGCAGACGTGTCTGCAAGCGGTGAGCGGCAAACAAGTAATGGCCTGCGCTTGAGCACCGATGCCATAAAGCGCCGCGCTACTTCAGGCAGGGGCAAGGGCTCGTTATGGATCTTAAAGAGCGCGGCGCTGGCAATGGCTGTATCCCCATCCCGTGCGAGCAGGTAGGTTGGCTGGCAATCTGCCATGGCTCGTTCCCCGAACTGGTACCAATGGTGACTTTGAAAACCACGTCCCGCGACGATGCGGTCCCAAACCACGGGCTCTATTTCGTTAATACTTTTGAAACTCTGCACATTTAATTTAGTCATGCGAACTCCCAAGCGTTTCCATTTTACATGAGCATTATGAAAACAAACATTGTCGTATTATTCCTTGCAAAAATGCAAACTAACCTAATCCAATTGTATAATGGCAATGGAACCTACTTATGCAAAATTATACCTTTCGTCTAAAGTCTGGACAGGACCTTTTTGACTCAATCGAGGAGTTCGTCAAGGAAAAGCAGGTTGCCGCAGGGTGTGTGTTGAGCGGGGTTGGCAGCCTCAGCCATGCAACCCTGCGACTGGCTGACCGTGAATATTCCTCCGAATATGAGGGCCCTTTCGAAATCGTTTCGATCACAGGGACTGTTTCGGTTCATGGCTCCCATTTGCATATCTCCATCTCGGATGGGGATGGCAGGACGCTGGGCGGACATTTCGAATCAGGCTGCAAGATTTATACCACCGCAGAGATCGTCATTGCGGTATTTAATGATGTTATTTATAAGCGCGAGTTCGCCGAGGATTCGGGCTATGATGAATTGACGGTTTATGATGCGTAGGGATAACCTGTCCCTATAAATTATTTTTCAGCGTTGCCAGGAACTCCTCCTGATTTCTGACGGTATGCCGAAATCCCAATCGTTTTCCCAGACGCGTCAATTGCGGCGGGTCTACATGCGTTGTGGCCAGCGTTTCCTCCTGTCCCAGCACGTCGTTTGCCCTGCCATCCAACAGGATCCTTCCCTGGGACATGACGATCACTCGCTCGAAATTTTCCGCACAAAAATCAATGTCGTGCGTGATCGTGATGACGGTCTTGCCGCGTTTTCGCAGTTCTGCGATCACGTCCGCGATCCGTGCCACATTGACAGCGTCCTGTCCGGTGGTGGGCTCATCGAAAATGACAATATCCGTATCCATGGAAATGATGGATGCGAGCGCGACCATTTTGCGCCATGTGGCGGATAGATCGTATGGATTCGTTTCCGTCTTGTCGGTTAAGTCCGTCAGCGTCAGCGCATCATTGACCAACGCCTGGACCTTTTCGCTTTTGTATCCAAGATTTCTGGGTCCGAATGCGACCTCCGCGCCGACATTCTTCGAGAATAACTGCTCGTCCGGGTTTTGAAAAACGTAGCCAACTCGACTCGCCAGCTTCGCGACCGGGTGTTTCCCGGTGTCCCAATCTCCAATGAGTACCTGACCGCTTGTCGGTTGCAGCAGTCCGTTGAGCTGTTTGACGAGTGTCGTTTTCCCCGCGCCGTTCTGCCCAACGATTGCCACCTGCTCCCCTGATCCGATCGTCAAAGTAATGTCGCGCAGCGCTTCCAGGCCGGTAGGGTAGGTAAAAGACAACGCTTTGATTTCAATGTTCATTTTACGTTTTCGCTCTCCGAGGGCGTGAGCGTGAATCCCTCTACTGCTTCCTCCAACGTGACGGGCAATTTATCCTTTTTCCATATGCCCATCTCCTGCGCCCGGCGCGCCACGGAGGTGTAACGCGAGATTCCGAAACCATGTTCCTGCAAGAGGGGCGAGGTCAGGATCTCAGAGGGCGTGCCATCGAGCAGGATCTGACCCTCCTTCAGCGCAATAACGCGGTCCGCAAACTGGGCGATCCATTCCACTTTGTGCTCCGCCAGCACCACGGTCATGCCGCGCTCTGCCATGCTGTGGATCACACCGAACACCTCGCGGGTGCCAATCGGGTCCATCTGTGAGGTCGGCTCGTCGAGCACAAGCACCTTCGGCTGCATGACCAGGATTGAGGTCAGGGCGACCCGCTGCTGTTGCCCCCCGGATAAGGAATAGGGCGAGCGGTATGCCAGGTCGCTGATACCGGTCAACTTCATGGCATCTTCAACCCGGGCTTTCATTTCCGCGCGCGGGATGCCGATGTTTTCCAATCCGAAGGCAAGCTCTTCAAAGACGGTGTACTTTGCCCCACTGATCTGGTTGAACGGATTTTGAAACGCCAGGCCGACATTCAACACCCATTCACTCAGGGTCGAATCGTTTGACGTTTTGCCCGCGACCTCCACGGTGCCGCTGAGCTCGCCTTTGAAAAAATGAGGGACAAATCCGGCCAGGGTATAACAGAGTGTGGATTTGCCGGCCCCGTTGGGTCCGATCACCGCGACGAATTCACCTTCCTGCACCTGCCAATTGATGTTTTGCAGCGCCGGTGAATCGGTCAGCGGATATTTGTATGTGACGTTCTGCAGGTTTATGACAGCCATAATTTGAGGGCAATGGAGAGGATGACCAGCACGATCAAAATCCAGCGAATGGCTTTATCAACGCCTGTATCGGGAATATCATGCAGGGACGTTTTTTCATGTGTGGAGGTAAAGCCGCGCGCTTCGATGGCAATGGCGCGTTCCTCCACTTCCACCAGCGAGCCAAAGACGAGCGGTCCGACCAGCGGCCCCAACGAGCCAACCCGCCGGAAAAAGGTGCTCTGCGTATCCAGTCCGCGGGAGCGCTGCGCGGCGATGATTGTTTGCGCCTTGGCTTGCATCTGGGGGAGAATTTGCAGCGTGGAAATAATGACATAGGCAAACTGTGGCGGCAGACCGCGGCGGGTCAGGTCAGACATCAATTCGCTGGGATGGGTGGTCAATAGGAAAAGCGTAAACGAGGAGATCATCACGATGATCCGCATGGCATTCCGAAAGGCAAACATTAAACTCTCAAGAGTGACGTCCAGAATCCAGATCTTGAAAATGATCCGCTCTCCAACAGGTTGAAAAAATGCCTGCATAAAAAAGAGAAAGCTGGCGGCCGGCAGGATCAGCCGAAAAAGTGTGCGGAAAAATTCCCTGTTTACTTTTCCTAAGAAGCTTAGAGGAATAATAACAGCCAGCAATAGAAGGTGAGGCGCCCAATACCAGGGACTCAGAAACGAGATCAGGACCAGCCCAAGGACCAGAGTCAATTTTGTGAACGGGTTAAGGGAATGCAGCACGCTGTTGCGTTTTACATAGAATGAGAGTCTTTCATGCATAAGGGAATTATAAATGACAAAAGAGACCAGACCTTGTGAGCCTGGTCTCTTTTTGTGAATAACGGAAATTATCCGCCGAGGATATTGCGGAGCATGAATGCGGCGAACAGGACCAGCAAAACCACCACACCGACCGCGATGTATAGTTGCGTCTGGCTGGTGCCGCCTTCGGCTTCCACATTTTCGGGGCGCGGGAAGCGGGCGATGAAGCGCCGCGAGAGTCCCTGTACAATGGCGAATGCCAGCATGGCAGTCGTGATTTTGTCCACCGGTTCGACCAGGAAATTCGTGCTGAACACAGCCTGCAATACACCTTGTCCCGTCTGAAGCAGATAGGCGGTGATAAACGAAGAGCCGCTGGCTGTGATCCCGCCGAAGAGATAGACGCCGATCGGCGTGGAAACGGTGGCAGCCGTGAGAGCAACAAGGAAACCAGTCACAACAACTTTCCACCAGCTTTTGAACAATCCTGCGTTGGCACAGAACCCTGCCACCAATCCAATAAAGAACGCCACCGGCCACCAGGGCAGGGCGTTCGGGTCAACAGCAACACCCCAGATAATATTGGAGAGAGCCCCAGTGAGCGCGCCGGCCCACGGACCGCAGAGCGCGGCTACCAACACCGTACCGATCGAGTCCAGAAATACGGGCAGCTTGAGCAGCACAACGATCTGCCCGACAGCAATGTTGATTGCAATTGCCACAGGGATCAACACCCATGTCATGGTATTGAAATTACTCCCGATATTCAGCCAGGAACTACTCTTCTGGCTCTGCATGGCTGTTTCTCGCATGGTTACCTCCGTTGAATTAGGATTTGTCGGCTGGAACGAAAAGCGATCTTTTCAGCACAGGATTGTCAGCTTCCAGCGGATCATCTTACAGATTGTAACCCTGAACCCCTTTTACGGTTTCGCTGAGCGTGCCAGGCTCTCCAGCCGCTCCACAAATAGATCGATAAAATCCCGTGCTCGTACACCCAGTGCTACCTTTAAGTTGGCGGGTTTTTTGTTGTAGTTATAAAAATCGGCAACCGTTTTGCCCATCGAAATGCCGCCCGAAAGGTCCACCTCCACCGGCAGCTCCTGGTAGTCACAAAGTTCGGGTGCAAAGGTCAGTGCCAGCGCCAGCGGATCGTTGATCACGCAGCCCTCGATCTTCTGAAATTCATCGTGGAATTCCATATAGAAGCGGGTGGCATCTGCCACAAATTGTGTGACCGGCGAGTCAATTTGCTGTAAGCGTTTCACATCGTTCCGCGTCAGAATACACTGATAGGTCACATCCAGCGGCACAAGGGTAATAGGAATGCCTGCATGATAAACAATTTGGGCGGCATGAGGGTCAACATAGGTATTGAACTCAGCCAGCGCCGTCGTGTTGCCCTCATATCGGATCGCACCGCCCATGATGATGATCTGCTTGAGCGCCTCGACAAGGCGCGGCTCCTGCCGGATGGCGAGCGCGACATTTGTCAGCGGGCCGATCGCCACCAGGGTGATCTCTCCGGGCGACGCCAGAATTGTCTCGATCAGAAAATCGACTCCGTGCTGACCGATGGGCCGGGCGCGTGGCGCAGGAAGCTTCGCGTACCCCAGGCCCGTATCGCCGTGTGTCTCGGGCGCGAGCAGGGAGGGTTGGACGAGCGGCAGTTCACATCCTTTTGAGACCGGAATATGACCGGCATTTGCGAGTTCCAAAACGGAGAGGGCGTTCGTGGTCGCCTGCTCCAGAGAGCAGTTGCCATGCACAATGCTCAGGCCTTCCAGCGATAGTTCGGGGGAAGCCAGTGCAAGCAGGAGAGCACAGGCATCGTCAATGCCGGGGTCGGTATCGAATAAGATCTTTTGGGGCATGCTATTCTTTAATACCCCGGCTCAGGATTTCCATTCTTTGCAGGAACAGCTCAATGAAATCCTCTCCCCGCACATTCATGGCGACTCTCATATTGATCTGTTTCTTCAACACGTTGTGAATATCGGCAAATGTCTTGCCCATCGAAACGCCGCCTGAGATATCCACGTCCACATAATATTCCTTCAGGGTCAGGAGCTCAGGCGCAATGATCATTGCCAGGGTCAGCGGGTCATGCAAGGCGCTGCCTTCATATCCAAGTGCGAGCGAAGCTTCGAGGTAGACCTCCAGCGAATCCTTGATGAACCGCGAGATCGGAGAGTCGAGCTTCATCAGGCGATCCACGTGTTCCTGCTTGAGCAGGCACTTATGCGTCACATCCAATGGGATCAGGGTGATGGGAATCCCGGAATGGAAAACAATATGGGCGGCATGAGGGTCCACATAAATGTTGAATTCTGCCAGCGGGGTGCTGTTGCCGTGCTCAAGGATCGCCCCACCCATGATAACCAGCTCCTTCACTGTTTTTGCAAAGCGCGGTTCCTTGCGGATCGCCATCGCAATGTTCGTCA
>Ga0126306_10001232_pt1 | contig 13540 bp, 16 predicted proteins | sample Plot27_FD_92592 | JGI IMG/M metagenome (GOLD analysis project Ga0126306, IMG submission 92592) | Serpentine soil microbial communities from UC McLaughlin Reserve, CA, USA - Plot27 | ecosystem: Environmental > Terrestrial > Soil > Grasslands | place: USA: UC McLaughlin Reserve, Lake County...
AGCTTTACGGACGTGAGGTGATCCCGGAGGTGCGGCAGTTGATTGGTGCGAGTCGGTCCCTGCCAAGTGAGAGCCTGCCCCAAGCAATCGAGCGAGGCGGATTGACCGGGATTACGTCGGCTCCGGAAGGGCAAATGGGATTATGAAAATCCTCGTCATCGGCGCCACCGGAAATATCGGCCGGCGTGTCATCCAGGAAGCGCTAAGCCGCGGGCATGAAGTCACCGGTGTCGTCCGCGACCCAGCCGCCGTCCAGGCACCCGATCCCCGCGTTCGCCTCGTGAAGGCCGACGCAACGAAGGCAGAGGACGTCGCCCGGGCGGTGAAAGGTGCCGACGCGGTGGTCAGCGCCATTTCGCCTCGGCGGAACGCACGCGGTCTTCCTGCTCCTTCGCTCCAAATCAATGCTCGCGCGTTGATCAAAGGCCTGCGCGACGCGCAGGTGAAGCGCGTGCTGTATGTAGGAGGAGCGAGCAGTCTCGAAGTAGCGCCCGGGCAGGCACTCGCCGACCAGCCAGATTTCCCGGAGGCCTATAAGGCTGAGGCACGCGAAGGACGCGAGGCGCTGGCGGTTTGGCGGAACGAGGGGGACGCGCTCGACTGGACTTACCTGAGTCCTGCCGTCGAGATCGGCCCCGGTCAGCGCACCGGGAACTATCGCACCACCGGGGACGCAGTCCTGTTAGACTCGGCGGGCAAGAGCTTCATCTCGTTTGAGGACTACGCCGTTGCTGTGCTGGACGAGCTGGAACATCCGCGCAATGTGGCCCGGCGTTTCGGGGTGGCGTATTGAAGAGCTATGAGCCTTGAGCTGTGAGTCTTTGTGCTTGAGCTCCTACCTCCCTAGCTCATAGCTCCCTGCAGCACCTCCTTCTTTATCCGTAGAACCGCCCTCTCCTTCGCCTTCGCCTCCACATCGATAGTCATCGTGCGACCCAACCACGCCTCGGGAAAATCGGCGGGGTCGATGTAGTCGTCATGAGCCCTGATGTTACCCGCCGTCCAGCCGCCTTTGGGTGAGGACAGGTGACAATATTGCTCTCGGCCGTGCCACGTACTGAATGCCAGCTCGGTTGCTTCTTCGACCGAAAGTCCGTCCGGCAGACAGCGGTGATGGTGAACGTCGTAGACCAGCGGCACCTCTGATCGCTCGCACAATGGCCCGAGGATCTGAGGCGTGAACGACCGATCGTCATTCTCGAATGCGAGCCGCTCGCGTACCCGTACGCTTACGAGTTCTAATCCTCGCTCCAGGCGCTCCAACGCAGAATGCATCCCACCCGCAGCGCCGCCTCCGTGCAACACGATTACTTCGGCACCGATCATTTCCGCGACGCTCGCCTGAAGCTCCAGCTCCTGAACCGCTGATCTCACCACCAGCTCGCGCTCTGAGTTGAGTACCACGAATTGATCGGGATGAAGACTCAGGCGCACATCGTAGGCGGCGGCGAGCGCTCCAGCCCATTCGAACGCCCCGGCGATGACGCCGAAGGGATCGAGCTGCTCGAGGCTGTAGCCGGTGATGGGGTGCGTGGCGAGCGGAAGGATCTGACTGTTCACGCGAAACGCGCCGATGCCGAGCTCGTGGCAGCGCTCGATTGCGGCGGCAAGTGCGTCGGCGTTATGGGCGGCGATCTCGCTCAGATACGATCGCGCGGCTCGCGCATCGAGACTTGCGACGTACCGATGGGTCGCGGTACGAAAGCTGATGGGCGAGTCGAGGAACTGACAGCAGAGGCCCCAACGTAGCCGGGAGCTGGGAGCTCGGAGCTGGGGGTCTTCTGGAGCAGTCATTGGTAGGGAGTGCAGCGGCCAGCAATCCAGCGGGTTCAGCCCGAAAGCTGCCGGATTGCTTCGCCGCTCCGCGGCTCGCAATGACTACCCTCGCAGTAGCTCATAGCTCATAGCTCATAGCTCATAGCTCATAGCTCATAGCAATTTGACTATCTGTTCGCCGACGTAATAGCCGACGATCGCTACGCCGAGTCCGACGAGAAGCATGTCGACGCCGCTCCGGAACACTCCGCGGCCGGTGAAGAAGCTCCGGGCTCCGCCCACCGCGAAGTGAGAGATCATGGCAATGGCGAAAGAGCCCCAGATTGCCCCAGGCCCGGTGCTGAACAGGAACGGTGCGACGGGGATGAAGGCGCCGATAGCAGTAGCAATTCCCGTGACCCACGCTTCCCGCATCGGGGTGCTGCTCGCCTCTCCGATCTTCAGTTCCTCGCGCACCTGCTCTTCCAGCGCCTTCTCCGGGTCCCGCATGACCTGCGTAGCGAGCAGCTCCGCCTGCGCTGCGGGAATACCTTTGGCCTGGTACAACAGGCTCAGCTCCTCGCGCTCGAGGTCCGGCATCAGCCGAATCTCTTCTCGCTCCATGGCGATCTCGTGGTCGAACACCTCGCGCTCACTCTTGGCTGCGAGGTATCCCGACGACCCCATAGAGAGTGCGTCGGCTACCATTCCGGCGAGCCCGGCCACCAGCACTGCGTGCTCCGCCGATTGGAGATTCCCCTGCGCGCCGATCATCCCGGCGACCAGGCCGAAGTTGGCGGTCAGCCCGTCGTTGAAGCCGTAAACCACGTTACGGAGGAAACCGCCTGCTCCTGTCTTGTGCCAAGGCTCGGCGGGTGACCCGCTGATCTGGCTCAGGGTGTCGGCGTGTTCCTTGGATTCCTTGGCCAGCTTTAGCGCGGTCGGTCCCACTGCACCATCGGGCTCGCTCTGGTAGAGGCTCAAATAGCCTTTGACCTCCCTACCTTCTTCCTGGAGCAGCATCGGCAGCAGCACTCCACTGCCCAGACGACGAGCCACCCAGGCGCGGAACTTCGCCCCGCGTGAGGGGGACGGCACTCCCACAGAATGCCCGTTCTGGGCCAGCAGCGAGCGCCACATTTCGACGTGCCGGTCCTCCACTGACGCTAGCTTTCTATAAATGTCTGCCTTGCCGGGGTCGCGCTCGGCGATCGCCAGCTCGCGATAGAGGAATGCGGCGTCAGCCTCGTCTTCGAGGTGGTGGAGCCAGATGTGTGGGGGAGACGGAGGAGCTGAGGTCATGCCGGGATTATACAATGACGGTCATCCCGAACGCAGTGAGGGGCTTACCCCCCTGCCTACCGCTTACTATTCGTATAGTGTTTAGTCTTTGCAACCGTCAGGCTGACTCCCGCATCCTTAACAGCACCATGGCCCGGACCCTTTTGATGGATTCTTCGCTGCTCGCCAACGCCGAAACCGTTGTCTCCCGCGCTCGCGCTGGGGATACGGAGGCACTAGGGGAGCTGTTCCGGGCATTCGAGGTGCCGGTCTACAATCTGGCCCGCCGGATCTGTCGGACCACCGAGGACGCGGAGGACGTGCTTCAGGAGACATTCTTCGAGGTCTGCCGAAGCATCAAGCGGTACCGGGAGGAAGGAAGCCTCTGGGGTTGGATCCGCACGATCGCCGCCAGCAAGGCGCTGATGCGTCTCAGGCGGAACAAGTACCGGGACACCGATGAGCTCCACGATGAGGTGGTCGGAAATCGGCGGGAGGACACCCCCCTCCGCATGGACCTCGAGGCGGCCCTCGAGCGGCTCTCCGAGACGTCCCGCGCTGTGGTCTGGCTCCATGATGTCGAGGGCTACACCCACGAAGAAATCGCTGAGATGATGGGCAAGACTCCAAGCTTTTCGAAGTCGCAGCTGTCTCGGGCGCACGCTCGACTGCGCTCATGGCTCGGGGAGGAGATGATCCCATGAGTCACCTGACGATGGATACCCTCGTTGGGCTGAGGGAGCCCGGGAACGAGCCGGGGCAGTCAGCTGCGAGAGAACACCTGAACGGATGCCCCTACTGCCAGGCCGAGCTCGAGCGGCTTCATCAGCGCGTCGCCCGGCTCAAGGCGTTGCCCGCGCTCCGGCCCGGTCGGGACCGCTGGCCCGAAACGATGGCGCGCTTCAATGCCGAACGCCGGCAGCGTCGCAATCGAACCATCAGTCTCACTGGTCTTGCCACGGCCGCGTCGCTGGCGGCCGTGCTGTCGTTGGGCCACATGAACAACCTGAACGTCACTCGTCCTCAAGAGATGACGGCCGAACAGCTCAGCCAGGTGATGGAACGTTCGCAGGTCCTCGAAAGCGCCCTCAATGACTACAACCCTGATGGCCGGGTACTGGACGGCCGAACCGCCCGCATAGCCGGTGAGCTGGAGGATCGGATCGCGCGGCTCGACCAGCAGCTGGAGATGACCGAGCTTCAACGCCAGCAGGCTTCCGATCAGGACCTGCTCAGGTTGTGGCGTGAGCGGGTGGGCCTTCTCGATGCGCTCGTCGATGTGCACGTGACGCGCGCCAGCAATGCCGGTTTGTAGCTCCAGGAGCATTCCCATGTATCGACCGTTGACCGCTCTTCTCGCTGTTGCCCTGACTGTCCCATTCTCAGTTGCACATGCCCAGGAAGGGCCGACGAACCCGCGGCGAGAGGTGCGGGGGCTCGGGCCAGAACGGGTCATGCAGTTCGTCATGAGCCGCCGGGCTCGGCTTGGGCTCAAGGTGAACCTGCGGGCACGCGACACCGACACCGTTGGCGCCTACGTAGACGCTGTCACGCCAAACGGCCCGGCGGCAAAAGCTGGAATCAGATCAGGAGACGTCATCACCAAGGTGGACGAGCGGTCGGTTCTGACCGGTGTGGAGTCGATCTCTCGTGACGCTCGCGAGTCGCTGCCCGGACTTAGACTCATCGAGCTCGCGGCGACGCTGGGTCCCAACGATACCGTTCCCATCGAGTACCGCCGCGGCAACGATCGGAAGACAGTCACCGTTGTCACCTCGGACGAGCCGAACATCCTCTTCAGTGGTGCCCAGCCGGATGGCAGGGCGTTCGCCTTCCAGTACTCGCCGGATGGGACGCCGGCACCGTTCGGCAACGAGGAGATTTTCAGCGGGCCGCAGTTCCTCTACGGCTCGCCGCTGGCCAACCTGGAGCTGGCCCCATTGAACCCGGACTTGGGCCAGTACTTCGGAGCCACCAGGGGAGTACTGGTGATCAGCGCCCCCAAGGATTCGGAGCTGGGATTCAAGGGCGGTGACGTGGTACTGACAGTGGATGGCCGGAAACCGGAGGGTCCGTCCCACCTGCTTAGGATCCTCCGGAGCTACGGCGATTCGGAAGGCTTCAAGGCCGAGGTGCTGCGGAACCGGAAGCGGGTGATCGTGGAGGGCCGGCTGGTGGCAGGCCGCTAGGAGGTTACTTCACCCGCCTTACCAGTGTGCTCCCGCTCACAGATGCCCAGGCCCCACCCTAGCTATATCTTCGATCCACCTTGGAGGGAAATATGGGATTCCTGTGGACCTTGATTATCGGATTGGTTGTGGGAGCTATCGCCAAGCTGATAATGCCCGGAAGAGATCCGGGCGGGATCATCGTTACGATGCTGATCGGTGTTGCCGGCGCCTTGCTGGCGGGATTTTTGGGGCGTGCTATGGGTTGGTACTCCGACCCTGGTGAAGGCCCGGGAATCATCGCGTCAATCATCGGCGCGATCATTCTGCTGTTCCTCTATCGGCTTATCTCGGGCCGCAGGGGCACCACGACCGTTCCGTAGTGCGAAGGACAGGACATGAGGGAAGGCGGGAAAGAGATAGTCTCTCTCCCGCCCTCACCTTTTCCACCCCTGCCCCATTCACACGACCTTCGACGTAGTTCTTCCCGTCTTGTCCGTCCTTGCCGTCTTTTTCGGTCTTCCGGGATGCACCTGTCTCGCTAACTCCTCAAACATAGGGAAGTCGAGGCTCTGAGCCCCGTCGCTCATCGCCTTGGACGGGTCCGGGTGTACTTCCACGATCAGCCCGCAAGCCCCTGCCGCCAGAGAGCCCATGCTGAGTGGGGTAACGAGGGAGCGTACCCCGGCCGCGTGGCTGGGATCGACCAGAACAGGGAGGTGAGTCCGCTCTTTCACCAGGGCGACGGCGTTCAAGTCGAGTGTGTGCCGAGTCGCTCGTTCGAAGGTGCGGATGCCACGCTCGCACAGCACCACATTCGGATTCCCTTCGGCGAGCACATACTCCGCCGCTCCCAGCCACTCCTCAAACGTTGCTCCGGCGCCGCGCTTCAGCAGGATCGGCTTGCCGCTCCGGCTTGCTGCCCGTAGCAGGCTGAAGTTTTGCATGTTGCGGGCGCCGATCTGAAGCATGTCCGCGAAGTGTGCGACCACTGGTACTTCTTCCCAGCTCAGCACCTCGGTGACCACCGGCAGCCCCGTTTCCTGCCGTGCCTCGGCGAGATAGCGGAGGCCCTTCACGCCGAGACCCTGGAAGTCGTAAGGGGAAGTCCGTGGCTTGTACGCTCCGCCTCGCAGCATGTCGGCACCGGCTCGGGCAACAGCGATGGCCGTCTCCATGATCATCTCCCGGCTTTCGACCGAGCAGGGTCCGGCAATGAGCACCGGTTCCGGTCCGCCAAAACGAAGCCCGCGAACCTGCACCACGGTGCCTTCCGGATTCCTGTCCCTGTCGACCAGCGGAATGGCTGGCTTTTCCACCCGGTGGGCGGGGGTCGGAATGGGAGCCGAGAGCTTGGAGCCTTCGGTCCACGCTTCATAGCTGCCGAGCACAATCAGCTTGGCGGCGAGCGCTTCTATTTCCTCGAGTGCTTCGGCGAGCCTGGGGTCCGTGGGCGATCCCTCGACGTCGACGTAGAACCGGTAAGTCCATGGTGCGGAACGTTCCGGGCGGGACTGGAGCGCCATGAGGTTCACACCCCTGGCGCCGAATGCTTGAAGCGTGAGAGCCAGCATGCCAGGCTTGTGGTCGACCAATACGATCAACGACGTCTTGTAACGAGTAGCACCAGGGGTTCGGACTTTCTCGGCGGCGTCCGCGCGGGTGAATGTCAGGAAGCGCGTCTGATTGGTTGGGTCGTCTTCGATGCGTTCCGCTAGTGGAGCGAGACCGTGGGCGTCGGCGGCCGGCCGAGCAGCGATGGCTGCCAGAGAAGGGTTTTGTTCCTGCGCTACGATCTCTGCGCTCCCCGCCGTGTCCCAGGCACTCACCAGCTCGGCATCTGGCAGATGCTCAGACAGCCAGATGCGACACTGCCCCAGTGCCACAGGATGCGAGAGCACCCGGCGAATTCCCGAGAGAGGAGCGCCGGGCAGCGCCATGATCGTATGGTGTACCGGATGGAGGATCTCATGCGTCAGGTGGAGCGTACCGTCCCCAAACGCCTCGTGCAGCAGGTCGTACGTGGTGGTGACCGACCCGATCAGGGAGTTCTCGATCGGAAGGCAGCCGGCGTGGGCACGACCTTCGCGGACTGCTTCGACCACATCCTTCACATCTCGGCAGGGCAGGGCCGTGAGATCGGGCCAGCGCCGACGGGCGGCCGCCTCGCTGAACGACCCGTGAGATCCCTGGATAGCTACGCGCATGAGACGCTCCAACATTGGAAATAAAAAACCCCGCCACATCGTGGCGGGGCGTCGATGATCCGGGCGGAAGCGCTACTGCACTCTACCAGCACCGGACGCGAATCGAGCCGCGCCTGTGTTGGTAAAGAAAAACCAGTTGCTATAGCCGGAGTTCATGGAGCGAACCTACGACCTGCCGCGGAGAGTTGTCAAGGGGATGTCAGCTTATCTTCTAAGGGTGAACGGCTTCATCCGCATGATCTCCCGACCGGTTCTTTGTCTCCTGCTCCTCGCGAGCCCTAAAATGGGCCTCGCCCAGGGCCTCCCTTCTTTCGCGCCGCTGAACCCGGTCGCCAGCTCCCGCAGCGGAGTGTATTTCCAGTCGCTCCGAGATCCCGCCCCGCGGAGTTGGAGCACGTACATGGCTCTCGATTATGCCAGCGTCATCGAGTACAACCGGCTCGATCAAGCCGACTACGTGTTGGACTCGGAGGTGATGCGGCTGACTTTCTCCGCAAGCCGAGAGCTGGGCCGCCATGCTTTTCTTCAGTTCGGCACCTCGGTCGGCGGGGCCTATGCAGGTTTCCTTGATGGATTTTTGAACTGGTACCACGGGGCATTGGGAATCACAGTCAGCGAGCGGGAACGGCGTCCACAGGATCGGTTCCTATATACGATCGCAGTGCCTGGCGGCCACTCGGTGGAGCGCTCCAGAAGCTCGCTCTTTCTCGGCGACGTAAATATTGGGATTGGACTCAGATATAACGCAGGCTTCCAATCTGTGCTGTCGATGACCTTGCCGACCTCGACCGGACCTGATGGCTATGGAAAGGGCGTCCCTTCCGTGGCAGTCCTCAACACTTTGCAACGGATGCTCAGGCCGGGTTTGGTCTATGAAGGAAGCGTGGGAGTAGGGCTCACCCCAACCCACGGAGCTCTGTCGGACATACAACGAACAGTGTTTCTCGGCGTCAGCTCCGGTCTCCGAAAGCATGTCTGGGGCAGCCAATCACTCTACGCAAATCTCTTCTATCATTCGCCCTATTATCAGGGCACGAGTCTTCCTGCTCTCGATCGGCGAGAGCTGTCGTTAGATTTCGGTTGGGTCATGGTGACAAAGAGTGGAGGGGAATGGCGGATGGGCTTGACTGAGGACCTCGAGCCGGGCGGACCCGGAGTGGATCTTGTCTTTAGGGCAGGGAGGACTTTCTAGGCGGACCTTTTCCTGGTTGGCACTACTTCTTCGCAGTGAATAGAAACTGTTCCATGTTGTTGAACAGAAACTCCTTAGCTTTCGGCTCCCTGAGATTTAAGCTGTAGTGGTTAATCAGCTGCTGCTGGGTCTTGAGCCACTCGCCCCAACATACACTGCAGATTTCCTCGTAGGCACGACGGCCCAGATCGTTCTGGAACGGCTGAAAAGCCATTCGGTCCCGTTCAAGACCGCAGCGAGTACAGTGCAACGACGCCATTTGGGGAAGATAGACGTCTTAATAAATGTGATCCAGTCTATCGTCGCGCTTCAACAGAGGCGTTAAACTGATCAAGGAGTGAGTCGTTGGTGGTTCGTTTGGCCCTGGCGCAGAGCCCGCGACCCACTCGCTGTGCCCAGGCCGGTGCCGATGCCGAAGGCGGCGGCCGTGGCCAGGGTGATGAATGGGAGTAGCGAGGCGGGCAGTGCAACAACAGCTGCAGCAATACCAGCCACAATCGGGGCAAAGGGTGAGTGTACGGCATCTACGAAGCGGAGCCGCCGGCGCACGAAGCCCCGAGCAAGTACGAAGCCGATAAGACCGGCCGCGAAAGTGATAAGAACTTGCAGCATAGTGAGTTCCGGTAAAAGGAGTTTGCGTTCCGTTACAGTACGGAACGTGGGGATGAAAAGGTTCAGGATGGGAGTTATGTGCCCTGCCGGACGCGTGGTATGCGAATCGCAGGCTAAGACTGACCGTATCCTTGCCTATGTTCTTTCAGGGAAGGAGCCAATACATGCCAAGACAGCATCCGACAGTGCTGGTGCCGAATATCGGGCCCATGGATCATGCATGGGATCTACTCGGCGAGTGGCAAACTGAGTTCGAGTTGCCTGAGACCGAGTCGCCGGTGCACGGCAAAGTGACATTTCGTTCCTGGACTGACGCGGAGCTGCAGCTCGATCCTATCGAGGCAGCGATCGCTGGTATCCCGTCGAGTGTGCCGCTCGAGCGAGCTAGCGAAATCCATCTGACCGATGCCGGGGGTGGTGCGCTTCAGTGGGTGCTCCACGCACCATCGACGAATTGGTCGCTCCAGGCAACGCTCTGGCCCGGATCTCTGCATCTATTCGTGCACGATGCGGACGATGACGAGGAACAGCTCTATCGCGCTCGGGCCACTCGAGACCAGGATTACTATTTAAGGAAGTACCCGCTGGACACAGTGTAGAAGACCTCACGCGACGCCCGACAGCAAGCCCTGCTGCCGGGCGTTGTGCCATCAGCCCGCCGCCACCCTATCTAAGGAAGGAATGGAAACCCGCACGCTGCATCTGCGATTGCGAGGCTTTGGTGCTGAGCCCGCCCCTGCTCTCGCGGAGCTCGACGTTCTCTCGGCCGCTGAACGTTTGAAGCGGGCCGCAATGACGTTCGGAGCTGGACTGGTCGCCGCACTCATCGCGCTTCCGATTCCCCTCGTGCACTTCGTGTTTGTACCTGGCGCGCTCGCAACCGGAGTTACACTCGGGGCCATTCGACTGCGTCAGCGCGAAATCTTCCGGACCGCCCGTGGATCGTGCCCTTACTGTGCCGTCGAGCAACGCTTCACGGTGCTCGGCCGGTTCAAGCTGCCGAAGAAACTCCATTGCGCATCCTGTCACCAGCAGCTCATGCTCGAAGAGCCTACCACCGGACCGCTGCACTCCCCCACATGAAGCCGGACCCGAAGGCCGTCATCACCACCAGATCTCCCTGCTTGACTCGTCCGGCACGAACACATTCGTCCAGCGCGATCGGTATAGTGGCCGCAGTCGTATTCCCGTATAACATGATGTTGTTGTAGACCTGGTCGTTGCGAAGTCCAAGCTCCTTCTGAATCATCTCGGAAATTCTGAGATTTGCCTGGTGCGCCAGAAGGAGAGAGATGTTCTCGACTGACTGTCCGGTGGATGCGAGAACTGCCCGAACCGATTCAGGCATCCGTACGACTGCATGGCGAAACACCTCACGTCCGTCCATTTCGAGGTACTGGCGACCAGCTTCGATGTCCTTGGACGACACCCTCGGGTGATACATGGAGCCCGGAGTATCCACCCACAGCTTCTCGGCGTGTGCACCTTCGGAATGGAGATCGAAGCCTAGGATGCCACCGTCCCCGTCATCGGTGGCGCCGAGCACCACGGCACCCGCCCCGTCGGCAAAAATGACGGCGACATGTCGTCCTGCCGTCGTTAACTCCAGACCAGTCGATTGGATCTCCGAGCCCACCACCAGTACCCGACGATACTGCCCAGACCGGATCCACGCGTCGCCAACCGAAAGGGCGTAAATGAATCCACTACACTGCGCTCGAACGTCCAGCGCCGGGATCGTGGTGATGCCCAGCATTCTTTGGAGGTAAACGCCGTTTCCCGGAGCGAAGTGGTCCGGGCTGGAGGTGGCGTAAAGGATAGCATCGATCTCCGCTGGCTTTACTCCCGCCATGTCCATCGCCTTCCGGCTGGCTTGCAGTCCCAACTCGGTTCCGGTCTCTCCCTCGGTTACCCAGCGGCGCTCCTGTATCCCAGTCCGAGTTCGGATCCACTCGTCAGTGGTATCCATGAGCTGGGACAGCTCCTGATTGGTGACTACGCGTTCTGGAACCGCGAAGCCTGTTCCTAGAAAACGAGTGCGTAGCATCGGATTACCCGGTGTGGGACGACTGTGGCAAGGAGCTTACGTTGCTCTCCCCAAGGGCGAACCGCAAGGCACGAGCAGCGAACCAGCCCCAGATCCAGAGCAGCCAGGCGAGAGTAAGGATCCATCCCATTCCGCGCCATGTTTCCCAGACCACTCCGACCGGGGTGAGACATGTAGGCCACCAGGAATCGGGGCGAAGCCGATGACGTTCAATGATGCGGACAGCGCCGAATCCGGTGCGAAGTTGGCGAAGGATCATCGAGCAAATGTCGCTCGAGGTTTCCGGGACCGAATTCACCAGATTCCAGACCATGCTGGTGGCACCCCAGCCATGGCTGTCACTGACGCCTGCGACGAATGAATTGTGAGTTCGCGCCACGGAGATGACGGTATCGATCTCGGGCCGCGTGAGCTCGTTTGCCTTCGGAGAGGCGTTCACGATCTCGAACCCATCGAGGCCAGACGAGGCCAGCTGATCCAGGCGCTCCCAGTGATTGCGGCGGTATTCCGGAAGTGACGCGAGCGAAAGTGCACCGTAGACCGAATCGCTGGCGCCGAGCAGCGCAAGCAGCCCGTCGAGTCCCCGGTGACGGCTTCGATCCACCGGCAAGGTGTCGCCCAGAAGAACGATATGGGCCTTCCAGGCACTCACCTCAGTACCAGGACACAGAACAGTGGAACTGCGACTCGCGGCTTGCAACTCGCGACTCGCAAGGTGAGACTGGCGACTGTTCACATTGTGGTCCGTGATGAACGCAGCGTCGAATCCCGCACGAGTGTGCCAGCGGCGGTTCGCTTCGGCATCGAACCCGCGCATCCACGTGTCTTTCACATCGTGAGACGCCTTCGTGTGACTATGGAAATCGACGACCATCTCGCGGAAGTCTGTCCCGGCGAGAGAAAGCATCGGCCGGTGCCAGAGTGCCCCAATCACCAGAAATGAGAGAAAAAGAACGAGAGAGAGAACGAGAACGCCCAGCTCTCTGAGTAGGACTCGACCAATGGGTTCTCGCTGTTGAGTGTGTCGTGTCCGTACCGCCCGGATCGCTCGCCACGCGAGATACACCAGAACGAGGCCTGTCAGGAATCCGATCAGTCTGCTCATGCTCAGCATGGAGACGCCATCCCACAGGCTGAACAGCGGTGCCAGGATGAGGTACGTCCACGGTATCTTCAAATAGAGCGCCGGAGGCACCGTGCCCGACACGGGATCGTGCAGTGCAGCTGCCGGCCAGAGACGCGCAGCCAGGAGCAGGGCCGTCAGTATCAGTGGACCTGCCAGGCGAGGCGGCCGGCGCGGAGTCATAATGAGAATGGACCGAAGATGAGCCTGGACGACGAAAGCCTCAACGAGGAGTTCCCTCTAGGTGACGGCACCGTTGAGGTGGAAGCCACGGTGCGCTGTCCATATTGTGGGGAAATCAACGAGATCGCGCTGGATCCGGGTAGCGGCAACCAGCAGGAGTATGTCGAAGATTGTCAGGTTTGTTGCAGGCCGTGGCAGGTGGCCGTGCATTACCTGCCCGATGGTTCGGCCGACGTATCAGTGCAGGATCTCGGCTACTCGTAACGCAGCGCAATGATGGGATCGAGTCTGGAGGCCCGGCGGGCAGGCCAGATCCCAAAGAAGAGTCCCACTGCCGCGCTGAACATGAACGCAATGCCGACGGACATCGGCGAGATGAGTGTGTTCCACTGCATGACGCGCGAGAGCAGCACAGCGGTTCCCACCCCCAGAAGAATTCCCATGATTCCGCCGAGCAGGCACAGAGTGAGCGCCTCGATGAGGAACTGCATCAGGATGTTCATTCGGGTGGCGCCAAGCGCCTTGCGAACCCCGATCTCGCGAGTGCGCTCAGTGACTGATACCAGCATGATGTTCATGATCCCGATGCCGCCGACCAGGAGGCTCACGGCCGCGATGCTCGCCAGCAGGCTGGTGAAGACCTGGGTCGCCTGTTGCTGAGTCGCGAGAATATCCTGTTGATTTCGAATGGTGAAATCGTTCTCGGCACCAGGCCGGATCTTGTGCTCGCGGCGGAGGACCCGCTCTAGGTCTACCATCCCTTGTTCGATCGGAACTCCGTCGGCCACCTGAATCGAGAAGGAGCGAATTCTGTTGCTGCCGAAGACCCGGTAACGCGCAGTCTGGAGGGGAATCAGGATCTGCTCGTCGGGGTTGCCGAAGCCGCCCGCTGAGCCCTTTTCGCTGAGCACGCCGATCACCTCGAAGGGAATACCTCGGACGAGGACGGTCTGGTTAATCATCCCTGCCGGG
>Ga0126306_10001233_pt1 | contig 13526 bp, 10 predicted proteins | sample Plot27_FD_92592 | JGI IMG/M metagenome (GOLD analysis project Ga0126306, IMG submission 92592) | Serpentine soil microbial communities from UC McLaughlin Reserve, CA, USA - Plot27 | ecosystem: Environmental > Terrestrial > Soil > Grasslands | place: USA: UC McLaughlin Reserve, Lake County...
CCTGATCTCGGGCTCGGCCGACCTCGAGCCGTCCACGCTGACCGAGATCGAGGACGGCGGCTCCGTCACCCGCGAGGACTACAGCGGCCGCAACGTGCACTACGGCGTGCGCGAGCACGGCATGGGTGCGATCGTCAACGGGCTCGTGCTGCACGGCTTCCGCGCCTTCGGCTCCACGTTCTTCAACTTCCTCGACTACATGAAGCCGGCGGTGCGGCTCGCGTCGCTCATGCACATCCCAACGGTGCACGTGTACACGCACGACTCCATCGGCCTGGGCGAGGACGGCCCCACCCACCAGCCCGTGGAGCAGCTCGCGACCCTGCGGGCCCAGCCGAACATCTACTGCGTGCGTCCGGGCGACGCGAACGAGACCGCGCTCGCGTGGAAGTTCGCGCTGGCGCAGACCGAGACGCCCACGGCGCTGGTGCTCAGCCGCCAGGGGCTTCCGATCCAGAGCCCGGACGACATCCCCGGGGACGCGATCGACCGCGGCGCCTACGTGCTCCGCGAGTCCTCTAACGGGGAGCCCGACCTGATCCTGATCGGCACCGGCTCCGAGGTGCACATCTGCGCCGGGGCCGCCGAGCTGCTCGAGGAGGACGGCATCGCCACCCGCGTGGTGTCGGCGCCCTGCCTCGACCGGTTCGCCGAGCAGGACGAGGACTACCGCGAGAGTGTCCTCCCGCGCGGCGTGCGCGCGCGTGTGTCCGTCGAGGCGGCCTCGCCCCTTGGCTGGAGCACATGGATCGGAGAGGATGGCGACGCCATCGGAATGACCACATTCGGCGCCTCCGCACCCCAGCCCGCCCTCTACGAGCACTTCGGCTTCACGCCGGAGAAGGTGGCCGAGCGTGCGCGCGCGGTCGTCGAGCGCGTGTCCGCGCGCACCTGAAAGGAGTCAGACGATGAGCGTCGGCGCAGCGCAGAACGAAAGGCTGGCGGCGTTGACAGCCGCGGGCACGAGCGTGTGGCTGGACCAGATCCGCCGCAGCCTGATCACGTGTGGTGAGCTCGAGCGGCTCGAGCGCGAGCTGTCGCTGCGCGGGGTGACCTCGAACCCCGCGATCTTCGAGAAGGCGATCCTCGGCTCGACCGACTACGACGAGCAGATCGCCGAGCTGGCCGGGAGGGGCATGCCGGCGCGCGAGATGTTCGACGAGATCGCGATGCTCGACGTGCAGATGGCGTGCGACGTGCTGCGCCCGGTCTGGGACGAGGCGAACGGCGCCGACGGGTTCGTCTCGCTCGAGGTGGAGCCCGCGTTCGCCTTCGAGACCGACAAGACGGTCGCGCAGGCGCGCGACTACTGGGAGCAGGTGGACCGGCCCAACCTGATGATCAAGATCCCGGGCACCGAGCCCGGCGTGCCGGCGATCGAGGAGACGATCGCCGCGGGGATCAACGTGAATGTGACGCTGCTGTTCTCGGTGGAGTCCTACGAGACGATCGCCGAGGCCTACATCCGCGGCATGGAGCGCCGCCAGGAGGCCGGGGAGTCGCTCGACATCCACTCGGTGGCGAGCTTCTTCGTGTCACGCGTGGACACCGAGGTGGACAAGCGCCTCGCCGAGCTCGGCAGGGAGGACCTCCGCGGGATAGCCGCCGTCGCGAACGCTCGCGCCGCCTACGAGCGCTTCAAGGAGCTGTTCTACGGCGAGCGCTACGCCGCGCTGCGAGAGGCCGGCGCCCCGGTCCAGCGCCCGCTGTGGGCGTCTACCGGCGTGAAGGACCCGCAGTACCCCGAGACCAAGTACGTGGACTCGCTGGTGGGGCCGGACACCGTGAACACCATGCCGATGAACACGCTGCTCGCCTGCGCGGAGGAGCTCGAGGTGAAGGGCGCCACGGCCGACCAGGATCCGTCCGAGGACCTGAAGCGGCTGGCCGACGCCGGCATCGACATGGGCGACGTGACGAAGCAGCTGCTCCAGGAGGGGGTCGACAAGTTCGTCGAGCCCTTCGACGACCTGATCGGCGGGATCGAGCTGACCCGCGAGGGCATCGTCACCGGCCGGCCGAAGACGATCAAGTCAACGCTGCCCGACGACCTCGAGCCGCAGATCATCGAGCGGATCCAGCGCGCGCAGGCCGAGGACGTGGCGAAGCGGATCTGGGCGCGGGACGAGTCGCTCTGGGGCGGACCCGGGGTGGCCGAGATCGGCAACCGGCTCGGGTGGCTCACGATCAGCGACAAGATGCTCGAGCACGCGGCCGACCTGCGCACGTTCGCCGACAAGGCGAGGGCCGACGGCCTGGAGCACGCGGTGCTGCTCGGCATGGGCGGTTCGAGCCTCGGGCCCGAGGTGATCCGTCGCTCCTACGGCGACGTGCCGGACGGGATGCGGCTGCACGTGCTCGACTCGACCGACCCCGGCGCGGTGCTGGCCGTCGAGCGCGAGATCGACATCGACAAGACGCTGTTCGTGGTGTCGTCCAAGTCCGGCGGCACCATCGAGACGCTGTCGCACATGCGCTACTTCCACGAGCGCACCGGCGGCGACGGCTCGCGCTTCTGCGCCGTGACCGATCCGGGCAGCCCGCTGATCGACGAGGCGCGCGAGCGCGGGTTCCGGCGCGTGTTCGAGAACGACCCGGACATCGGCGGGCGCTACTCGGTGCTGTCCTACTTCGGCCTGGTGCCGGCGGCGCTGGCCGGCGTGAACATCGAGGCCATGCTCCACCAGGCGCAGGTTGCCGAGCAGAACTGCGCCCAGTACGACTCGCCGGAGAACAACTCCGGCCTGTGGCTGGGCTGCGTGATGGGCGAGCTCGCGCAGCAGGGCCGCGACAAGCTCACCTACGTGGTCTCGGAGCCGATCGCGAGCCTCGGGCTGTGGATCGAGCAGCTGATCGCGGAGTCGACGGGCAAGGAGGGCACGGGCATCCTGCCGGTGGCGGACGAGCCACTCGGCGACCCGGACGTCTACGGCGACGACCGCGTGTTCGCCTACCTGCGCAACGAGGACGAGCCCGACGAGGATCTGGACGCGAAGATCGAGGCACTCGGCCGAGCGGGCCACCCCACGACCACCGGGCGCGTGGTAGGCGGCGCGTCGGACCTCGGGCGGATCTTCTTCATGACCGAGTTCGCCACAGCGGTGGCGGGCTGGGCGCTCGGGATCAACCCGTTCGACCAGCCCAACGTGCAGGAGGCGAAGGACAACACCGCGCGCATCCTGAAGGAGGGCCTCCCCGAGGAGGACCCGGGCTCGCTGGACGACCTGCTCGCGAAGGCGACGCCGCCGAAGTACGTCGCGATCCTCGGCTACCTCACGCCCTCGGAGGAGTACGACGCGGCGGCGACCGAGCTGCGCGTGAAGCTGCGCGAGCGCACGCGCTGCACCACCACGTTCGGCTACGGGCCGCGCTACCTCCACTCGACCGGGCAGTACCACAAGGGCGGCCCCGCGAACGGGCTGTTCATCCAGCTGTACCGGCGCGCGTCGGAGGACGTGGAGATACCCGGCGCGGGCTACTCGTTCGAGCACCTGAAGAACGCGCAGGCGCTCGGCGACATGCAGACGCTCCGCGCGCACGGCCTCGAGGTCGTGCGCATCGAGGTGGACGGACCCGACGACGTGAGGGGGTTGATCTGATGCAGCTCGGATTCGTCGGCCTGGGGAAGATGGGCGCGAACATGGTGCACCGGATCCACCGGGACTCCGATCACGAGTGCGTGGTCTTCGACCACCACGAGGAGAGCATCAGCGCGGCCGAGGGCCACGGTGCCACGGGCGCGGACTCGCTCGAGGCCATGGTCTCGAAGCTCGACCCGCCGCGGACGGTCTGGATCATGGTGCCCGCGGGCGATCCGACCCAGAGCACCGTGGAGCAGCTGGCCGGGCTGCTAGACGAGGGCGACACGATCGTCGACGGCGGCAACTCGCGCTGGTCGGACGACAAGCGCCGCCAGGAGGACCTTCGGAAGCACGGCATCCACTATGTGGACGTGGGCGTGAGCGGAGGCGTCTGGGGGCTCAGCGTGGGCTACTGCATGATGGTCGGCGGCGACGACGAGGCGGTGGAGCGGCTCAGCCCGATCCTCGACGTGCTCGCGCCGCCGCCCACCGACGAGCACGGGCCGGGCTGGGGCCACTTCGGCCCGACCGGCGCGGGCCACTACGTGAAGATGGTCCACAACGGCGTCGAGTACGGGATGATGCAGGCGTACGCCGAGGGCTTCGCGCTGTTCGACGCGTCCGAGTACGAGCTCGACAACGCGAAGATCGCGCACCTGTGGATGCAGGGATCAGTGGTGCGTTCCTGGCTGTGCGAGCTCGCCGCGCGCGCGTTCGAGCAGGAGGGCAACGACCTCACCTCGATCGCCCCGTACGTGGAGGATTCGGGCGAGGGCCGCTGGACGGTCGAGGACGCGATCGAGAAGCGGGTGCCGATGCCGGTGCTCACGGAGTCCCTGTTCGCGCGGTTCAGCTCGCGCGGCCAGGGCGACTTCGCCGCGAAGGTGAACGCCGCGCTGCGCAACCAGTTCGGCGGCCACGCCGTCCACGCGGCCGACTCGGCGGCTCAGGCGCAGCCGCACGCGGAGTAGGACGATGGCGGTCGTAGAGCAGAAGCATCAGCAGGAGAACCCGCTCGTCGCGGGACTGGAGCGCCGGCCGGTCCACCCCACGACGCTGGTGATCTTCGGCGGCACCGGCGACCTCGCCCATCGGAAGCTCCTCCCGGCGATCTACAACCTGGCGCACGAGGGCGCGCTCCCGGAGCGCTTCAACCTGATCGCGGTGTCGCGCTCGGAGATGTCCGACGACGAGTACCGCGTGGGCGTGCGGGATGCGATCAAGCAGTACTCGCGCCGCGAGCCGGACGCACAGGTGCTCGAGAAGCTGCTCGAGCAGGTGCGCTACGTGCCCGGCACGTTCGACGACGACAGCGTGTTCGACCGGCTCGGGCAGGACCTCGAGCAGTTCGACCGCGATGCCGACGCCACGTTCAACCGGATCTTCTACCTCTCCACGGCCCCGAGCTTCTTCGGGCTGATCGTCGAGAAGCTGGGCGAGCACGGGCTCGACAAGCATGACGACGCCGAGGTCCGTGTGGTGATCGAGAAGCCCTTCGGCACGCGCGAGTCGGAGGCCAAGGCGCTGAACCGCCAGCTGCTGAAGGTGCTGCGCGAGTCGCAGATCTACCGCATCGATCACTACCTGGGGAAGGAGACCGTCCAGAACGTCCTGGCGTTCCGGTTCGCGAACGGGATGTTCGAGCCGATCTGGAACCGGAACTTCATCGACTACGTGCAGATCACGGCGGCCGAGGACATGGGCATCGGCCGGCGCGCCGAGTACTACGACAGCTCGGGCGCGCTGCGTGACCTGGTGCAGAACCACATGCTGCAGCTCTTGACGCTCCTGTGCATGGAGCCGCCCGTCACGTTCGACGCCGACGAGGTGCGCGACGAGAAGGTCAAGGTGCTCCACGCCGTCGCGGCGCCCGCCGAGGATCAGGTGGTCCGCGCGCGCTTCACGGCCGGGATGGCCGAGGGCAAGGAGGCCGTGGGCTACCTCGACGAGGAGGGCGTGCCGGACGACTCCACCACCGAGACGTACGTGGCGCTGCGGCTCGAGGTGGACAACTGGCGCTGGGCGGGGGTGCCGATCTACCTCCGCACCGGCAAGCGGCTCGCCCGCAAGCTCACGGAGATCGCCGTGACGCTGAAGCCCGTGCCTCACCTCGCCTTCAAGGCCGAGGGATCGGTCGGCGTGCAGCCCAACCAGCTGATCCTCACCGTCCAGCCGAACGAGGGCGTGTCGCTCTCGCTCGGGGCGAAGATCCCGGGCAGCCAGATGCGGATCCGCCCGGTGAACATGGAGTTCCTGTACGGGACGTCGTTCCTGTCCCAGTCGCCCGAGGCCTACGAACGTCTGATCATGGACGCCATGCGCGGCGACCCCACGCTGTTCACACGCGACGACGAGGTCGAGGCGCAGTGGCGGATCATCGACCCGATCCTCGAGTCGTGGGAGCAGGGGCAGAGCCCCGTCGAGGAGTATCCGGCCGGGACGCATGGCCCGGAGGAGGCCGACAGCATCCTGATGCCCGGCCACAGGTGGCGGGCGATCTAGTGTCGAGGACGGCGCCAGAGGTGCCGGACACGGCCGCCACCTGGTCCGGCCAGGACGTGGCGCCGGGCGACATCGAGGCGGCCCTTCGCCACCTGCTCCAGGAGCAGTACGCGCGCGACGGCGCGCACGCGCCGGCGCGCGTGCTCAACCTGATCGTGGTGATCGACCGCGAGTGGCGCGGCGAGATCATGAACCGGCTCGAGCAGGTGGGCCGCTACCACGCCTCGCGCACGATCCTGTGCACGGTCGAGCCGGGGCGCCAGACGATCGACGCGTCGGTGATGATGACCGTGGACGGCGACGGGCCGCGCGACGACGTCGCCCTCATGCGCGAGCGCGTCGTGCTCGCGGTCGGCGAGAAGCACCTGCCGAAGCTCGACACGATCGTCGACCCGCTCGTGGTGACCGACCTGCAGACGCTCGTGTGGTCTCCGCACGGGCACCCCGAGGCGGTGGACGCGCTGCTGCATCTCGCGCAGGTGGTGCTCGTGGACTCCGTGAACGAGCCGGATGCGGCGTCGGCGCTGCGACGCGCGAAGGAGCTGTCGGACGACGCCTACGTGGTGGATCTGGCATGGCTGCGGAGCACGCCGTGGCGCGAGCGGGTGGCGGCCACGTTCGACCCGCCGCGCCTGCGCGAAGACCTGCTCAGGATCGACTCGGTGACGATCCGGCACCACCCGACGTCGCGGGTGGCGGGTGTGCTGGTCTTCGGCTGGCTCGGGTCGCGGCTCGGATGGCGCGCGGGCAGCCTGACGGAGGCGAACGGCGTCTCGCGCGGGAGCGCACACGGACCACGCGACGACATCGCGCTGACGCTCGAGCCCGAATCCGAGCAGGCCGTGCCGGGCCTGGCCGGCGTGGAGATCCGCACCTCGTCCGGCTCGTCGATCTCGCTCGACCGCGGGCCCGGCGGCCTGGTGGCGTGCAGGCGGGACAGGAAGGGCAACGAGCAGCGCTGGACGGTCCTGGGCGCGTCGCGCGGCGAGGGCGGCATCCTCGGCGAGGGGATCCGCCAGGCGCTCCTGCGCGACCCCACGTACGCCGGCGCGCTCGACTGCGGCGAGGCGCTCCTGCGGTGAACGCCGACATCAGGGTTTCGGACGACCCGGCGCTGGAGGCGGCCGAGCTGCTGGTCGCGGCCGGCGGCCACGTGGCGCTCACCGGCGGCTCGACGCCGCGGGCGGCCTACGAGCGGGCCGCCTCCACGCGCGAGGACTGGTCCGGCGTGGACTTCTGGTTCACGGACGAGCGGTGCGTGCCGCCCGACCACGAGCACTCGAACTTCGGCATGGCCGACCGCGCGCTGCTCTCGCGCGCCGAGGACGCCACCGTTCACCGCATGCGCGGCGAGCTCGGGCCGGAGGACGGCGCGACCGCCTACGAGAACGAGCTCGACCAGTTCGGCCCCGACACGCTCGACCTCATCCTCTTGGGTGTCGGCCCCGACGGGCACATCTGCTCGCTGTTCCCCGGCGACGATGCCCTGGGTGAGCGGGAGCGGCGGGTGGTGGGGGTGGAGACGCCCGGAATGGCGCCCTTGGTGTCGCGGATCACGCTTACGCTTCCGGTGGTGAACGCGACCGCGCAGATCGTCTTCCTGGTCGCCGGCGAGGACAAGGCCGAGGCGGTCCGGCGCGTGTTCGCCGGCCCGCCGGATCCGAGCGCGCCAGGCTCGCTCGTGGAGGCCGAGGTGGTGGCGCTGCTGGACCCGGCCGCGGCTGCCCGCCTGTGACCGAGTGGGCGCCGGATCGGGGCGTGACGGCGAGCCCGTTCCCGCCGATCGCCGAGTACGCGTTCCTGTCCGACTGCGAGACATGCGCTCTCGTCGCGCCGAACGGGAACGTCGAGTGGCTGTGCCTCCCCCGGTTCGACTCGCCGAGCGTGTTCGGCGCGATCCTGGACCGGGACGCCGGCGGCTTCCGGCTCGGGCCCGCAGACGTGGAGGTGCCGGCGGCGCGGCGCTACCTGCCGGGCACGAACGTGCTCGAGACGAGCTGGGGCACGATGGGCGGCTGGATCATCGTGCGCGATGTGCTCCTGATCGGGCCGTGGCATCACGAGCACGACCGCTCCCACACCCACAAGCGCGCTCCCACCGATTACGACGCGGACCACGTGCTGCTGCGGATGATCAGGTGCGTGAACGGCGAGATCCAGGTGACGATGGACTGCGACCCGCGCTTCGACTACGCGCGGAAGGTCGGCGCCTGGGAGTTCGCCGGGTCCGGCTACCACGAGGCGGTCTGCCGGGCGGAGGACTGCGACGTGGAGCTCCGCCTGACGAGCGACATGAACATGGGCTTCGAGGGTCCGCGCGCGACCGCCCGCACTCTCATGAAGGAGGGAGACAAGGTGTTCGTGGCGCTCGCCTGGTCGGAGCACCCTGCGCCGCAGACGAACGAGGAGGCGTACGACCGGCTGGTGTGGACCGCCCACCACTGGCAGCACTGGCTGGACCACGGCACCTTCCCCGATCACCCGTGGCGGACCCACCTCCAGCGTGCCGCGCTCACGCTCAAGGGACTGTCGTACGCACCGACGGGCGCGCTCGTCGCGGCCGCCACCACGTCGCTGCCCGAGTCGCCGGGCGGGGAGCGCAACTGGGACTACCGCTTCTCCTGGATCCGCGACTCCACGTTCATGCTGTGGGGCCTCTACACGCTCGGGTTCGACTGGGAGGCCAACGACTTCTTCTACTTCATCGCCGACATCGCGGACCAGCACCAGGACCTCCAGATCATGTACGCGATCGACAGCGAGGGTGAGATCCCGGAGTTCACGCTGGACCATCTCTCGGGATACGAGGGCGCCCGCCCGGTGCGGGTCGGGAACGGCGCGTACCGGCAGGACCAGCACGACGTGTGGGGCGCGCTGCTCGACTCGATGTACCTGCACACGAAGTCGCGTAACCACCTCGACGACCGCGTCTGGCCGATCGTGAAGCGCCAGGTGGAGACGATGCTGAAGAGGTGGCGCGAGCCCGACCGCGGCATCTGGGAGATCCGCGGAGAGCCGAGGCACTTCACCTCGTCGAAGCTGATGTGCTGGGTGGCGGCCGACCGCGGGGCGCGCCTGGCCGAGATCCGCGGCGAGCTCGAGCACGCGGCTCGCTGGCAGTCCGCGGCGGACGAGATCCAGGCCGACATCTTCGAGCACGGGGTGGACGAGCGCGGCGTGTTCGTGCAGCACTACGACACCGACGCGCTCGACGCATCGCTGCTCCTGGTCGTGCTCACCCGCTTCCTTCCGGCCGACGACGAGCGCGTGGTGAACACCGTGCTGGCGATCGCGGATGAGCTCACCGAGGAGGGCATGGTCCTGCGATACCGCGTGGACGAGACAGACGACGGACTCTCCGGCGAGGAGGGCAGCTTCGCGATCTGCTCGTTCTGGCTCGTGTCGGCTCTGGTCGAGATCGGCGAGGTCCGGCGCGCCCGGGACCTGTGCGACAAGCTGCTCTCGTACGCGAGCCCGCTCGGGCTGTACGCCGAGGAGATCGACCCGCGCTCGGGCCGCCATCTCGGCAACTTCCCGCAGGCGTTCACGCATCTGGCGCTCATCAACGCCGTCATGCACGTGATCCAGGCGGACCAGGGGCTCGAGATCGGCCACCTGCCGCTGGGCCGCGAGCTCACCCGCCAGCGCTCGCAGCCCGGCTGAGCTCCGCTAGGGGCGCCTCGCCGGCGCGCGCGCGAGCACGAGCAGGCCGACTATGCGCGACACCAGCATCGCGATGTAGCCGAGCCCGGCGAGCTGCTCCAGCATCACGAGGCTGCGTGCGAACGGCTTGACCGGCACCACGTCGCTCAGACCGGTGCTCGACAGGTTCGTGAAGCTGAGGAACAGCAGCTCGACCCAGCTGCGGTCGTCGCCCGGGTGGGTCGCCGCGGTGAAGCTGCCCGGCTCGATCGCCTGCCACACGACGAAGATGTAAGCGAACGCCCATGCGACCAAGGTGAACGTGGCGCCGACCGCCCACACCTCGTCGCGGGTGATCTCGTGGTCGGCGAGCAGGTAGCGGATCAGCGTGTAGGCGGCGTAGAAGTAGAGGACCGCCTCGAGCGCCGAGGAGTAGGGGAGAAGCGCGTCGTCGCGCGTGACCGCCTGGATCAGGAGCAGGACCGTCGCCGGAGCGCCCAGCACGAGCGCGACCCAGGTGAACCCGGGCGAGCTGCGCACGGCGAGCACGACGAGCCCGAGGATGAGGATGCCGAACACGCTGAACAGCGATCGCCCGACGTCATTCCCCTCCATGGCGGGGTAGAGCAGCACGCCGAGCAGCTGGGTGAAGAGAAGCAGCGCGGACGGCTCACGGCGCGCGAATCTGACCACGCCCGCAAGCTAGCTGCGGTCCCGGTCGGCTAGCCGGCGTCGCGCAGCTCGCGGGTGTCCACGTCGTAGACGGTCGCCTGCGCGTCGCCGCCGATCTCGGCCGCCGCCTCGCGCGCGAGCGCGTCCAGGCCGCCGCTGCGGGCGCCGCAGTCGGTGTGGAGCATCAGGATCACCCGCTCGGTGCCGAGCTTGCGGGAGGTCTCGAGCGAGCGCTTCACGTCGTCCGTCACGAGGGCGCCGGCGTTGCGGATGATGTGGGCGTCGCCCTCCTCGAGCCCCAGGATGCGCTCGACGTTCACGCGCGCGTCCATGCAGGCCACCACGGCGAGCTTCTTGTTGGGCGGAGACGGGGACACCCGTCAGAGGCGGACGTCGGCGACCATCGCGGCGAACAGCGCCGCCAGGTAGGCGAGCGAGAAGAGGTACAGGCGCAGCGCCGTGCGGCGGTCCGGCCGCTTGGCGAGCCGGGCGGCGCCGTAGATGAACGCGGCGCCCAGCACGACCGAGGCCACCAGGTAGGTGGCTCCGAAGGCGCCCGCGCAGAACGGCAGCTGGCTGACCGCGTACAGCAGCACCGTGTAGAGCAGGATGTGGCGGCGCGTCTCCCGCTCGCCCCGCACGACGGGGAGCATCGGCACGCCGGCGCGCGCGTACTCGTCCTTCATCAGCAGCGAGAGCGCCCAGAAGTGCGGCGGCGTCCAGAAGAACACGATCGCGAACAGGTACAGCGGCGTGCCGGTCAGGCCGCCCGTCACCGCCGCCCAGGCCACGAGCGGCGGCACCGCGCCCGCGGCGCCCCCGATCACGATGTTCTGGGGCGTCGAGCGCTTCAGCCACAGGGTGTAGACGAACACGTAGCCGAGCAGGCCGGACAGCGACAGCGCGGCCGCGAGCAGGTTCACGGTGGTGGCCAGCAGCACGAACGCGGCCACGCCGAGCGCGATGCCGAACGCAAGCCCGGCCGCCGGCGACACGCGCCCCGACGCCACCGGCCGGTTGGCCGTGCGCTGCATGGTGCGGTCGATGTCGCGATCGAGCACGTGGTTGATCGCGCCCGCCCCGCCCGCGGAGAGCGCCCCGCCCAGGCACGTGAGCGCCACCAGGCCGAGCGACGGGTCGCCCGCCACGTACATCGTGGTGACCGTCGTGAAGAGGAGCAGCGACTGCACCCGCGGCTTCGTCATCTCGAAGTAGTCCGAGACGGCGATGCGCCACGCGCTGCGGGCGGCTACGAGCTCCATCAGGCCGCCACCGCCTCGGCGCGGCGGGGGGCGCGCTCGCGCGCGGGAGCGAGCTGGAGCGTCAGGCCGAGCGTGCCGGCCCACAGGAGCGTGCCGAGCGCCAGGTGGAGCAGGATCAGCAGCTCGTACTCGTCGAGCCATACGTTCAGCGCGCCCACCAGGATCTGCACCGCCAGCAGGGCGGCGAGGCCCCACGCCCAGCGGGTCAGGACGCCGCGCCGGATCGCCACGACCACGAGGCTGATCACGAGGATCGCAGCCAGGTACATGAACGCCCTGTGGGTGAGATGAATGTCCACGAGCCGGGCCTTGCCGAACGGCATGAACTCGCCGTTGCAGGTGGGAAACTGCTTGCCGCAGGCGTGGTGGGCGCCGTCGCCGAGCTGGTAGTCGGCGCGGCCGTAGTTCTGCGTGCCCGCCATGTAGCCGCCCGCGACGATCGTGCACAGCACGGCCACGGAAGCGGCGATGCCCAGCACGCGCAGCCGCGGCCCGCCGTCGGCGACCGGGGCGCCGCTGACGTTCCGGTACAGGTACAGGAGCCCGCCGAGCAGCAGCATCGCGAGGCACAGGTGCGCCGCCACGTACGCCTCCTCGAGGTTGTCCTCGACCGTCGCCCCGCCCAGCGCGGCCTGCGCCAAGATCAGCACGAGCAGGCCCACCGCCGGCACGAGATACTCGCGGTGGCGCCGCCACGCCTGCACCACGATTGCCACGATCATCAGGCTCACGACCCCGGCCAGGACCCGGTGCGTGTACTCGACGACCGAGTTGAGGTCCATGCCGGGCACCACGTCGCCGTTGCAGAACGGCCACCCGTGGAAGCCGGAGCCCGCGGGGCCGCAGCCGAGCCCGGAGTCGGACACGCGCACCACCCCGCCCACGATGATGAGCACGAACGTGGCGACCGCCGTAGCGAGTACGAGCCGCTTCATCAGAGGCTGCGCGGCGCCACCGGCTGCGCGACCGTCTCCGCCGCCACCGCGGAGGCGGCCACCTCGCGGCGGATGTCCTTCATCGGCTCGACGCTGCGGACGCGCGGCACCACGTCGAAGTTGTTGGGCGGCGGTGGCGAGGTGGTGAACCACTCGAGCGTGTTGCCCTGCCACGGGTCATTGCCGGCCTTCCGGCCGTGCTTCACGCTCCAGAGCACGTTCACGACGGTCACCAGCACTCCGATACCCAGGATGAACGCGCCGATCGTGGAGATCAGGTTGTACGTCTCGACGCCGAGCGAGTCGTCGTAGTCGTAGATCCTGCGCGGCATGCCCGACAGGCCCGCCGAGTGCTGGACGAGGAACGTGGCCAGGAAGCCCACGAACATCAGCCAGAACGACGTCTTCCCGAGGGACTCGGACATCACCCGGCCACTCATCTTCGGGAACCAGTAGTAGAGCCCGCCGAAGATCCCGAACACCGAGCCGCCGAAGAGCACGAAGTGGAAGTGCGCCACCACGAAGTAGGTGTCGTGGAGGTACCAGTCCACCGGGAAGATGGCGAGGATCACCCCCGAGATGCCGCCGATCGTGAACAGGGCCGGCAGCGCCGCCGCGAAGTAGAGCGGCGTCTTCATCACGATCTGCCCACGCCACAGCGTGGCCAGCCAGTTGAAGATCTTGATGCCGGTGGGCACCGCGATCGTGAACGAGGACAGCATGAAGAAGGCGAGCACCACCGTCGGCGTGGGCGTGGCGAACATGTGGTGCGCCCAGACCAGCATGCCGAGGAACGCGATCGCCACCGTGGACGCCGCGATCGCCTTGTAGCCGAAGATCGGCTTGCGGGCGAACACCGGCAGGATCTCCGAGATCATCCCGAAGACCGGCAGGATCATGATGTAGACCTCGGGGTGGCCGAAGAACCAGAA
>Ga0126306_10001234_pt1 | contig 13523 bp, 15 predicted proteins | sample Plot27_FD_92592 | JGI IMG/M metagenome (GOLD analysis project Ga0126306, IMG submission 92592) | Serpentine soil microbial communities from UC McLaughlin Reserve, CA, USA - Plot27 | ecosystem: Environmental > Terrestrial > Soil > Grasslands | place: USA: UC McLaughlin Reserve, Lake County...
AAAAAGCTCGGCGGCGGAGGCCAGCTCACGCAGACAGCGGTCGGCAAGGCGATGGCGGCGGCCAAGGGCCCGCTGCACATGGTCCGCGGCACCGGCGAGCAGGAGAAAATGCTGAAGAACGCCAAGACCGAGTACTTCAACGAGTTCGAGGAGATCGCCACCTACACCGCGATCGAGACGCTCGCCGAGACGGTGGGCGACCGCGAGACCGCCAAGCTCGCGCGCGGCATCCGGCGCGAGGAAGAGCGGATGGCGAAGTTCCTCGAGGGTCAGATCGCGCAGCTGGCCAAGGGCGTAGCTCGCGAGGAGATCCCGGCGGCGGAGCGGCGAAACGGTCGGTCGCGCACGGCGTCGCGACGTTCGCGCTCGGCTTCGGGCCGGTCGCGGTCGTCGTCGAGCCGCTCGCGTTCGACGTCCGGCGGATCGCGCTCCAGGAGGTAGGTTCTCCATCCATGGTGCGCGACCAGGCTGAGCAGCCCCCGCTGCACCCTGAAACCGGTCGCCACGAAACCGACGAGGAGCGTGTCGATCGCAACCTCCAGGAGATGCTCGGCGAGCTGCGGGTGGCGCTCCCGGGGGTGCAGGTGCTGTTCGCCTTCCTGCTCGTGGTGCCGTTCAACCAGCGCTTCGGGGAGGTCACGGACTTCCAGAAGACCGTGTACTTCGCGACGCTGCTGTTCACCGCGGCGTCGACCGTCTGCCTGATCGCGCCGAGCGCACACCACCGGATCGAGTTCCGCCAGCAGGACAAGAACTCGATCGTGACCACGGGCAACCGGATCGTGGTGGTCGGCCTCGGGCTGCTCGGCATCGCCATGACCGGCGCGGTCCTGTTCGTGACCGACGTGCTCTACGACACCCCGACCACGATCGTCGCCGCAGCCGGTGTGGGCCTTGCATTCGCGGTGCTCTGGTACGGCGTCCCGCTGCGGCGGCGCGCCCAGGGCTAGCGCAGCGACCGGGCGAGCGCGATCGCCCGGTCGCGACCGAAGGCGCCCTCCAGCCGCACCAGCAGGCGATCGCGCTCCAGCAACAGGACGTCTTGCGCGAGACGCATCTGCGACTCGGCCACGTTTCCGTCCGGATCGCGGTAGAGGAAGAAGTGCGGCGCCCCCTCGATCCAGAGCGCCCGCCCGCCGTCGATCCTCGGTCGCTCGACCGTCGCGCTCAGACCCACGACCTTGCCGAGGTACTCCGGCGCGAGGTCGCCGCGGAACTCGGTCACGAGCAGGCCGACGCGGGTGGTGCCGGCGCGCGGCATTCCCGGCCGACTGCGGTAGGTGAGCGACAGCTCGGCGCCGGGCACGCCCCGGCGGACGTAGACGCCGTCGGGCGGGCCGAGCTCGGCCGGCAGGAGCGGCTCGAAGCCAAGGGACGCCCGGGCGCCGGCGAGGGTGGCGTGGGTGCCGAGGTCGAGTGGTCGCTCGGGCGGTGGGGTCGGAAGCGTCGCGCGGCGCTCGACGGCGGCCCCCTGGAGCCCGAAGAGCTCGAGCACCGCGTCGCGCACGCCCGGGAGCGCCGCGAGGGCGGTTCCGGCCAGGAGCAGGAGCGCGACGAGGGCGAGGGCCAGGGAGCTGCGCAGGCCGGCCGCCGGAAGCAGTCCGGGGCGGCGCGCCGGGGGTGCGGACAGGCGCGCGCGCAGACTCGACGCGAGGTCGGGCGTTGGCGGCCAGTCGAGCTCCTCGCCGAGCCGGCTCAGGGTCCGCTCGAGCTCAGTCATCCGCCACCTCCACCCGCTCCCGCAGGCGACCGAGGGCTCGGGCGAGCCGCGACTTGACCGTGCCGCGCCTACAGCCCAGGGCCGCGGCGGTCTCCTCCTCGGACAGGTCCAGGAAGTAGCGGCACGCAATCACTTGCCGGTCGTGGTCGGGCAGGCCGGCCAGAGCGGTGAGCAGCTCGTCGCGCCGCTCGGAGTCGAGGAGCGCCGCCTCGGGCGACGGGACCGCGCCGCCCGGACGGCGCTCCTCGGCTACGCGCAGGGCGAGCCGCTCGCGGCGGCCCGCCGACCGGGCGCGGTTGCGTGCCTCGTTGGCGACGATCGTGAGCAGCCAGGGCCTGAGCGGTGCTCCCTCACGGAAGCGCGCCAGCGCGCCGTGGGCCTTCAGGAAGCCGTCCTGCGCTGCCTCCTCGGCGTCCGCCACCGAGCCCGTGATCAGCCATGCCGTTCGGAACGCGATGCTCTGGTGCCGTCGCACGATCTCCTCGTAGGCATCGAGATCGCCGCGTTTGGCCCGCGCGACGAGCTCCTCCGTGGGTGGCCGGTCCTCCACCGTGCCCGTACTACAACGAGCGCGGCGGACCGGTTCCAGTCTCAGGCGGCGCCGTCAAGCCGCTGGTACGCTCGCGGCCGCGATGAGCCCACCGGATAGCGCGGGATCGATGGTGCTCATCACGAGGCTGGCACGGGCGATCTACCGGCTCAGCACGGAGGACGTGCTCGGGATGCGGCTGAAGCCGTACATCCTGCTGGACACCCTCCGGGAGGCGGGTCCCGTGCCCCAGCAGGCGCTCGGCGAGGCGCTCACGCTCGACCCCAACAACCTGGTCCTCCTGCTGAACGAGGTCGAGGCGGCCGGCTGGGCCGAGCGACACCGGGACCCGCACGATCGCCGCCGGCACATCGTCGCGATCACCGCCGCCGGGCGCAAGGCGCTCGACCGGGCCGAGCAGGGCATGGAGGGTGTGGAGGACGAGGTGCTGGCGTCGCTCGGCCCCCGACAGCGCGCCGCCCTGCGCGAGCTCCTCCACAAGGCCCTGCAGGTCTAGACCGAGCGCAGCGCCTCGGTCGGGGCGAGCCGGGCCGCTCGCATGGCCGGGTAGAGACCCGCCGCCGCCCCGATCGCCAGGGCGGCTGCCACCGCTCCACCGAGCGCGACGGGCGGCACGACCGCCGGCCAGCCCTGGCTGAACGCGTAGCCCGCGGTCACCGCGACTCCCAGGAGCGCGCCGGCGATCCCGCCGAACACGGCCAGCAGCAGCGACTCGGTCAGGAACTGCGTGGAGATGTGCCGGCGGGTGGCGCCGAGAGCGCGGCGCAGGCCGATCTCCGAGCGCCGCTCGAGCACGGAGATGACCATGACGTTGGCGATGCCCACGCCCCCCACCAGCAGCGCGACCGCCCCGAGGCCAAGGAAGAGCGCGGTGAAGGCGCTCTTGGCGGCGGCCTCGGCGGCGAGCGCGTCGCTCGGCCTGCTCACCTCCACCTCCTCCGGATGCTCGGGGTTCGAGGCGGCCGCGAGCAGGTCGCGCGTCTGCTCGACCTGGTCCTCGGCGGCGCGGACGTAGATGGTCGTGGGCGAGCGGTCGGAGTGGAACAGGCGCTCGGCCGCCGAAAACCCGATCAGCGCGGCGCTGTCGAGATCCGGATCGAGGGTGACCGGGGCGAGGATGCCCACCACCGTGAACCAGCGCTCGCCCAGCCAGACGTTCACTCCCGGCCGCCGGATCCCGAGGCGGTCCGCCGCGGTGTCGCCGAGCACGACGGCCGGGTAGCGCGCGGTGGCGGGGTTGAGGAAGCTGCCCCGGCGAACGCGCGCGCCGAGCGTGGTCGCGAGATCGGTGTCGGCCGCCACGACGGCGATGCCGCCGGTCTCGGCCTCGTCGATGTGGTCGGTGCGCCGTACGGTCTGCTCGAGCGTCTTCGCCGCCGACGCGTCGTCCACCGTTGGCATCCGCCGCACCATGCTCGGCGCTTCCTCCGGCAGCTCCGCGTCCTCTCCCCCGAAGGTCTGGCCCGGGGCGACCTCGAGCAGGTTCGTGCCGAGCCGGTCGAGCACGGCCAGCAGGTCGGCCTTGCTCGACTCCGACACGCCCAGCACGGCCACCATCGACGCGATCCCGATCGCGACCCCCAGCCCCGAGAGCGCCGCCCGAAGCCGCCGCGCCCGCAGTCCGGACGCGCCGACGCGCAGCACGTCGGCCGGCAGCAGCCGGCTGAAGGCCGGCAGCTCGCTCACGGGCCGTCGCGCTCGTCGTGCTCCACCGCTCCGTCCCGTATGTGCACGCGCCTGGGAAACGATGCGGCCAGCTCGAGGTCGTGGGTGATCACCACGATCGTCGTCCCCTCCGTGTTCAGCTCGCGCAGCAGGCCCACGATCTGCTCGCCCGCCCGGCTGTCCAGGTTGCCGGTCGGCTCGTCGGCGAACACGATCGACGGGCGGCCCACGAGCGCCCGCGCGATCGCAACGCGCTGGCGCTCGCCGCCCGAGAGCTGGGCCGAGCGGTGCTCGAGGCGGTGGCCGAGCCCCACGCGCCGGAGCTGCTCGGCGGCCCGGCGGCGGCGCTCGGGCGCGGGCACGCCGGAGTAGAGCAGTCCCTGGGCGACGTTATCGGTCGCGCTCACGCCCTCGACGAGGAAGAACTGCTGGAAGACGAAGCCGATGTGCCGGGCCCGCAGCGCGGCCAGTCGGCGGTCGGTGAGAGCGGAGACGTCGTGCCCGGCCACCTGCACGGTGCCGGCGCTGGGCCGGTCGAGCGTGCCCATGATGTGGAGGAGGGTCGATTTGCCGGACCCGGAGGGACCAACGACTGCGAGCAGCTCGCCCTCCTCCACCATCAGGGCCACGCCGCGAAGTGCATCCACCCCGCCGGGGTAGCGCTTCGCGAGGTCGCGGATCTCGAGGACGGCGCCGTTGGTTGCGCCGTTTGTGGCGCCCTCACTCACTGGGCACCGCCACGCGCATTCCCTGGCGGACGCGGGTGCCGGAGATCTCGACGTAGCCGCTCGCGAACAGCCCGGTCTTGACCGACACGATCCGGTGGCTCGTGGCCAGCTCCACGCCGTAGCCCCCTCCCGGACGCGCGACGAGCGCGTTCACGGGCACGGCCAGCACGTGCCTGCGCGATTCCTGCGAGAGCCCGACGGCCACCGGCGCCTCGTCGAGGCGCCCGATGCCACGCGTGGAGCGCAGCTCCACGGTCACGTCGATCACGAGCTCCTGCTCGGCATTGGGGTCCGTCTCGCTGCCCGAGCTCTCCTTCTCCCTGGCCACCCGGCCCACCTCGGTGATCCGCCCGCGAACCATGGAGTTGTCCGGAAGCGTGACCTCCACGCCGTCGCCCTTGCCGGCGAGGCTCTGGAGGCTGGCATCGAGCTCGATCGCCACCTGGCGCTTCGTCGAGCTCGTGTCGAGCACCTCGGAGCCGGCGGCGAGCACGCTGCCCACCGAGGTCTGGGGCTCCCCGACGCGGCGAGGGCCGGGGAGGAAGACCACGCGCCCGAGCTCGATCGAGCCGGTCTCCGACAGGCCGACCGACTGCTTCCAGTCACTCACGGCGCTCGCGGTGGTGGACGTGAACGTCCTGTCGACCGTGCCCGGATCGAAGCCGAGCGCGGCGAGGTTCTGCTCGAGCTGGCGCACGTCGCGACCGTCGCTCATGCCGGACTCGAGGTCGCGGAAGGCCGGGGTCGAGCCGTACATGAGGACGATCGGGTCGCCGTCCAGCCGGTACAGCTCCCCGCCACGCCTCACGACCGAGCCCGGCCGCGGCAGCGCTGTCACGGTGCCCGAGCCGCTGTAGGCACGCGAGTCGTCGCCGGAGTCCGAGTCCTGCGGCTGTTGCTGCTGCGGCTGCTGTTGCTGCTGCGGCTGCTGTTGCTGCTGCGGCTGCTGTTGCTGCTGCGGCTGGTCCTGCTGCTGGGGCTGCTCCTCCTGCGGCTCGTCTTCCTGTGGCTGGTCCTCCTGCGGCCGATCCTGCTCCGGTTCGTCTTCCTGCGGCTCGTCCTGCTGAGGGTCCTCCTCCTCCGGCTGCTCGTCCTCCGGCTCGTCGCTCTCCGGCTGCTCGCCCTCCTGCTGCTGGGGGGTGAAGGCGGCTACGGGCATCGTGGCCGGCACGGAGGCGGTCGTGCCATCGGCGGCGTCGGTCGGGTCGCTTCCGCCGCCCCCACCCGACCCGCCCCGCCGGTTGATCACCGGCCTCGTGCCCGCCAACCCAAGCGTGCCGTCAACGGTCTCCCGCGAGACCAGCGTCTGGCGCGTGACCTCGGCGCTCGCGCCGCCGCCTCCGGTGCGCCGGCCGCCCTCTCGGTCGTCGTCTCCGATGAGGGTGATCGCGGCCATCACGGCCACCGCCACAGCCGCGCCGCCGATCGCGAGCGGGGCTGCCCGCCGGCGCCGGGGACCTGGGCCGCCTCCGTCCCCGTCATGCGCGGGCAACTCGTCGGTGGCCGGCGAGCGCCGGCGCAGGAGGGTCGCGGGGGACCTCACCGGTCGTCCAGGACGGACGGCGCCTCGACCCGACACGTGTCCATGGCGGTCTGCACCCGCGGGTCCTCGAGGTCGAAGTCGCCGAGCGGCCCACCGCCACCGCCACCGCCGGGCTGCCGGTCGGGCACATCGAATCCCTGGTCACGCATGCACCCCGCGAACTCGAGCCGGGCGTCGAAGATCTCCTCGCGCTGCTCGTCGCTGATCTGCGGGGCGAGCCCCTCGAGGTGCTTGCGGCAGTCGCCCTCCACCTCGCGGAAGCCGGGTTGACCCTCCAGATCCCGATCCGTCATGAGCCCGCGCAGCCCGCCGAGTCCAGCCTTCGGGTCCGGCATGTCGATCCCGTGCTCGCGCATGCAGCGTGCGTACTTCACGCCCGCGTCCTGCACGTCGGCCTGCGAGATCCCGTCGCCGCCCGCGGAGGCTTCATCGTCGCCGCCGTCGCCGCAGGCGCCCATGCCGAGCGTGGCGGTTGCGCAGAGCACGAAGCTCGCCGCACGCCTCACGGCCGGCGCTCCGTTGGCCCCTTGGGTCCGTACTCGGAGCACGCCTCCTCGGCCTCGCGGAACTGCGGACTCTCAGGGTTGAGCCCGCGCCCCTCCGGCATCCGCTGCTGCACCCGTCCCTCGCCCGAGAAGGTGGGGTCCGGCATGTCGATGCCGTGCTCACGCATGCACTGGGCGTGCTTGAGCGCCTGCTCGCGGAACTCGCGCTCCTGCTCCTCGGAGATCTCCGGCGGCCGGACCTTCTCAAGATGCTTCTGGCAGGCCTTCTGACTCCGCTCCATCGCTGCCTGGTCCGTGTCCGGTCCTGCCCGCATCATGATGCCGCCGTCGGGCTTGGGATCGGGCATGTCCACCCCGTGCTCGCGCATGCACTGGGCGAAGTCGAGCGCGGCCTCGCGGAACGCCGCTCGGTCGTCGCCGGCGGCTGCGGTGGAGTCCCCGTCGCCGCAGGCCGCGAACGCAAGCGATGCCGCCGCGAGCGGCATGGTCAGGAGGTGAAAGCGGTTGAGAGCCATGCCGCCATCCAACGATCGGCGGCTGAGACGCCGGTGAGATTTCGATAGGAGCTGGCTAAGAGATCTCTACGCGAAGCACCCGATCGACCCGTCGCAGCGACTGCCGGCTCCGGCGCACCGAGCGCGAAAGCCTGTCGACCGACGCCCGATCTCGACCGGCACCACCGTCCACCGTGTCGCGCGGCCTGTCGCGCGTCCGGATGCGGTCCCTGCCCGAGCCGCCGAGGAGCCTGTCACGGCCGCTACCTCCGCCGAGCCGATCCCTTGCCGGCGGCTCCGCGGACCGTGTCCCGGCCGGCGCCGCCGCCGGCGCGGTCGTTGCCGGCCGCGCCGTTCAGGCGGTCCTTGCCGCGCAGACCGATCAGCATGTCCCTCTTGCCCCCACCGGCCAACCGGTCGTTGCCGTCCGCGCCATCGATGATGTCCATGCCTCCGACGCATAACCATGCCCATCAAAGTCGACGCGGACGGGAGTCCGCGCAAGCGGTTCCCCCCCCGCCGCTGGACGTTCGTCAGGAGCGGGCCGGGCCCGGCATGAGGGTCATTCGCAGCTCGGCGCCGCCGCCGGCGGCGTTTGCCGCCGCCACGCTGCCGCCGTGCGCCTCCGCCACCTGGCGCACGATCGCGAGGCCCAGCCCCGATCCCGGGAGGCCGCGGGCCGAGCGGGCGCGGTAGAAGCGGTCGAACACCCGCGGCAGGTCCTCGGCGCCGAAGCCGGGGCCGTGGTCGCGCACGGTCACCTCGCCGTCGCGGACCACGACCTCGATCGGCGTGGTCGGCGGGCTCCACTTCTCCGCGTTGTCGAGCAGGTTCGACACCGCGCGGTCGAGCCGCGCCGGTGTGCCCTCCACGAGCGTCTCATCCAGCTCGGCGTGGATCTCCCGGCTGGGGTGCAGGCGCCGGGCACGAGCGATCGCGTCGGTCACGAGCACATCCAGCCGCACCGCCTCGGGGCGCTCGTCGGGCGCTCCGTCGCGGGCGAGGTCGACGAGGTCGCCCACCAGCCCGGTCAGCTCGTCGAGCTGCACGGCGACGTCGCTCAGCATCCGGGCCCGCTCCCCCTCAGGCAGGCTGCCGTTCGCTCGGGCGAGCACCTCGAGGTTCGTGCGCACGCTGGTGAGCGGCGTGCGCAGCTCGTGCGAGGCGTCGGACACGAGCTGGCGCTGCGCCCTCATCGAGCGCTCGAGCGCTCCGAGCATGGTGTTGAAAGAGGTGGCCAGCCGGCTCAGCTCGTCGTCGCCGGCGCCGACTTCGATCCGCCGGCTCAGGTCGCGGGTGCGTGCCACGTGCTCGGCCGTCTCGCTCAGCTCGCGCACGGGGCGAGTCGCGGTACGGGTGACCACGAGCCCGAGGCCCCCGGCGAGCCCCACGCCGCCCATGCCGACTGCGGCGAGGATCAGTGCGAGCCGGTTGATGGCGCGATCCTGGTCCTCCACGGACTGGACCGCCTGAATCACGGTGTCCGGCGCGAGCGCACGCGTGAAGACCCGCGCGTGCACTCCGTCGAGCGTGACGTCGTCGAAGTATGAGCCTTCGCCCTTCCTCGCCAGCTCGCGGGCGCGCTCGTCGGGTGGCAGCTGGGGCGGCGCCCCGGCCGGCGCGATCACCTCGTCGCCCGTGACGATCTGGACGTAGCGGCCGCGCGTCTGCAGCGGCTGGTCAGCCTGTGCGAGCCGCTCGCGGAGGAGTCCGACCGCGACTCCGCCCGGGGGCATCTGGTCACCGACGACCTTCTGCGTGAACAGCACGTCGTTGCCCCGGCGCCCGGCCACCTGCTCGAGCGAGCGGTCCACCTGACCGCGCAGCTCCGCGCGCATCAGCAGGAAGGCGGTGCCGAGGGCAAGCACGATCGCAAGCCCAACCGCCGCCGTGCCCGCCAGGGTCAGCCGCCGGCGAAACGACATGCCCTCGAACCAGGCTCGCATCAGGCTTCCTTCAACACGTAGCCCACGCCGCGCACGGTCTGCAGCAGGCGCGGCTCGCCTCCGGCCTCCGTCTTGCGACGGAGGTAGCCCATGTAGACCTCGAGCGAGTTCGAGCGCGGGCCGAAGTCGTAGCCCCACACGTTCTCGAAGATCACCGAGCGCGTCAGCACCTGGCGTGGATGGCGCAGGAACAGCTCGAGCAGGGAGAACTCGGTCCGGGTCAGCTCGATCGCCCGCCCGCCCCGCTTGACCTCGTGCGGGAGCGGCTCGAGCACGAGGTCGGCGTACCGCAGCGGACGCCTGTCGGCGGCGGGCGTGGCGCGGCGCAGCAGCGCGCGCACCCGCGCCAGGAGCTCCTCCAGGGCGAAGGGCTTGACGAGATAGTCGTCGGCGCCCGCGTCCAGGCCGGCCACGCGATCGGACACGGCGTCACGAGCGGTCAGCATCAGCACCGGCGTGCGGTCGCCACGCCCGCGCATGCGCCGGCACGTCTCGATCCCGTCCACCCGCGGCATGAGCAGGTCGAGCACAACCGCGTCAGGCGGCCGAACGTCGAGCGCGTCGAGCGCCTCGCCGCCGTCGGCGGCGAGCAGCACGTCATGCCCGTCGAGCCGCAGAGCGCGCTCGACGGCATCGCGCACGGCGGGCTCGTCATCCACCACCAGGATGCGCATCGCGGCGTAGCCTCGCGCGCGAACCTAAGAGGAAGCTGAACTACGATGGGCCGCTTGCGCGGACGAGTCGCGAAGCTAACCAAGGAACTCGAGGGGGCTCGCCGGCGCATCGCCGAACTCGAGCAGGAGCTGGATCAGGCACGTGTCGACCCGGGGGTCTGGGTGAATGCCCGCTTCGTGTACGAGTACGGACTCCGGGTCAGATCCGGGCCGTTCGCCGGACTCGAGTTCGTGGGCGACGCCGTATACCGGCCGGATCTGGCGGACGGCATCACGGCCAAGCTGCTCGGCTGCTTCGAGCGCGAGCTGCACCCCTCGATCGAACGCGCCCTCGCCAGGGGCTACTCGACGTTCGTGAATGTCGGAGCGGCCGAGGGCTACTACGCGGTAGGGCTTGCCATGCGGGCTCCAGACTCGCGGGTGTACGCGTTCGAAATCGACCAGGACCGGCGCGACCTATGCCGGGAGATCGCGCGGGCGAACGGGGTCGAAGACCGAGTGGAGCTAGCAGGAGAATGCGATCCAGAGTGGCTAGCGCAGCTCGCTGACGAGTGCTTCGCGATCGTTGACTGCGAGGGTTGTGAAATCGACCTCCTGGGTCCCGCACAGGCCGCCAACCTGAGCCGAAGCGACCTCATCGTGGAGCTACACGACTTCATCGACCCGCAGTCGAGCTCCACGATCATCGAACGTTTCTCGGGGACTCACCGCTGCGAGCGGATCCCCGCTACACCCCGCCACTCCGGGGAGTTCCCGGAGCTCGAAATCTTCGGCTGGAAGAATCGCGAGATCGCTATCTCCGAGCTCCGCGCGTATCCGATGGAGTGGGCTGCTGTCACTCCCAAGCCGGCTGAGAGCTCGTAGGGGCGTGACGGGTGGATAGGTTGACACGCCGCATCCCTGGCGCGGTGAAACGACGAGTGCCGGTTGTCCGCGAGCGCGACGCGCTCCGCGAGCAGGTGCGTGACCTGTACGCGCAGCTCGACCAAGAGCGCGCAGAGCGACCTTCCGTAGGCGGTCTGCACGGCACCTACGTCGGCGATAACCGGATGCTCATCTCGACCACCTGGGGAGGACGCCTGCTCGTGCCTAGCGACGACCTGAGCTTGATGCCCGAGCTCGTGGCCTCCGGCACCTACGATGCGCCGTTTACCGCTTTCGTCCAGCGCCACGTCAAGCCGGGCGACACCGTGATCGACGTCGGCGCGAACGTCGGACTGTTTACGCTCTTGCTTGCGTACCAGGTCTGGGAGCACGGGCGTGTCGTCGCCTACGAAGCAAGCCCGTCGATACTCGAGCTGCTGCGACACAACGTCTCCATGGCATGGCTCGACGACCGCGTGGAGATCGTTCCCAAGGCTGCGGCCGCTACGACCGGTCCTCTGCCGTTCCTAGCGCCCAGGCGGTACTCGATGACCGGATCGCTTCGCCCGGTGGAGCACCTCTTGTCGACCGAGAACCGCGCCGACACCGTGGATCACATCCAGGTCGACGCCGAACCACTTGACGTACACGCCGGGCGGTTCGACCGGATCGACCTCGTCAAGATCGACGTCGAGGGAGCCGAGGAGCAGGTGTTCGCGGGGATGGAGGAGCTGCTGGCCTCGGGAGTGATCAAACGGGTGGCCTTCGAGATCGCTCGCGAGTGGATGGGCGAGGAATGGGAGCGCTTCACGGAGCGGCTGCGGCGCCTGGAGCGGGAGGGATGGGCATTCGCCACGATCTCCGACACAGGCGAGCCTGAGCCGATCTCGCTCACGGCCGTCTTCGAGCGCGGCCGCTTCTCGCAGGTGTTGATGCACCGCAGCGGGACGTGAGATGGCATCGCTGCTGAAGCGCGTTGGCTTCCGCAAACGGCGCCGCCCCGCGGCCTGCCCGATACCCGATTGGGCGCGTCGGCGCAGGGTGGCGGAGGAGTCGTTCGTGCCTTGGACGAACCGCGTGTTTCCCCTCGACGGCCGAACGGTGCTCGAATACGGCTGCGGGAACGGAGCGATCGCGGCGGCGTTCGCCCCACACGTCGGACGTCACGTGGGACTGGACATCGACGAAGCGGGGGTCCGCCAGGGACGAGAGCTGCTCGAGCAGGAGGGCGTCGGTGCCACGCTGACGGCCGTGCCGCTCGCCGAAATCATGAGCGAGGTCGCGACAATGCGGGGGGAGATCGATCTCTTCCTCTGCTACGCGGTGCTCGAACACATGGCGGTTGAGGAGCGACTAGAGCTGCTCGAGCTCGCGCGGCAGGTGGTACGGCCCGATGGCGCTATCGCGGTGATCGAGACGCCTAATCGACTCCTGCCATGGGACTACCACACTGCTCAGCTGCCCTTCTACAGCCAGCTCCCCGACGAGCTGGCGCTCCGGTACCGCCACCGGTCTCCACGTCGGGATTTCGTCGACTCGCTCGACGCGGCCGCGGGCCAGGGAGAGGACGCTCTGCGTGAAGCCTTCACCCGTTGGGGGCGCGGAGTCAGCTACCACGAGTTCGAGCTGGTGTTCGAGGATCTGCCGGCGCGCACCCTGGCGACGAGCTGGGAACCCGAGCTGCTCCCCGAGCGGAACGTTCATCGCGAGGAGCTCGTGCTCCAAGCAGCCCTGGACGAGATCGATCCATCGCTGCCGCCGTCCTTCTCGCGATACTGGCTTGACTTGATCATCGCAGCGTCGCCACCGCGATCCTTGCCCTCTCACGTGCGTCCTTGGGCGTTGACGACCCTGAACAGCCCACGCTGTGAGTACGACAGTGCGGGGATGGTGCAGATGCCCGACGCCGACGCTTCGCTCTCGATCGACCTGCCCGGACCCAGTAAGCGGCTTGTCCTGGCAGCACAATCAACCGGTGACAGTGTGGAGATCGCGCTCGCGCAGCTTGACACTGGGACCGCGATCAACCTCACCGCGGCACATGGGCCGCACGGGCCTGCCTATGCCGAATGCCGGTTCGACGTCGCCGGTGAGCATTACCAACTCCGTCTCGCGTCGGCCGGCATCGTGAGCTTTGTGGGCTATGAGCGCTGACCCCGTGCCGGGAACGAGCCCCCGCGCAGCGGTTCGTGATACTCAGCGCCTGATGGGAGACACACCCACGTCCGATGTCGACGGCGCCGCCGAACGCTGGGCGGACGGCCTCGAGGAAGAAATCGAGTTCTGGTTGCGCTGGTTCCGGGACGAAGGGGGCCCGTGGCCTGAGGAGTACACGCGGCGTATCGACCCCGACCTCGAGCTTCAGCCGCACATCCGGGAGCACATCGCTGCCCCTCCGGGGGCGCATGTCCGCATTCTGGATGTCGGCTCCGGGCCGGTGACGGCGCTAGGCAAGCGCTGGCCGGGCCGGAAGTTGGAAATCACCGCCGTCGATCCACTGGCCGACCGCTACGCAACGCTGTTCGAGCGGGTGGGGGTGACTCCGGTCGTGCGGCCACTACGTGGAGACGCCGAACACGTCGCCGATCTATTCCCGCACGGCTCGTTCGACTTGGTCTACGCCCAGAACTGCATCGACCATGGCTACGACCCGCTTCGTTCGATCCAGCAGATGTTCCAGCTGGTACGGCCGGGTGGGACGGTGCTGCTCGAACACGGGATCGACGAAGGCGAGTACATGCACTACGCCGGCCCCCATCAATGGAACTTCCGCGCCGAGGACGGCCGTTTCGTGATCTGGCGGCCGGGGCTCAGGGTGGACGCGCAGGCCGAA
>Ga0126306_10001235_pt1 | contig 13512 bp, 13 predicted proteins | sample Plot27_FD_92592 | JGI IMG/M metagenome (GOLD analysis project Ga0126306, IMG submission 92592) | Serpentine soil microbial communities from UC McLaughlin Reserve, CA, USA - Plot27 | ecosystem: Environmental > Terrestrial > Soil > Grasslands | place: USA: UC McLaughlin Reserve, Lake County...
CCCGCGACCCCGGTCTCGGCGGTTCCCGTCTTGCCGGCGACACGCACGCCGGAGATCCGCGCCGCCGTCCCGGTCCCTCCGGAAACGACCCCCTCCATCATCCCCGCGATCTGGTCGGCGATCTCGGGCTTCACGGCGCGGCGCAGCTCGTCCGGTTTGATCTTCACGAGGGTCGTCCCGTCAGGCTTGCGGATCCGATCGGTCAGGTGCGGCTCCATCACCACGCCCTTGTTGGCGATCGCGCCCGCGACCATCGCCATCTGGAGCGGCGTCACCACCATCCGCTCCTGACCGAAAGCGAGCCGTCCCGGGTCGACCCGGGACTCCTGCGACCGCGAGAGCAGCTTGCCGCCCTGATAGAGGCCACTCGGCGAGCGCTCCCCAGCGGGCAGGTCGACCGGCGGATCGGCGTAGAAGCCAAAACGGCGGGCGTAGTCGAGGATCTTCTCGGGCCCGAGCTTCTTCCCCATTTCGCAGAACGACGAGTTGATCGAGTTGATCAGGGCCTGGCTGAAGTTGACCGTCCCGAACGGCGTCGACGTGTCGTAGTTGTTCACGCGCTTGCCGTACTCGATGCAGTAGCCCGGGTCGTTGAAGGTGGACTCCGGCGTATAGGTGGCCGAGTCGAGCGCGGCCGCGGCCGTGACGACCTTGAAGATTGACCCCGGGGTGAAGAGCCCGCTCGAGGCGCGGTTGAGCAGCGGCGCGATGCCACAGGGGCCGGCGGCGCGCTGGATCCGGGCGAAGTTGCGCTCGACGAGGTTCGGGTCGTAGCTCGGGCTGGAGGCCATCACCAGCACCTTCCCTGTCTTCGGGTCCAGAGCGACCGCGGCTCCGCACTGCCCGCCGAGCGCCTGCATCGCCACCTTCTGAGCGGCCGGCCGTAGCGTCAGGATCACGTCGTTGCCTTCGATCGTCGCTCCGCGTAGCCGGTCGAGCGTCGTGTCGAGAAGCGTCGCGAGATTGGCGTTCGCGCCGGTCAGGAAGTCGTTGCGAGACTGCTCGATGCCCGAACGCGACCGCGCCTGCGTCGAGTAGCCGACTGCGTGAGCGAACCGCTCCCGGCCCGGATAGCGGCGGAAATAGAAGGTCTTGCCGCTGACCCGCCGCGGGCGGTTCCGGGCGAGTACCGACCCGTCGGCGGCGAAGATGCCGCCGCGCTTGATCGTGAACTGCGCGACGACCTTGATCGAGTTGTCGCGCCGGTCGGCCAGACTCGGCGCCGCCCAGGCCTGCCAGTAGGTCGTTCCGACGATCAGGGAAATGACGAGGACGAGCGAGGCGACGGCGAGCCTGCTGATCTGGTGGTTCATCGCGCCAGCCCGGCGTTCGCACGGTCAGAGACGAGGAGGAGCCCGGCCAGGAGGACGAAGTTGGCGACGATGCTCGAGCCGCCGTAGCTCACGAACGGCAGCGTGATCCCCGTCAGCGGGATCAGCCGGACGATGCCGCCGATGATGATGAACGCCTGCAGTGTGAAGGCGAAGGTCAGGCCGACGGCCAGCAGCTTCGAGAAGCCGTCCTGCGCCAGCAGCGCGATTCGAAAGCCGCGCGCTGCGAAGAGCATGTAGACAAGTAGGAAGCCGCTGATCCCCACCAGTCCGAGCTCCTGGGCGAGCGCGGAGTAGATGAAGTCGGTATTGACGTAGGGAAAGAGAGGCGTCCCGTCCGCGTTCGTGAAGGTGCCTTGACCGAGCCCGGTGCCGCCGAAGGCGCCATTGGCGATTGAGTAGAGCGACTGAATCGTCTGGTATCCCTTGCCGTACGGGTCGTCCCAAGGGTCGAGCCAGATCTGGACGCGGTCCGCCACGCGGGGAATCACGCTGTACAGGACCGCCGCACCGCCGACGAAGAGCCCGCTGCCGGCAAGCACGAACCAGACCTGCGCCGTCGCCACATAGAGCATCGCCAGGAAAATTCCGAAGTAGAGGATCCCGCCGCCGAGGTCGTTCGTCACGACCAGGACGAGCATGGCGCAGCCCCAGACCAGGAAGAGCGGCCCGAGATCCTTGAGCCGGAACTGCGCGAGCACCTCTCGCTTCTCACGCAAGTAGCCTGCTAGAAAGACGATCAAGAGAATCTTCGCCAGTTCGCCGGGCTGGAAGTGCACCGGCCCGAAGTGAACCCATAGCCGTGCGCCGTTGACCGTCTTGCCCAGCAGCGGCACCGCCGGGAGGATCAGCAGCGCGATCGCGCTCATGCCGAAGAGATACTTGTAGCTCTCGAGCCGCCGGAAATCGGCGTGCAGAAGGGTCAGCGTCGCCGCAAAGGCGCCGAGCCCGATCACGATCCACAGTCCCTGCTTGAACGCGTCGTGCTCGTCGAGCCGGTAGATCTCCGTCAAGCCAATCCCGGTCAGGAGGCCCGCCATGGGCAAGAGGTAGGGATCCGCGTTCGGCACCGTCACCCGGGCGATCACGTGCGCCGCGATGTAGAGGCCGAGGAAGAAAAGGCCGTAGGAGAGCGAGGCGGAGTTCACGACCTCCTGCCGGGCGATGTACACGCTCGCGAAACCGAAGCCGACGAGCGTCCCGACGACGACCAGGCTCATCAGCTCGCGGGTGCGAAGGCTCATCACGATTGACCGAGCAACCAGAGCACCGCAGCGGCGATGATCAGGAGCACGGCGAGTGCGCCGAGAATCGGCAGCGTCCGGCCACGACGCTTGGGCTCGATGACGGCGAGCGGAGGCTGCCCGTCGCTCTCGTCCATCGTGTCCTCGTTGTCGGGGAGACCCGCCCTGACGACCGTGTCCTCGGTCTCCTCGGACGGCTCCTCGTCAGGGTTGACCTCGAAGAAGACCACGGTGATGTTGTCCTCGCCGCCGCCCCGATTCGCGGCGTTGACCAGCGCCTTCGCCGCCTCGTGGAGATTGGAGCGGTGGCTCTCGACGGCTTCGAGGATCGTCTGATCGTCGACCATCGAGGGCAGGCCGTCCGAGCAGAGCAGGAAGAGGTCGCCGGCCGCCGCCGAGACGGAGAAGGTGTCGACGTCCACGTCCGCCTCCGTCCCAAGAGCCCTGGTGATCACCGATCGCTGCGGGTGCGTCTCCGCTTCCTCGGGGGTCAGCTTGCCGCTGCGGACGAGCTCGGCGACGAGCGAATGGTCGTCGGTGAGCTGCTCGAGTTGTCCTTCCCTGATCAGATAGGCGCGCGAGTCGCCGACATGGCCGATCGCGACCTGGTCGTCCTCGACGAGCGCAACCGTCATCGTCGTCCCCATGCCCGACGCTTCCCGGTCCTCGCTCGCCCGCCGGAAGACCCGCCGGTTCGCCTCTTCGATCAGCGCAGCGACCCGCGCTTCGCCGGCCGTCCCGTCGCCGCCGCTCTCCTGGACGGCGGCTGCGGCGAGACCGGACGCGACCTCGCCCGCCTTCGCGCCCCCCATCCCGTCGGCGACCGCGAACAGCGGGGGCTGCACGACGTAGGCGTCCTCGTTGTGCCGTCGCCTACGGCCCGGATGGGAAAAACCGATGCTCGACCTGATCAAAGTTCGTACCTCAGGTCCGTCTCGCCGACGCGGATCACGTCGCCGGGTGTGAGCTTCTGGGGACGGGTCAGCTTGATGCCGTTCAGGAACGTGCCGTTCGTCGAGTCGAGATCCTGGAGCCAGACCCCGTCGCGACGCGGCTCGATGCGCGCATGGTGCACCGAGGCGAACTCGTCCACCTCGAGCACCAGGTCGTTTTCGGAAGCCCGGCCGAGTGTCACCGGCGAGGAGTCGAGCTCCCGTTCTGTGCCTGGGTCGATCGCGGGGCTGGATAGGACGACGAGCACGCCCGTCTGCGTGCGTCCGAGACCGGCTGCGGCGGCCTGCTGCGGCGCCAGCACGAAGCTCTCCTGCGGGAGACGTAGGTCCTTGGCGACTGAGCGGACGATTCGCCAGATGAAGAAGTAGAGGAGGAGCAGGAAGCCGACCTTGAGGCCGAGGAGGACGGCTTCGACCTCGACCGCAGCGACGATCATTGCCGTTTGAAGACGAGCTCCGTCGAGCCGAGGGTGATGCGGTCGTCGTCGTCGAGCTTGGCTCGCTTCAAGGCGTGGCCGTTGACTGCGATGCCGTTGGTAGAGCCGAGGTCGACGATCCAGTAGAAGGAGCCTTCCTGCCGGATCTCGGCGTGCCGCCGGGAGACGTTTGGATCGGAGATTCGGATGTCGCACTCCTTCGAGCGGCCGAGGACGACACTCGGCTTCCGGAGCTCGTGCGACTTCCCGTTCACCGTCACCACGGCCGTCGGGTCGGCCTCCGGCTCGAAGTCGAGATCCTCTGCTGAGGCAGCTTCGGTCTCGGCGGGGGTGGCTCGGTAGATACGCGTTTCGCCGGGCTCGGGCGCCGGCTCGGGCTCATGCTCCGGAGACTCCCGCTGGATCATCCGGTTGGCGATCCCGAACAGGCCGACCTCGAGATCCTCGTCCGTCTCGAAAGACACCTCGGGCTTCGAGAGCAACACGTAACCCTCGCGGCGCGCGTGCTCACCGAGGTACTGCTCGAGCTCCTTGACGAGCGCCGGCTCGTAGCTCTCGAACTGATCGCGATCGCCGGGCGAGAGGTAGACGACGTACTCGTTCGGCGCGTAGACCTGCGAGACGGAGACCATCTTGTAGTCGTCCATCTCCTTCGCCAGCTTGCGGGCCAACTCGACCGGTTGCACGTTGCGACGGAAGGCGCGCCCGAAGGCGCCTTCGAAGAGCGACTCGATCTTTTGCTCGATATTCCTGAGCACGGACGACCGGCCGCGAGTCTAGCGCCAGGGACGCAGTTCCCTGAGGGCGAAGACCGCGCAGGAAAGCCAGATTCCGGCCACGACGGGCAGAACATGGACGGCCCCGAGAGGGAGCAGAAGGACGGCGAGCGACGCGGCACCGAGGGCGGCGAGCGGCCACAGTCCCCGGGCGCTCACATTCGGGAGCAGTGCGCTGAGGATTCCTAGCGCCAGTGCGGCCAGCGGCAGCTCCGGACGGTTCGCGAGACCGGTGGCGAGCGCCGTCAGGACCGCGCCAGTGTCCTCGCTTCCGGCGATCCCGAGCTGAGGCGCCCCGCGGCCGCTCAACGGAAGCGTCGATCCACTCAGCCCCGCGACGATGCCGGCAAGAAGGACGCCGAGCGCGGCATGGATGCCCCGCCAGACCGCACTGCGCAGAGGCAGAAAGGCGAGCGGAAGGAGCGCCGTTGCGCCCAGCGGCGCAAGTAAGGGCCCGACCGCGCCGAGGAGTCCTTCCTCCGGACGGCGCCAGGTCGCAACGATCCAGGCGACGGCGCCCAGGCAGTATGCGATCGCGAGCCCAAGCGAGACGTTTCCAAGCGGGAGCACAGCCGCGCCGAGCGCAAAGGCGAGGCCGAGCCGGGGTCGGAACGCGGTCAGCACAGCGGCGAGAGCGCCGAGACCCCAGGGCCAGCCTGCCGGATAGAACGGGACGAGCGCGGCGGTGGCGCCGGTGAAGAGCGCCGCCGCGCCGCCGGCCGCAGTCCGTTGGAGCGGAGGCACGTGCAGTTTCGGCAGTGCCTGCCGTCGTTTTCGGCGACGGCCCGCGTTAAGTGCATCGCGCAGCCCCTGGGTGAGCTGGAGGGCCGTCGGTCGCCGCTCGGGATCAACCGCGAGTGCCCGGTCGACGGCGTCGAGCAGCGCGCGCGGCAGATCCGGGCGGACCGAGTGGAGCGATGGAGCGCCGGCCTCGATCTGCCGCGCCGTCTTGATCGGAGAGGACGTCCAGAACGGGTGGTAGCCGACCAGCGCCTCCCAGAGCAACACGCCCACGCCCCAGACGTCGGCTGCAAAAGACGCCTCCTCACCGGCGAGCCGCTCGGGCGAGATGTAGGCAAGCGTGCCGGGGACGTCGCCGGCGGCCGTGAGAGTCTCCGCCTCGGCGAACTGCGCGAGGCCGAAATCAAGGAGCCGAACCTCGATCTCCGGCCCGTCCGCAACGAGCACGTTGGTCGGCTTGACGTCGCGATGGATGATCCCGTTCGCGTGTGCGTGCGCGAGGCCCTCGAGAATCTGCGCCGCGACCTCGACCGCGGCCCCGTCGCCCAGCTCATCGGCCCGGATGCGGTCGCGCATCGTCCTGCCGGGCACGTACTCGTAAGCGATGTACACGTTGCGGTCGTCACCCGCGAAGGCGTAGGCGCGCAGGCATCGCGGATGGCGGAGGCGTGCGGCCGCCTCGGCCTCGCGCTCGGCGCGCGTCCCGGCCTTCCCTTCCCGCGCGACGATCTTCAGCGCGACGTCGAGGCCGTTCGTCTCGTCACGGGCAAGCCAGACGGACCCCGAGCCGCCGCTGCCAAGCGGCTGCAGGGGGCGGTACCGGCCGAGAACGAGCTCACTGGCCGAAAAGGTCGCGACCGCTGACGCCATGTGCGCTCCCGGTTGGCCGGGCGGCTCAAGAGTCCTTCTGCTTCTAGGGTCGCTGTACGAGCCGATGCAGGCGGTAGGGTCCGGCGGCAGGCGCCATGTCCGAGCGCGAGAGCAGCGAAATCGAGTTCGACTTCTTCGAGGAGCCGGCGACGACCGAGACGGCCCGGCCCGACCGCAGGCCGCGGCGGCCCCGGCGCGGACGGCGGCCGCCTGGGCCTCCTTCGGGGCTGACGCCGCTGGTCCGTCTGATCGGACTGATCAGCCTCGCCATTCTCGTCATCGTCCTGCTCGTCTTCTGGATCTCGAGCTGCCGCGGCGAGGCGAAGAAGGACACCTACAGGTCCTATATGCAAGACGTCGACCGGATCGCCAACCAGTCGGAGCGGATCGGCGCCCGGCTCAATACCGCACTGATCAGGCCGGACATCCGCCAAGCTGAGCTCACGAGGACGCTCGACGGGCTCGCGCAGCAGCAAGTGCAGCTCGTCGACTCGGCCGAGGCGTTGCGTGAACCGGGACCGCTGCGGGACGAGAACAGCCACATGATCGAATCGCTCCAGTTCCGCGTCAGCGGGCTACGAGGGATCGGCGATGCCTTCTCCGCCCGGACGAGCAATGCGACGCAGGCGGGCGACCTGCTCGCCGCTCAGGCCCGCCGCCTGATCGCGAGCGACGTGGTCTGGGACGACCAGTTCAAGGATCCGGCCAAGTCTGAGCTGCGGCGCCAGGACATCCAGGGTGTGAGCGTCCCCGACTCGAACTTCGTCCAGAACCCCACCCTTGCGACGTCTACGGCGATGAGGGCCGTGTGGACGCGCGTACGCGGCGCCGCCACCGGCGGTCCCACCTCGCCGGGGAGCCACGGCCACAACCTCGTCTCTGTCAAGGTGGTCGGAGGGGCCACGCTCTCGCCGGACGAACTCAACGAGATCGTGGCGACGACGGATTTGAGCTTCCAGGTGGTGTTCGAGAACTCCGGCGAGTCGACCGAAACCGGCGTCCAGGTCACCCTCACGATCCAGAAGAGCCCGGAGCCGATCGTGCGTCGCCAGACGATCGACGTCACCGAGGAGGGTCAGCAGAAGACCGTCGTCTTCCGCAACATCAGCAACGTGCCCTTCGTCCGGCGGACGACGCTTCAGGTCGAGGTCAACGAGGTCCCTGGCGAGCAGAACCTCACGAACAACACCGCCGAGTACCCCGTGATCTTCAGCTACCCCGGCGGCTAAGCCGGTCGGCCATCGCTCGCTCGACCGCGTCCTGCTCCTCCGGGGAGAGGGCGACCGGGGCACGCCCGTGGTCGAGCTCCTTGACGTAGATCCGGGCATAGTCGCGGCCCTGGATCGCCGTGAAGACGACGCCCGAGCGCGCCGCGTCGAGGAACGCGAGCGATGCCGATTGGTGACCCCCGGCGCCCTCGTAGGCGTCGTAGCGAACGATCGAGGTCTTCGAGACGCAGGCGTCGACGCGGCGATCGACCCGGGCCACGCCGGCGGCGACCTCGTCGACCGCTCGATGGAGGTCGTCGATCCGCGCCTGGAGCGACACGGCGAAGTCGATGAGGTCCGCCTTCCCGCCTCCGAGCAGCACCATCTGCGCCTCGCGCACCCTGCGGATCTTCAGCCAGAGGAAGAGAACAACGGCGAGCGCGACCGCCGCCGCCGCGCACGCGCCGAGCGCAATCCAGGCCGCAGTCGAGCTGGAGATGCTCATCGCCTGGAGATCCTAGTGGGGCAAAACGACGCTCCTGCTCGCTACAGTTTTGTGCGCCGTGACGCAGGTCCTGGTTCTCAACGCCAGCTACGAGCCGCTGAACGTGACCTCAGTGCGGCGTGCGCATGTCCTCGTGTTCAAGGGCAAGGCTGAGGTGATCGAGGCGCTCGGGCAACCGCTGCACTCCGCAAGCGACACCTATCCCTGGCCGCACGTGATTCGGCTCGTGACGTACGTGTCGGTCCCACGAACGGTCCAGCGCAAGATTTCGAGACGCGCGCTGTTCGCACGCGACGGCTGGCGCTGCGCCTACTGCGGCACGAGCAACGGACGTCTGACACTCGACCACATCATCCCGAGAAGCCGTGGCGGCGACTCGGTCTGGGAGAACGTCGTCACCTCCTGTGCACCATGCAACCTGAAGAAGGGCAACCGCCTGCTGCACGAGGTCGAGATGGTGCTGCGGACGAAGCCGCGCGTGCCGCAGCCGGTGCTCTACATCCGCCTCGCCTCGCCGAAGATCCCCGCCGGCTGGCGGCAGTATCTGCCCGACTTGGGCGAGGCAACGGCCGCCGCCTAACCTCGTTCTACAGGGAGGTCGAGCGTCTCCCACTGGCTCCAGGAGCCGGGGTAGAGCCGAGCGTCCCGGCCGGCCTGCGCCAGGCGATGCACGGTGACGGACGACGTGACTCCCGAGCCGCAGTAGGCGACGATCTCGCCGTCGGGCAACCCGGGCAGCTGCTCGTTCCAAGGGGCGTTGAGCGCGCCGGGGATCCGGCCCGGCACCTTGTCGATCGGGTTTTCCTCGCCTCGCCACCGCGCAGGCAGGCGTGCATCGACGAGGACCAGCTCCGGATCGTCGAGCCGCCTGACGATCTCCTTCGCCTCGATCGTGTCGCCCGAGCGCTCGTGCGGCGTGAAGACCGCCGGCTCGACCAACTCCTCGCCGGTCGACAGCGGTCCCAGCCACGCATCGAGGCCTCCGTCCAGTACCGCGCAGTCATCGTGGCCGAAGTGGCGCAGCAGCCACCAGAGGCGCTCGGCGCCGCCCATGCTGCCGTACGCGACGACGAAGACTCCAGCTCCGATCCCGGCCGCTCCCGCGACACCGGCGAAGCGCTCGTCGCTCGGCAGCGGATGACGTCCCTGCCCCTCGATGGAGAGGTCGGAGAGGTCCGCGTCGACGTCGAGGAACGATGCGCCCGGGATGTGGCCCGCGACGTAGAGCCCCCGTCCCTTTTTCGGGTCTCCGAGCTCCCAACGGCAGTCCACGAACTGGTAGCGCACCGAGCGATTGTGACGGCCTCGTCCACGGCGGCGTATCTGGGGCATGAAGATCATCAAGATCACGATCGCAGCAGTGCTCGTGCTCGCCGTCGCCGCGCTCGCAGGGGTCGGTCGCCCCGAGGCTGCGGGCGGTGCGAGCGACGACGCCAAGGAAGGCATCACCGTCACCGGGTCGGGGGACGTGAACGCCACCCCCAATCGGGCCGACCTCAGCTTCAGCGTCCAGAGTGAGGGAGCGACGGCTGCCGAGGCCCTCGCCGCCAACTCGGCCGACTCGCAACGCTTGATCGACGCCCTCAAGGATGCCGGTGTCCAGGCCAAGGATCTCAAGACCGAACATCTCGACGTCTCTCCTCGCTACGACGTTGAGAAGATCGGAGACTCGCGCGGCTACTCGGCCAGCTCCTCGGTGAGCGTGCGCAGTCAGCCCCTCGACCGGGCCGCCCAGCTGAGCGACGTCGCCGTGAGAGCCGGCGCGGACAGCGTCTCCGGGCCGTCCCTTTCCGTCGCCGACCAAGACGCTCAGTACCGGCGCGCGCTCGAGCGGGCGTTCGACGACGCGCGGGCGAAGGCGGAAGGACTCGCGGCAGCAGCCGGCGTCTCGCTCGGTGAGGTGACGGCGATCGCCGAGGGCGGCCAGCCCGGTGACTTCCCCATCTACGCGACCGCTGAACGGGCGCTCGACGCGAAGACGCCGATCGAGCCGGGCTCGGAGGCGATCACGGCCAGCGTGACCGTGACGTTCGCGATCCGCTAGGCCGGCTCCGAGACGGCCTCGGCTGCCGGACGGACCGGCTCGTGCCGAGGCGCGTGGTCGTTCCCGATCAGGTGGCCGTGGGACTCGGTTCCGTACCCGCCTGGGACCGGGATGTAGAACTCCGGGTACCCCCACATCCCGTGCTCTGAGACGTCGAGACCCGCCGTCTCGACCTCTGGATCGACCCTGATCCCCCACAGTGCCTTCATCGCCCACAGCGCACCGAAGGAGGCAGTGAACGTGAAGGCGCCGACCGCGACGAGTCCAACCGCCTGGATGCCGAGCTGGTGGAAGCTGCCGGTGTACCAGAGCCCACCCGTCCCGGTCGCAAGGTTCTCGGCGAGCGCCGGCATCGCGAAGATCCCCGTCGCGAGTGTCCCCCAGACGCCGGCCATCCCGTGGACGGCGACGGCGCCGATCGGATCGTCGATGCGGATCCGCTCGACCAGCAGGACGCCCAGCACCGCGATGCCGCCCGCCACCAGTCCGATCACGATCGCGGCCCACGGCGCGACGAAGCCCGCTGCCGCCGTGACCGCGACCAGCGCCGCAACGACCCCGTTCAGCATCATCGAGAGGTCGGGCTTCTTTAGCACCAGCCAGGCGACCGTCACGGCTCCGATCGCTCCCGCCGCCGCGGCGACGTTCGTCGTCAAAGCGACGTAGGCGAAGTACCCGAGCCGGTCGCCGGTGACGACGCCGAGCGTCGAGCCCGGGTTGAACCCGAACCACCCGAACCAGAGGATCAGCACGCCGAGCGTGACGAACGCCATGTTGTGGCCCGGAATCGCGTTCGGCTTGCCATCCTGGTCGAACTTGCCGATGCGCGGCCCGAGCAGGATCGCTCCGGCGAGCGCCGCGAGCGCACCCTGGTAGTGGACGACGGTCGAGCCCGCGAAATCCTGCATCCCGAGCGCGAAGAGCCAGCCGTCCGGGTGCCAGATCCAGTGCGAGACGACCGAGTAGACGAGCGTGAAGGCGACGCCGAAGGCGAAATAGACGTAGAGCTTGGTGCGCTCGGCCATCGCCCCCCAGACGATCGCCAGCGAGACGGCGGCGAAGACGACCTGGAAGAGGTAGCCGGCGCCTGCCGGGATCGAGCCGAACCAGCTGAACGGCTCGGCGCCGATCGCCAGCAACGCGTCAGAGGAGGGAGCGAAGCCGGATCCGCCGACGAGGCCGTTGCCGCCGTCGCCGAACGCGATCCCGTAGCCGACGAGGTAGTAGACGAGCGACGCGATCCCGAGCACGAGCACGTTCTTCGCCGCGATGTGCCCCGCGTTCTTCATTCGGGTCAGGCCCGCCTCGAGGAACGCAAACCCCGCCTGCATGAACATGACCAAGATCGCGGCGAGGACGACCCAGACGGTGCTCGTGACGATGATCGTCTCCCGGCTCATACTCGTTCCACCGCCTCGAGCTTCATCCCGGTCCGGTTATGCGTGACGGCCTCCACGGGCGTCGTCCAGACGATCCCGTCACCCGATTCGTTGCCGCTTCGGGCCGCGTCGACGATCGCGTTGACCACCGCCTCGGCGATCTCGTCCGCGACGACGAACGTGAGGACCGCCTTGGGGAGGAATCGCGACTCGAAGACCCGGCCGCGGTACTCGTGGGTGATGCCGCGCTGCCGGCCGTGTCCGATCGCCTCGACGACCGTCACGCCGACGTGGCCGGTCTGGTGCTCGACCGCGTCGATCACGGTCTCGACGCGTTCGCGAACGACGACTGCCTCAACCTTGATCATGGGACCTCCGCTCCATGAAGACCACGTCGCGCCAGACGCCGTGGTGTTTGCCAATCCGCTCCCGGATGCCCACGGTGCGAAACCCGCACCGCCTGTGGAGCTCCAGCGACGCCTCGTTCTCCGGAAAGATTCCGGTTTGGATCGTCCAGATGCCGTCGCGCTCGGAACGCGCGATCAACTCCTCGAGCAGCGCCCGACCGACGCCGCGGCCCTGCGCCGAGGCGTCGACGTACACGCTGTCTTCCGCGACGCCCGTGTAGACACAGCGCTCCGACACGGGCGACAGCGCCGCCCAGCCGACCACCTCGCCGTCCTGGAGGGCCACCAAGCGGTGGCCCTCCAGGTGCGAGCCGTCCCAGTCCTCCCACGAGGGAGCCTCGGTCTCGAATGTCGCCTGCCCGCCGGCGATCCCTTGCTCGTAGATCGCCTTCACGGCCGGCCAGTCCCCATGCCTCAGCTCCCTCAGCTCCAACTCAGCAGTCGTAGTAGAGGGAGAACTCGGCCGGGTGCGGACGCAGCCGCATTACGTCGGCCTCGTTCTCGCGCTTGTAGTCGATCCAGGTGCGGATCAGCTCCTCGCTGAAGACGCCGCCCTTGGTCAGGAACTCGTGGTCGGCCTCGAGCGCAGCGAGTGCCTCGTCGAGCGAGCCCGGAACCTGCGGGACCTCGGCGCCCACTTCCTCGAAGAGGTCGTAGTCCGCCGGTGCGCCCGGATCGAGCCCGCGCTCGATCCCGTCGATGCCGGCCATCAGCATCGCCGAGAAGGCGAGGTAGGGGTTGGCCGCCGCGTCCGGACACCGGAACTCGATCCGCTTCGCCTTCGGCGAGTCCGAGTACATCGGGATCCGGATACAGGCGGAGCGATTCCGCTGTGAGTAGACGAGGTTGACCGGAGCCTCGTAGCCGGGCACGAGCCGCCGGTACGAGTTGGTCGTGGGCGCGCAGAAGGCGAGTAGCGCCGGCGCGTGCGCCAGCAGGCCGCCGATGTAGGAGCGCGCGAGCGTGGAGAGCCCGGCATAGCCTTCGGTGTCCGCCATCAGCGTCGCGCCGCCGGCCCAGAGCGACTGATGCGTGTGCATCCCCGAGCCGTTGTCGCCGAAGATCGGCTTCGGCATGAACGTCACCGTCTTGCCCGCCGCGCGGGCCACGTTCTTGATCACGTACTTGTAGGCCATGACCTGATCGCCCATCCGCGTCAGCGGCTGGTAGCGCAGGTCGACCTCGCACTGCCCGCCGGAGGCGACCTCGTGGTGATGGAACTCGCACGGGATACCGAGCCGTTCGAGCGTCAGCACCATGCGCGTCCTCAGGTCGTGGAGGGTGTCGTGCGGCGCCGGCGGGAAGTACCCCTCCTTCTCCCGCACCGTGTAGCCGAGCCCCGGCTTCCCGGAGTTCCAGTGTCCCTCGGCCGAGTCGACCAGGTAGTGCGAGTGATTGGAGGCGAGGTCGTACGAGACCTCGTCGAAGACAAAGAACTCACACTCAGGCCCGAAGTAGGCGGTGTCGGCGATGCCGGACTTGGCCAGGTACGCCTCGGCGCGCTTGGCAACGCCGCGCGGGTCCTTGCCGTACGGCTCGCGCGTGATCGGATCCGCGATCTCGCAGACGAGCGAGAGCGTCGGCGCCTCGGTGAACGGATCGAGGATCGCGCTCGAG
>Ga0126306_10001238_pt1 | contig 13495 bp, 14 predicted proteins | sample Plot27_FD_92592 | JGI IMG/M metagenome (GOLD analysis project Ga0126306, IMG submission 92592) | Serpentine soil microbial communities from UC McLaughlin Reserve, CA, USA - Plot27 | ecosystem: Environmental > Terrestrial > Soil > Grasslands | place: USA: UC McLaughlin Reserve, Lake County...
GGCGTCGAACCGCAAGCCGACCGAAGACGCTGCGGATGGGACGCCGGGCGACGGCAGGCCTGCTGCGATCAGTCCGGCGTTGTAGCTGATGATGCTCGGGCATCAGATGCGGGAGAAGACTGATGCCGAACTGCGCAACCAGGGGCTGTCACTGCGGCACCTGTCCGCGCTCGGGCATCTGGCCCACCAGCCCGGCCTGTCGTACAGCGAGCTGGCCCGGCGCGACGGCATCACCGCTCAGAGCATGCAGTCCACGTTGCTCCAGTTGCAGGAGATCGGCGCCGTCGAACGCCTGACAGCCCCCGGTCGCGGCCGGACGGCGGACCTTCAGGTGACACCGTCCGGACAGGCCCTGCTCGACCGGGGCCGCGCAGTACTGAAGGCTGCCGACCAACGCCTGCTCGATGCCATCGGCAACGAAAACGCCGACCTGATCGCGCAGTTCGCGCTCCGGGCCCTCACGGCGATGAACGAGTGGCAGCCGGCTCAGGGCTAGTCGGGCCGAGCGGTGGACAGGATGGCGTCGAGGGACTGCTCGCAGAGGTGTTCCAGCTCGGTGGGGGAGATCGTGGGGTGGTCGATCCAGGTGAGCAGCGTCTGCTCGACGTATCCCTGCCAGCCATAGCAGGCCAGCTCGACCACTGGAGTGACCTCGATCCCGCGCTGGGTGACCGCATCGATCACCCAGCGGCTGAACACCTGCCGAAGCTCGGCATGCAGAGCCCGTACCGCGGGGTCGCCGGCCGCCGACATCAGCAGCGTCGCCCGATACAACTGAGGTGCCTCCAGCACTGCGCGGACGAACGCCCTGATCCCGCTGCGCAGTTGCTCCTCCGGCGGCAGCGACAGATCCGGCGCGGTCCGCAGCATCACCTCGGCCGCGGCCGCCTCGATCACGGCGTACTGGAACTTCTTCTTCGAGCCGAAGTAGTGGAAGAGCAGAGCGGGGGACACGCCTGCCTCGGCGGCGACTGCCTCGACGCTCGGTTCTCGGTGCGGATCCGTCTCCAGCACCCGCCGCGCCGCCTGCAGGATCTGCGACCGCCGCTCCTCCGGCCGCAACCGCCCCGCCCGCTGCTCAGCACCTGCCTCAGGGAAGCCCGGCTCGGGGTCGCGGGGGATGGACGAGGCGTAGGTCATGGGATGAGTCTATTGAGTGTCGGCTCAATAAGCACTTACTGTTGAGTACCCACTCAACAGGCGGAGGTTGCGATGGCCGGCAGGGTCGTGCTCATCACCGGGGCGTCGCGGGGGATCGGAGCGGCCCTCGCCCGGCGGTTGGCGGGTCAGGGCGACAGACTCGCCTTGGTCGGTCTCGAGCCTGACGAGTTGAAGAAGGTGGCCGAGGACTGCGGTCCGGAGGCCGGCTGGTGGGAGGCGGACGTCACCGACACGGACTCGCTGCGCCACGCGGTCGACGCGGTGATGGAGAAGTACGGGCGGATCGACGTGGTCGTGGCGAACGCAGGCATCGCCGCACCCGGCTTCAGCCGGAGCATGGACCCGGCGGTCTGGGAGCGCGTTCTCGCCGTCGACCTGTACGGCGTCTGGCGCACAGTGCACGTGACTCTTCCGCAGCTGCTCCAGAGCAAGGGATATCTCCTGCTCGTGTCGTCGTTAGCGGCGGTCGTCCACATCCCCGGCCTCGCGTCCTACAACGTCGCCAAGGCGGGCGTCGAGGCGATGGGCAACAGCCTTCGCGCCGAACTGAAGCACCTCGGGGTGGACGTCGGTGTCGCGCACCTGACCTTCGTCGACACCGACATGGTCCGCGGTGTGGACGAGCATCCGGTGTTCGGCAAGGTCCGTACCGGCGTACCGCTGGTCGGCCGGGTCTATCCGCTGGAACTCGCGGTCGACAAGTTCGCACAGGGCATCGGGAAGCGCTCTCGCGTCGTCCACGTGCCCGGCTGGATCGGCCCTCTCAAGATTTTCCGCGCGCTGATGCCGCACCTGGTCGAGCTGGGCGCGCGGTTCAACGTGCCGAAGGCCGACCGCGCCGCCCTCGCGGACATCGAGGCCCGCGGCGCCGCGGCGGCATCCCGCGCTTCGGGCGCCGGCGGCCTCGCTGACACCGAGAAGGCGGCCCGGCGATGAGCAACCAGCCCACGAAGGACCGCCAGTACGACGTGGTGATCTTCGGCGCGACGGGCTTCACCGGCGCACTCACCGCCGAGTACTTCGCCAAGCACGCGCCGGCTGAGCTCAGCTGGGCCTTGGCGGGCCGCAACAAGGCGAAGCTCCAAGCGGTACAGCGGAAACTCGGCGTGGATGTGGATCGCCTCCACGCGGACGTCGAGGATCCGGCATCGCTGAAGGCGGTCGCGGAGTCGGCCCGGATCGTCGTCACCACCGTCGGCCCCTACGTCCGGTACGGCGAACCGCTGGTCGCCGCCTGCGCGGAAGCGGGCACCGACTACCTCGACCTGACTGGCGAGTCGGAGTTCGTCGACCGCATGTACGTCGCCTACCACGCGAAGGCGGTCGAGACCGGTGCCCGGCTGATCCACTGCTGCGGCTTCGACTCCATCCCGTACGACCTGGGTGTCCAGTTCACCGTCGAGCAGCTGCCGAAGAACGTCCCGATCCAGGTGGACGGCATGATCCGGGCGGGCGGCAAGCCTTCGGGCGGCACGTTCGAGACCACGATCACGGCCTTGTCGCGGGGCACGCAGAATCTGGACGCGCACCGGGCGAGACGCCGCGCCCAGGGACGCCCCAGTGGTCGTTCGATCAAGCTCGTCATCGGCAGGATCCACCGCATCCAGGGCTTCTGGGCGGTTCCGTTGCCGACCGTCGATCCGCAGATCGTCGCGTACTCCGCCGGCTTGCTCGACGACTACGGCCCCGACTTCCGCTACTCGCACTACGCGGCGGTGAAGCGGCTGCCGATGGTTGCCGGAGGCATCGGAGTGGTCGGCCTGCTGGTGGTCGCCGCAAAGCTCGCACCGGCGCGAAGGGCGCTCCTCAGCAGGATCAAGGCGGGTGACGGTCCATCGGAGGAGCGCCGCGCGAAGTCCTGGTTCAAGGCGCGCTTCATCGGTTCGGGCGGCGGCAAGCGGGTGACCACCGAGGTCGCCGGCGGAGACCCGGGCTACGAGGAGACCGCGAAGATGCTCAGCGAGTGCGCGCTGTCCCTCGCCCTCGACGAGCTCCCGAAGACCTCCGGCCAGGTCACCACCGCGGCCGCGATGGGCCCCGCTCTCCGCAACCGCCTGGTCGACGCCGGCATCACCTTCCGGACCATCGCCATCGAGGACTCCTGACCGATGTCGCCCAGTGGGCCTCGAACCTCAGCGTGCAGGTGGTCAGGGGCGGACACTGGTTGCCCCGGAATGATCCCGGACTGGTGGCCCGTCTGACCCTCCAAGCACCCGTCGAGTGGCAGGCTGGCAGGTATGAGAACGCTCCTGAACCTGATCTGGCTGGTGCTGGCCGGATTCTGGCTGGCGGTCGGCTACGTGCTGGCCGGCCTGGTCTGCTGCATCCTGATCATCACCATCCCGTTCGGCATCGCGTCCTTCCGGATCGCGAACTACGCACTCTGGCCGTTCGGCCGGACGATAGTGGACAGGTCCGGCGCCGGGGCCGGCTCGATGCTCGGCAACATCATCTGGGTGATCGTCGCCGGCTGGTGGCTCGCGCTCGGTCACCTGGTCACCGGGATCGCCCTCTGCGTCACCATCATCGGCATCCCGCTCGGCCTGGCGAACTTCAAGCTGATCCCGATCTCGCTGCTCCCGCTCGGCAAGGAGATCGTCCCCAGCGACGCGCCGTTCGCGGCCCGGTGACCGCACCGGCAGCCGCCAGGACCCTGACCGTCCTGGGCTCCTGCGGTGCCTGGCCCGAGCCCGGGAGAGCGTGCGCCGGCTTCCTGCTCGAGTACGGCGACTTCAAGGTGGTCCTCGATCTCGGGTACGCCGCATTGCCCGAGTTGCTGAAGCTCTGTCCCGAGGGGGACGTCGACGCGGTGATCGTGACCCACCAGCATCCGGATCACGGCGTGGATGTCAGTGCGCTCGCCCGCGTCCGGTACTACCTCGCACCGGACGCCCCGCCGATCCCGCTCTACTGCTCGCCCGGTGTTCTCGACGTACTGCGTGCGCTGGAGCCGCGGCCCGATCCGGACACCGTGTTCGACGTACGGGATCTGGCGTCGGCGATGGAGGTCGGGCCGTTCCGGCTGGAGACCGCTCTCCTGCCGCACTACGTCACCAATCTCGGTATCAGGTTGAGCGCTCCGGATCTCACGATCGCCTACACGGGCGACAGCGGTCCCGGGCCTGAGCTCGGCGGGCTCGCCGCGGATGCTGACCTCTTCATCTCGGATGCGACTCTGCAGGGAGCGTCGCCGACCACGACACCGCGCTACGTGATGACCGCGACCGAGGCCGCTCGAGGAGCCGCCGGTGCGAAGCGTTTGCTGCTGACCCACTTCTGGCCCGGCTCGGATCGTGCGGTCTCGGTGGCCGAGGCGCGCGCGGTGTTCGACGGCGAAGTACTGGCCGCCGAAGAGGGCCTGACCATCAAGCTCTGACGATCATCCTCGACGAGCAGCCCTGACCGTCAGGGCTTGACCTCGTCGATGGAAGGTGACCCCGCTGCCTTGGGCACGGGCCAGCCGCACTGACGCCGATTCTGGCGACTGGCCCGTGCTCAAAGGAGCAGGGTCACGAGGACTTCTGCCGGACCTTGGCCTCCTCGACGAGGCGACGGACGTTCTCGATCCGGCCGCAGTCCTGGTCGATCAGCCGCGCGCGCTCCGCGGCGAAGTCCGCGCCGAGCTGCCGGCGGACCTCCTCGTCGACATCGGTCCGGGCCGGGTTCAGCACGTCGCGCTCCTCCTCGTCGAGATGGTGGGAGAGCGCTTCGGAGAGCTCGTGCTCCTTCTCGCTGAACTCCTCGCTCCCGGTGTCCTCGACCTCCATCAGCGCGAGCAGTGCCTCGTTGCCCTCGTCGTGCTCGTGCTCGGAGTGCTCGACCTCTTCCTCGTCGATAGCGTTCTTCTTCCGCAGCGTCTGGTAGACCTTGGTCTCCTCCGCCTCGGCGTGCGCGATCAGCACGGTGGCAAGATCCGCCAGGACGGCGGCCCGGTCCGATGTCACGTCACGAAGTTCCCGCAGCGCCTCCTCGAACCACCGGTGGTCGGCGAGAATGACCTCCACGACGTCACCACCGGTGTGCTGCGGGATCTTCGGCATCCGTCATCCTCCCAAAGTCGGCCCGGCGCCCGGAGAGCGCGCTTTGCCGCCGGTACCCGGTGGTCGGAGCCCAAAACCGTTAATCTGCGCGGATGAGCACCGATCGAGCCCTCGTCCGCCGCCCGAGTCCTCGCCTGGCCGAAGGACTGCTCACCCACAGAGAGCGCGTTCCGGTCGACGTGGAGCTCGCCGCCCGGCAGTGGCAGCAGTACGTCGCTGCGCTGGCCGGGGCCGGCTGGACCTGTCTCGAGGTGCCCCCGGTCGACGACTGCCCGGACGGCGTGTTCGTCGAGGACACGATGGTGGTCCTCGGCGACCTGGCCGTGATCGCCCGGGCGGGCGCGGACGAGCGCCGCCCCGAAGCAGCCGAGGCCGAACGCGCCGTCGCCGCGCAGGGTTACCGCATCGCGCACATCACAGAACCCGGCACCCTCGACGGCGGCGACATCCTCAAGATCGGAACCACCGTGTACGCCGGACTCGGCGGCCGCACCAACCAGGCGGGTATCGATCAGCTGCGGGGATTCCTGGCACCGCTCGGCGCCGACGTCATCGCGGTACCGGTGCGCAAGGTCTTGCATCTGAAGTCGGCCGTCACCGCGTTGCCGGACGGGACGGTGATCGGGTACGAACCACTCACGGACGACCGGGCCGCGTTCCCGGACTTTCTCGGGGTGCCTGAGGAGGCCGGCGGGCACGTCGTGTTGCTGGGGGACGGGCAACTGCTGATGGCTGCCTCGGCGCCGAAGTCGGCCGAGCTCTTCCGCGAGCGCGGCTACACGCCGGTCGTCGTCGACATCAGCGAGTTCGAGAAGCTCGAAGGCTGCGTCACCTGCCTCTCGGTCCGCCTCCGCGGCTGATCGAGCAGCGGCCGAAGCTCCACAGCCGATCGCGACAGCCCGAGTCGGCTTGGCCGATTATTGTCAGAGCGAGCGGCGGCGGGCGCTTCGCGGTCTTTCCTGCTGCGCCGAGTCCGGCAGCTCACAGGCTTCCTTCAACGCGCCGCCGGCCACGGATTGGGGTCCGGATGATTCGCTCCGAGCGAATCGATGCTGTCGGCAAGCGTCGTCTCGAGGAGCTGGATCGCCGGAACCAGCTGTCCCGCGAACATCGTCTTCCGGCCGGCGAAGACTCGTCCAAGGGCAGAGCCCCGGCGGAGTCGTCCGCCGCCCAGCGTGCCTCTGCTTCCTCGTACGTCGAGTCGGCGGCCGACATAGCTGCGACCGCCGGTCCGGATGATCCGGTACTGGCCGACGCGCGAGATCGGGATTCCCAGGAAGGTGACGAACAGCGTCCGGACCGAGGAACTACAGTTCGGGCAGACGTCGCGGTGTCGGTAGAAGTGCGTGCCCAGGCCGCGCATCCGGGTCGGGTCGGGTACCCGCCAGGCGGCGGATGACGTGGTGCAGGAGCGACAGAAGGGGTACACGCCACCGCGGACGTCAGTCACCCGGCCCATCCTGACCGTTCGCCGGAAGTTTGTCGCCCCCAGCGGGCACACCTTCTCCAGGCTCCGGTCGCGTCGCCACCACCTTGGTCAGCGCGGGGTCGTCGACCGCGAAGGTGCGCACCGGTCCGGCCGGGGTCGAGGCCGTCTCGAACCGCACCGTGACTCGCCCGCGCCCCGACCCCCAGACCCAGCCCTGCCCGTAATCCGGATGGGTGACGTCCTGGCCCGGGTAGTACCCGACCTGGCGCTCCCGCGGGCGCTCCGGCAGATCGACGAGCTCCAGCGGAGCCTCGCCCTTCTCGCTCTCCGTGAAGAGGTCGTCCTGGATCCAGTCGGCGAGCGAGGAGACGCCGACGCCGAGCAGCCGGATCCCGCCGGAGATGTCGCTGTCCTCGAGCAGCCGCCGGGCGACGCGCGCGATCACCCTCGGGTCGTCGGTCGGTCCGGCCAGCGTGGAGGAGCGGGTGTGCGTGGTGAAGTCGTGCATCCTGGTCTTCACCGTCACGGTGCGCCCGGACAACTGGGCCTTCTGCAGCCGTTCGGCGACGCGGTGCGCCATCCGGTCGCCGATTGCCGCCAGCAAGGACCGGTCGATGATGTCGGTCTCGAAGGTGTCCTCGATGCTCACCGACTTCGTCTCCCGGTCGCTCACCACGGGGCGGTCGTCCGCGGCGATCGCGAGCCGGTGCAGGCTCGAGCCGTGAGCGGAGCCGACCTGCCGGATCAGCTCGTCCTCGTCGAGTTGCTGCAGGTCCGCGACGGTCCGGACGCCGGCCACGCTCAGTCGCTGCGCGGTCGCCGGACCGACGCCCGGGATGACTGTCACCTGCATCGGCGCCAGGAACTCCGCCTCGGTCCCCGGCGGCACCACGACCACACCGTCGGGCTTGTCCAGATCGCTGGCGATCTTCGCGATCAGCTTGGAGGTGCCGGCTCCGACAGAAGCGGTGAGGCCGCCGCTGGCCTCCTTGATCGAGGCCTTGAGATCCTCCGCGATCGCTTGCACGTCCTCGACCGTGAGGTGCCTCAGCCCCGCGGCGGACAGATCGACGAACGCCTCGTCCAGGGACAGCGACTCGACCAGCGGTGACAGTGCTCGCATCTGCGCCATCACCGCCTGACTCGTCTCCCGGTAGACCTCGAAGCGCGTTCCGAGGTACGCCGCGTGCGGGCAGCGCGAACGGGCCTCGGCCGTCGACATCGCCGAGCGCACGCCGTACTTGCGAGCCTCGTACGACGCTGTGGACACGACGCCGCGCAGGCCGATCCCGCCCACGACGACGGGTTTGCCGCGCAGGGAGGGCTTGTCCCGCTGCTCGACCGCCGCGAAGAACGCGTCCAGGTCGACATGCAGGATGGATGGATCGGTACGCACCGCCACAGTCTCCCCGGCAGCGCCGACAAATCCGAACGGCCCTGACCGCCACCGGCGAGAGCCACCGGCCCGAGCCACCGACCGGAGGCGCTGGTACCGGTCGCTGGCAGGATCGGCCGTATGACGAGCTTCCCCGCCCACTGGGACGACGGCACCACGACGGCCGGACCCGAGCATCAGGTGCAGTGGTACGACGACCGGACGGCGATCATCCGCCAGGCCCTGCGCACGAACTTCGAGGGCCCGTTCATCTACCTGCTGCTCGGCTCCGAACGCGCCCTCCTGCTCGACACGGGAACAGGTCACGCCGACCTCGGCGCCGTCGTCGACGAGCTGCTCGGCGGGCGCGACCTCGAGCTCGTGGTCGCCCACACGCACGGTCACGGTGACCACGTCGGCGGGGACGACCAGTTCGACTCCGTCGTCGGGCGCACCGCCGAAGAGGTCGCCCGGTTCTTCGGGATCACCTCCTGGCCGGAGCAGATCGCGCAGTTCGACCTCGGCGACCGGGTGCTCGACGTGATCCCGCTGCCCGGCCACCACCCCTCGCACCTGGCCTTCTACGACCGGGCCACGCGGTTGCTGCTGACGGGTGACTCGCTGTACCCGGGACGGCTCTACGTCTTCGACTGGCCCGCCTTCCGGGCGAGTGTGGCGCGGCTGGCCGGGTTCGTTGCCGACGGCAATCCCGTCGAGCTTGTGCTCGGCACCCACATCGAGATGACGGACCAGCCGGGCGTCGACTACGAGATGGGGGCCGACCAGCATCCCGGCGAGCACGAGCTGCAGCTGGATCCCGCGGTGCTGACGGAACTCGCCGAGCTGATGGCCGAGGCCGGTGACACCCCCATGCGGATCGAGCGCGACCACTTCATCGTCTACCCCGTCGGATGACCTGGACGGGCCACCGCCGTTCCAGCAGGTGGGCGGCGACGCGACGCAGGTCACACCGAGGGCACGGTTCAGGCAGACTGAGGCCAGGTACCGGCAGGTAGCGCACCACAGGCAGGGCGACAGGGGAGGCGCAGATGGGCGAGGAAGTCGACCGGGTCGAGTTCACCCGGGCGGATCGGACCGCTTTCCGCAATCAGGTGCACCGCAATCTGGACGCGTTCGCGCGGATGCTGCGCGAGGCGCGCTTCGAGGCCGAGCGCCCGATGACCGGGATCGAGATCGAGCTGAACCTGGTCGACGAGAAGTGCGACCCCGCGTTCAAGAACGCCGAGGTGCTGACCGCGATCGAGGACGACGCGTTCCAGACCGAGCTGGGCCGGTTCAACATCGAGATCAACGTGCCACCCGGCCAGATCGACGGCACCGGGCTGGAGCTGATGGAGGCGTCGATCCGCGACAGCCTGAACGCGGCCGACGAGAAGGCGGCCCGGACCGGCTCGTCGATGGTGACGATCGGCATCCTGCCCACCCTGATGCGGGAGCACATCTCCCGCGAGGCGATCAGCGCCAATCCCCGATACACCTTGCTGAACGACCAGGTGTTCCAGGCCCGCGGCGAGGACGTGCAGATCTCCATCGACGGGATCGAACGGCTCCAGGTCACGGCCGACAGCATCGTCCCCGAAGCCGCCTGCACGTCGACCCAGTTCCACCTGCAGGTGACCCCGGAGGCGTTCCCGCGCTATTGGAACGCGGCGCAGGCGATCTCGGGCGTGCAACTCGCGATCGGGGCGAACTCGCCGTTCCTGTTCGGCAAGGAACTGATGCGGGAGACCCGGATCGCGTTGTTCGAGCAGGCGGCCGACACCCGCACCCACGAGTTGAAGACGCAGGGCGTCCGGCCGCGGGTGTGGTTCGGTGAACGATGGATCACCTCGATCTTCGACCTGTTCGAGGAGAACTCGCGCTACTACCCCGCGCTGCTCCCGGTCACCTCGGACGAGGACCCGATCGCGGTACTGGATCGTGGCGACACCCCAGCACTTTCGGAACTGCGGCTGCACAACGGGACGATCTATCGCTGGAACCGGCCCGTGTACGACGTTGTCCGGGAGAAGCCGCACCTGCGGGTGGAGAACCGGGTGCTGCCGGCCGGCCCGACCGTCGTCGACACGCTGTCCAACGGCGCCTTCTACTTCGGCCTGGTCCGGGCGCTCGCCCACGACGAGCGGCCGATCTGGTCGCAGATGTCGTTCAGCGCGGCGGAGGAGAACTTCCACACGGCGGCCCGGCAGGGAATCGATGCCGAGGTGTTCTGGCCCGGCGTCGGCACCGCCCGCGCGACGGAACTGGTACTGCGGCGGCTGTTGCCGATGGCATCGCGGGGACTCGACGAGTGGGGCGTCGACGCGGCGGTACGGGATCGGCTGCTCGGTATCATCGAGCAGCGCTGCCTGACCCATCGCAACGGCGCCTCCTGGCAGGCCGACGAGTTCCACCGGCTGTATACCAAGGGATCCCACGGTCGCCGGGACGCGCTGCGCGGGATGCTGAGCCGGTACCGCGACCACATGCACGAGAATGTCCCGGTGCACGAGTGGCCCGTCGATTAACCGAGTCAGTCGCGCGCCGGCGACCGGCTCGTCCGGCCGGACGAGCCGCAGACAACGTAGGACAAAGGCGGACCCGTGGTCAGCCGGACGGAACCGTCTTCCCTTGCCTATAGCAACATCCGGCGATCCCCTGCGCTGATTGAGCCTCGTCGTACCGCTCCGGGCGCGTCCGCTGGCGCGGACGGGGCCTTCGCTGCCAAGGTGTGACCGGCGCGAAGGTTAGAAGGTGCCTGCGCGGGTATGCAGTCGTGAACCGAAGCGCCCCCGGTCGGCCGATCCGGTCCCCGCGGCCCGGCCTTGTTGCGGGCACAACTACCGGAGGGTCACGGTCGCGACACAGGTGGTGCTTTTCCACAGATGCCGGAGCGGGTTCAGGGCAGTATCGTTCGGAACGGGTCGACCGTGACAGGTGCTGGACACCCGGAAGTGAGGCAAGTCGATGACGACCATCGTCGTGGGTTATGTGCCGAAGGCCGAAGGGCGCGCGGCGCTCAGGCGGGCGGCAGAGGAGGCGACGCTTCGCGACGCCAAGCTGGTGGTGGTGAACTCGCACCGGGGCGGACGCAGCTTCGACAGCGACGAGGCGGCGGCCAGCGATGCCGCGTTGGCGGAGGTACGGGAGCAACTCGACTCGACCGGGGTGCCCTACGAGGTGCGGCAACTGGTGCGTGGACTCGACCCGGCGGAGGACCTGGTGGCCGTCGCCGAGCAGGTGCACGCGGAGTTCATCGTGATCGGCCTGCGGCGCAGGTCTCCGGTCGGCAAGCTCATCCTCGGCAGCAACGCCCAACGGGTGCTGCTCGACGCTCCATGCCCGGTGCTGGCCGTGAAGGCCGAGGAAGGGGAGGACTGAGGTGACTTCGACACGCAGCAAGAAGCTGTGCCTCGCACAGCAGCCCGACGCCGACGAGATGCTGAGCAGGGACCCGTTCGCACTGCTGGTCGGCATGCTCCTCGATCAGCAGATCCCGATGGAGCGCGCCTTCGCCGGCCCGGTCGCGATCGCGCATCGGATGGACGGCCCCTTCGATCCGTCCACGGTCGCCGCCTACGACCCGGACGGTTTCGTCGAGGTGGTGGCCGGCCCGCCGGCGGTCCACCGCTTCCCGACCGCGATGGCCGCGCGGATCCAGACCCTGGCCAAGCACCTCGACGAGGAGTACGGCGGTAACGCCTCGGCGGTCTGGGCCGATGTGAAGTCCGGGGACGACCTGCTCGCCAGGCTGTCCGCACTGCCCGGCTTCGGTGCGCAGAAGGCGAAGATCTTCGTCGCGCTGCTGGGCAAGCAGCTCAAGGTCAGGCCGCGCGGCTGGCGCGAGGCGTCCGAACCGTACGGGGAGGACGGCGCGTACAAGTCGGTGGCGGACGTGATCGACGTGGCGTCGCTGGTGAAGGTGAGGCAGTTCAAGCAGGAGCAGCAGGTCGAGAAACGGGTGGTGGCCCGGCCGTTGCGGCAGACCAGGAACAGTTGAAGATTTGATCGTGGCGGCGCCGGTACCAGTCCCGGCAACGGCCTGGTACCGGTGGTGGCACGCCGTTCCGGGGGTCGCGCGGCGATCGGCCTTGGGCCGCGGATTACAATGTAGTGTTGCCGCCGCCTGACCAGCGAGCAGGCGCAGACATCGAAGCACAATCCAGGCAAGAAACCAGCACCCAGCACCAGCGCACCGCAGTACAGCTGTACAGAACCCTGCAGACTGAATCGTCAGACGAGAGGTAATTCGTGTCGTCCAGCTCGTCCGAGAACCTTCCCGCCGAGTCCGCCCGGGCCGTGGCCGCCACCGCCCGCAGCACGGCTCCGAGGACCAGCGCCAGAGTGTCGGACCCTGCCGCGAAGAAGGCAGCCGTCAAGAAGGCCGCCCCCGCGGCCAAGAAATCAGCTGCGTCCACCAAGGAGGACGGTATTCCCGCGAAGAAGGCCGCCGCGAAGAAGGCGCCGGCGAAGAAGGCCGTGTCCGAGGCGGGTCTGTCGATCGACCCGAAGACCGGCAAGCCGCGCGCTCTGGACGAAGTCGACGAGTCGGACTTCCAGCCGGACGCCGTGAAGCCGCTCGAGAAGGAGCTGACCGAGGACGAGGGCTTCGTCGTCTCCGAGGCTGACGAGACCGACGAGCCCGAGCAGCAGGTGATGGTGGCCGGCGCCACCGCCGACCCGGTGAAGGACTATCTGAAGCAGATCGGCAAGGTCCCGCTGCTGAACGCCGAGCAGGAGGTCGAGCTCGCCAAGCGGATCGAGGCCGGCCTGTTCGCCGAGGAGCAGATCGGCGACGAGGCGACCAAGCTGAAGGACAAGGTCAAGGACGAGTACGAGTGGATCTCGGAGGACGGCCGCCGTGCCAAGAACCACCTCCTCGAGGCCAACCTGCGACTCGTCGTCTCGCTGGCCAAGCGCTACACCGGCCGCGGCATGCTGTTCCTGGACCTGATCCAGGAGGGCAACCTCGGTCTGATCCGCGCGGTCGAGAAGTTCGACTACACCAAGGGTTACAAGTTCTCCACCTACGCGACCTGGTGGATCCGGCAGGCGATCACCCGCGCGATGGCCGACCAGGCCCGCACCATCCGGATTCCGGTGCACATGGTCGAGGTGATCAACAAGCTCGCCCGGGTCCAGCGCCAGATGCTGCAGGACCTCGGCCGCGAACCCACTCCGGAGGAGCTCGCCAAGGAGCTCGACATGACCCCGGAGAAGGTCATCGAGGTGCAGAAGTACGGCCGCGAGCCGATCTCCCTGCACACGCCGCTGGGTGAGGACGGCGACTCCGAGTTCGGCGACCTGATCGAGGACTCCGAGGCGATCGTGCCGGCCGAGGCCGTCTCGTTCACCCTGCTGCAGGAGCAGTTGCACGCGGTCCTGGACACGCTGTCCGAGCGGGAGGCCGGCGTCGTCTCGATGCGCTTCGGCCTGACCGACGGCCAGCCGAAGACGCTGGACGAGATCGGCAAGGTCTACGGCGTGACC
>Ga0126306_10001239_pt1 | contig 13488 bp, 12 predicted proteins | sample Plot27_FD_92592 | JGI IMG/M metagenome (GOLD analysis project Ga0126306, IMG submission 92592) | Serpentine soil microbial communities from UC McLaughlin Reserve, CA, USA - Plot27 | ecosystem: Environmental > Terrestrial > Soil > Grasslands | place: USA: UC McLaughlin Reserve, Lake County...
CGGCCGCCGGGAGCGCCCGGGGAGGGCCGCCGCTCAGCCCCGCCGCTCGCGGTACTCGTCCCGCAGGCGGCGCTTGTAGAGCTTGCCGCTGTCGGTCCGGGGCATGTGGTGGGTGAAGTCCACCCGGCGCGGGCACTTGTAGTTGGCCAGGCGGTCGCGGCAGTGGGCGACCAGCTCGGCCGCCAGTTCGTCGGTCGCGGCCACGCCGGCGCCCGGCTCGACCACGGCCACCACGACCTCACCCCACTCCTCGTCCGGGACGCCGATCACGGCGGCGTCGCCCACCGCCGGGTGCGACAGCAGGGCGGCCTCCACCTCGGCCGGGTACACGTTCACGCCGCCCGAGATGATCAGGTCGGCGCTGCGGTCGGTGAGGAACAGGTAGCCGTCGGCGTCGACGTAGCCGACGTCGCCCATCGTGTAGTAGTCGCCCCGGTAGCTGCCCGCGGTCTTGGCCTCGTCGCCGTAGTAGTCGAAGCGCCCGACGGCCGGCGCCCGCAGGTAGACGGTGCCCACCTCGCCCGTCGGCACCTCGTCACCGGTCACCGGGTCGAGGATGCGGACGTGGCCCGGCGCCGCCCGCCCCACGGTCCCCGGCCGGGCCAGCCACTCGGCGCTGCCCACGAACGTGCCCACGCCCTCGGTGGCGGCGTAGTACTCGGTCACCACCGGCCCCCACCAGTCGATGATCGCCTGCTTGACGGTCACCGGGCAGGGGGCGGCGCCGTGGAGCACGAAGCGCAGCGACGACACGTCCGCCCCCGCCCGCACCTCCTCCGGCAGGCGCAGCAGCCGGTGGAACATCGTCGGGACCAGGTGGGCGTGGGTCACGCGGTGGCGCTCGATGAGGGCGAGCGTCTCCTCGGGCGTCCAGCGGTCCATGACCACGGAGGACACGCCCGCCGCCATCGGCAGGGCCAGCGAGAACGCCAGCGGGGCCGCGTGGTAGAGCGGCCCGGTCACGAGGTTCACCGACTCGCCGGGCACGTAGCCGAACAGCCCGCTCGTCGAGGTCACCGGCGGCTGGGAGCGGTGCACGCCCTTGGGCCGGCCCGTCGTCCCCGAGGTGTAGAGCATCGAGGAGCCGAGCACCGGGTCGTCGATGTCCGATCCGTCCTCGGCGGCGATGGCGTCCTCGTAGGAGGCGAAGGCCGCGATGGCGACGTCGCCGCCCGGCCCGGGGCCCGGGGCGTCCGCCCCGCCGACGACCAGGCGGACGCCCACGCCCGAGCGGCGGGCGGCGTCGGCGGCGACCTGGGCGAAGCGGACGTCGGCGATGAACGCCTCCGCCCCGCAGTCGCCGACGATGTAGGCGGCCTCCTCGCCGGTGAGGTGCCAGTTGATCGTGGTGAGCCGCAGGCCGGAGCGCTGGGTCGCGGCCCACACCTCGGCGAACGCCGGCCGGTTGGCCACCATGAGCGCCACCCCGTCGCCGGGGCGGAGGCCGGCCGCCCGCAGCACGCGGACGACCCGGTTGGCGTTGGCGTTGAGCTCGGCGAACGTGCGGTCGCCCAGCGGCGACGTGAACGCCGGCAGGTCGGGCTGGCGCGTGGCCCAGTGGGCCAGCGTCATCCCGACACGGGCGGCACCGGCGAAGGCCTCGGCCTCCGGGTCGACCGCGGGCGCGTCGGTGTCGGTGCTCATGGACGGCTCCCCCCTGACTTGACCGAGTGATCCTCGGACGGACGCCGCCCGCGGCCGGACCGGCCCCTCGCCCGGCCCGGCCGTGGACGTGCGGTTACTGACCGGCGGCGCGATCCTGCGACACGGCGTCGTAGTTGGCGTAATCGGAGCCCGTGTCGTCGGCGAACTCGAACTCGAGCAGCCCCGCCTCGCCCCAGTGGCGGCGCAGGTAGCCGTCGTTGGCGTCGAGCAGCCCCAGCTTGCGGACGTTGGGCACGAGCTTGGCGAAGAAGCCCTTCTGGAAGGCGGCGTAGGGCTGGACCTTGACCTTGCCGGCCGCCTCGCTGATCGCGGGGTAGACCTTGGCGGCCGAGACGCCCATGCGGTCCCAGATCTCGGGCGTGGTGGACCGGGCGCGGTTGCGCAGGGTGTTCTCCAGCAGGAACTCCTGCCGGTCCTTGAGCTCGATCTCGGTGAGGCCGGCGTAGTACTCGCTCAGGCTCAGCACGCCGAAGGCCACATGGCGGGCCTCGTCGGACATCACGTAGCGCAGCAGCTTGCGGAGCAGCGGCTCCTCCGTGGTGCGCAGCATGTTGCCGAAGGCGGCCAGCGCCAGGCTCTCGATGACGATCTGCATGCCCAGGTAGGCGATGTCCCACCGGCTGTCTTCCAGCAGAGCGGTGATCTGCTCGTCGAGGAAGGGCGACATCGGGTACGCCTCGCCGACCTTCTCGTGCAGGTACTTGGCGAAGACCTCGGTGTGGCGGGCCTCGTCCATGGTCTGCGTCGCCGCGTAGTAGCGGGCGTCGATCCACGGGACGGTCTCGACGATCTTGGCCGCCGTCATCATGGCGCCCTGCTCGCCGTGCATGAACTGGCTGAGGTTGGCCTTGAACATCTCGATCGCGACCTGCGTCAGCTCGCGCTCGCCCCAGCTGGCGACGGGCGAGCCGGGCACCTCGCGGGCGGCGCGCACGAGGCGCATCATCGGCGTCTCGAGGTCGACCAGGCCCTCGGGGTCGACGTCGGTCGACCAGTCGAGCTCGGTGACCGAGTTCCACTGGCTGGACATCGCCTTGTTGTAGAGCGTGACCAGCTGGCTGCGGCTGCGCTCGTAGTCCCACACGAAGATGCGGTCGGCGTGGTCGTGGACGACCTTGATCGCGGCGTCGACCACGGCGCGCTCGGGCAGCGGGGCGACGGGCGGGAGCGGCTCGCCGGGTGCGGTCACGGTGCCTCCTCGGGGACGTCCGCGGGGGCCGGGTCGGCGCCGAAGCTGGCGACGACACGGGCCACCAGGGCGCCCCACGCCTCGGGGTCGGGGCCCGGCACGCCGGACCCCCGGTGGACGAGCATCCCCAGGTTCAGTATGCGGGCGAAGAAAAGGGCGGCCTCGCCGTCGACGTCCTCGGCCAGCGAGCCGTCGGTGCGGGCGCTCTCGACGACCGGCGCCATGCCGGCCCGCCAGGCGGCGTTGGCCTCGGCCAGCGCCTCGGCCACCTCGGGCTCGCGCCGGGCGGTCACGTAGGCCTCGAGGCGCAGGGCCTCGGCGTCGGCCAGCGGATCGGTGCGGAGCGCGTCGCGCGTGATCAGGTCGGCCACCTTGACCACGTCGGCCCGGTCGATCAGCGCCGGGGCGTTGCGCGAGCGGGTGACCACGGCCTCGCGCAGCAGGTCGTTCTTGGAGGCGAACCGGCCGTACACCGCCCCGGTCGACAGGCCGGATTCGCGCACGACGTCCATGATCCGGGTGCCGGCGTAGCCCTGGCGGGCGAAGACCGCCGCCGCGGCCCGCAGCAACTGCTCGCGGATGGGGTCGGCCGGCGCCGTGACGCTCGCACGCACCCCGGGTGGATCTGAGACATCGGTCACAAGACCGAAGAATAACCGTTCTTCACCCGGTTGGCCAGGAGTCAGGGAGCCGGTGTCGGCGCCGGCCGCTACTGGCGGGGGGCGGGGCGGGAGTCGCCCACCCGCACGCCGGCCAGCTGCGTGGCCTGGGCGACCACCCGGCCGCGGCTGTCCCACACGTCACAGGCCTCGTCGACGATGTCGGACTCGACCAGCCGGGCCCGGTGGCGGACGAGCAGCGGCCCGGGCGCCGGCACGCGCCGGACGTAGGCCGTGAGCTCGAACGTGGGCACCCAGCCGGTGGTCCCCAGGTCGAACGTCGCCGGCGGGAGGATGTCGACCGCCAACAGCAGCGACAGCGGGTCGGGCGGCCGGCCGTCGGCGAAGCGGACGAACCCGCGTACCTCGCCCCGCCCCCGGGGCTCGCCCACGGCGAAGCCGGTCACGGCCGGGTCGAGCCGCATGTCGACGTGGGACATGATCGGCAGGTCGATCCCGCCGGGCCCGGTCGACATCGAGCGGCTGCACCGCGCCTCGGGCGTGGTGTCCGCCGGCACCGGCACGTCGTCCCACCAGGGCTCGGCGTTGGGGTCGAGCCGGCCCAGAGTGAACACGGCCTCGACGCGGGCGGCGCCGTCCTGCAGGAGGCGCGACCGCACCTGGCTCATCCGCTTGCCGCGGCGCAGGACCTCGGCCCGGATCTCGGCCGGCCCCGCCACCGGGGCGGACAGGTAGTGGGCGCTGGCCGTCAGCGGGTGGGGGTGGGCCAGGCCCTCGACGGCGGCGGCCGAGGCGACCGCGGCCCGCGCCAGCATGGCGAGCAGGTAGCCGCCGTTGGGATGACTACCGATGGTCCACTCGGGGTCGACGTCGGCGTCGTGGACGAAGCCGTCGGGCCGGGTGCGGACGGCGGTGGCACGGTCGAAGGCGCTGTCGGGGACCGCGTCGGGCGCGGGCGCCGTGTCGGTCGGGGCGGCGTCGGGCTCCGGCACGGGGTCAGCCTCCCTGGTCCTGCGAGCGCATCGGGCGAACCTACCTGCCCGTCAGCGGGAACTCTACGGACGTCCAAGGAGTGTGACGGCGGGCACGCCGGCCTCGTCCCGCCCGCGGGCTCAGGCCGGGGCCGTGCCGGCGACCTGGTCGACCAGCCACCCGGCGTCGGTGGCGACGACCGCGAACGTGACCACGCCGCGGGGGCGGGCCAGCGGGTCGGGCCCCGGCGCCGGCGCCCCGGGCCCGGCCCCGGTGCTCGACAGCAGGGCGCCGGCCAGGCGGTCGGCCTCGTCACCGCCGGCCCCGGCGCCCCGGGCGACCGGCACGCCCCGGGCCGCCCGCGCCACCGGCTCGCCCTCGTGGACCAGCGTGACGACGGCGGCCCCCGTCACCGACCCCTCGTTCGCCGCCGCCCCGTGGCCGGCGGCGTCGGCGGCCTCGCCGAAGCGCCACTCCCCCGGGTCGAGCAGCACGTCGAGCAGGGTCTGCTGCAGGACGCGGTGGCGGGCGCGGGTCGTCCCGCCGAGGGACCGGCGGGCGGCCGGCGACAGCAGCAGGTCCATGCCGGAGAGGTCGCCGTCCCCGACCCGGTTCACCAGCTCGGACACGGCCGCCCGCGCCCCGTCCGGCCGGGAGGCGGCCACGTAGGCCGCCAGCTCGTCGGCGTGGTCGGCGTCGAGCCGGGCGCCGATGGCCACGGCGGCGATCGGGGCCACCTGGCCGAGACGGCGGAGGCGGTCGAGCTGGTCCTCGGGGCCGAGCCCCAGCGGGCCGGCGAGCGCGGCGAAGACGGCCGCCACCCGGTCCGCCCCGAAGACCTCGACCATCTCGGCGAGGGCCTGGTCGGGGGTGGCCACGGCCAGGCTCCAGCGGCTCAGCGTCTCGTCGTCCGGGAAGCGCCGGCGATCGTGTGAGACGAGCAGGTCGGCCTCGGCCGTCACGGCGGCGACCAGCGGGTGGAGGCCCTCGGGGTCGTCGCCGGCCAACCGGGCGGCGAGGGCCTCGTCGGACGACGCCACCTCGCCGAGAGGGAAGGCGCCCCGGATGGCGTCGACCAGGCGTTCGGCACCGGCGGCGGGCCGCCCCATCTCGTCGACGAGGACGGTGCGCAGCTCGTCGAGGACGCCGTCGCTCCAGCGCAGCTCGACCACCTCGGCGTCGGCCAGCCCCAGGAAGACGTCGCGCACGGTGGCGTCGGCCAGGACCCCGGCGTCGAGCAGCAGGCGGAGCCGCCGCATCACGGCCCCCGCCCGTCGTCGGGGTAGAGGCCGAGCTCGCGGGAGGCGGCGACGACGTCGGCCAGCGTCGCCGTCCGGCCCGACCGGGCCCGGTCGCGCACGGCGATGACGTCCGCCGTGGCGATCCGCCGGCGGGGGCCGCGGCGGGTGGCGGGCAACTCGCCCCGCTCCACCAGCCGGTCGAGCACCGCCCGGGGCACGCCCAGGAGGTCGGCGGCCTGGCCGCTGGTCAGCTCGGGCGGCAGGTCGACCGGCAGCGGCGGCAGCCCGGCCCCGGCCCGGTCGGCGCCGCCCGCCGCGCCCCGGTCGAGCAGGGCAAGAACCGGCTCGCGGAGCGACGGCGGCAGAACCACCTCGTTGCCGCCGATGGCGACCACGAGGGGCTCGCCGCGCGCCATGCGTTCGCGGGCCCGGCGGGCGAAGGCGGCCGTGGCGGACGGGGCGACCGAGGGTGGCTCCGGCGGGGCCCCGCCCTCCGCGCCGTTGGTGTTCGTGGCCCCGGCCACCTGGTGCATCGCACCAGGCTAGGCGCCGTCGGCTCGCGGGGCCGCCCCGGCACGCCCGGGGCCGGCCCGCTGCGCCGGCTCAAGTCCCAGCGGCGTCCCGGCAGGCGGGCGTCCCCGCAAGGCGGGCAGGACCTCGTCGGCCAGGAGGCGTTCGGACAGCCGCGCCGCCTGGCGCTCGGCGTCGATGGTGGCGCCGGCGACGACGAACCGCTCGACGCCCAGGTCTGCCAGCGCGGACAGGCGCGCCACGCAGGCGTCCGGCGGGCCGACGACGGCGTGGCGCTCGACGAGGTCGTCGTCCAGCAGGGCGCTGTGTTCGGCGCCGCCCATGAGGTGGCGGCGGCTGTCGTAGCGCTCGCCCAGCTCGGCGAAAGCTGCCCGGTCTCCGGGGGCCACGCCCGCGCCCGTCGAGCCGGGCATGGCGGAGAAGTGGAGGAACGCGGCAAGCGACCCGCGCACGAGGTCGCGGGCGACCGCGCGGTCCGGGTGGCAGCCGACGACCACATAGGCGCCGAGCGAGGGCACCGGGCGGCCGGCCTCGGCGGCGGCGTCCCGCAGGAGGGACACGCCCCAGGCGACGCGCCCGGGGTCGGCCCCGACGGCGAGCGTGACGCGGTCCGCCAACCGGGCGCCGAGGGCGATGACCCTCGGGCCGGCGGCGGCCAGGTCGACGGGGACGGCGGGGTGTTCGGCGCGCGTCCGCCAGCGGAGGCGGCTCGGGTAGCCGTTGCGGTCGACGACCTCGCCGGCCAGGTAGTCCCGCACCTGCGCCAGGCGCTCGGCGAACGGGGCCACCGGCTGCGGCTTCCGGCCGAGGTGGAACAGGGCGGTGTCGCCCCGCCCGATCCCGAGGACGAAGCGCCCGCCGGCGTACTGCTGGGCGGTCAGGGCGACGCCGGCCAGCTGGGCCGGGTCACGCGTTGCGGCGTTGGCCACGCCGGTCATGAAGCGCAGCCGCGTGGTGGCCCGGGCGGCCACCGCCACGGCTACGAAGGGGTCGCCGACGAGGTTCTGCGAATCGGTGAACGCCACGCCGTCCCAGCCGGCGGCCTCGGCCCGGGTGGCGATCGCCTCGACCCGGGACGGCTCGGGCACGCGGGCCAGCCAGAACTCCCCCATCGCTGTTCCCCCTCGCTCGACGGCGGACGGCCGCAACCTACAATCGAACAGCGTTCAGATCAATGCGACGCCCTCGGTCCTTGGGGACGCCGGCGCCGGACCGGCGTAACGTTGTCGCTCGGGTGCCGCCGTGGGGCGGCCGCCGTGGGGTGGCCGGGGCGGCGGGCCGGCGGGGACCAGAACAGGACGGCAGACGTGACCGATACCGACCAGCCGGCGGCGCAGCCGGGGCCGGCCAAGACGCGGTGGGGCGACCGCGTGGGCCGCCGCCGCGACATCCTCGCGGCGGCCCGGACACAGATGGCCGACCACGGCTACCTCGGGCTCAACATGCGGGACATCGCCTCCGGGGCCGGCGTGAGCCCGGGGACGCTGTACTCGTACTTCGCCACCAAGGAAGAGATCTTCGCCACGCTCTACGCCGAGGCGATCGTGGCGCACAACGAACGGCTCCAGCCGATCTGCGACGACGCCACCGACCTCGAGGAGCTGCTGGTCGACGTCATCACGGCGCACCTCGACCTCCACGGCACCTACGGCCGCTACTTCTCGCTGTGGGCGGCGCTGGCGGTCGACGGCGCCACCGGCGGCAACGGTGAGCCGGCCGGCCTCCCGGAGGACCTCACGGCGTCGCTGCGGCAGGCCACGCTCGACCAGGGCGGGATCGTGACGGGGGCGCTGCGCCGGCTGGTCCCCGGCCCCCGGCGGGCGGGCGAGCAGCGGCGGCGCATCGCCCTCGTGTGGAGCGTCATGATCGGCGTCGCCGAGCAGCTCCACACCGAGCGGCACCACCTCAGCCAGGTCGGGTCCGACGAGCTGATCCGCTTCGCCGCCCACACGGTGGCGGCCGGCTTCCTCGCCAACGCCGACGACCAGTAGGCGGCCCGTCCGGGAGGCGCCGGACGGTCAGGCCGTCAGGCTGCGCTCGGCGAGCACGCGCTCGCGGCTGGGGACCCGGAAGGCGATGTACCAGGCGCCCACCGCCACGGCGGCGGCGATCACCACCCGGACCAGCGAGTGCTCGACGGCCAGGACGATGCTGAGCGTGGCCACGCCGACCATCGTCCCGATGGCCATGCCCTTGGCCTTGCGCGGCATGCCCAGCCCGGCCCGGTGGTCGCGCACCATGGGGCCGACGCCCGGCAGCCCGAGGACCCAGCGCTCGAACCGCTTGCTGGAGCGGGCGAAACACCAGGCCGCCGCCACGAAGAACCCGGTCGTGGGCAGCCCGGGGACCACGACGCCCAGTGCCCCCAGCCCGACGCACGCGAACCCGGCCGCCAGCACGACGACCCGCCGCACCCCGGTCAGGGGCTGCACCGGCGCTTCGGCCGGGTCGATCCCGGCCCTACCTGGGCCCTCGGCCCCGTCGGCCACCGGCGCTGTCACCCGCGCAACCCTACGCCGCGCCCCGCCGATCACCCAGGTGTCGGGGGCGCGACCGGCGCCCGCCCGGGGCTCACGAGGGCGTGAGTAGCCGACCGAGGGCGTCGAGGACCGCCCAGTGGGCCTTGCGGGCGGCGCGCTCGTTGGCGTCGGCGAGGTGCTCCTGGTGGAAGCCGACCTTCGTCGACGGGCCGGCCGCCGTGGTGCGGCTCGTGATCGCCACCTGCACGGTCGTCGGACCGGGCCGGCCGGGTGGCTTGTAGGTGACCCGGACCCGGTCGCCCGGGCGGAAGCTGCGCACCTCGCCCGTCGCGCCGTCTGCCGTGCGGTAGGGCTCGCCGGCCCGCTCGGGCAGGCCGCCGGGGACCTCGCCCAGCCACGCCGCCACGCCCTCGGCGCTGGTCAGCACGGCCCAGGCCTCCTCCGCGGCGACGGGGAAGCTGCGGGAGGCGCCGACCTCCCACCCCACGTCCTTCGTCAGGCCGACCCCGCCTGACCCCGGGGCCCCGGCGCCCGGCGCTCCCTCCGGGCGCCGGGGCCACCGGCGCGCCCGGCCACCGGTCGGCGGGCCCGCGGGGGCCACGGCCGCCGGCGGCCGCCGCGGACGTCAGGTGCGGCGGTACCCCACCGGCGGCGGCGTGCGGGCCTGCACCGCCAGGACAACGATCGGCAGCGCCACCGCCAGCACGAACGCCACCACGTTCCCCACCTGGTCGCCCGTGTCGTACACGTCGAGGTGGCGCAGGTGGTACACGAAGTGGAGGCCCTGGTAGACCAGCGTCCCGGCCGCCACGGCCGAGACCAACTGGCGGCCGAGCGTCACCGCCGCCACCACGAGGACGAGCGCCAGCGCCAGGTTGAGGTCGCCGAAGTCGCGGACCAGGTGCTCGTTGTACGGGCCGTCGGCCGAGACCCACGAGCGCCCGCCCCCGGGGAAGTCGTCGTAGAACGACCGGGGCGCGAACGCCGCCCACAGCCCCACGGCCAGCAGCGAGACCGCCTGAGCGCCCAGCGCCGCCCGGACGACCAGTGCACCGGCCGGCCTCGTGGGGGCCGCAGCCCCCGTTCCCGTTGTCGTTTCCATCGCCACCATCGTCGCTCCTCCTCGTCTGCCCGACGAGAGGGAGCGCGCGGACGTGACAGGGGGTTCCCGCTGTCCCCCGGTCAGGCTTGCGCGCCTAGGGTGCCGGGCTGCGGCACGCCCGCCGCGGCCCGGGGGAAGTAGGGGAACCATGGGCGCGTTGCGACGACGGTCGGCCAGGAACGTCGTGGTGGTCCTGGTGGCGGCGGTGGCGAGCGCGCTCCCGGCCGCGGCCACGGAGGCATCGCCATCGCTGCCCACCGCCGGCCGGCAGGCCGACCCGGCGGTCGAGGCCCTGGCCGAGTCCCTGGCCGCGGGCGCACCCGACCTCACGCCCGGCGTCGCCACACCCGTCGCCTCCGATCCCGACCTGCTCGCCGCGGCCGAGGCCGCCAGCGCCACCGCCACGGCGCCGCGCACAACGCCGGCGCCCACAGGCCCGGTCGGCTCGGTGAGCCCGGCCGACGCGCTCGCCGACGTCGCCGCCCTGGAGGCCGAGCTCGGCAGCGCGCTGCCCGGCCCGCCGCCGGACGCGGTCGCGGCCGCCGGCCCGGGCGTCGGCACCGGCCTGTCCGGGGACGTCGCCGCGGCCGCGATCGGCCTCACCGCCACGCCCACCACCGGCCTCGTCGACGGCACGCCGATCACGGCTACCGCCACCGGACTCCCGGCGGACGCCTACGTCGCGATCGCCCTGTGCCCGGCCGGCGAGCTGGCGGTCGACCGCTGCGTGGTCACGTACGAGGGCGTCGGCTGGACGGAGGGCGACACGTTCGCCGCGATCGTCCCGGCCCGCACCCTGCTCCCGGCGGCGGGCGGGACCGTCGACTGCCGGGAGGAGGGCGCCTGCGTGATCGCCGTCGGCCTCTACGACGGGGCCGCCGGCGAGACGCGGGTGGCGGCGTCGGTGCCGCTGGCGTACGACCCGGCCGCCGCGCCGGCTCCGCTCCCGGCGCTGACCGTCACGCCGGCCGCCGGCCTGCACGACCTCGACGAGGTCACGGTGGCCGTCACCGGCCTGCCGGCCGGCACGTTCGCCATCGTCGAGCAATGCGCGGCCACGCCGTTCGGCGAGTACCCGTCCTGTGACTGGGAGTCGAGCAGCTACGGCGTCGCCGCCCCGGACGGCACCCTCACCGCGACGCTGCCCGTGTCCGTCCTCCTGCCGGGACCAGGCCAACCGGTCGACTGCCGCACCCCCCAGGCGTGCGTGATCGGCGTCCGCTGGGGCGACACGCCGGCGACCACCACGGTGGCGTCGATCGCCTTCGCGGCCGACGCGGAGCCGGCCCCGCGACCGGCCGTCACGGTCACGCCGGCCACGGGCCTGGTCGACGGGCAGGTGGTCGACGTCGCCGCCTCCGGGCTGGTGCCGGGGACCTACGTGTCGGTGTTCCAGTGCACCGGCGTCCCGATCGACGACGGCGGGGCGTGGTGCGAGTGGCTGGGCGAGGCCGTGCCGGTGGCCCCGGACGGCACGGTGGCGACCCGGGTCGGCGTCCAGGCGCGGTTCGCCCGGGGTAGCGACGGCTCGGACGGCCGCCACGACTGCCGCCGGCCCGAGGCCACGTGCCAGGTCGGCGTGGGGCGCAGCTCCTACTCCCTGCGTTCCGGTTTCGCGCCCGTCGTCTTCGCCCCCGACGGACCACTGCTGCCCGACCCGTCCATCGCCGTCGACGGGCCCACCGAGGGTCTCGCCGAGGGCGCTACGGTCACCGTCACCGGCCGCCACTTCCGCCCCCTGGCCCCGGTGACCGTCGACATCTGCACCATGACGGCCGACCCGTTCGGCGGGGCGTGCGCGAACGCCGGCTCGGTCGCCATCGCCGGCGAGGACGGCACCTTCGCCGTGCCGATCGTCGTCGAGGCTGCCTTCTCGGCCTGGGGCCCCACCGGTGAGATCGACGTCGACTGCCGCCAGGAGCCCGGGTGCGCCCTCGTCGCCACGTACGACGACGTGGACGGCACCGCGCCGGTCCCCATCGCCTTCGGGCCGCCCCCGCCCGCCCGGGGCCGCTGGTACGACCCGGTGTTCGACGAGGTGGAGGTCGACCTCGACGTCCCCTACCGCTCGACCACCGACCACCACGGCAGCCCGGTCGAGCTCCACATGGACATCTACCGGCCGGCCGGCGACACCGCGACGGAGCGGCCGGTGGCCCTGTGGATGCACGGCGGCTACTTCATCTTCGGGGACAAGGCGGACATGGCGGACTACGCCACGGAGTTCGCCCGCCGGGGCTACGTCGGCATCTCGCTGCAGTACCGGCTGCGCCCGGACATCGCCACCGACGACATCGTCGGCATCATCGACGCCAGCTACGACGCCTACGACGACGCCACGGCCGCCGTCGCCTGGCTGCGCGAGCACGCCGCCGAGTACGGCATCGACCCCGACGCCATCGCCGCCGGCGGGTACTCGGCCGGCGGCATGACCTCGTTCGGCCTCGCCTACCTACCGGGCAACTACCCCGGACCGGCGACGTCGCAGGTGCAGGCCGCCCTGCCGATCGCCGGCGCCGTCACCGGCACGCCGGAACCGGGCGAGCCGCCGGTGATGCCGTTCCACGGGACGATCGACACCATCGTCACGATCGAGAACGCCCGCTCGTCGTGCGCCTACGCCCGGTCGATCGGGCTCACGTGTGACTTCGTCGAGTACGGCGGCGCCGGGCACGAGATCGTGTCGACACGCCAACGCGACATCGTGCGGCGTTCGGTCGACTTCCTGGCGACCAACCTGCTGGCGGCCCGGGGGTACCTCGACGGGCTGGAGGCCGACGCCGGCGGCCCCTACGAGGTCGTCGAGGGGTCGGGAGTGTCCCTGGCGGGACGCCTCGCCGACGTCGACGGCGAGGCGGTCGCGGGCGCCACGTTCGCCTGGACGCCGGCCGACCGGCTCGACGACCCGACGTCCGCCACACCGACGTACACCGGCGCCGACGACGGGACCGAGACCCTGACGCTCACCGCCACGGCGCCGGCGGGCGGGCCCACCGGCCCGGGCTCGGCCACGGCGTCGACGCAGGTGACGACGACCAACGCCGCCCCCGAGATCCGGGACCTCGCCGTGCCCGCCGGGCCCGGGCCGGCGGCGACGGCCACGCTGTCCGCCACGATCGCCGACCCGGGCACCGCCGACAGCCACACCGTGGCGGTCGACTGGGGCGACGGCACGTCCGAGTCCCTCCCGGTCACGCCGGGCGCCGGGCTGGCCGGCACCCACGCCTACCCGGCCCCCGGCGCGTACGACGTCACGGTCACGGTCGCCGACGACGACGGCGGGACCGGCACGGCCACGGCCTCGGTCACCGTGGGCTGCACGGTGCGGGGCGGCGAGGGCGAGGACGACGTGCTCGTGGGCGGCCGGCGCGACGACGTCCTGTGCGGCCTGGGCGGCAACGACCTGCTGGTGGGCGGCCCGGGAGACGACGTGCTGCTCGGCGGCCCCGGCGACGACTGGCTACTGGGCGGGCCGGGCCGCGACCGCCTGGTCGGCGGGCCCGGGCATGACGTGGGCGTCGACGTCGCCGGCCGCAACGTGTGCGAAGTGGAGGCCGGCTGGTGCCGGCGGGCCCGGTCGTGACGCCCCGCGGGCGGCCGGGTGGACCGGTCGCGGAAGGCCGCCCGGGGCCGGAGTGGATCGGGCCGGCGGCCGGGGCCGTTCGTACGATGGCCCCATGACCGGCCA